>Ga0307474_10003747_pt1 | contig 10963 bp, 1 predicted proteins | sample atmos_gasesECM1C_2_FD_203312 | JGI IMG/M metagenome (GOLD analysis project Ga0307474, IMG submission 203312) | Hardwood forest soil microbial communities from Morgan-Monroe State Forest, Indiana, United States - atmos_gasesECM1C_05 | ecosystem: Environmental > Terrestrial > Soil > Temperate...
TGCTGCCGATGACGGGATTGCCATAAAGCTGAAGCAGATTGAACGGGATCGCCGAATAATCGACGAGATTGAACAGGTTGTCGTTTGTGCCCGCCATGTTCGGGTTGTTATTCGTGGGGCAGCCAGTCTCAATGCCGCAGATGATGTTGATGTCGGATGCGCTGTTGTAGCTGTTGCTGCCGCTATACGATCCCAGGTTCGCGCTCTCGTTGCCCACGTATGCGATGGAGAGATGCGATTTCCACGGCAGGCTCTCGTCGATTCCGCCGTTGAATTCGTAGTAGATCGGACGAACCTTATCGTTCTGCGAAATCGTATAGGCAGTGAAATCGGGTGGCAGGATCGGCGATTGGCTGTCGATCTGGTTGAAGGACAACGCTCCTTGAAGGAACGAAGTCTTGTATCCCTGGGCCGTAGCCGCCGCGAGGGCGTAGGGATTGAACTGCTCCTGGTTACGATACTCGCCCCAGCCGCCGCGCAGTACGGTCCTGCCCTTGCCAAAGAGATCCCATGAAACTCCCACGCGCGGAGTTACATAAATTGACGGTGGGGAGTTGACGGAGTTCGATACACCGGTCTTTTGTGAAGCCCACGTAATGCCCGGGAAGCCGGCGCTGGTGCAATTGCGTGTGTAGCCACCGCATTGCGCGGTGTAAAGACTGTCGGAGAATGTCGCTAACCCGTTGTTATAGCGGTCCGTCCACGGCCCAAGATGCTCGAAGCGCGCGCCGAAGATCAAGGTAAGACTGTGAATCTTCAGCGTGTCCATGGCAAATCCGGCCACTGTCGTATAGCGCATATCGACCAGCGGCGTGAAATTCGTCTGCGTAAACGAATCGGCATAACCCTCGTACATCATCGCGGTCGGGTTATAGCAGCTCCCCAGATAAGCGGCGCCAGACGCGCGCAGGTTACCTGCCCCGTTCGGGTTTTCGCAGCCGCTGTAAGGCGCCTGATTCGTCGACGAATATTCGAAGTACGAGTTTCCGGGATTGAAAGTGTACTCGCCCTGAGGATAAGCGCCTGGATCTGCAATGCCGTTGTAGGTGCCCTGCTCCCCGTAGAAGCCAAATTGAAAGAAGTGTTTTTTCTTCTCCCAGCTCACGTTGTCCTGGATAATCGGATCGACCTTCTTGGTGTGGATCCGGTTGTTAAAGAACCCTCCGGGCATAAGTAAGTTTGGATAGCCGTTCCCGCCCCCACCGCTGATGGCTGGCACTGAATAGTCATCGTTGTTCTTGTACTCACCCAGATAGTCGAATCCCAGGCCGCCGTTGCCGGGAATGTCAAACCGGTCTACCGCCGTCGGATTACCCATCTTTCCTGGCAAACTGACGAAAGACATCGCGGCCGAGAGCTCGTTGGTTACAGTCGAACCGAAGAATCGCGTGTAGCGCGCGGAAAGCACGTTCGAAACGTCCCCAGTAGTGATGGCGCCGGGATAAGGTACAGAACCGGTCGGGAAGGAGCCGAGATCGACAGGATCCTCGTCGACCTCCCTCTGCAGTCCATAAACCAGGAACAGATTGTTGTTGGGATTGATGTTGTATTGCAGGGTCGACCGGAACACGCTTCCGTTCTGGTTCTGCTGGAGCTGCTTAATGTAGTTGTAGCCAAAGGGGTTTGTGAAGGGATCGGCATTCGGCGCCGGGAACCAGTTCACAAGCGCCGCCCCCGCGCCGTTAATGTACGCGTTGGCATTGTTGTTTGCCACCGCCGTTCCATTCGGCAGGAAGCTGTCCACATAACACATAGGTAAAATGGCATTGGGATTCTGGTTGCCGTCGGGACGCGCGCCGCAAAGTTCGGCATCAAGCGAGGCGGCACTGAAGTCGCCCTGCCGCTCCGCCGCTGTCGGCACCCACGCAGAAATCGCCTGCTGATCGGCCTCAAAGACCTGGTGATAGTACTCGTACCCTGCAAAAAAGAACAGCTTGTCCCGGTTGTGATTGAAGCTTGTGAACGGAAGCGGCAGCGGACCGCCGAAATTGCCGCCAGGATAAAAGTACTGCTCGTTCGGGCGGGACTGACGGAGGTAATTGTCGTACCAGTCGTTGGAGTTCAAAACTGCATTGCGAGCTACAAGGTAAGCCGAGCCGTGAAACGAGGCGCCACCAGTCTTTGTCGAGGAGCTGATAAGCGCCGGTCCCTTCGCGTACTCAGGTCCATAGGAAGAACTCGAGGCCTTTACGTTTTGCACCATCTCGATGTTCATCTGCTGCACCGAGCCCGAATTGGTTGCGATGTCGGTAAGCGAAACGCCGTCGCTGACGATGGCAATACCTGCCGGGCCGGAACCATTGGCGACATAAGCTGATGTCGGACCGCTCAGGCCCACGACAGCGTTGTTATATCCCGGACGGTTGAAAAGACCCTGTGTCCCCGTAGACAGTGCATATCCGGGCAACATTTTCACTAGTTCGCCGGCATCGCGACCGACGATGGTGAGGTTGTTCAGATCCTTTGAAGTGATGATGTCGCTTCGCTCACCGGTATCGAGCGCGGCAAGATTGGAATCCACCTGCGCTTCCACGGTGACTGCCGTCGCGGTGGTGCCGACTTTCATCTTGATATCGCCGTAGCTCAACTTGTCTCCGGCATGCACAGCGAACGGCTGGGACTGCCACGACTCGAAATTGTCGGCCGATACCGAGATCTGGTAACTCAGGTCGGGAATCACGCCGGCAAAGGCAAACGTGCCATCGCTGCTGCTGGTCTCAGTTCGCTTGATTCCGCTCGCGAGGTCTGTCAGTGAGACGGCGGCTTTTGGAATCGCGGCGCCGGTAGTATCCGCTACAACGCCAGTCACGTTTCCTGTCGCTTGCCCATGGAGCGCCGTTTGTGCCAGCAGCAGCACTGCGGCTAGCATCACCAGCAACGAGGCAGTCGGCCTGTTCCCTGAAAAGAACTTCATAGTAGTCCCCCCGTCGGCTACATTCCTTTGTGTCTTTGACAGTTGGTTCCCGGTCCCCACACCACGCCTGAGTTTTTGCGCACCCCAGCTAAGCCTTCAAGCGCCACTCAAGCCTTTGGGTATTGGGACGCAGATTATCGTTCTACTTTGATGACAGGGAATTCTGAAGCTTGGGATTAGACTCTGTCAAGCGAATTCTTTCCGGATTTCTCAATGATGGGATCGATACCGCAGGTTTGCCAGCCTATGAGCGTGCCCCAGGCCTTTGCGTAGGACGCATTGCACCATCGCGCACTCGCACCTCACCCTCAAAAAGCGTGTTCATCTTCGGTCTGGCGGGGACTTCGGCGGCTGTAATTCCAATGGGGCTACGCTTCTGGCCAAGAATCATCGCTCGATGTAACTGGATTGTCACCCACCTGCCAAAGCGTTGAAATCACTCGCCTCGCAATAGAAAAATCGCTTCACTTCATGTGCAAATTTTCCCCAAGAATATTCATCCCGGAAAGCCGCGCTACGCGTGTCTCAGCATTTCATCCCGGCATCTTCCCCCGCGCATGCTCGAACACGGCCTCCACTGAAAGATTGATCCGGCTTCTAGTGCGGCGGATCGGGTTCGTATCTAGACCCACTGTGAGCGCGCTCACTCATCGATTACGCGTCGCGGCGCTTTTGTGACGCAGCGCACCAGAATTCGTTAGCCGTGATTTCGATATCATGAAATGCCCTGCTCGATCGCCGATCGATGGCCGCAGTGATTATGGCGCAGAGGGGCTCTCTGCGTGTCGCCAATTGCGCACTCGTGCGCACGATTTGCTGGCCACGAACTCCGCCTCGTCCTTAATCCGGCACGACGAAAAGTGTGATGGATTGCGCCGGGAACGTGTAGCTGCTGATCGTGCTCGTCGTCCCGCTTGCCACCGGAGGAGTCACGCCCACACCCGCCTGCTGCACAATAGCATTCAGATTGGCGTTGCTGTACTGGTAGACCTGCGCCGTCGTTCCGCTTGCCGCCGAGAGGTTCTCCAGGCTGATCGTTGAGGTGAGCGAGCCGTACGTCTTGTTGATCACCATCACAGTAATCGCGCCGTCCTTGCTGCGCTGCGCGCCATACACGGCCAGTTGGCCCTCAGCATCGGCGCCGGAGGCCATGCTCGTCGATGGTAAAACCGTGTTGCCAAACGTCGATTTGTTTCCATCGTAGTTGCGGTAGATTGCGAACGCCATCATGCCAGGGATCTGTTCGGAGGGATCTTCAGTCGGCCACATGGTGCCGAGGTCGAGGCCCTCGCGCCCAAAGATGCCCAGAATATCGGCCTGCGTCAAAGCGCCATTTATGGCTTCCATTCCGCCGAAGTTATATTCGTCAATGGCCGTTTTCGTTCCGGGGTAGTCATTCGCGACCCAGGTCTTCATCATTCGTATCAGTTGCGGTGCCTGCTGCGGAGGATTGCAGTTTGCGGCGCCGGTATAGTTCGAGTCCGTTGGATAATTCGGTTGAGGATAGCCGCCGCCATTATTGGTGCTGGAATCGGTATAGGTCGGGTCCCAAAATGCGCGCGTCGAGTTCAATCGCGCCTCTTGCGCGCCAGTGTCACCCGCTGGGTTCAAACCGAGACCGTAACCGCTGTTGGCGGGGAATTGAGCCGCGAAATAGGTGTGCAGGTCCACGTAATCCAGCAGCCGAATGCCGTACGTGGCTTGCGCCGCTGCGAACTGTTGCAGGTAGTATTCAATGAGCGGAACTCCTCCGTGTGCTTGCCGATCCACTGGATTGCTCCACGGTCGATAACAAGGGCCACCGGTATCCCATCCGGACTCGATGTCCTTCTTGGAATAAAAATAAGCCCACCAATAGTCGATCACCGGACCGCTCACTCGGGCTGTCGGATCGACGGTCTTAATGGCCAGGGCGGTTCCAATGCCTCCATTGGTTACTTCGCCGTAAGTGAAGGCCAACGGATGCACGTCGAAGTCGTTCGAATCCCACCATGTCGGCTCGTTGTCCAGGTCGTAGATAGCCACGCCCGTGCCGCTATTACCTGCGCCGAATTTGTTCACAAGGTATTCTGTCCAGCTGCCCGCCCATGTGCCCTCCGCCCAAGCTACGGTCACTGCAGAGGGAGCGGGAGGCGCTGGAGGAGGCTCCGAAACGCTGGTAACAGTAGGATCGCTGGGGATATTGCACCCGCTGGAACTTGTACAGCCGGCTACACCATCTGGGTATACGCCTGAACCGCATCCGCGTCCTGTATCAAAGGCAGGCTTGCCATTGACAGCCAGCTGATTGGGATAGGTCGCCTCCGGAAAGCTGCATGACGTGGTGTCTTTGGCCACCCACCCAAGTACCGGTACCGTGCCAAGCGTCTCGATCCCGCTGCTGTTATTGCTCTCTACCAGTGCATCGAAGGCCTTGACTCCGCTGACCACGGGCCACCCATCGCCGCCGTTGCCGCCTCCGTTCTCAAAGAACCAATCGTCGATGGAGTTGGTTGCGTCCAACTGGTAGTTGTAGCGCTCGGTGGAGTCTCCGCCCCATCGATCGATCGTGATGTTAGTTGGCGCAACGGCGGCGGTGTCCGCTGCGCTCCCATGAAGTAAATACGCGTCCATGCCATAGATGTTTGGACTGATGGAACTGCCGGGACTGCCCACATTCACCGTCAACGCCGGCCCGGTTGCCGTCGCCGGCGCGCTCAATGTGACCGTCGCGCTGCCGCTAATATTCGTGAACCCGGCCATGGTGCTGGTGGCTGTAACGGTCACCGACGCCGGCGCAGGATAAGGAGTGTTGTAAAGGCCACTCGCATTGATCGTGCCAGCACTCAGACTCCCGCACGAAGAACAACCCAGCGACCATGTCACACCAGTGCTGTAGCTGCCGTTGCCGTGCACCGTCGCCGTGAACTGTTGCTGCGTGCCAATCGTCGCCGTATTTGGCGTCACGGTAATCGATGTAATTCCCGCCTGGTTGTAATTTGCCGTCACTGTCGTGTTGGCGCTCATCGTCACGTTGCAATTGATTCCGCTGGCTCCACTCGTCGACGTGCATCCGCTCCAGGACACGAAGGAATAAGTGTTGTCGCTGAGCGGCGCGCTCAGTGTCACCTGCGTGCCGGAATTGTAAGAGCGCGTGAAGGGAGTGGTTCCCGAGCTTGCCCCGTTGTTGTCAACCGGAGAAACCGGCCCGATCGAAATGCCGCTTGTTGGCGCCGTGGAATCGACCGTCAGCGTATATGCCACGGCCGGATTCACCGTCACTTGCCCGGTTCCAGTAGCGCTCTTATATGAGGTACCGCTCGTCGCATCGGGAGTGTAGCTTCCCGTCAGCGTAATCGTTCCCGTCGTCATCGAGCTGGCCGGGATGTTGATCTGCGCGCTTCCGTTCGTCAGAGTTGTTGCGGAAGACGTGTAGCCGCCTCCGCTCAGCGTCACAGAGCCCGTCGGCGTGGTTGTTCCCGCGGCGCCGCTGACCGTCACCATCACCGAAAGCGGGCTTGTAACCGCGATGCTCGACGAGCCCGGAGTTACCGTCATGGTGGGAGCCGCCGCGTTCACCGTCAAAGTCACCGAGCCTGCAACCGTGGTGTAGTCGGCCGTGTCGGTCGGCGTAAACGTCACGCTCTCGCTCGGTGTCCCGCCACTAGGAACCATCGTTGGCGTCGTCCACGTGAACGATCCGCCCACAGACGCCGAACCACCGCTCAGCGTCGACGAAGCCAGCGTCTGCCCGTAAGTGATTGCGCTCGCCGTCGGCCACGCCGATACCGACGGCGTCCCCTTGTTCGCCGTCACACTTGCTGACCCCGCCACCGTGTTGTAGTCAGCTGCGTCCGTCGCGGTAAAGGTCACTCCCTGGCTGCTTGTCCCCGTTGCTGGCGCCGTCGTTGGCGTCGTCCAGGTAAACGTGCCGCTCACCGACGCCGTGCCGCCGCTCAATGTCGATGAAGCCAGCGTCTGGCCAAATGCGATCGCGCCCGCCGTCGGCCACGCTGTCACCATCGGAGTCGCCTTGTTTACCACCACTCCAACAGAACCCGCCAGCGTGTTGTAGTCGGTCGTGTCTGAAGGCGTAAAGGTAACGCCCTCACTGGGCGTGCCTGCACCGGGGGCCGTTGTAGATGAAGTCCACGAAAAGGACCCGGATACCGAGGCCGTACCTCCGGTCAATGTCGACGAAGCCAGTGTCTGCCCGTAAGTGAGCGCGTTCGCCGTAGGCCATGCCGTCACCGTCGGCGTGGTCTTGGTAGTTGTGCCGCCCCCACCGCCCACGCTGCCACCACACCCCACCACCCAAAAACTCACTAAAATACCGACCCAGATCGCCGACGGACGCCCCAATTTCGCCATGCCCCACCCTCTTCGTACTATTTCCTCTTCCTCTATTTGCTCTATCGGCTTGCGGTCCTAATCTTATCGGGCCAAGCAAAATCCCCAGCCTCTCCCTACGCCACTGCCCCACTGCGCCAAACCCGGCGGGCGAAACCGGGACCAAAATCGTGTCAAGATCGGTGATTTCTATCACTTCTTAGCCGTCGTTTTTGCTGCGAACCGGTGCGGCACAGATAACGGTATCATGATTTTCCATTCCGGGCCGATCGCGCTGTTCTTCCGCCGGGTCACTCAAACTGTCAATCAGCGCTCCCGGGCGCGCATCATCAATAGTGACAAATAGATTCCCCGCCTTCATGCGAACCGCCGTCAGGCTCCCGTTCACCCAATTTTCTCGCCTGCCTCATTCCCTGTGCTTAATCGTTTTTCACTTGACAATCGCAAATTTTGTCGAGTACGGTGTACCGTTACCAAATTTGTACAATTATCTGCACTCAGTTCCAGTGAACCTCATGCTGCCGCTCTGTGTGGGTATAGGTGCCGGAGTTTTCCGGCTGTTTTCAGGACTCTTTTCCCTGCGTGTGCTCACCCAGCTTTTTTCAGGGTCGATTCGAAGACGGAGATTTCGGCCTTCGTCGCCGAATCGTGCGTGAGGCTGATTGGGGCAGTTGCAGGAACAGCAAGCCAGGATGGGGTTCAATTCGAAAGTTTGATGTTGGCCAAGGACGATACGGGACAAACCGGACCGTCACCGATTCCCCGCTTCGGGGATGGGAACAAATCGGAGGAGAAGGAATGCAAATTAATTTAAGCAAATTGACGAGTCCAGTTCGGTCCCTCGCGGCGGGAACATGGCTAGCCCTGTTCACAGCCCTGACCCTTTGCCTTGGCGCCTCAAATGTGATGGCTGTCACGCAGCCACCGCCCATCGTGGTAACTGGCCCCTCCGTGACTATCGGAGATTTGCAGTTCAACGGTGCCACCGGCGGCTGGCCCGGCGGCCAGGCGCCTTTGGGCGGCACCTTCGTGGTGGGTCCAAACGGCGATGTGATTGTCGGCGACGGTTACGGCGGCTGTGCAGCCTGTGGCGTTTTTCTCATCACTCCCGCCGGCGTGCAATCAGTTCTTGCCAATTTTGGAAATAGCAATGCGGCCGGCATGGACCAGTACGGCAACGCGTATATTGCTAGAGACTACGGATCGAGCATTATCAAGCTTCCTTACAACTCCACCACCGGCACGTACACAGGCTTTACCACTCTTCCCACCGCCAACTGCCTCGGCGGCACGCAGGACACGGCCGCCTGCGTCTTTGCTTCCGGCTCCCAGTCGCTGTTTGCAGGCGAGAATGGTGGCTTCTCATCCCTGTTCTTTGACGGCCAGGGTGACTTCTTCTTCTCCACCGATGCCAATCCAGCAAACAATCCCGACACGATTTACGAATGCGCCGCGAGCAGTCTGCCAGCTTGCGCCTCCCCTACGGTGGTCTATGCCGATGCGTCCGGTGGTTTGGGCTCGGTCGCCATCGATCCCTGGGGCAATCTCTTCTTCTCTGATGGCGCTGACAACGGTGCGAACACCGGAAAGGTTAGCTACCTCCAGGAATTGCCGTTTTCGGGCGGGCACTACGCCGCTTCGCCAACGCAGATGACCTCCTATACGACGACTGCAGGCTACAACGCGATCACCGGCGTCTCGGCCAACAGCTTGAATACAGTATTTTTCTCGGTTGCCAACGATGGCGTCTTTGCTCTTCCGAACTCTTCGTCGGGCCCCAATGCGGCTGGAATTTACAAAGTGTCCGGTCAAGGCGGCCAAGGCTTGGCGGTCGACAGCGTCGGCAACTTGTATACAGTCGGGTATCTCAATTCTCTGGGACACACCGGAGTCGCCAAGACAATCCTGAATAACGTGTCCTTCGGTGCCTCGCCAGTTGGAACCGCAGCGACCGCGGCTACCGTGACGGCAACCGATAACGCCGGCAACTGCACCACTCCACCAACTCTCGCCTTTAGCAGCCTCGAGGGCGGTGTAGCGTCCACCGAATTCGCAACCGTGGGCGGAACGACCTGCTCGACAACCGTCGGCACAGGCAGTGGAACTTTTAGCCCAGCGTTTGCATCCACCGGCGCTTCTTTCTCAGCAACGATTACCTTCACGCCAACTGCAGTTGGTGCGCGCAAAGCGGCGCTCGTTGTCACGGATTCGACAAATAACTCGAGCGGCAGGACAGCGCTCATCGGCGTTGGTCAGGGCGCTGCAGTCAACGCCGATCCCGGCGTCTCGACTGCATACGAAACTGGATTCACCAAACCCTATTCGGTCTCTGTGGATGCCGTGGATGACTTGGCCGTGGCCGATTTCGGAGCGGGCAAAGTTTTCTGGATTCCTGCGGGATCTGCCGCCGGAACCACGCCCACGTCGATCGGCTCAGGATTCACGGCGCCTGCAGCTACCGCATTTGACGCCAGCGGAAATCTTTACGTGGCAGACTTTACGAACAACAATGTCGTCGAGATTCCATACGTCAGTGGCGCTTTGGCGCCAGGTTCGCAGTCCACACTGATTTCGTCCACCTTTGCGTTCAATGGAACTGCGCTTAGCGAACCAAGCGGATTGGCGGTCGGGCCGGACGGCAGGCTGTACATCGCCGACCTCGGCAATAGCCGCGTCGTAAGCTACAACCTCGTTACCGGAGAAACCGCGGTCCCGATTACGGGACTCAAGGACCCTTGGGGAATTGGCGTCGATTCTTCCAGCAACCTCTACGTCGCCGACACCGGCAATGGCAATGTCCTCATTGATGCCGCCGGCGCTCAGTCCACATTGACGGTGCCCAGTGTCGCAGCTCCATGGGGAGTTAGAGTCGACGCATCCGGCAGCTTGATCGTCTCCGACCACGCAACCGGCAATATCGAGTGGGTCCCGAGTGTCAGCGGAGTGCTCACCCCTGCCAGCGCAGTAACGATCGAGAAGAATCCAGACACCGCGCTCGGAATTGCTCTTGACACTGCGGGCAACCTCTTTACGACCGACGCGACCGGCGCTTCGGTATACGCCATTCAGCGCACCGCGGCCGCCATCAACCTCGGCACCGTTTCAGATGGCATCACTAATTCGGCAAATGTCACTCTCGAGAGCGACGGAAACATGCCGGCAACTTTGGCAACTCCCGACGTCACCGAGCCGACGAACACCATGTTCACCCTCGTTCCGGCCGCAAGCAACGGCTGCTCCAGCGGATCGTCTGGAAATCCCGGAATGTCTTGCCAGTTCACCGGCACCTTCGCTCCGCCGCCCGCGACCGCCAACGGACCGCAGGTGGGCACGGCAACCATCGATGTCGCCACTCCGGCTGCTACGTTCAACGTGAGCCTGAGCGGCACTGCCACTGTTTCGTCGATTCTGCCGCAGACCATCACCGGCTTCAATCCGCCCACGACACTGCAGGAAGGCCAGGTGATCACGCTTTCGGCTACAGGCGGCGCATCCGGCAATCCGGTTGTCTTTTCGATCGACGCCTCCTCGGCATGTCCAACATGCGCCAGCATTACCGGCAACAAGCTGACGGCAGTTTCGGCAGGTGCGGTGAAGGTTGACGCCAATCAGGCCGGCGGAGCAGCCAACGGCAATCAGTATGCCGCGGCTACGCAGGTTCAGGCGCCCATCACCATCAGCAACTCCGTGGTTGCGGCCGACGTGCCCGCGCTGTTGATG
>Ga0307474_10003749_pt1 | contig 10959 bp, 8 predicted proteins | sample atmos_gasesECM1C_2_FD_203312 | JGI IMG/M metagenome (GOLD analysis project Ga0307474, IMG submission 203312) | Hardwood forest soil microbial communities from Morgan-Monroe State Forest, Indiana, United States - atmos_gasesECM1C_05 | ecosystem: Environmental > Terrestrial > Soil > Temperate...
ATGTAAAGAGCTTCCTGGTTGGGCTCGTGAGTTTGTTGCTTGCGGCGGTCACCCTTGCTCTTAGCCTGACGTTAGTGAACTTCTTGCACAAATCTCCGCCTTTGAGTACTGCCGTGGCGATGTCGCCGCGTCACATCGCTTGCTGAATGCCAAGATGGACGAATTCAACCGCGGTGAAAGCCGATGCGCAACCAGGGATCTTGACGGTGAAGCGGATTGCCGTTGTGGACGAAAAGGGGACAGAGCGCGTCGTGATTGCGGCCCCTCTACCTGATCCGATCATCCAAGGAAGGCGCGTGAAGCGAGCCGCCCCGGCATCGGGGATATTGATATTCGACCCCAAAGGGAATGAACGCGGCGGATACGGAACATCCGATACTGCGGACCTGGGAGCGTTCATAACTCTCGACTCAGAGCGTGACCAGGTTTTCACTGCTTACGCAAACGCGGTCAGCGAGGCGACACTGTCGGTCGCAAACGACAAGCACGATATCATCGCCTTTAGTACATACAAGCAGCCAGTCTTGGAAATAGTTCAGGACAAGAAAATAATTTATAAACAACCGCCCAACGCTCCCGATCTGCATTAATTTAGTGCCTTGCCTGTCGACTGTACAACCGCAGTCTCAATGCCTTAAACGCCCTACCAGTGCATGTGGATATTTCAAGATTTCCGATTACGCGACTACACGTCCGAGTGGAACTTAATCAGCAGCCCATTCCTTCCGATAGGCGCATGCATCGGTTAGGCACAGACGCATTTCCCCAACCAGGTATTACTCGTAGCGCAGCGCGACCATAGGGTCGACTCGCATCGCGCGCCGCGCGGGAATGTAGTTTGCCACCAAGGACACGCCAAATAGCGCTATTGAAACCAAGACAAACGTGAGTGGATCTCTGGGTGTCACCCTGTAGAGCATGCTTGCCAAGAATTGCCCGAGAAGAAGGGAGCCAGCGATGCCTACGAGCGCACCCACCACGGCTAGCTTCATTCCCTGCCAAACTACCATTTTCAGCACATCGCTCTGTTTTGCCCCAAGCGCCATGCGAATGCCGATCTCGTTCGTCCGCTGAGACACTGAATATGCCATCACGCCGTAGATCCCGATTGTGGCCAGCGCAACCGCCAGGGCAGCGAACAGGCTGAGTAGGAGCGACGAAAACCGCGGCTGCGATACAGAGGACGCAACAATGTCGTCTAGTGGCCTGATTGCGGAAAGCGTCTCGTCTTTATCAATCGCCCTAGCAGTCTCATCCAAGGCAGCAGCTAGGGTGCTAGGATCAGCGACGGCGCGCACCACCAGATTCATCGTCGGAGGAGCATACTGTGCATATCCCACATACATTTCGGGCTCTTGCGGATCACTCAGCGCTCTGTGGCTGATGTTTCCCACGATGCCGACGATCTCGCGATCCGGCTGAGAATCTCCCATCACCTCAAGGTGCTTGCCAAGCACATCCTGCCCCAGAAAGAAGCGCTTCGCAAAGGCTCGGTTGACCAGCAACGTTCCCGGACTCTTAGCAGTGTCACGTTGATCGAGCCATCTTCCGGCAAGCAAGGGGATGCGCATCGCTGCGAGATAGCCCGGCGTTACTTGGCGGTAGTAGGCGTCATCGAATTCACTCGGTCCGTACCTGTGATCCGGGATTTTGAATGGTCCGTCGCTGTGTTGGCCAGTCAATGGCAGCTCGGATGTTGCACCGACTGCTTCGACTCCCGGTAAATTTCTGATGCGCTCCTCAAGTTCCTGCCAGAAACGCACGCGATTCGCAGGATCATTGTACGAAGGGCCGTTCAGGCTGAGCTGTGCGGTCACAACGCGCTGAGTCTGGAAACCCGGATCGACATGAATCAGCAGCCAGAAACTCCTGATGAGCAGTCCGGCGCCGACCAGCAACATAAGCGATACTGCAATTTCTGCGACCACCAGCGAGCTGCGGATTCGTCTGTGCGCGGCCGACTCGGAATTCCGTGTGGATTCTTTCAGTCCGCTGAACCCACCTTTTCCAATTTGCAGAGCAGGGATTAGCGCGAACATTACGCCGCTAAGCAGCGAAACGCCGAAAGCAAAAGTAAATACCTGCAGATTGACATGGACCTCCTGCAGTCGTGGCAGATCAGGAGGAGCAAACACTCGCATTAGCGAAACTCCCCAGCTTGCAGCAAGCGCCCCCAAAGCGCCGCCCGCCAGCACAAGGATCATGGTTTCTGCCAGAGCTTGCCGCGTGAGGCGGATGCGGGTCGCGCCCAAGGCCGTGCGGACCGCAAATTCTCTCTCGCGACCAACCGAGCGCGCCAAAAGCAAGTTGGCGAGATTTGTGCAGGCGATCAGCAACAGCAAGCCAGCCGCCGCCCAAATGACCAGCAGTACCGGACGCACCGGTCCGATCAACACTTCCCGCAACGAGCGCTGCCGCAACGACCAGCCCTGATCCGTGTCCGGATACTTTTCGGCGAGCTGATGAGCGATCGCGTCCAAGTCGGACTGGGCCTGCGGTGAGGTAACGCCCGGCTTAAGTCGTCCGATCACTTTCAGGAAGTGGCCCCCGCGCAAATGCATCAAAAAATGCAAACGCGGCGTCGGCAGCCATATCTGCGCCTGGCTTATCAGAGGAACATCACTCGACAACACACCAATGACTGTCCGGCTTTGTTCGTCCAGCCTTATGTTGTGCCCAATGATGTTTCGATCGCCAGCAAAGTCGCGCTTCCAGATGCCGTTGCCGAGGATCACGACCTGAGACGTATCCACTTCCTCGTCGTTCTTCTGGAAGTCGCGCCCGAGCAACAGAGGAACCCCCAGAGTGTCAAAGAAGCCGGCAGAAACCAGGCTCGTCATCACTTGTTCGGGCTTGTCACCGGAGAGGTTTGAAGGCCCGGCCATAACCACTTGAGAAATGCCTGCCATCTGCTCAAAGCTCCGATTCCCGTCGCGATAGTCCAGAAAATCGGCAGGAGAAACCCCGGCGTCGTCTGTTTGCGGCATTTTGCCATTGAGCCAGACCAGCCGATCGGGGTCTGCAAACGGCAAGGGCTGCAGCACGACCGTTTGGATTACATTGAAGATTGCGGTATTCGCTCCAATTCCCAGCGCCAGGGTCATCACGGCGACGGCCGTAAAACCGGGATTCTTGCGTAGTACGCGCGCTCCGAAGCGCAAATCCTGCCACGATGTCTCGATGAGAGATTCCCAGCCCGCAGCGCGAACGACTTCCTTTGTAACTGCGAGGTTTCCTCGCTCCAAACGCACCGCTCGAAGCGCGTCCTTGCGGCTCATGCCCCGCTGCACCTTTTCTTCGGCCGCCATCTCCAGGAAGCCGTTCAGTTCTTCGTCCAACTCGTGGCCGACCTGCTCCTTTCGGAACAGCGATCGCAGCCCGTCCGCGATGCTTCGCAGAATTGACATGGAACCTCCCTACGACGTCTCCAAGATTCTGGCGATCGCCGCCACCTGCCTTCCCCATTCTCGTGTTTCGCTGTTGAGCCTCTTTTGCCCTTGTGCTGTTAAAGCGTAGTACTTTGCTCGCCTGCTGTTCTCCGTGGCCTTCCATTCGCCTCGGATCAGGCCATCTCGTTGCAGCCGCTGCACGGCTACAAACAGCGAGCCTGCATTAAGCCGGAAAACGCCTTGGCTCATCTGTTCGAGCCGCACGGCGATCCCGTATCCGTGCATGGGTTCGAGCGCCAGGATTTTTAGAATGAGCATGTCCAGAGTGCCTTGGACCAGATCACTCGGCTTGTCGGTCACGATTCCTCCTAAGCGTCAGGAGGAAGAATACGCTTCTCCTACTGATTGTCAAGAGGACATCCGTGGAACAGGAGACCGCTTAAACCGCTGAGTCTAGGAAACGCCCGTCCAAGTGGATTTTCAAGTTTCTGATGCAAATTGTCAGGCACTCCGCGACCTACTCATTTATCGCTCGGGACATTTTTTCTCTTTCGGTGCCGAGCAACTGCTATCCCAATCATCGCGTAAAGCGCCGCATTCAGCAGCCCGACGGTTATTAGGTTTGCCTGAACACCGGCAGGCGTTCCGTATTCACAGTCAATGCACCACTGTAACCCATCCCCCCAGTGACTTTGACGGGATAGGGGATAGGAGCGGGCGAAACTGCCCTTTTTAACATTCCCTTGGCGATTGCTGCCGGAATTTAGATGGTCTTCGATTTCGACGAAATTCTAATTTGTGCTTCCCGCGTTAGAATTTTCGACCACAATGGCAACGGCGCATTGTCACATAGAATTAATTGACAGCTGAGGTAGACTGTGAAAAGATTCGCGCCGCCTATTTCGCATCACTGCGAATCTCAGGAAGCAAAAGGCCAGTCGACTCCGCATGGAAAACGTGGCTGTCCAGCGGTTCTTCCAACTCTGCGCGACTTTTGCCCTTACAGCGATGGCAGCATGCGGCGGAAACGGATCTGGATCTGCGACTCCTCCTCCTCCGCCTCCTCCTAGCCCCTACTTCACTCTTGGCTTCAACCCAACAAGTGTCGCAATTGTGGTTGGCAACTCCATAAACGTCTCCGTCTCCGCCACTCCCGTAAATGGATTCTCGTCGCAGATCGGCGTGCAAATATCCGGACTGCCCGCGGGGGTCTCCGCATCTCCTCCGAGCCTGTCCTTGGCCCCGGGGACGCCGCAAGTTGTCACACTTTCGGCGCTGCCAGGTACCCTCGCGTTCAACGGATCTCTCACGTTTACAGGAACGTCTGGTTCCCTGGTCATTTCGGCGAATTTGCCTCTTTCGATCTCTACCGTGATCCCGTCCGCAAATACGCCACCCTCCAGGACGCGGTATCTAAGAACCGACGCGACCACCGAGTACCCTCTTGAATTGGATACGCATTGGATAATCTACAACCCAAACACATCGCAGTTTTATGTGAGTGACCCGCAATCCAATCACGTGTTTGTGATAGACGCCGCTACCGAAAAGCAGGTGGCGACTATTAGTGTTCCGGGAGCGTATGGCATGGACGATACGCCAGACCACAGTACGCTGTACGTGGGCACACAAGTTGGCGATCTCTACGCGATTGATACTGCTTCGAATACTGTGACCAAGCGATACATCGCCTCGCAGATAGGACCCAACGGATTCCAAGCGCTGAGCGCTCTTGTCCTCAGCAACGGAAGTCTTGCGCTTCTGGGCGCCGCGGGCGGAATTCCTGCCGTGGACGGTTCGCCAAGTTTTGCGGTTTGGAGTCCAACCGCTAATTCGCTCTCGATCTATGCTACCCAGTACGGAGGTGGTCAACTCCCACCTGGAGTGCCTTTCACGACCATTTGCGGCAGTACGGACGCTAACCTGTTCGGGTTTGCGAGAACCGTGGACCGCACCAAGATACTTGTCGGAAGCTTGAATCTCTGCGAGGTTGATCCATCCACCGGGCAAAGTATCTACGTCGCGCCGGGCGCATCTCCCGCCCCAATTGTTACCTCACCTGACGGGAAGTACATTGCCTTGCCAAATTATCCCAATCAGGTTGTTCTCCTTGACCCGAATACCCTACATCAAATCGGTGCCTTTGACGTAAGCGACCAAGCCCTTTCTACTTCTGCCCTGCTGTTCAGTGCTGATTCAGCGACGCTTTTCATTGCTACCGACACGATTGTGTACGCGTACAATGTCTCGACTCAGCAGCAAGTCGGTTGGATCCCTAATATCTTCCTTCCTCCAATCAGCGGGGGACTTGCGGGTGGGCCTATCAACAGCCCGAATATTCAGGCGGTAGATGGGACCGGGCTTCTTGCCGGACCAATGGAAGAAGGGGTTGGATTCATCGATTCATCCGCCATGAACACGGGACCAATCGGCACCTTGTTCACGAACGCCTATCTGAGTCCGCCAGCTGGACCGCTTGCTGGCGGTACTCAAGTTCAGTGGAGCGGCCCGACGACCACATTGAACAAGAACAAGATCTTTTTCGGAAGCCAAATAGCAACCTTCGACTCGTTCTCGGGCGATCTGCTCACGGCCACAACGCCTGGGGGAGCGCCCGGGCCAGCGGATGTTTACGCGTACGCAACCGATGGCGGTATCCAAATTGTCCCGGAGGGATTCAGCTATGGCCCAACGATTCTAGAAGTCACACCGAATGCTGCAACGGCCGAAGGCGGAGGATCCGGTATCATTTATGGATACGGGTTCGGGCCGCTTTCCTCCTCGGGGACCCCGCCTGATCTTCAAATCACAGTCGGTGGAAAACGCGCGGCCATCACATTCTTCAATCCGAATGCTTACGGGACCTTGTCTCCTCCCTTCTTGTTGCAGGCCGTCACCTACACGATTCCAGCCGGGGCAGTCGGGGCCGCCGATGTCACCGTCACGAACAGCGTTGGAACCGCAACCCAAACCGGCGCGATAACCTACGTTCCTGCGACACAGCATTTCCCACTCGCTGGGGCACAATTGGTTCAAGGCATTTACGACTCGTATAACGACCAATACTATTTTACCGACACAAATCAGGTTCGGATTTTTTCGCTTTCTCAAGGACAGTGGTTGCCACCGATTCCGATACCCGCACCAGTCGGGACTACACAAAGGTTGTGGGGAATCGCTCTCTCACCGGATGGAAGCAAGCTTGCGATTTCAGACGCCATGGCGAGCGTCATTTATATTCTCGACCCAACGAACCCCTCATCCGTGAGGACATTTTCGATTGATTCGTCGAATCCGCCCGGCGCCCTCACAAATCCGTGCGGTATCGCAATTAGTAACGCTGGAATCGTGTATTTTGCCGTCTTTGTACAAGGGGGAACCGGCTATCAAGGATTCTTTCAACTGGATACGAGTACGGGAGCAGTCACGAGCTTCGGAGTTCAAGGCCCGGGGCTTGGAACAACCGACGCGAATCTGCGAACGGTGATCAGTTCCGACAACACGCGAGTCTACTTTAACGATGACGGATACGTGTTCGGCGTTGACACTGCGACGGATAAGATCTTTTCTGCAAGCGACGATTCAAACTGCTGCTACGGCGATTATGATTTGACTCTGGCCAGCGGCCAACAACACTTTGAGGCCAGCAGCTTTCTTTACGACCTGAACCTCAACGCAGAATCTTTCTATGCGTTGAACGACCGGGAAGCGCTCAATATTTCGTACGTCTACGGCACGAAACTAAATCCTGACGGACGCCTGCTATTTCAGCCTTCCACCAATGGCATTGACGTTCTAGACGGAAACCTTGGCAACCTGCTGACGCGCATCTCCCTGCCATTTGCGCTCTCAACTAATTATGACGCGCTGGTCAACGATGGCAAAGACAACACCTTGATCGCGATCACGGGTGCCACAGGCGACGGAATCGCAGCCCTGAATCTGAATTCGATCAGCGAACCCGCACCACTGCCATATCTGAAAAGATCCTCAGCTGCCGGGCATATCATCTCTCAACGTTTGGCTACGCCTAAGACAAGCGCCGTAAGTGCCGATGAGCGCCGATCAGCTTCTTCCTCCCACGTCGTCAAGCACGTTACGAGACCAAATTTTCCTCGTCGTCGATAAGGGGCTTTGCTTGAGTGTCGCGCGCTTTGTCCGGCACTGCGGCTCGGATGGAAGAAGGTTGATGCTATGCAGTGTAAGAACAAACCCCGACTGACTTAAGTTGGGGCAGCCTTTCGCACGATGGACAGCGCTCTGAACAGCGCGTTAGCTGTTGAGGCAATTGCTCGCGTCCGTGAGGCGATTCCTACCGCTAAGACAATCGAAGCGATTCGCCTGCTGGAATCGCGCGGTGCGTACGCTTATTGGGGCGCATGGAACAACCTGTCAATCAATTTCCCGAAAGCTGATCTTTGTCGCGTTCCCGATCATTGGCGAACTTTCAAAAACAGAGTATCGCCTCTTACCGAATCACCTCGGCTTGCGGCAAACCCGGTCAATGCAATGCTGAACTATCTTTATGCCGTGCTGGAATCTGAAGCACGGCTTGCCGTCGCTGCTCTCGGGCTCGACCCAGGTCTTGGCGTCTTGCATGCCGACACACCCGCGCGTGACAGTCTCGCGTGCGACGTCATGGAACCCGTACGCCCTATGGTTGACGCATATCTCTTGAACTGGATTACGCATGAAACGTTGAGGCGGGAGTGGTTCTTTGAACAGCGTGACGAGGATGGTGCAAGTGTGAAGCGGCTATTGGTGGTAGGAAAACAGATAAAGCGGCTGAAATGCATAGAGTGGTCGGAATGGAAGAACCACAATCTCCTGGACTTCCAGGGACTGCTGCTGGATTTCCGTGGCAACGGTGCACCGTTGAATGACGGAAGTTTTCCGGGTCTACTCGCTCCGTTTATGCACAATGGGCATGAAATCTTCGTCATTCTCCCCGAAAATGTGCTTCAGGGAGCCGGGAATAACGTTTTGAAATTATTCACGCCCGTGAATCTCCGGATGGAGAGTCAGAAGGGACAGACGCTTAAAATTATCCAGCCCGGAGCATTCATCAACGCCTATCGAGAGTCTCTAATAGGCCACCAAATTGTGCTTTCAGACCACATCCAGCCCAACCTTCCAGTCCCATCCCAGTGGAATTGGAACGCAACAATTACGGACAATGTCGCCCGCGCTGTGTGTGGCCGTTACGGAACGGCTCACGTCCTTCATCCGCCAGCCAAACACCTCGAGCATTTGGCGGTTAACGCAATCCTCGAGTATTTCTCGCCCACGTACGAAGAGCCTGAGGCAGAAGAACGACCGGCCTGGGCTACCGAGGTCGCAGCTCAGATGCCCGGAGTCGCAGATATACACATGAGGATTGACGCGAACTCGAACGAAATCTCACGCCTGAAAAAGCGGTTCAAGCCGACAGGGAGCGGGCAGCTGAGTTGGAACAGTGGGCGGAACTGTTGTGGCTGGAGGGTATCCCTCTTCAAAATCGTGTGGCCGCAGCTCTGAATTTATTGGGAGTACCGACCGAGTCAACGGACCCTACGGGACACCTCGCAGACCTACAAGCCACCTGCGGAGCACAGCCGATTCTGTTCGAAGTAACGGGTTCGACCGGCTCGATTGGAATTGACAAGGGACGCCAGTTATTTCAGTGGGTTGCACAAAGCAACGATCCGACAAATACGAAAGGAGTTTTGGTTGCGAATGCGTTTCGCAAAAATCCACCGTCCCAGAGACCCCCGACACCGGATCACAAAATCTTCGTGAAAGAATGCGAGGAACTCGCTCTGAAATTCCACCTCGCACTAGTTGATGTGCGCGATCTCTACGAACTCATTGTTCGCAAGTTTAGCGGTTCGGCGATTTCCAGCGCTGATCTTTGTTTGAAATTGCAGGGTGATGGCATTGTGAAGTTGACGTGAACGATCCGTTGCGCAGAGGTCGCAATCATAATTGCGCGACGAGCCCGAAAATGAGGCGAAAGTAGTCGGTCACTTAGCGGTCGGAAATCCAGCCGCGACCCGAGCATTGCCTCCTGAGCCGAGAGCCACGCTTGCGTGTATCTTTGTCCCGCGCTGGGCTTGCGAGTCGATCGAAAATTCTCCGTTCACAAGTTTCAGCCGCTCTCGCATACTGGTGATACCAAGCCCGCTTCCCCGGATTGCCACTTGGGGGTCAAAGCCAACCCCCGAATCGCACACGGTGAGATGGATTACTTCCGACGTTCCAAACAGTTCAACCTCAAAGTGCCGCTTTCCACTGTGCCTCGCCGAATTGAGGAGCGCTTCCTGCAGTACTCGGAATAAGGGAAAGGAAATCTCCAGGGGCACATGACTTGGAACGTCATGGCTCTTGAAGTCAATTTCGACTTTCTTCTGCCCGGCGAACTCTTTGCAGAAGGATTTGGCCGCCGTCTCTATTCCCAAATACTCCAGATTCGAAGAGCGCAATCGGTGCGATATCGCGTGAATGTCGGCACCAATATCGGATACGCTTTGCCGTAGCTCCCGAGTGCGGCCGCCGATTTCAGCAACCGACTCGGAGGGAATCTGTTCCAGTTCTCCCAATCGTTCGAGGCCGAAGGCCACAAGTGCAACCCGTTGATTGATGTCTTCGTTGAGCACGCTGGCGATCCTGGTGTACTCCCGCTCTTCCGCATCAATCAATTTACGGTGCACGCTGGAGAGGGCATCCTCAGCCATCTTCCGCTGCTTGGACACCAAGCCAGCAATGACCACCGATGTGGTCAAGAAAGTAATGATGGCCACAATATCCAGCGGATCGTCCACCCGAAAAGAGTGGGCGGGGGGAGCAAGGTCTGCTAAGCAGAAAGCCGCAACGACGGAGACGAAGATCGACGAAACAAAGTCCCCCTTGCGGGATAGGAGCACTACGACAATCATGTAGAGGAAGCCTGCTGTAGCGACATTGAAGTGCAGTCGATAGCAGGCAAATGTAATCGATGCCAGTCCAATGGCTCCAAACGTACACAACGCCGCTGAGCGCCGGAGTCTTTGCATATGGTTGTACCTCCCCGGACTGCCGCACCAGTCGGGGAATGCTCCATTGTCCGCCAAAATCTTTCCGAAGTCCTGATAAACGTTAGTGCTCTATCGGAGGCGCGTTTTCACAAAAGCGTGAAGTCCGAGCGAGATGCTCTGCGCGCGTTCGATAGAACCGTTTGAAGGTGGGCGCTGGCGGTTGCGGCGGATGCGGGCTAGTGACTGCACCGATCTAACGGCCATGGGAATTGAATCTTTTTTCGTTTGCAGCCTATTGATTTTGCTTGGCTTACGAAAATCAGAGGAAACCGAAAATCGCAGTTAAAAGCCGTATCTTGCGGCATGACGCGAGGAGCATAGCACGCGAAGCGTCCGTCGCGCCAGCGACTACGTTCAAACGCTCTTACCGGACAAATGGAGTAATGGTACGTCACATGTTCGGACGCTACCACGGGTTAATTGGGGCCAGGCCCAGTCAATGAAAGACCGCCTCGGAGAGCCGCTATGACTCTCCACTAACTAGGGCGGAGTGACGCGCCATCCTTTGTGGTACGTAT
>Ga0307474_10003750_pt1 | contig 10957 bp, 12 predicted proteins | sample atmos_gasesECM1C_2_FD_203312 | JGI IMG/M metagenome (GOLD analysis project Ga0307474, IMG submission 203312) | Hardwood forest soil microbial communities from Morgan-Monroe State Forest, Indiana, United States - atmos_gasesECM1C_05 | ecosystem: Environmental > Terrestrial > Soil > Temperate...
AGCGATCGTCAGAGCTGTCGTGCCAAAAAAAAGCCGGCGCGGCTGGTTGATTTCTTCGGGCTTCTTGATTGCATCCATTGGTCAATTTCCTTGGTTGTTGGTCCGACGTGGACCAGGTTGATCGCGACAAAGATGTTGCGTGAGGTTTGTGGGGGCGGCACATCGTGCGCGCCATTCATCTCAGGTCGATTTGCGCAGTGATCTGAATGCTGCTCGTATCTCGTACTGAAGAGTTCAGGCTGTTCCCACGCAGCGAAGTGACCACCCCGTCGACTTCGCTAAAATAGATGAGCTTGTGATGGCGCTGCGGGATATGACTAATCTCAGAAGTGCGCTCCCGACATATGCCAGTGATAACTCTTCGTTTTCAGGTACAGCGCGAAGATGCCCTCGAGCGATAGGTTGAGCGCGACGGCGATGACACGCGCAACGTTGGTCTTTAAGTCAATGGGTGTTGCGATCGAAGCAGCCCACAATGCGTGGATGGCGTCTTGGGCGGTCATTCGTCGTTTCCTTCGTCCTGGCTTCGATGCGAGAGAGGATGACGCATGACTAATGATCGATCCAACAAATAATTTATGATGTTTCAATCTACAAAATCGATTAAACTGCGAGTCCGCTAGGCGAGAGTGCCGCCGCGGAAAGCGACAGATTCTTCTCGATCGTGAAACCGCGCTGTTTGGAATGAACTGTGGTTTGGGTAATGGAAAGGGATTGCCCGCATGACCCTTGAGCAGCTTCGCATTTTCGTTGCCGTGGCCGAATGCGAGCACGTCACCCAAGGCGCGCTACGGCTCAATCTGACCCAATCGGCAACGAGCGCCGCAGTCGCCGCGCTCGAAGAGCGCTACGCGACAAAGCTGTTCGATCGGATCGGTCGCAGGATCGCGCTGACCGAGGCGGGACGGCTATTCCTGAAGGAAGCAAAGGCGGTGCTCGCCCGTGCGTCCGCCGCCGCGAAAGTATTGACCGACCTTGCCGACCTGACGCGAGGCTCATTAGCGCTAGCCGCGAGTCAAACCGTGGCGAACTATTGGCTGCCCGTGGCGATCCAGAGCTACCGGCTGCGATATCCGGGCGTCATCGTCAGCACGACGATTGGCAACTCGGAGAATGTCGCAGCCATGGTTCACGAAGGCAGCGCCGATCTCGGCTTGGTTGAAGCGGCAATTGATGATCCAACCCTCGTCATAGCTCCCGTTGCGGAAGACGAACTCATTCTTGTTGCGCCGCTAACCCATCCCTGGGCAGCAAGAACGCCGCGATCGGCGCAAGAATTGAAGCCCGGACCTTGGGTGTTGCGCGAGCCGGGCTCCGGTACGCGATCGGTCTTCGAGGGTGCGCTGCCCGGCCTTGGTTTAACGAGCAAGGATCTCAACGTCGCGCTCGTGCTCCCATCGAACGAAGCCGTTCGCGCCGCGGTCGAGGCTGGCGCCGGGGTCACCGTGATATCCAGCTTGGTGGTTGCGAATTCGATCAGTGCAGGCAACCTCGTTCCCATCAAATTTCCTCTTCTGCATCGCCGCTTCTTCGCCCTTCGACACAAGGAACGATACGTCAGCCGCGCGGAGCAGGCATTTCTTGACGTGATTTCGAACGATGCTGCTCAGAATCATCGAAAAAGGAAGGGCAGCGCGCGAAGCTTCCGCCCCCCGACCATCGAGAGATAGATTTCATCAGTTGCTCATCGGGAGAGGTTTGCGCCGCGCGAAATGATCGTCGGATACTGCCAGCGCCAGACCAGCCCGTCTTCCGGGTCGACCATCTCGCCTGCCCGCTCGTAACCGCACCGCCGCAATATCTTGCACGACGCATTCTCGAGCGGAAGCGTGTGGGCAATGACGAGCGAGACGTATTGCCCGTTGGGTCAACTCGCGGACCATAGCGGTCGCGATGCCGCGGCCTTCGCGATGCGGAAACGTGAAGTAGGCGATCTCCACCTCGGGCAGATCGCCCGGCTCCGCCTTGAAGGAACACAAACCAACAGCCCGAACCTGACCTTCGAAGCTTTCTGTCGCCCAAAAGGCGCCCCAGCGTTCGTCCCGAACCGGTTTGGTCACCTGACTCAGGATTTCCGCGACGGAAGCGGAAAATTCCTGCCTCGGCGCGTCCAAAATGCCGAGGCGAAGCCATTGCGGCGGGGAAGAAAGATCATCGGCGTGAGCAGGGATAAGCTCGATCGAAGTCATTTAACTTGCCGCAGGCGCGCCATTGCGGGACCAGCCGCTTCAGGTGCCCTTGCCTGAGCGTTCCTCTTCCAGGGTCACAGCCACCGCCGCGTTCGCGGACAGCCTTACGTTCTGGCCCTCGATGTCGGCGACCAGCCCGAGATCGATGTAGTGATGATGACCCTTGTGGTGGCCTTCGCCGCTGTCGGCGCTAGTAAGGCGGATCCTGCCGTTCTCAACCCGATCGACGGTTCCGATGAAAACGCCGTCCGCGCCGATCACCCGCATGTGCGCCTTCACGCTCACTGCCTGCTTTGCGGCGGATGCTCTCGACTGAAGGAGTTCATCACGCTGCCCGACCAGACGCTGGAGTTGCGCCTCCTGATCGGCGATACGCCGCGCGTTCAGCTCTTCGACTGCCGCCCCGGAAATAGCGGCCGCCTGCTCCTCCAGTTCCCGGAGGTTCCCCCTGGTCGCGGCAATGCGCCTTTCGATCTCGGCAAGGCTTAGCGGAATATCAGGCATAGCTCGTCTCCTGCCAGTCGTTTCCCGCAAGACGGACTTTACCGGTTCTGCCGCCACATTGAAATGGATCGCTGACCGCGCCGACGGGGCAATTTGGCGCTCCAAGCCCGCCTCGCCCGGCCAAATGTGGCACGGCTTGACCGCTGGCACTCGCTGCGACCCGCGGCAGCCGCCAAGCGGCCGTCGGGTAGAGACTTATTGCCGCAGCATGATCAGCGCATCGGCGCTGTCGGGCACCAGCCGCCACTGCGCATTGTCGTCGGCCTGGAAATGCCAGGTCTCGCCATTCGCCGCCATTAAAAGCAGCTCACCACGCTCCAGCCGCCACATCGTCGGCTTGAAGGTTTCGACCGCGGGATCACACTTCGGCTTGAGAAAGACCTGGAAATTGTCGCCGGTAGCTTCCGTATTGGTCAGGGTCAGGCCGCAGATGGGACGGCCGTTGCTGCGTACCATCGCCCAATCGCCGATCATCTGGTCCATCGACTTGGCGAGCGAGCGAGCGGCGGCGAGATTTTGTAAGAGGTAGATGCCCTCGCCTTGCCTCATGCCTTCGAAAATTCCGCTCTCGACTTCGGTAAAGTCGATCACCGGCTGGCCGGCGGCATCCTGCAGGCGGACGATATCGAGCCCCTTCACGTTCCAGGCGGTGATCTCCCTGGTGAAGGGCAACGCCTTGGCGCAAGCCGGCTCCAATTCAAGCTTGAGGCCTTGCGCCGTCGTATCGTTCTTCAGCGTCACGACGCAGGTCTTGCTGCGCTCGGTAGTCGAGAGCTCCCACTGGCCGATCATTTCCCGCTTCAGCGCGGCAGCATCCTGCGAGGAGGCCTGCGGGCCGCAAGTGAGCAAGGCCGCAAGCGTCGCGAGCGCGATGCCGAGGCGGCCAAGTGTCCCGATTCCGAAGTTCGTATGTTTCTTCGGAGCCATGTTTACAAACTTTGGAATCGAAAGGACACCAGCAAGCTATCGATCCAGTGTGGCTTTGGTTCAAAAGCCCGCATGACGGACTCGCGGCAGAGATTATGCGGACTTTTGAACCGCCACACTGGCATCAGCGTCCCGTCGCAGGTGTTTCCGCAATCGGCGTCAATGGCCCCTTGCCGGCAAACCAGGCTTTCAAATTGTCCACCACGAGCTGATCCATGGCATTGCGGGTCACCACCGAAGCAGAGCCGATATGCGGCAGCAACACCACGTTCTGCATCGTGCGCAATTCCTCAGGCACGTTCGGTTCGTTGGCGAACACGTCGAGGCCCGCGGCCAGAATGGTTCCCGACTTCAATGCGGCGATCAGGGCCGGTTCATCGACCACCGAGCCGCGCGCCACATTGATGATCACGCCGCGCGGCCCGAGCGCCTTCAGGACATCGGCGTTGATCATTTTGGCGGTCGAAGGACCGCCGGGGACGATCGCCACCAGCGTGTCGACCGCCTTCGCCATCTCGATCAGATCGGGATAGTGCCTGTAGCTGACCCCAGGTGCCGGATTGCGCGAATGATAGACCACGGGAACGCGGGAGGCTTCCAGCCTGCGCCCGATCGCCTGGCCGATGCGGCCCATGCCGACCATTCCAACCTTGCGATCACGGAGCGAGCCGACGCTCAAGGGATACTGCGCCGACGTCCAGAGGCCGGAACGAAGATAGCGGTCCGCCTTGACGAATTCGCGCAAGGTCGAGATCAAAAGGCCAAGCGCGATATCGGCGACCTCCTCGGTCAGGACGTCGGGCGTGTTGGTCACGATAATGTCATGTTCGCGCGCGTAATTGGCGTCGACGTGGTCGTATCCGACGCCGAACGAAGCGACGATTTCGAGCTTCGGGAACATTCCAAGGACCGCGCCGTCACAGCGAACCGTGCCGTAAGTAACAGCGGCGCCGCGAATTTTTGCGGTCACCGCCGGATTCAGGCGGTCGAGATCGGCGCGCGTTTCAGAAGCGTGGAGCACGAACTGATCGGAAAAACCGTTGTCGATGATCGGTTTGTTCGGCCCGTAGACCAAAAGGTCGATCTTTTCCGACGAAATATTTCCGCCCACCATCTAGTGCCCTCTTTCCGAAGTTCGTGATACGTCGCAGCACCCTCTCACACGAACTTCGGAAAGCCAAGGGCACTAGCAAACTCATGATGCTAGTGCTCCGATTCCGAAGTTCGCAAGCAATTGCGGCGACCTCTGATGCGAACTTCGGAATCAAAGGAGCACTAGCAAGTTAATGTTTCTAGTGCGGTTTTTGAATTTGAAGTTCCTATGATGAGATTGCAGCAACCCTGATAGGAACTTCAAATTCACCGCACTAGTACCGCTTTCCATCTGAAGTCCCTGTACGGACTCGCCGCCCGTGCTGCAGGGACTTCAGATCGGCGGTACTAGCTTTCCTTTCCAAGCGCGCTCTCGTGCCAGCGTCGCAGCACCAAATGCGAGGTCAGCGCCAAGAGCCCATAAATGACAATTCCGGCGGCTGAGAGCAACAGCAGGGCCGCGAACATTCGGGGAATGTTGAGGCGATAGCCGGATTCCGCAATTCGATAAGCAAGACCCGAGCCCGCACCTGCCGAGCCTGCCGCAATTTCGGCCACCACCGCGCCGATCAACGACAGGCCGCCTGCGATCCGCAAGCCGCCGAGAATGAACGGCAGCGCGGAGGGCAATTTGAGAAGACGCAGCGTCTGCAGCCGCGAGGCGCCGTAGAGACTGAACAGGCCGGCAAGATTGCGGTCGACCGAATTGAGACCGAGCGTGGTATTGGACAGTACGGGAAAGAACCCGACAATCCAGGCACAGACCACGACGGCTGTTTGCTGCGGTAGATAGATCAGGAGCAGAGGCGCGATCGCAATCACCGGCGTGACCTGCAGGATCACGGCATAGGGAAACAGCGAATATTCCAGCCATTTCGATTGGTTGAACAACAGCGCCAGCGCAATACCGCCGATGGCCGCCGCGATGAAGCCTTCGAGCGTGGTGAGAAGCGTCGTCAACAGCGATTGCGACAGCACCGGCCAGTCCGAAACCAGGGTCACGAAAACCGCCGACGGTGCGGGCAGCACATAGGGCGGAATATGGTTGATCCGCACCACGAGCTCCCATGCCGCAACGCCGATCGCCAGCACGGCAACCGGCAACAGGACGCGCACCAGGCGCTTGCTTCGGCTGTCGGGTGCCGCCTGGGCGGCGGCCGATAGAGGCTTATCCAGCAAGGTCATGAGCCGGGTCGTCCCGGATGGGATGGCGCGAGCGCGTTCGAAACCTTGCGGCAGTAGGCCACATAATCGGCCGAGGTCCGAAAATCCTCATCCCGCGGCTCTGTGGTCGCAATCGCGATCTCGCTGGCAATGCGCCCGGGCCGCGAGGTCATGACCAGGACCCGCTGCGACAGATAGACCGACTCGAACACCGAATGTGTGACGAAAATGACGGTCTTGCGCAGATTGCGCCAGAGCGCGAGCAGATCGTTGTTGAGGCGAAAACGCGTGATCTCATCGAGCGCAGCGAAAGGCTCGTCCATCAAAAGAATGTCCGGATCGGTGACCAGAGCGCGCGCCAGCGAGACCCGCATTTTCATGCCGCCGGACAATTCCCGTGGGTAGGCTCCGGCAAACTCGGCAAGCCCCATTTGCGCCAATGCCTCGTCAATCCGCGCATCGGATTCGCTTCCGCGCACATGCGCGAGTTTCAACGGCAGGCGGACATTTTCGCGCACGCTCGTCCACGGCATCAAGGTTGGCTCCTGAAACACAAAGCCAACAGGATGCGGTCCGCTCGTCGTTGCCGCAGGCCGGGACACGCGCACCGTGCCGGAGGTCGGCGCGTTGAGGCCGGCGATCAGGCGGAGCGCCGTCGATTTTCCGCAACCGGACGGCCCGAGCAGGGAAACGAACTCTCCCTTGCGCACCTCAAGGTCCATCGGTCCCAGCGCGACCACGCCGCTGTCATAAACCTTGGTGGCACCGCGCAGACTGACCGCAAGGCCCGCTTCATCGGCTTGCTTTTCAGTCAAGGCTGCGCCTCCCGTCATCCTAATTCTTCGGCCGCAGGTCCACGCCGACACCCTTGTTGACGAAGCGAAGCGTGTAGGCCTTGCGGTAGTCAATGTCAGGGCGGACAACGCGGGCACGCACCATCTTGTCGAAAAAGCTTGCCATCCGTGCGTCCGTCATGGCGCCGATGCCGTCGCGCAGCGAGTCACCGGAATCGACAATGCCATATTCCTTCATCCGGGCGACGGAATAGGCGATCAGCTCGTCGGTCATTTCCGGATTGAGTTTCCTGATCATGGCGTTGGCCGCAGCGTTGTCGCCGTAGAGATAATGGTACCAGCCGACGAGAGAGGCGTCGACGAAGCGCTGGACCAGGTCGGGCTTCTTGTCGATCAAATCGCGGCGCGTCTCGATCAAGGTCGAATAGCTGTTGAAGCCATAGTCGGCCAACAGAATGATTCCGGGCTTGAAGCCGGCGCTCTTCTCGATCGCATAGGGCTCCGAGGTGACATAACCCTGCATGGCGCTTTGCTTGTTGGCGAGAAACGGTTGCGGGTTGAACGTGTACGGCCTGACCTTTTCCTCGCTGAATCCATATTCGGACTTCAGCCATTGAAAATAACTCGCGATGCCTTCCTTGGAGACGAACAGCGTCAGCGGCTTGAGATCCTCGAGCTTGGTGGCCTTCGATTCCGGATGCGTCAGTAGTACCTGCGGATCCTTCTGGAAGATGGCAGCGACCGTGACGACCGGCACGTTGTTGGCGACCGCATCGAACGACATCAGTGTGTTCGCGGCCATGAAGAAATCGAGCTTGCCGGCGATCAGCAGCATGCGGTTGTTGTCGTTCGGGCCGCCCGGCACGATGGTGACATCGAGCCCGTATTTGGCATAGGTGCCGTCGGCCACGGCCTGGAAGAATCCGCCATGCTCGGCCTCGGCCACCCAGTTGGTCCCGAACGAGACCTTGTCGGGCTTGATCTGGGCGCCGGCCGGCGACAGGGCGATGACAAGGGGCACCAGGAGGACCGTTAACGCTCGCGGCAAAAGAGCCGGGTTCATGTTGGACTCCGCAGGTCGTTTTGGCACATGATAGGGAGCATTGAATGACAGGAAGCATCGAGTTCCCTTGGCTTCCCTCCTAACCAATACGAAACCATCTTGCAAATCCGGTCAAACCACCGCTTCAGTTAAAAAGTCCGCTCGATGAATTCGACCGTCCCGCCGCGCGACTGGACCGACATCCACTGGCCTGATTTCCCAGGCGCAGGGTGCGATCGATGGATTGCGGTCCTGCCGCTGGCGGCCACCGAACAGCACGGGCCGCATCTGCCTCTCGGCACCGACGTGATGATCGCGCAGGCCTATCTGGCGCGTGTGCGCGAGCTCCTCCCCGACACCGCACCGGTAACCTTTCTTCCGCTCCAGCCGGTCGGCATTTCCACGGAACATATCGACTTTCCGGGAACGCTGACCTTGCCGACGGAAGTCGCGCTCAAGACCTGGTTTTCGCTTGGCGAAGGCATTGCGCGCGCCGGCGTGAAAAAACTGGTGATGGTGACGAGCCATGGCGGCAACAGCGCCGGCATGAGCGTTGTCGCGCAGGACCTGCGCGCAAAGCACGGGCTTTTCGTCGTCACCACAGCCTGGTCGCGCCTTAGCGCGACCGCGGGTATGTTCGTCGCCGCCGAAGTGCAGCACGGCATTCATGGCGGCGCAGTCGAAACCTCCATCATGCTGGCGCGATACGCTCAGCATGTCCGCAACGAAGCGATTGCCGATTTTCGTTCGTCCGCAATCGCGACGACGAAGGATTATCGTTTGCTCTCTACCAGTCGTCCCGCGCCGTTCGCCTGGCAGGCCCAGGACCTTCACCCATCCGGCGCGGTGGGCGATGCGACACAGGCGTCCGCGGAAAAAGGCGAGCGCCTGATCGATTCCGGCGCCCGCGCGTTTTGCGAACTGCTCGCCGACGTCGACAAATTCGACGCGACGACGCTGTCGAATACTTCGAGAATCTGACGGCGATCCGACTAGATCATGATGCGATTGAGTGGAATCGCATCATGATCTCATCTCTTTGTTTCAGCATGATCTCCGCGCAAACTCGATTCGCGTTTGTTAGCTAAGGGAAAACCGGTTTCCACTTTGCGCTAACGCGGGCCCTTCGGGTCCGGATCATGCTCTAACTCCACGAAATCCCTGCCAGAATTCGCATTGCACGATTTTAATCGACGCTCTTCGAACCGGCCAAGACGTCTCATGTCAGCCCGCAACTCGCCGCATGTCATCGGGATGAGAGTTCCTGGCCAAGGGCTTGATATAGTATAGGGGGGTATACTATATTTTTCCCCATGTCCCATACCATCAAGGCGAAAAAGAAACTCCTCGCCCGGGTCGGCCGCATCCGCGGCCAGGTCGAGGCGATCGAGCGCGCCCTGACCGAGGAGGCCGATTGCGAGCGTATCATGCACATGATCGCCGGCATTCGCGGCAGCGTCGCCGGGCTGATGGCCGAGGTTGTCGAGGACCACATTCGTACCCATCTGGCGGGCCCTGAGAAAAATGCCGGCGCACTGAACGCCGACGCCGCCGATCAGTTGATCGATGTGGTCCACACCTATTTGAGGTGAGAAGATCATGACGGACAGCGATCAGGTCTTTCCGATTCCACCTCACGATCACGTTTTTCTGGGCAGGGATCACGACAGGGCCGAGCGGCGCACCTGGGCGGTGATCATCCTCTGCGCGGTGATGATGGTCGCGGAGATCGTCGGCGGCGCCTTGTTCGGCTCGCTCGCCCTGATCGCCGACGGCCTGCACATGTCGACCCATGCCGGCGCGTTGCTGCTCGCCGCGCTCGCTTACACCTATGCCCGCAAATATGCCGGCGATCGCAGCTTCACGTTCGGAACCGGCAAGTTCGGCGATCTCGCCGGTTATTCCAGCGCCATCGTGCTGGCGATGATCGCGCTCCTGATCGGCTATGAAGCGGTCATGCGCTTTCTCAACCCCGTCGCCATCGCTTTCAACCAGGCAATTCCAATTGCGGCGCTGGGTCTGGTCGTCAACGCTGCCAGCGCATGGCTGTTGTTCGGCGGACATCATCACGATCACGACCATGATCATTCGCACGGACACGCGCATAATCACGACCACGACGGTGCGCCTCGCCGATCCGATGAGCCCGAACTCCACGAACTGACACTCGAAGAACACGACCACGGGCATGGCGCGCATCATCGCGACAACAACATGCGCGCCGCCGTGGTTCACGTCATGGCGGACGCCGCCGTCTCGGTGCTCGTCATTGTCGGATTGCTGCTGGCGCGGGCATTCGGCTGGCTCTGGATGGATCCGCTGGCCGGCTTCATCGGCGCGCTCGTCATCGCCAACTGGTCGGTCGGCCTGCTGCGCGATACCGCAGCCATCCTGCTCGACCGCACGCCGGATCCGCGAATGGCGGAGAAGGTCCGCACCGCGATCGAAAACGAAGGCGACCGCGTCACCGACCTCCATCTCTGGCGGCTCGAGCCGGGTCATCTCGGCGCTATCGTCTCGGTCGCAACGTCAAAGACGCGTGACGCGGCACATTACCGAAAGAGATTGGCGAAGTTCGCCGATCTGTCGCATGTGACGGTCGAAGTGCAGCACGCTCCCTCATCAGGCAACTAGATCATGATGCGATTAGGTTGAATCGCATCATGATTTCATCTCTTTGTTTGAGCATGATCTTTTCGGAGAACCGGTTTCCACTTTTCCGGATCATGCTCTAGGTCCGAAGATAAACCATCCGCCTTTGCCGCCACCGCTTTTGCGTCGGCACGCCCTGACGGCCACCTCAGGCGTGCATGACAAGGTGAGAAGATTTCGGTTCATCTGCAAACAGGCGATCACTGGTTGATCAACCCCTCGGGGTCAGCCGCAGTCGTGGCTGTTCTTGTTTCGAAGTGCACTGCGGAAGACCTGCCCGTCATAATTCCATCATAGGATCGCCGGCACCGGCCAACGCCCTTTTCTGCGGCCACATGGCAGGCCGCCCCGATTGATCTGGAGGAAAAAATGCGAGCAAAACCTATTGATGTCTGCGCCGAGATTCTGCAATGAACTCCAGCTTGCAACAAGCCAACTGAGTTAGTTGCCGGCTCACCGCTTCGCCAAACAATCGCTCATTTCAAGCCAACCCTGACGGGTCTCGATTTTCTGGACGCCGGTCGCCCGGCGGGTTCGACACAAGGCGGCACGCATGACGCTTGACGATATTCTGACGCCGAGACTGGGACAGG
>Ga0307474_10003752_pt1 | contig 10953 bp, 5 predicted proteins | sample atmos_gasesECM1C_2_FD_203312 | JGI IMG/M metagenome (GOLD analysis project Ga0307474, IMG submission 203312) | Hardwood forest soil microbial communities from Morgan-Monroe State Forest, Indiana, United States - atmos_gasesECM1C_05 | ecosystem: Environmental > Terrestrial > Soil > Temperate...
TCTTCAAGAACCGCGCGACGGGCAAGTTCAGGTTTATCGATGGCAAGCTCGCCGGTCAGGACTATCTGATGGGCAAGCAGTTCACCGTCGCCGACGGCTATCTGTACGTCATGCTGAGATGGGCCGAGCTCTTGAAGTTCGATCTTTCAGAGATGCCGAACCTCTTGGCCTACAAAGCCCGCGTCGCGGCGCGTCCCAAGGTGCAGGAGGCGCTCGCCAAGGAAGGCCTTGCCAAGGCGGCGTGAGGTTGAACTGTCATTCCGGGGCGATGCAGAGCATCGAACCCGGAATCTCGAGATTCCGGGTCTGGCGCTAACGCACCATCCCGGAATGACGGCCAATCTCACGCCGCTGCCTGCTTTTTCGGCGGGAAGCGGCCGTAGAAGGTTTCGCCCTTTTCCGCCATCTCGAGCAACAATTTCGGCGGCGTGAACCGCGAACCGTATTTGGCCTCGAGCTTGCGGCACAAATCGACGAACTTCTTCGTCCCCATGAAATCGATATAGGACAGCGTGCCGCCGGTGAACGGCGCAAAGCCGAAACCGAGGATCGACCCGACATCGGCCTCGCGCGGATCGGTGATGACGTGGTCTTCCACGGTGCGCGCTGCCTCTACCGCCTGCACCACGAGGAAACGCTGCTTCAGCTCCTCGACATCGAGCGTATCGGGATCAAGGTGCTTCGGCTGCAGGCTGCTCAAGTTGGGCCACAGGCTCTTCTGGCCCTTGCCCTTCTCCGGATAATCGTAAAAACCCTTGGCATTCTTGCGGCCGAAGCGGCCTTGTTTCTCGACCATCTCGATCATCAGCTTTTTCTGCGCCTGGTCGACGGCATTCGCGCCGAGATCGGCTTCGGTCGCCTTCATGATCTTGAGCACAAGGTCGAGCGCCACCTCGTCCGACAATGACAGCGGCCCGACCGGCATGCCTGCCATCTTCGCGGCGTTCTCGATCATGGGCGGCGGCACGCCTTCCATCAGCATTTCGAGGCCCTCGGCCGTGAATCGCAGCACGCAACGGTTGGCGAAGAAACCACGGGAATCGTTGACCACGATCGGCGTCTTGCCGATCTGGCGCACGTAATCGAGCGCAGTTGCGAGCGCAACGTCGCCGGTGTTCCTGCCGAGGATGATTTCCACGAGCATCATCTTCTCGACCGGCGAGAAGAAGTGGATGCCGATGAATTTCTTCTGATCCTTGAATTCCTCGGCGAGCGAATTGATCGGCAGCGTCGAGGTGTTGGAGGCGAAGATCGTCTCGCTCTTGATGAGCGGCTGCGCCTTGGCATAGGTCTCGGCCTTGACCTTTCTGTCCTCGAACACGGCTTCGATGATCAGATCGCAATCCTTCAACGCGGCGTAGTCCGCAGTCGCAGTGATGCGGGAGAGGATGGCGTCGCGGTCGGCTTCCCTGGCGCGACCCTTTTTGATCAGATCGTCGATCACCGATCTGGCGTGGGCCTTGCCCTTGTCGGCGCTTTCCTGGTCGCGATCGATCAGCACAACGTCGATGCCGGCGCGCGCCGAGACGTAGCCGACGCTGGCGCCCATGAAGCCGGCGCCGATCACCGCGAGCTTTTTGACCTTGGTCGGCGGGATGTTCTGCGGACGCCGCGCCCCCTTGTTCAATTCCTGCATCGACAGGAACAGAGAGCGGATCATCGCCGCCGCTTCCTTGCTCCGCAGCACTTGTGTGAAGTAACGCGACTCGACGCGAAGCGCGGCATCGATCGGCAGCTGCAAGCCTTCGTAGACGCATTGCATGATCGCGCGTGCCGCGGGGTAGTTGTCAAAGGTCTCGCGGCGGTAGATCGCGTTCCCTGCCGGGAACATCATCATCCCGTTCTTGGAATAGACCGGACCGCCCGGCAGCTTGAACCCTTTTTCGTCCCAGGGTGCCACAGCCTTGCCGCCGCCCTTGATCCAGTCTTTCGCGGTTTTGATGAGTTCGTTCCCCGGCACCACGGCGTCGACCAGCTTCAGCGCTTTCGCTTTCGCAAGATCCATTGGGTTGCCCTTGAGCAGAATCTCCATCGCGTCCTGCGGCGGCACGATGCGCGGCACTCGCTGCGTGCCGCCGGCGCCAGGGAAAAGCCCGACCTTGATTTCAGGCAATCCCAGACGCGTCTTCGGGTTTTCGGCAGCGACGCGATAATGGCACGATAGCGTCAGCTCAAAGCCGCCGCCGAGCGCCAGCCCGTTGATCGCGGCGACCCAGGGCTTGCCGCTCGTCTCGATGGCGCGAAACACCAGCGAGGATTTGCGGATTTCATCGAACAGCATCTGATTGGCCGCGACCTCGCCCTTGGCCTTGAGGAGATCGGCATAGCGGCGGTTCATGCCCTCCAGCATCGACAGGTCGGCGCCGGCCGACAGCGCCTCCTTGCCCGAGGTGATGACGACGCCCTTCACATTGGCATCGGCGGAGGTCTGCTTGACGATCTCCTCGAGCTCGTTGACCGAGGTCTCGTCGAGCACGTTCATCGAGCGGCCGGGAATGTCCCACGTCACCAGCGCAATGCCGTCGGCGTCGGTCTCAACCCTGAAATTCCTGAAGGCCATTTGTCGCTCCCAATTCGATCACTGCGTAGGGTGGGCAAAGGCGCTCTTCGCGCCGTGACCATCTATCGGCTTGTTATCTGGATCGGTGGGCACGCTTCGCTTTGCCCACCCTACAGCCTAAACTCTTTCGATGATCGTGGCGGTTCCCATGCCGCCGCCGATGCACAGCGTGACCAGCGCGGTCGACTTGTTGCTGCGCTCGAGTTCATCGAGCACGGTGCCAAGAATCATCGCACCGGTTGCGCCGAGCGGATGGCCGAGCGCGATGGCGCCGCCATTGACGTTGATCTTGTCGTTGTCGATCTCGAAAGCCTGGATATAGCGCAAAACCACGGAGGCGAACGCCTCGTTCAATTCGAATAGGTCGATGTCGGATTTCTTCATGCCGGAGCGTTCGAACAGCTTTTCCGTCACATCGACCGGACCTGTGAGCATCATCGCGGGCTCCGAGCCGATATTGGCAAAGGCGCGGATTTTGGCGCGCGGCTTCAGGCCGTGCTTGACGCCGGCCTCCTTGCTGCCAAGCAGAACCGCCGCGGCACCATCGACGATGCCGGACGAATTGCCGGCGTGATGGACGTAGTTGATCCGCTCGATCTCGGGATGGGACTGGATCGCTACCGCATCGAAGCCGCCCATCTGCGCAACCGTTGCGAAGGAAGGCTGCAGTTGCGCAAGCGACTGCATGGTCGTGGTGGGACGCATGTGCTCGTCCTTGGCAAGGATCGTCAGCCCGTTGACGTCCTTGACCGGGATCACCGATTTGTCGAAGCGCCTCTCCTCCCAGGCCTTGCCGGCGCGCTGCTGGCTCTGCACCGCATAGGCATCGACATCGTCGCGCGAAAAGCCGTACTTGGTCGCGATCAGGTCGGCGGAGACGCCCTGCGGCATGAAATAGGCCGGCACCGCGATCGAAGGATCCATCGGCCAGGCACCGCCGGAAGCCCCGATGCCGACCCGGCTCATGGACTCCGCACCGCCGCCGATGGCAAGCTCATGCTGCCCGCTCATGATCTGGGCTGCGGCAAAATTCACGGCATCGAGGCCGGAAGCGCAGAAGCGGCTGATCTGCACCCCCGGGACGGACTGACCGAGCCCGGCCTTGAGCGCCGCGAAGCGCGCGATGTCGGAGCCGGCCTCGCCGACCGGATCAACCACGCCGAGCACCACGTCATCGACGACGTCCTCGGAGAGATTATTGCGCTCCTTGAGGGCCTTCAGCGGTGCGGTCGCCAGCGCCAGCGCGGTCACCTCGTGCAGCGCGCCATCGGACTTGCCGCGGCCGCGCGGCGTGCGAACGTGATCGTAGATATAGGCCTCAGGCATGACGCCCTCCTGGTATGAGGATCATAATTTTATACCGTCCGCGGGCTGCCTGGGCAGCAGTCCGCGAGGAAGATTTTCTACTCAGAACGCTTCGGCAGCCAATTCCATCATGGTCGCGCTTCCGCTCTGAATACGCGCCAGATGCGCCGATGTTTCCGGCAGCGCCCTTTCCATGAAGAACCGGCCCGTCACCATCTTGGTCGTCAGATAGGGCGTCGCGCCACCGCCCGCAATCTTATCATGGGCGACCTTCGCCATTTTCGCCCACATATAGCCGAGCGTGACGAGGCCAAACAGATGCAAGTAGTCGGTCGCGGCGGCTCCGGCATTGTCAGGTTTCATCATGGCGTTTTGCATCAGCCAGGTGGTGGCCTGCTGCAAATGGCCGAGGGCGGCGGAAAGCGGCGTTACAAAGGGCTTCATGGCCTCGTTGCCGCCGTGCTCCTTTGCAAAGGAGGCGACCTCGTTGAAAAAGGACATCACGGCGCGGCCGCCATCGCGCGGCAATTTGCGTCCGACGAGATCGAGTGCCTGAATACCGTTGGCACCCTCATAGATCATCGCGATGCGCGCATCGCGCACGAACTGCTCCATGCCCTGCTCGGCGATGTAGCCGTGACCTCCATAAATCTGCTGCGCGGAGACCGCATTGGCAAACCCGATATCGGTGAGAAAGCCTTTCATGACCGGCGTCATAAGGCCCATGTGATCGTCCGCCTCCTGGCGGCCCTTGGGATCGCTGGAGCGGTGGGCGACGTCGCTCTTCAACGCCGTCCACACCACCATCGCACGCGCCGCCTCGTTGAAGGCACGGATGGTGAGCAAGGTGCGCCGCACGTCCGGATGCACGATGATCGGATCGGCCGGTTTGTCCGGCGCCTTTGCCCCCGAGAGCGAGCGACCCTGCAGCCGGTCGCGGGCGTAGGCAGCGGCGTTCTGATAGGCCACCTCCGACTGCGCCAGGCCCTGCACCGCCACGCCAAGCCGCGCCTCATTCATCATCACGAACATGCCTTGCATGCCCTTGTTTTCCTCGCCAACCAGCCAACCGGTGGCGCCGTCGTAGTTCATGACGCAGGTGGAATTGCCGTGAATACCCATCTTGTGCTCGATCGAACCGCAGGTCACGCCATTGCGCGAACCCAGCGATCCGTCGGGTTTGATGAGAAACTTCGGCACCACGAACAGCGAGATGCCCTTGATGCCGCTTGGCGCGCCTTCGATCCGCGCCAGCACCAGGTGGATGATGTTTTCGGTCAGGTCGTGCTCGCCGGCGGAAATGAAAATCTTGGTCCCGGTGATTTTGTAGCTGCCGTCCGCCTGTTTGACCGCTTTGGTGCGCAGCAGCCCTAGATCGGTGCCGCATTGCGGCTCAGTGAGGTTCATGGTGCCGGTCCATTCGCCTGCGACCATTTTGGGCACAAACATCGCCTTTTGCTCAGCGCTGCCATGCACGATCAGCGCCGCGGTCGCCCCCATGGTCAGGCCGCCATACATGGCAAACGCCATGTTCGCCGAGCACTGGAATTCGTTGACGGCCTGGCTGAGGGTAATCGGCAGTCCCTGCCCGCCATATTCCGTGGGCGCCGAGAGACCGAGCCAGCCGCCCTCGGCTACCTGCCTGAAGGCTTCCTTGAAGCCTTTCGGCGTGGTCACGCTGCCGTCGGCCTGACGGGAGCAGCCCTCGAGATCGCCGACCCGGTTGAGCGGCTGGAGCACCTCCTCGCTCAGCTTTGCCGCCTCTCCCAGAACCGCCTCGCGCACGTCGGCGGAAGCATCGCTGAAGCCGGCAAGATTGTCGTAGCGATCGATCTGAAAAACGTCGTTGAGCAGGAAATTCACGTCTTCCAGGGGAGCTTTGTAAATCGGCATGGCAGTCCTCTTCCCGTGCGAGCCATTCGTCTATGAAAGATTTGGCCACCCAGCAATCGCCGGGTTGACCAGCGGCGTCATGATAAGCCCGCCGCTGACCCGAGCGGGCCAAAATGACCCGAAGGACAACTTTCCGCGCGAGCCGTCCGATTCCTTAACCGGTTATTTACCGTAACACGAAAAAGTCGAAGTCAGAGGCAGACGCCCCGCACGAATTTCGATTGTCTCGCTCCCGGGACGCGCGGGGAGGCTGAAGGCGCAATTAGCGCGCCGGATTCGAACCGGACCAGACCATGAATTCGCGCGTATCCTGGAGTAATGAAGGCATCGATCCGTCCGTCCGGGAAAGGGCCGAAGCCGCCGCCCGCCGCGCCGGCATGTCGCTGAACGACTGGATCAATTCCACCCTCGGCGATTTTACCGCTGCGAATTTTCGCAGTCCCCAGGATCAACGGGGCGCAACGCCTGCCCAGGAGAGCCGCGACGTCGCTGACATCCACCAGCGCCTTGACGCGATCGGCCGCCAGATCGAGCAGATTTCGCAAGCAAGGCCGCGAAACGACAGCTCGCGTCCTGAGGCTCCCCGCCCGGAGCCGCCCGTCGCACGGCAGCTGAACGACGCCATCGCGCGCCTCGATGCGCGACTTGCGCAGATTACCAATCCGGCCGTGGGCCGCGAGCAGGTCCAGGAGCGGGAGCGCCAGGCCGAAATGGTCGAACGCGCGGCCAGTCAGGTCTACCGCCCCTCGCCGCCGCTAAGCCCCGCTTCGCTCGATTTTGCCGTCGCCGAAATCGCCGCGCGCCAGAGTGAACTCGACAACGCCCCGCCCGCGCGACAAATGCCGCCTCGCCATGCGTCGCCGACGGTCCCCTCCGCGCCCCCGATGGCGTCTTACGCCCCACCTTCGGCACCCCCAACCCCCGCAGGGCCCGATTTCTCATCGCTGGAGCGTCATCTTCTCAAGATCACGAGCCAGATCGAGGGGTTGCAACGTCCCGATCACATCGACCAGTCGATCGCCGCTTTCCGCCGTGAATTGTCGGAAATTCGGCTGGCGATCACCGAGGCGATGCCGCGCCGGGCCATTGAATCGATCGAAAACGAAATTCGCTCGCTGGCACGCCGTATCGACGATACCCGCCAGAGCGGGATCGACAGCCAGGCGCTCGCCGGCATCGAACGTGCATTGAGCGAAATTCGCGAAGTATTGCGCTCGCTGACCCCGGCCGAACAACTGGCCGGCTATGATGAGGCGATCCGCAATCTTACTGCCAAGCTCGATCAGATCCTGCGCGCCAATGACGATCCATCCACGATCCATCAGCTCGAAAGCGCGATCGCAGCGCTCCGCGCCATCGTCGCCAATGTCGCCTCCAACGATGCACTGGCACGGCTCAGCCAGGACGTGCATGTCCTTTCATCCAAGGTCGATCAGCTTGCGCGCGCCGACCACCATGCCGATTCATTCGCGATCCTCGAACAGCGCATCGCTGCGCTGGCGACGTCGATCGAGAGCCGCGAGCAGCGGCCGGTGGTTCACGAAAACTCCGAGCATATCGAGAACGCGTTGCGGGCAATGTCGGATCGCCTTGACCGCATGCCGGTCGGCAGCAGCAACTCCGAGAGTATCGAGAATGCCGTACGGGCGCTGGCCGATCGTCTCGATCGCATGCCGGTCGGCAACGACAATGCTTCCGCCTTCGCCCATCTCGAACAGCGCGTGACCTATTTGCTCGAGCGGCTGGAGGCCACCGCCGAACCCCGCTCCGGCAATCTCGTGCGGGTCGAGGAAGGTCTGCAGGACATCCTGCACCAACTCGAGCGCCAGCATGCGAGTTTTGCGGTATTCGCTGCAGCCGACCGGAACGGAACAGCTCCTTCGGACAGCGAGCTTGCCGAACTCGTCAAGCGCGAATTGTCCGACATCCGATTCAACCAGGCGGAAACCGATCGTCATACGCAGGATTCGCTCGAAGCCGTTCACAACACGCTCGGTCATGTGGTCGATCGCCTGGCGATGATCGAAGGCGATTTGCGCACGGCACGCGTCCAGATGCCCGCAACCCGGGCAGAAGCGCCATCGGCGGCTGAACATGCCCCGCCTTCGGCTGTCGCATTTGACGCGGCTCCGGCATCCGCGTTTGAGGCCGACGCCCCTATTGAGCCGGACCCGCCATCGGTCGCGATGGTCACAGAATCCAAACCTGAACTGCCCGATCTCGCGGCAATGCCGGAGCATTTCGACGCCGCCCCGCGCGAATTGCACTCGGCATCGAGCGGGGTGACGGCTGCGGCGGTCTTGCCACGAAGCATCAGCGAAATTCTGGAGCCGCATGCGGCGGGCTCGCGCGCCGCGATCGAGCCGACCCTGCCGCCAGATCATCCGCTCGAGCCGGGAACCCGACCCACCGGGCGCGCGGCTTCGCCGTCGGAGCGCATCGCCGCATCCGAGAGCGCGATCAGCGAAATTCCGGCGGCTCCGCGCGAGCCCGTTAGCACGTCGAGTTTCATCGCCGCAGCCCGGCGCGCAGCCCAGGCCGCCGCGACAGCGCCGCCGACCGAAAAGGCCGGCCGCGGCGCGGCGAAGACGACTGGCAGCCAGAACATGGGTTCTTCCACGATCACCTCCAAGATCCGCTCGCTGCTCGTCGGCGCAAGCGTGGTCGTGATCGTGCTGGGCACCTTCAAGATGGCGATGACGCTGCTTGATTCCAGCGCCATGCCGCCGGGAATCGAGAATTCGAGCGAACCACAGTCTTCGGCGACACCCTCCGGCAATGACGGCGCCGGCTCCGCCATGCCGGCACAGGTCGCACCTTCGATGACCTCGCCAACCCCGATCGGAAAGCAATCGTTCAACAACTACCTCCCGGACTCCGCCGATGGCGTCACATCGGTAGCAATCCCGCAGAACATTGCGGTGCCCTCCGCTTCCGCAAACGACGTGACGGGTACCCTCCAGGTTCTGGACATCGCGCCAAGCAGGGGCAGGCTTGCCACGATACCGATTCCGCCGTCGGAACGGCTGCCAGAGTCGATCGGAGGTCCGATCCTGCGTGCGGCCGCCCTGAAGGGCGATCCCTCCGCAGCCTATGAGATCGGCCTGCGCTTCGCGGAAGGAAAGGGAATCGCTGCAAACTACGATGAAGCCGTGAAGTGGTTCGACCGCGCGGCCCAGGCCGGCGTGGTGCCGGCGATCTTCCGGCTCGGGACCTTCTACGAAAAGGGCCTCGCCGTGAGAAAGGACGTCGATATCGCCCGGCGTTATTACGTGCAGGCCGCAGGCCGCGGCAATGCCAAGGCGATGCACAACCTTGCCGTGCTCGAGGCCGACGGCGGCGGCAAGGGCGCCAATTACGACAGCGCGGTGCAGTGGTTCCGCAAGGCCGCCGATCGGGGCGTTGCTGACAGCCAGTACAACCTCGGCATCCTCTATGCCCGCGGCATCGGCGTCGAACAGAACCTCGCCGAATCCTACAAATGGTTCAGCCTGGCCGCGGCCCAGGGTGACGTGGATGCCGGCAACAAACGCGACGACATCGCCAAGCGACTCGACGCCCAATCGCTGGCGGCGGCAAGGCTCGCGATCCAGACCTTCACGCCGGAGCCCCAGCCCGAGGATGCCGTCAATGTGGCGGCACCCGCAGGTGGATGGGATTCGGCGCCGGCACAGGCCGCGCCTGCAAAATCCGCGGGCAAGCCGGTGGCGGGCAAGCGCACCGCCGCTGCGCATTAGAGCCTTTTCGGTTCTGATTGAATCAGAACCGAGGCTCTAATCTTTTGTTTTGACGCGTTTTCTTCACGCGAACCGGTATCCACTTCGCTCGAAAACGCTATAGGGCGTTTTCCGCATCTCCGCTGTCGACTGCGAATAGCTGACAAGCTGTTTTCGCGGACCGTGCAGCGCGCGCCAAGCGCCGGCACGGAGATCATGCGCACACGGAAAGATGATGCAGCCTGCGATGCCCCTCGTGTCCTCTCGCATGGTCCTTGGCGGTGAAGCAGGTTAGACAGGGCGCCAACGGCTGTTGAGGCCTAGATCATGATGCGATTGAGTGGAATCGCATCATGATCTCAGCTCTTTTCTTGAGCATGATCTTTTCGGAAAACCGGTTTCCACTTTGCGCTAACGCGGCCCTTCGGGTCCGGATCATGCTCTAAAAGTCTGCCAAGGGGTTCGCATTGCCGGTTGATGATCGTCAGAACGATCCAGGTCATTTTCGCAATCCGCCGACGGGTCCGTGGGTGGCGCCGCAGGACGCTTTCCCCAGTCGGGCTCCGGCACCACGACGTATGGCCGCCGGCAAGCGCCGACGATCGATCTGGTCGGTCGCGATCTTTGTTATTCTGATTTCCACCATCGCTATCCGTGCCTATCGGGACCTGTCACGGCCCGAAGCCTGGGATTATTGGAAGGAATCCTGGCTCTCGCCGAGCATGACTTCTTCCTTGATCGCCAAGACCGATCTCGACGGCTCCGGTCACAGGCGGACGGTGTTGGCGATTGCCGGAACGATTGGCGCGGCAAGCGCGAGCTGGTTGCGCGAGCGGCTCGAGGAGACCCATCTCGGAGACGGTGATACGATCTTGCTGTCTTCTCCCGGTGGCAATCTGGATCAGGCGCTGATCATGGGAGAGATCATTCGCTCGCGCGGTCTCGCCACGGCCGTGGGCGTCGTTGACGCTTCAGGCCGGATCACGCGCTCATTCTGTGCCAGCGCCTGCGTGCTCGTTTTTGCCGGCGGCAAGCCCCGCTACGGCATCGAGGGCTCGGCGCTCGGCGTGCACCGCTTCGTGGCCACTCGGCCTGGCCCCGATCCGGTCGCGGACGCCCAGCGAACGACGGGAATGGTGCTGAGCTACATGACAAGGATGGGCATTTCCTCCGCCGTCGTGGAGGCCATGTCCGAAACCAGCGACGTCCGCTGGCTTGGTTCCAAGGAAGCGTCCGCAATGAACCTCATCACCGATCCCGTCGGCAGGCCTTGATGGCCTTGCGCCTCCAGCCTTCGTTGCCGGTTAATCTGAATCGTTCACTACGCCCAAAACTGGCTGCTAGATCATGATGCGATTAGGTGGAATCGCATCATGATCTCATCTCTTTGTTTGAGCATGATCTTTTCGGAAAACCGGTTTCCACTTTTCCGGATCATGCTTTAAGAGCGACAAAAAAACAGCACGAGAAAAAAATCTT
>Ga0307474_10003753_pt1 | contig 10952 bp, 7 predicted proteins | sample atmos_gasesECM1C_2_FD_203312 | JGI IMG/M metagenome (GOLD analysis project Ga0307474, IMG submission 203312) | Hardwood forest soil microbial communities from Morgan-Monroe State Forest, Indiana, United States - atmos_gasesECM1C_05 | ecosystem: Environmental > Terrestrial > Soil > Temperate...
GGAGCATGGAATGATTGGCTGGAGTATTTCTTGCTGGGAGTCGCCCGCATGTCCGAGGATACTTTGAGTCGAGCCATGCGCATCAACGGACTACTGGCCGAGTGGCAGAGGAAAGTCTCGGGAGAATCAAGCAACAACCCGTTGCGTGTAGTCGAACTCCTGGGGGCAAATCCCTTCATCACGATAAAAGGCGTGGCGGACAAACTGAAAATCGCGTTTACGACCGCGCAGCGCTCCGTCGAACGACTCGAACGGGCGAAGATCGTAAAACGGATGGGCGATGCGAAGCGCGACCGAGTCTATTGCGCGACTTCTCTCCTGGATATCCTCGAAGAGCCGGCCCGCCTCAAGCCAGCCGACAACAAACAGCCTTGATTGCTGTCAAACCAGAGATGCGTATAGCAACTGTAAAGCTCCTTAGCCCAGTTAATGGCAGTAGCGCCAACTGCGACTCGTATAATCCGACCATGCTGCTGACACTCACAACTACGCACAACCCAGCAACGGACTTGGGATACCTGCTTCATAAGAACCCGGCAAAGCTACATTCGTTCGAACTCTCGTTTGGGAAAGCGCACGTCTTCTATCCGGAAGCCACTACGGAGCGATGTACGACCGCCCTATTGCTCGATGTCGATCCGGTAGGGCTGGTCCGTGGTAAGCGGGGACAGCATGAGGGTGGGACGCCCGACCAATATGTCAACGATCGGCCTTATGTGCTCTCTTCCTTTCTGAGCGTCGCCATGGGCCGCGCTTTTGGCACGGCCATGTCGGGACGCAGCAAAGGTAGACAAGAAGTGGCTGACCTGCCAATTCCATTGACTGCAAACCTGACGGTTGTGGCCTGCAGAGCCGGCGAGGGGTTGATTCGAGAATTGTTTGAGCGTGCTGGCCCAGCACCACCCGCTCGACGAGAAGTTTCCTGAATGGGGCGAGGGGCCTTACTACTCGGTGACCTTGGCTGGGACGTTCCGTTTACAGGATCTCCTCAACCATCTTTATGTCCTTGTGCCGGTGCTAGACGCAGAGAAGCACTATTGGATAGGCCATGATGAAGTTGAAAAACTGCTGCGCAAAGGTGAAGGCTGGCTTGGCTCGCATCCTCACAAAGAAACAATCGTAAAGCGCTATTTGCCACGACAGGGACAAGTTGCACGAGAGGCGCTCGCCAGGCTGACAGAGGAAGACAATCTTGATCCTGATGCGACTGAGGAAGCGCATGCGGAACAAGAAACGATGATGGAGGAGCCGATCCGGCTGTGGCAACAGCGGGTGGGAGCCGTCGTTGCGGTACTGAGATCAGCAGAAGCGAAACGTGTCTTGGATTTGGGCTGTGGAGTTCGTCAAACTCAGGAACTGAAATTACGCTTGTCGTCCCCAGTGTGTCATCTGCACCATTTTTGGTAACTGGCGCGTTTTGACCCAGTTGACTCAATAGATGACTATGGTTATCATAAAGGTCATCTGAGAGATCCGGATCTATGAATGAAGTCTCCATTTCGGAATTTAAGGCTAAGTGCCTTGGTCTGATCGACGAGGTTCAGAAGACACGCCAACCTCTACGCATTACGCGTCGTGGGAAACCTGTGGCGGAAGTGATTCCAGCCGGTCCTGATCACACCCGTAAATTCGTGGGTGATCTGGTTGGCACAGGGAAGATTGTCGGCGACATCGTGGGGCATGTTCTCGATGTTAAGGACATGGAGGCGTACCGGGATTGAGGCTTCTTCTAGATACGCATATTTGGCTCTGGAGCAAGTTGGAGCCGAAGCGCTTGGGACGGCGGGTGAACAACGAACTTTCCAACGTAAACAATGAACTCTGGCTGTCCTCAGTGAGTGTGTGGGAGGCACTGGTGTTGATGCGGAAGGGCCGAGTTCAGGTCGAGAACCCGTTCGGCTGGGTGAAGCGGGCTAGAGAGCAGTTGAGAGAGGCGCCCTTGACGGCCGAGATGGTCGAGATAGGCTTGGCATTGGGCCTCCCCCACGCTGACCCAGCGGACCGGTTCTTGGCGGCAACGGCAAAGGTCCTCGATCTGACACTGGTCACAGCGGATGAGAATCTGCTGAATTTGAGCGAGATCGTGACTCTCCCAAACCGTTAGCCTTCCCCGGTTGCTGGGCGGGTCGCTTACGCAGCGGGGAATTCCCAGATATTGAATTTCTGCGCGGACGAGTCGATCGCCTCTCCGAGCTTCTTCGATTCCTTCTCCATCCACTTCGCGATCTCCTGCTGCGTTTTGGCACGGTGAGGATTTCGATGGGTAAGGTGGCTGTTGGGGTGGCTGGACGCTGGACGAGCCGATCAGTCCCAAAAGTGACTGTGGCTGAACTGTGGCTGACACCCTGCGAAAACACGTGCCAGAACCGCACAAGCCAAACGGGGCACTTAGACCCTTAGACCTAAGTCCAAGTTTCTACAATAAGATTGGAAAAGGGGAAATCCGACCTGAGGTTTTTGAGTCCGCTGCGTCTGCCAGTTCCGCCATCCCGGCTGTACTTGCAAGTGCCTGATTTTACGACCCGTTTATGGCTCTGTTCCCTTTTATCTAAAATGACCGAATGTGCAAATGTGTAAGAAAGTGTGTCGGTTTTCCCGCATTTTGACAGTTCGTTGTCATCTTGCCCGTGAAGCGCTTTAGCGGCGATTCTCGGGCTAAGAGTACATTGCCAAGTCATAAGAAAGGCACCCGGGCGAGATTCTACCACTTCATTAAGAGCTGCTATCGTTTGATTTCACGCGAAGCGGACGACTTCCCGTTCGAAAGAACAGCACCAGTACGAGCCAACGACTCAAGCAGTTCGAACTTTACAGGTCGTGGATAATTTTGCCTGGGAGGAATGCGGAACTCTGGCGGAGGCTGATGACGCGAGGTCAACGCTCATTGGTATCTTGGTTCTTGGGGACCGAGGCTGACCGAAGATTTGCCGCATGACTAACAACTCAGTGCGCAACAAAGCGCACGGGAACGACGGTGGCGTTCGCCTCAGGGTTGTAGTAATCGTAAAGTACCGAGGGCGCCGTCATCGCGTCCATGCGGTAACGCAAGCGGAACTGGAATTCGAAGGTAGATCCGCTTGCCTCGGGCCACACATAAAAGACGACGCGGTCGGGCCGAACTTCATAGCCTTGGATTGAGCCGGTTTCTTTTGCAGTCGCCAACGATTCCCGGTCAACCTCGGAACCGGGGGGCAACCCGATTTCGGCGAGCATCATTCCATAGCCGCGAAATCCAATACGCTCCGTCTCGATGTGGCATCTCACCGTTTCATCGGGAGTCGGATCGGTGTGGTCGTACTCGACCTTAAGCCGGAGTGCTCGGGTATCGCCGGCAATAAAGTTCTCGCCCGCCGTCGAATGCGAGTCCTTCCAGGGAATGTAGTGCGAACTGATGACCAGTGCATTCATTGCCGATGAGTTCGCGCCGCGAACGACTTGCACAGTGTTATGGCCGGTGTGCAGGTATTGTGCGAGTTCCAAAGTCGCGGGGCCCACCATGGCGCTTGCGTCCCGCAGTTGCAGGTTGGAGATGGTATGTCCATTCACGACGATGGCTGCCTCGGAGGGACCCGCTGTTTCATCTCCTGGGGGCATGGCGGCAATCATTGCCTCGATCACATTTTCGGTGGCTTGTGTGGAATACCAGGCCGAATAACGATCTCGATGGCCGAGCAGGTACTGCAGTCCGCGACTGATCTGCTGTGCAGTTTCGGTATCCTGATGCTTTCCTTGCAGCTTGGCAAGCGCCTCGACTGCGAGAGCGGTTGTCTCAAGTCGGCCGGTGTTTCCCCAGCCATAGAAGGGTGATGTATTGGCTTCCAAATTCCAATATGTAGACGTGCCTTCCCGATGCGCCAAGCTGGTCAAGAGAGATCGTGAACGAGCGACGTATTCGCGGTCGTCTGCTGTAGCGGCCGCCAGGGCATAGTTCCCCACCAGGTACGGGTCCTTCCACGAGTCGATTTGATCTTCCAGATATTTCATCCCCAGCTTGAATGCGACTTCTACAGCCTGTTGGCGCTTGATGTTTTGCTGATCCGGATCACCGGTTTTGATAGTGCTTTTCGCCCCAATCTCGGCAGCCAGAGTTCGCGTCATGTACGCCGTCAGGTTCAGGTCTTCAACATCTTTCTCCTGTCCCCAGCGATGTGACAACCAAGCTCCGCTCTGGCTCTGACGGGCAACGATAAAAGCAGATCCTCGATTGATTACGGTGCGATCAACGTCGATAAACGCACTCGCCTCGTCCAGGAATCGCAGGACGTAAGCCGTGAGCGCCAGATTCGAAACCTTACTCTGCCAGTAGGGAAACCCGCCATCAGACTGCTGAAGATCCACAAGTTGAGAATAGGCATCTTGCACGGCTTTCCTGGCACTTACAGCCAGTTGCCCGCGAGGGTTGGAAGGATCGGTGTTGTTCTGGTTTGCTTTCGCCAGAACTTTCAGCCCCATCAGGCTCACATATGCGACAGAAGTAATTTGTTCAGCGCAACCCGCCGGACGTTGCCCGATCCCGTTCATCGCATCGAGGACGTGCGCAATCAAATTGGGGTAAATACGCAACTCAGCATCAATCGAACCGGCAATGGCGTTGTCTGGAATTTTGATCTCAAGGGAATTGTTGGGTCCCGCTAACACTTGGGCCACGCTGGAGGAAATCTCCTGTCCGTCAGGATGAACCGCCACGTCGCGCTCGACGGCATCTCCGGATTCGGCATTGTGTGCAGTCACTCGCTGCTTTCCCTTTTGCACGCTATGATCTGCCCGGAAGAAGAAGATCGTGCTGGCGTCGCCATTTGCAGCGACTGTCACGCTTTGTCGCGGGGCCGACAATACCGAGAACCAGGGCTCAGGTTTTAACTCTGTTTCGAGCGATTGCGGCTTGGCGGAGTAATTGCGGATGACCACGGGTAAATGGATGCGATCGCCTTCCGTGAGGATCTTCGGCGGGTCATGTTCCAGGAACAATGGCTGGAATGTTCGCAGTTCCTTTTCCGCGACTCCCACCTGCCCGGCTTCGGTGGAAGCGATGACCGACATTTTCCAGGCTGTGATGTTGTCAGCCATAGGGAAGCTTATGCGCGAGTGTCCTCGCTTATCGGTGATTACTTCCGGCAGCCAGAGCAGGGTTTCGGGGAAATACTGGCGCAGTCGAGGCGTAAACAGCTGCTTTTCAGGCGCTTTGTTGGGCAGCGGCGGCGCCCCGATCACTCTTTGGGTTACGGATGCTGTTTCTGTTTGCAGCGATTGCGCTTGAGCTTGAACCATGACTACCTCGGAGCTGCCACCGACATCGAGCGTTACGTCGACTTGGGTCGTTCCGGACTGCTGTACCGGCACCCTCAGCACCACACGCATTCGGAATCCGGTCGCAGAAAACTCCACGCGATAAATCCCGGTGGGAATGTTGGAGAACGTGTACCGGCCGCTGCTGTCGGCGTACTCGGTAAATTGCGCGCCATTTTCCGCCTCTGCCTTCACCGTAGTTTTTTCAACGACCGCGCCGGACGGATCGGTGACTACGCCGCTGATTCCGCCATGTCCGCCGCTCCGCGGAGGTTCTTTAGGAGTGGGAACAATCCTGATGTCCTTACTGCTTTGTTCGGCGATAACGCGGCTGAACTCCGCCACTTGAAAGCCACCATCGGGGTTGTTGTCTGGGCCGTTGCTGACGACCTGGATGTACGCAAGCTGTTGTGTAACCGGTGTGACTTCGGTAGTCCGGCGCGGTTGCTCCCCGAATACTGAGATGCTTTGAGTGTTCACACGGTCCCAATAACGGCTGCTTGTGCTGAACGTAAAGCGGTAGGGATGGCCCCATGGGTCAAGCAACCGTTCAGGAGTCAGCTTCGCTGCCTGCAGAATGGGTTTCAGCTCTTCTGTACTCTGCGGGAATTTTCCCGTTTGGGCAAAATGCTCCGCCAGTGCGCTCTGCAAATCGCTAGACTCTTGTTGGAAGTAGTGAATCGATGAGGTCCATTCCTGAACGTCGTCCCACGAATGTTTCGCTTTTGTGTCGAATTCGCCATCGGGTCCTGCGCTATCAATTCTGATGTCAAAGAACGCGCCTGTAGTTTCGAAGTGATACGAGTAAGGGTGTCCCCAGGGATCGCGAAGCCCGTCCAGATCGATCTTCTTCTTTTTCATCTCTTCGCGAAGGGTGGCGTAATCACGAATATATTTCCCGGTGCTCTCATAAAACGCATGTGAAGCATGGTCGATTGCAATCCCTGTTTGGTGGAAGTACGGCCAGCCAAAACTCAAAGCCAGAAAGTCATCCTTCGTATTGGATTTCTTGTCAACGCCATCACTGAAGAGAGACAGTACGTCATATTGGCCTGATACCGAAAACACAGGTCGATAAGGAATGCCCCACGGATCGAGCACGCGTTCCAGATCAACACCGCAATCGCCGAGTTCAGATCGAAGGTCAGTCTCGTTCTTCGGATACGACATCCTGGTTTGATAAACCTCGTCGAGAGCCCCCTTTAAGGTCTGCGTACCGTCCTTAAGCAGGTCATCGAAATGCGCAGCCGCCTCGCGGCCGTAATCCGAGGCGCCCCCAGCGAGCGACAAATCGCCTCGCCAGGTGCGATATCCTGAACTCAGGATCGCCCCCGCGACAACATCAAGTGCTTCCGGAAACGGTTTAGTCGAATCAAGGTTTAGCAAGTCGCGATAGGTGATGCCGCCAAGGTTAAGATCGTAATAAGGCGCGTAATCGTAAACCGAAAACCCATACTCACGGCCAAACTCTTCGTCGGTTCGTACGCGTTCGGCAATGGCTTGGTCAAAAACCAGTACGCCCAGGGCGCTCTCGACCGCGTGTCCTTCAGGCGTCAGGATATGTAGGTCCGCATTCGCGGTTTCTCCTGGGCGCAGTGTAGTACGCGCCATGTGCAGCTCCACTTGCAGTTCCTGGCGGGCCGGATATATGACGTTTGTCAGACCGGAAAGCGCGCGATTCTGATCACTGGCGCTGGTCATAGCATAGGCAACGACGGTTAGCGCACCGCTAAACCGGGGATCGTAGGGCACGGTCAGTTCTGCCTGACCGCGTTTCAGATGCACAACTTCCGACACGACCAGCCCACTGTCCGCGAAAACGTCAACTATGATGTCCTTGACTTTCGTGTTCGAAAGTACCTTGATCAGGATTGGATCGGACGGCCGGTAGAGAGCATGGTCGGTCTTTATCGCTACATAGTCGAGGTTGGAGAAGACCGCGACTTGTTCGCTGTAGTGGCCTCGATTACCGGCGGCGTCAGCCCCTCGTAACAGAATGAGTGCGTTGCTTTGCCAGCTCTGCTCGTCGGAATTGTTATAGGTGCGGTACTCGGACCAGGAATGTGACCAGGGACGGGGATACCATTGTTCATAACCGCGATTGTTGATCGTTGTCAGCAAGTCCTTCGGTAAGGGCCGAAGTTCCACACGCCCCACTCCATAGTGATTGGTATGGAACTTACCCAGTGGCACGCGGTCAGCCACACCGGGTTCTTCGTTGAATTGGCCGATGCTGTCGGACCGTGCAGCTTCGACCACACCATCGATAGAAGCTGGAGTTCCATCTGCGTAAGAGCTGGTTACATACAGCACAAAGGGAGCATCCGCAGTAATTGTTCCCGCTGTCGAGAGGTAAAGGTGAATCGGTTGCGCGCTCAGCCGCAATTTGAAGCGGCGCTGTTCCGTTCGTTTTGTGGAAAGATCGGTGACGTAGGCGGCCAAGCTCACGTCTTCAAAACGCTGGTAAGAGTACTCCTTGGAGTTGCGGAAATCCTCGGTGAGATCTACATGGGCGGCGAACTTGCCGTCCGAGTCCAGTTGCCCGTCCAGAGCCTGTGACTCGTCGGCTACCCACTCTTGTTTTTCAGAATCCCAGCGCCGGTTCTCCTGGCGCACTACTTTCACTTTGGCATGCTGGACTGGTTTACCAAAAAGATAGTCGGCTCGGACTTCGACGCTCGCATTCTGACCGGGAAGGTAGTATGCGCGGTCGGGATGAACCTTCACCGTGTACGTGGGCAGCTCATAGCGGCTGATGCGGACCTGCGACCGGGCTTCCGAACCGGAGTATCGATCACTTTGTACCTCAGCGGTGATGGAGACGTCACCGAGTTGCAATTTCTGCGGAATGTCCCAATCGGCCTTGGCCACCCCGAACTTCGAGGTGTTGAATGTATCTTCAAATTGCGTCTGTCCCTGGTCGTCCGCAAGTGTGACTTTAATGGGGACATTAGCGAGCGCATGGTTCTCGGGGCCAAACGCCAGCACGCGCATGTGCACGCTTTGCCCTGGCTGATACAGCGGCTTGTCGGTGGTGAGCGTCAACCGGACAGCATCGGGGAACTTAATCGCGATCGATTCCTCTTCGCTGAATTGGCCGCGCGTTGCGGTGGCCTCAACTTTTCCTTCAAAGTAAGAAAGGGATTTCGGGAGGGTAAATTCCACCACGGCATAACCGGCGCGGTCGGTGAGAATCGCCTTGCGCGCTGTTGGTTGGTCGTCATCGTCGTCGCCGACCACCAGCTTGAAATCGACTGGAACGCCTGCAATCGCCTCTCCCGTGATTGGGTTGTTCACGCGCACCCGTAACGGATACTTCGCTCCAAATCCAACAGTACCGGCGCCGGTTATTCGGAGTTCAAACGAATCGACCATCAAACGCCCCATCTGAAGCACTCCACGAACTGGCGCTGCATCCGAACCGTTGACGGATGGAGTGAACGTGTACCGCAGCCGATACCAACCCAGCTCCGAAGGTGTCGTAGTCGGAAGGGCTTTCGCGTCCCACTGTAGCCTTTCCACAGTGGTGCCTGGTTCCTCTTGAAACCTCCCCTGCATGGTCGAGTGAACCTGATCGTTAAGATGAACCAGTTCCAGAACGAACTTTCCGTGCAATCGTTCGCGCGAGAGGTTCACTACAGGCAGTTCAAGTTCGGGATTGGGATGCAGATGAAACCGGACATTTTGTTCGTCAATTTTCAGCAGACCATCGTGTGGTTGCTGCGCGAGGACAGGGGGTATGAAAAAAATAAGCAGAGCGGCCGACGCACACCAGTGGCGCAGCACCCTCATGTGGCCTCCCTAAAATAGCGGGTATGTCAAAGATGCTAGCAGAGCAAACCACACTTTCAACGCCTATCCCGGATCACGTTCGTAACCTCGCAAAGCGCCATAGTCTCTGCACCACGTGCCACCCTTATGTCAGGCGTCAGACAGGGGTTGGGACTGGTTTGTCGGTCACTCGGAAGTAGTTCTACTAATCGCCGAAGAGCGGGCGGCTTGCTCAGGTCGCCTTAAGCGAAAGCGCGATACCTTCCTCCCATTGCTGGAGCATGCGATTGCCGATCTCCATGAATTCCGCGTGCGCTTCAATGTAGGCTTGCAGATCCTTTGAGGTGTCCGCAATTGCAGCTTCTATGCGTTCGAGTATCTGCCGGACGCGTGAAGGAGTCCCTCCCATCCGCGTCTCGCCCAGTCGCTGCAATTCCTTCGTGCTCGCCCATTTCGTCGTGCCATTGAGGGTCAGCGCCATGCTGTCCTTCGGCAGATAGGCGGACGTAGTCACAAGATCATAGACAGGTGCGAGTCTCGCTTCTCCCTGAACGTCGTCATAAACAATCCCAAAGTTCTTCAGATGCGCGTCGCCATTGCGAAGCGCGCAATTCAGGGCAATCAAGGCGAACAGCCTTTCCATGTCCTCGCCCACATGCGTCGAGTTTGCAAACTGCCCGAATCGCTTCATGACCGAGGTCTCGTAACTGCCGCGATATTTCTCGTCGGTCCTGCGGCCGTTCAACACGCAGAAATCCTCAAATCCGCGATAGGTCCCGTCCATGCGCACATCGAAACGGTCAATGACCAGCGCCATGCCGTCCTCGGCCAGGCGGTAAGGGGGCACGTCGAGTCCGTATTTGCGCGCCACGGCGAGGCAGAAATACTCGTTGGCTGCCAGCTGCGGATATTCGTTGGCCTCCCACATCTTCACGATGTGGGTCGCGCCTTTGTAGCTTTGCGAGAGGCGGCGTCCCGTATGCTCCATCTCGGCGAAAGCTTTTGCGTCGCGTACCAGGATTTTGGGCTGCACTCCGCTGATCCCGGAGAACGACGCGAATTTCTCCAGCAGGTAGCGGAAGAGGTCGCCGCCGCGCCTGCGTTCGAGAATCTCGTCCACCGACTGAAAGGGCACGTCCTCGTGCAGGTGTTCCTTGCCGCCGGTATAGCGGATGCGTCCGATCTGCGAGCTACCGACAATGGACAACAGGTCGAATTCGTCGAAGGTGCCGGTGGCTTTCGCAAACGCAAGGCGGAGCCGCTCGCGCAGTACGCCTTCGGGCAGGTTCATCTCAAAAACCGGAAGCAGGCCAAAGGGCACGCTCCACGACTCAAGCCTCAACGGCATCGTCACCGAGACCTCGCGCGTGGGCGGAGCGCCGGGAAGGTAAGCAAACGTGCTGCCGCGCTCGCCGTGACGATCGAGTAGTCCCGCTTCAGCGGCGTCGGTCCAGACTTTGATCATCCCGTGCCTCTTCGATGAGTTGTTCAAGCGTCGGCCGTCCCGCGCTTGCCTCCTGGAGCCTCAGCTCCAGCCCCAGCGCCGTGAGAATATTTGTGATCTTGGAATATCCGAGTTCGCCCAGCCGTCCGTTCTCCAGGGCGTCGAGCGTGGAGAGTCCAACCCTAGCTTTCTTCGCAAGCATAGGCTGCGTCAGGCCGAGCGTTTTGCGCTTGGCGGCGATCTGCTCGCCTAATAAGGACAGGGGCAACACACGCCTAATATACAAGGCTTTATGATTGCTAACAACAATATAGCCTTATATATTGGGTGCTTAAGATTACCACCGAGAAGGGTCGAAGTTGTCTTTATACTATCGCGCTGTACTACCATTATCTTAATTGTGTTGCACCTTATTTTATCTTTATTGTGTCGAGATGAGGCCCTGGCGCCG
>Ga0307474_10003754_pt1 | contig 10952 bp, 15 predicted proteins | sample atmos_gasesECM1C_2_FD_203312 | JGI IMG/M metagenome (GOLD analysis project Ga0307474, IMG submission 203312) | Hardwood forest soil microbial communities from Morgan-Monroe State Forest, Indiana, United States - atmos_gasesECM1C_05 | ecosystem: Environmental > Terrestrial > Soil > Temperate...
ATTGGAGACCACACCCACAACGTGCAGCGTGTTGTCTGATCTCAGGTCATGATGATGAATGTGGTCTACTAAATGATCACCCATAGCCGTATCCCCTTGCTAGATCTCCCAGGATGCCATGGCTGAGCATACCCTATCTTGCAAGTTTCTTCTCTAGATCTTCTCGAACGGTCTTCGGGAGGTTCAACTCGTCCACCATCCGAGCCTCCTGAAGGGCTCCCTTGAAGGTCTCATAGACCCCCTTGTTGACGAACCCGAAGGGGGCCGTAGACATGACCTTTAGCAGCTCGTCTCCGGCGTCCATCAGGGCCTTCCTGGAAGCCAGCAGGGTGTCCAGGTCGTCTTTGACGTGGTTCTCCCAGAAGTGGTCCCTCGCCGTTCGGACCGCGGCTCCGGCACCCGCATGTGGACTTCCTGTCACAGGAAGGTCGGTCGAGTCGAGAGTCGAAAAGTCACCCGCGTAGAGCGTCAGCCGAAGCGTCGCCATTGATCTACCTCGTGGCATTGTCTAAGGCTTATAACCAGATCAGCCAAAGCTTTGCTCCGTTGGGCTCACGGCCTCCATATTGGTGGGCGTGTTGGGCGGGGTGCCGGTCGCTGAGTCGCTCGTGTCGTACTCGTAATCCGGGGAGGCCGAGGACCCAGAAACGGGCGAGGTCACCGCTGACGTGCGGTCGGTCTTGCGAACCGGCAGCGTCTGCTGAGCCACGGCGCTCATCTGCGACAGGAGAGATCCCCCATAAGAGGAGGTGGCCATGGTCAAACCGAAGAACGAAGAGAACTGCCCCTGCAGCAGCGTGTCGACCGCCAAGGCGCTCCCGTTGTCCGTGTACATGGTGACCAGGTTGTCGACCGGTTCGACCGGCTGGACCGAGTATCCAAGGAGGGCAAACTCGAGCGTCTGGTCAGGAGTGGTCGAGGACGCCTGCACCAGGGAGTTCAGCAGCGCCTGGACCTGCGCAATGCCTGCGTTGATCTGCGCTGGTGTCGGTTGGGGCGAGTTGATGATTGAGTTGAGAATTGGTTGTAGATTTGGGAAGTAACGATCCTGGTTGACAGGGAGACCAAGCCAGTCGTTGAGCTGATCGGCAAAGGCGAGGTAGGCGGCGTAAGCACCGGAGCGAAGCAGTGCGAAGGGGGCTGGAGCGTGTGCTTCGAACGGGAAGGTGGCCGCATCTCCCACAGCTGGAGAGACACCCAGCAGGTCGCCTTGAACAGAAGAGATCTGATAGACAGCGGTAGGTTGACTCGAGGACCCATTGTAGGACTCCAGGGTGTCCCCAGGACCAAGGCCAGAGACCACCTCGTCCAGCTGCACCCAGGTGGTCGATCCTACCGCAACGGCCGGAGGCGAGGAGAAAAAGAGAGCCGTGGCTGCTCCGCTGAGGCCCACCGAAGAGGCGGTCGTCGTGTTGACCGAGGAGAAGACCGCCTTCTCCTGACCCACATTGCCGATGAAGAGGTAGGGAACGCCGCCCTGCGCAGTGACCCCGTGCAGAAGCGTGTCCACCTCGAACTCGAAAGGCACATCGAGAGACGTAGGGCCGATCCCCGTGATGCCGTAGATGCCATGGTTGATACCCGTGCCTGGCACCTCGATGACGTAGCCGATGGAGACCGCCAGCACAGGACCGATCTCATAAGAGGAGGTACCGGCTACTGGAGTCGCCGTACCCGTCGCGGAGACCGTCGTGTCCGTGACTGCCGAGATGCTCCACTTGGTGTTGGTGTTGGCCCCCGCACGAAAGACCAGAGAGTCCCCCACCTTCACCCCGGCTGCCAGAAGCCCTGCAGGCGTCGTCAGGGTGAGCGCATGGGCCCCCGTCACGGCGACGGTGCCACTGCCTGATGTTCGATAGACGACAATCCTCGCTGGGTCCGTCGTCTCGCTTCGCATGTTGAGAGAGGCGCCACCCACCATCGGGTCGACGACAACGGAGGCCACCATGGTAGGAGTGATCTGATTCAGGTTGGCCACCACCTGCCTGGCTGTCGAGGGTCGCGCGTTCACGCCCGCCCCGATGGGAAACCCTAGGTAGAAGGCCGTCGAGTTAGACACCGTTGGAAAGAGGATGCCCGCTTGGAACGTGGGAGTTGGTGAGCTGCCCACATAGCGGATATCGATGAACTGGTTGCCTGCTGTGCCCTGAGCAAATGCAGTGAATTGCGGACCCAGAACGGTGTTGAGGTAAATGACAAGGGCAGCGGCCGAGTAGGACGCATGTGGAATGGAGAATGTATAGATCGTAGCACTTGTCGTCTCCTCGATCTTCAGCTGGTCGTTGGTTCCATCGATGGTGTAGGGCTCGACTGTCGTACCGAAGATCTCCGCGAACTGAGAGTTGTTCAAGTTTCTGGAGATCGCTGGCTGCCCGTCCATCGCTAGGTTCAGCAGAGGGGTAGTACTGATCTCGTACGGAGCATGCACGGTAGCCGCCAGAACCGCGGGCAGGGCTGGGTGGGAGTCGTCGGAGTAGGGCAGGCCGGTCCCTGACAGGGGGTAGATGGAGCTGGGCTGAGAGAAGCCGCCCACCTGCTGGACCACGGCTCGTGTTGCCAGGAGCTGCAGGGTGGTCAGCCGCAGGCCGCTGAGCTGCTCGGACTGGGACTGGCCCTCGAGCTGATTGACGATGGTGGCGATGCCCTGGGCGGCGTTCTGGAGCACGCTGCTGGACATGACGGCAGGCAGGTCCGCGCTCAGGTAGTCCGCCAGGGCTCCTGCCAGGTAGCCGGCCAGCTGGATGAGCGTGGCCTGAGTAGACATGACCTGGGAATAGAGGGTGGAGATCTGTTTCTTGGCATCCTGTGGGGTAGGTACGATGGCCCCGCCCGACTTGACGCTGCTCCCGTTGGAGTTGAGGAAGCTGTTCACGCTGTTGGAGAACTGCTGGAACGCCGGGGTGGTGGCAATCGAGCCGAAGGCAGAGGAGCGTGAGGCGGCGGCGCCCTGAAGGGCCTGGAGGGCTACCCCAGCGTTGGCCAGGGCACTGGTGTTGGAGACAGGAAGCACCTGCCGGCCGGCAACCTGCAGGAGGTTCAGCAGCTGAAGGACGTTCTGCGCTTGGGTCTGGAGCTGCTCGTTCAGACGAGAGGCCCCAAGCATCACCGCGTAGAACACAGCAGTGGGGAAGAGGAGGAAGACACCGATCGCCGCCTGCTGCACCCCGTCGAAGGTGAGCTGCGTCTGCTTCGCCCCCAGGGAGTCCGTCTGGTAGGGGATGGAGGTCTGGACGAGACTCTGTACAGCCCCTTGGATCTCTCCGTCCGTGTACCCAGTCGCGTTCTGCGTCATGGTAGATCTCGGGGCTAAAAAGAGAGTCGAGGGCACTCTCTCAGGACGTCACTGGAGCTGGGCCTGGGCCTTCTCCTGCAACTTCTTGGCGAACAGTGTCAGCGTTTGGTAGATCGTGCACTTGGGCTCCGGACCTGTGTGTCCAGGACTTGCCGCGTGCGCCTTGGCGTACGCCTCCAGGTCCTCCACGATGTCAGGTACGTCGTTGACGCTGAGCGTCTTCATCGCCGCCTGGGCAGCCCCCTCAGCTACCTCCTCGGGTGAAGCCGTTTCACTGCTCTTCCTATCGACGGCATCGAGGATCTGAAGAACGTCGTCGGTCTTCTCGCTCTTGTGCGGTATTGAAGGCTCTTGCTCCCCATGACCGCGAAGCAGGGCCATCAGAGGATGCTCACCCATGGACGGGCGCAGGACCCCCAGAAGAATTATCGAGCCCTTGTCTGGCTCCCCCATGATCTGTGGCTCGTAGCCGGCTTCGTGCAGCTCGTTGAGCGTGCGCTCGAGGTTCTCGGCGTGCGCCTCCAGCGGATCGTTTTTCGTATCATACGATTTGATGACGGCTCGAACGAGAAAGCGCTTCTTCTTGGGCGTCTCGTCCTTCTTCTCATGCTCGCTCATGGAACTCCCCATCTCGTTTTCGCAGATCTCTCATATCCAAAGCCTTCTCTGCGGCCACCAGTGCTGCAATAGCAGCGTTGGCGACCAAGCGAAACTTCCTGGTGTCCAGGCGGAGAGACTCGTCCGTGGTCACCCTGGTCAGCTCTTCGATGGCGTCGTGCCCCATCACCATCAAGGCTTCCAGTTGTTCACTGGCCTCGATCAGGTTCTCTCGGTACATCTTCGTCGTGTTCTCTGACATATAAATGCCTCCAGAGATCTTATGCCCGATCTGTGGTAACTTTTTCAGCTACCAGGTAAGGTCAACAGCCCTGGCTCGATTCTCTTCCGATCTCTCAGGAGACGTGTCCGCCTCCAGTAGGGACCCAACCTCGGAGGCCATGCCAGGAATAGAGGACCCTTCTGGCAGCAGGCATCCCATCTCCTGAACGGGGGATGGATGGCGCACGGTAGGGGGCCGTCCCATGGATTGGATGCGCCGTGGTGTGAGCAGGCGGATGTGCTTCCGAACTTCCTCTGGGTCGAGATCGAGAAGGGCACAGATGGATAAAAAAGAGAAGGCGGACCAGCCGGCCCGCCCACGCTCGATCCAATCTGGATGCCCTGGCTTCTCGACGAACAGCCAGACGTAGGCGTCCTTGGCGAAGGCGCGCAGCTTGATGCGCCTATTCCCTCGATACATCACCCAGTCGTACGCAGCCCTCCTGACTATCTCTAGGAGCAGGGCGCGGGTGTTGCTAAAGTCGAGATCGAATCGAGTTTGTTCGTACATGGGAACTACGCGACTGTTAGAAGGACTGGAACGCCAGAGATCCCAGGGTCTGGGATGGAGATGATGCTGTTGTCTCGCCGCTTGGCGATGAGGTTGCAGGTGCCACTCTGGAATCCGCGCAGGGTGAGCACTCCAGCCGCAGGCAGAACCGCAGCCACAGCGGGGTTGTCCGTGGACCAGAGCACGTCCCAGTAGTTGGGATCCGAGTTACCATCAGACGTGATGATGGTCGGGGTAGTCTGCTGGTCCGTCCCCACCACCAGGTTGAAGGGAGGGGGAGGGTCGAAGACGATCTGACTGACGACCGGGAAGATGAGGTTGGCGATGTTGACGTTCGTCTGGTCGGGGATCGTAATGTCCCTACGAATGTCCTCCATGCCAGCGACGATGACGGAGTACTGCCCAAAGCGGATGAGCGAGACCTGCACGTACCCGTTCTTGTCCGTCCTGCAGATCACCCTCTCGTTGACGACAGCCGAACCGTCCATAATGAGTGGGTCGAACTTTGTGACGATCTGAATGTCGGTGTTGGGGGCCGGACTTCCATCCGCCCTGCGGAAGAAACCGTAGGCGACGCAGAGGCGGGCATCCTGAGAGATGGGAGGAGCGAAGGGGGTGCCCACCACCTGCACGCCGTTCTGAGCCGGTGGGTCGAGCACCGCCAAGATCTGCGGCTTGGGGAACACCGTTTGAAACTTGTAGTACCGAAACTGGTAGGTGAAGTCTGAGGCGAGCAGGAAGGTCGCCAAGCCGGTGGAGTCCGTCAGCTGTTCGGTGACCGGAGTCACCCCATCCGACTGAAACACCTTCACCACAGCCCCCTGAATAGGGTTCGCTGCAGGGGTGTTGTCCACGATGTACACGTTGACCGGGACGTTGGTGCTCATGATCTCCTCAACCCAGGCTCTGAGTGCTCTTGACGAAGATGAAGGTCTCACCAGGCTTCGGCACGTATGAGGTCCTGACCGGTTCCCTAGAGGGCAGCCGGCGCACAGTCATCCGCAAGTTCAGCATCTGAAGACGACGCGTGTGCCTCACCGCGTCGTAGTACTGCTTCAGGGACCACCCGTTGATCCAAGGGGTGCAAATCTTGTCACGGGTCTCGAGGTCGTCTGGTGAGACGTACTTCTTCGGAACCAGGAAGATGACCTCCTGATTCACAGGGAACCCCGAAGAGGTGTCTCCACCGCTTTTTCAACGGGCCACCCCAACCGAAGCCGCTTGCTGAAAGTCTCGCGGGTCAACCCAAACTTTTCTACCAAGGCCGCTTGCACATACTTCTTGCCTCTATACTCTACGATCTTATTGCTGCGACGATTCCTGGCTTGGGCAGTCCTTGTGGCCCAGATGCAGTTCTCCAGAGAGTAACCCTCGTTGACCCTCTTTCTTTCTAGGGTCATCCCTGAAGGACAGCGCCCCATGTCCGCAAGGAAATTGGCGTAGCCTTGCCTCCCAGACCAGCGATCGCATACCTTTATGCCTCGGCCGCCGTAACGAAGATAGGCATGATCTCGTTTGTTGTTACAGCGTCGGAGCATCCCGATCCATATATGATGCTCTTTGGTCTGCGTAAGACCTGGGCGACCCTCTCCATGAGTGCGGTTAGCGTTGCCTCGAACGGATCTCTTGTGACACCCACACGATGTCGTGTTACCGCTTCTCAGCCTAGCGGCATGAGTAACGGTGATCTCCCCGCAATCGCACCGACAACGGTACTGCACATGACCCCCGCCAGAGCGTGGAGCTGGTCCTATAATCACGAGCTTTCCGAAACGCCCAGTCAAAACAGGCAGAGTCATCATAGGCTCCTGCGAACGACAAAATCTACCTCTGGCACCTGCACAACGAAGACGTCGTTGCACCCCACGCCTGGGTCGAGCAGGCCGAAGGTCGTCACGGTTTGATCTGTAGGAACCGTTATGTCCCTGACCAGCTGCGTACCGGCAATGGAGACGGATATCTGCAGACCGCGCAGCAGCATGAACTCCGCATGCCCATTCTCATCGGTGAGCGCTCGAATGTCCCGAGGGACCACCGCCAAGCTGCTCACGACCACCCCACCAAACCTGGTGGAGACGGAGACCTCTCGGTTCTGTACCGGCCTGCCCTGCGCATCCACGATGTCGACGGTGCCGAGCACCTGGATGGTGGGGTCGACTGCCTGAGGTCGGAAGGCAGAGAAGGGGTTGGAGAAGTTGCTGACGGTGTTGGTCGATGCTTGGCGGTAGCGTGTCTTGTAGTAGTACGACGGATCTCCGTGGTAGTCCGTGTACTGGTAGGCGCTTTGACCTGAGGTCAGGTTGATGCGCGCGTCCTTCCCGTAGGCAGCGCTGCTGGGGATAGTCGTAGGCAGACCTAAAAGAGGGGCGGCGTCCCCACCGAGGACCCTAAGAATGGCATTGTTACCGGGTTCTTTCCCCTGGAGCACCAGCCTCCCGTCAGTCCAGACGAAGGAGACGAGAGACTGGTTGCTCTGCGTTTGGATCTGTGCGGCGGCAGAGGCGTAAGTGATGCTGCCACCAGTGAAGGTGATATCGATCTCCGTAGTCTCATCCAACAGAAGACTGAGAACCAGCCCAGTGATGGGAGCCAACTGCCCAGTGACAGAAGGGGATGGAGGGGCTACCCCGTAAAGGTCCGACGGAAAGGTGGGTGGCTCCCAACTCGCCGCCGTCATCTCCATGTAGGGGCCCGCTGGCCCTGACGTGGACTTCCATACCTCCATCTGATCGAAGCTGCCCAACCAGTCTGCTGTAGCAGCCTGAAGGGAAAGCGTGATCACCTGTCCTGTCACCGTGGGCGGAGTCATGGCACCTTGACCATCTTCGTCTTGGAGTCGATCTGCAACTTCTTGGGGTCGGCCACGAGCCTGTCACCGAGAGCCACACGGGCTGCCTGGGCTTCCTCCATGAGCTCCTTCTCCTCAGCACCGAGGTCCTGAGCGGCCCGTGCTAGCTCTCTCTTGCGGAGCTGGATGTTGTCGAACCGCAACTGCAGGTTGTCGAACGTAAGACCCTCCTCCTTGGTCAGCGGAACAAGTCGACTGGGAGGAGTGATGGTCGGATGCTCCGCTGGAAACACCTTCTCTGCCACTTCAGCCGGCACTGCATAGACCGGTTCGGCAGGAGCTGAAACGTGGTTTGTCATGGGTCAGCCTGTCAGGAATTTGTTGATCTCTGAAACGACGAGCCCCTGCGAAGCAGCCTGATTGCCGCTAAGCAGTTGCCCTGCGCCACGCCCCTGAAGAACCCTCGTCAGGAACGTGACCCGGTTGTTGATGTCCGTGACTGCCTGCGTCGCCCAGTTGTTGGTAGCGGTCACCAACTGGTCGATGAGCTGATCTCTCTGGGCTTTGGTGTCGGCCATCCACCAAAGCGTACACGAGGACAAGCTTATGGGCACCTACTGTTGCAAGACGGCATCAGAGGTAACTCTTTGCCTTAGCCAAGATCGAGCTCTTCAAGCGAGACACGCGACTGGCATTCTTGTTCAGACGCCGTGCCAGTGCCGTAGTCGACGTGACTCTTTGGGATGGATCTGAATGATAGATGAACCCGAAGACCTCGCGCTCATCGGGTGTCAATACCCCCGGCAGCAGGGACAAGATCTCATCTTCCCGAGGGCCCAAGTGCATAGACGTGTCAGCCTCATCCGATAGCACCGACGAGCCAGGAACGTCCCTCAAGACCGCCCCCTGAATCCTGGCCACCGTCTTGACCGGCATCTTCAGGTGATCTGCCACCTCTTGTGGGGTGGGGATGCGACCAAAGTCCTCGGTCAGCTGGTCCGTGGCCCTGGCGATGGGGCCGATCTTCCCGGCCGGGTTCTCAGGGATGTACGCCAGGTTCTGGTGCTGGATGACGTAGCGCTTGGCCTTCTGGATGCGTGTCTGGACGTGAGTGTTGAGCGACGCCCCCCTGGTGGGGTCGTAGCTCTCGAAGGCACCGATGACGTGCTTGGTCAGCTCCGCTTCGAGGGCAGGCGGAGGTATGAGCACAGCCCCAGAGCCGTACTCCTGCGCCTTGCGGCGGATGAGGGGCTGGTAGAGATCGAGAAGCGGTTCGAGATGGTCCGGGGAGCGGGACTTGTTCCACTGCTCCCAGTGCCCCATCTCCTTCTGCTGCTTGGCCTCAGCTGCTGCTTTCTTCTCGTTTAGCAGCTGATCGACAGGGGTCTCGTCTTGCATGTTCTTTTCCACAAGACCCTTATGCCCTGGGCGGGAGGGCGTTTGCTACTCGCTACCCAGCTTCGAACCTGCCAGCTCCTTGAGCGTCTGAGCTCTGGTCACGTATTCTCCGGGCTTGCCATCCTTGAAGTTCTGGCGGATCAACGCCTTGTCCGCAGCAGAAGCCGACGCCATCTGGTCGAAGTTCTCACGGAGGTAATCGTAGCTGTCCTTGGCGCTGATCTCCTCTGCCGAGGTAGAGAGGGTCTCATTGTCCGCTCGCCGACCCTTGACGGCAGGCTGGTCGAGCTCCGGCGCCTCGCCCCAATGAGTGCGCGACATCCCCTCGGTGTCACCCTTCCTTCCTGGATGCGGAGTCAGGCCAGCGCGGTTGGTATCCGCCGTGTCGTTGTCGACGTTGGTCTCGAGGCTGCCCTTGGTCTCTGGGTCTGCCAGGCTGCCATCCGGCATCACCTTGCTCTCGCTGGCGACCTTCACTTCGGGAGGCGGCTCCGTGGCGAACTTCATGAAGCTCTCCTCGAAGACGTCGTGGGCACGCGTGTGCACACTGGAGCGCAGATCGATAACCTCTTCCGGCTTGTACGTCATGACTCACTCCTTGATCAAACGCTGCAGCTCGTGTGCGAATGACGAGAAGACACTGGCTTCCTTGCTCGGGTTGGCCGTGTGCACATCGTCCCCTGGGGTCTTGAACTTAGCCTTCGCTGTGGCCTTGCCCGACTCAGTGCCATAGCCTTTGGGGGTCTTGCCCAGGGAGTGCATCTGCTGGGTAGCGATGGCGAAGGCCTCCGACTTGGGCATCGAAGGGTTCTTGGACAGAATGTGATCTGCCCTATCGTGCATCCAAGCAGGCATCAGAGGGTCCCCTTCACGGCTCCTGGCAACTTGGTGCCGAAGCCAATGGGCTTGGAGAGATCTGCAATGCTGGGGCCCTCAGGGGTCGTCAGCTTGGCCTCTCCTATGGTCTGCGAGGAGGCGAGCATCGACTTGGGGGTCAGCCCGCGCTGGAGCATGGTGGAGACCTTGACCGTAGCCAGGGCGTCCTGCTTCTTCTGGAAACCGGCACCCAGCCCGGGGGCCGAGAAGGGGGGAGCCCCGCTGTTCATCTTGAAGGGGCCGTAGCTGAGCGGGCCGCTGTACTGCGACACAGCGAAGCCCACCTTGGGCTCCTGCACGAACTCCCGGAGCTTGCCCATCTCCGCCCGGCGGTCCAGGTGATGGCGCACCAGAGGCACAGCCCCCAGGCTCAGGGCCCCGCCCACCGCACTGCCGATGGCCGACCGTGGGGTGGGTAGCTTGCCGTGCTCAATGGCGTGGCCGATGCCCTTGGTCAGGGCCCCTGCAGTGGCACCCAGCGCGCCGTAGCGGGCGACCTGACCCACATCAGGTTTGCTCTTCTCGAGCGAGTCGAGCCGGTCCATCGAACGCCGTGCATCGTCAGCGCTGATGGTCCCCAGCTTGACCAGCTCATCGAAGAAGATCGATGAGGCCAACATCAGTGCCTCATCAGGTGGGCCAAGGATGGACCAGCGAGGACTCCCAATCCGGCGATCTCCGTTGCTGGCTTTGCGGCATGCGGCAACATGGTGCGGCTCTCGACCCCGCCCTTGTTGTAGTCCCCTGCGAGCCCCGCACGGACATGCGCCTGCGCTTCATCGAGGCTGGGAGCTGCGAGGATGCCCAGCCCTGCCAGCTCCGCCTTGTGCGTGCCCGCCTCGCTCGCCAGCGTCTTACCGATAGTACCCAGCACACCCGCCGTCTTGGCCAGGGCCACCAGGACCTGAGGCAGGGGCACGCCAGCCGCCTTGTGGAGCAGCTCAGGGTACTTCTGCTTCACCTCCGCCCTCACCCTGGAGATATCCGCCTGGTCCCCATGCATCTTGGAGAAGCCCAGCGCCGACTCCGCATGCTGCTTGTCGGGCATGGGGTACGCCGGCTTGCCCGTGTTGGACTTCCCCGCCGAAACCGCGAAGTCGCTCTTGGGCAGGTCCTTGCGTTCACCCATCGTCAGGTCGTGGGCGTGCTTCAGGAAGCCGAAGCCTCCACCCTGACAGATCTGCAGAATCTCCTCACGGAACATGGCG
>Ga0307474_10003755_pt1 | contig 10949 bp, 3 predicted proteins | sample atmos_gasesECM1C_2_FD_203312 | JGI IMG/M metagenome (GOLD analysis project Ga0307474, IMG submission 203312) | Hardwood forest soil microbial communities from Morgan-Monroe State Forest, Indiana, United States - atmos_gasesECM1C_05 | ecosystem: Environmental > Terrestrial > Soil > Temperate...
GCGACGGTTTTGGCACGCTGGCCCGGCCGGCCTGTATCGGCTGGAGACGTCGAAGATGGCGCAATGCGGGGAGCACTCATTAGTGGGCCTACGTCGAAAAGGGCCGGCATTCACGCACTTCACGCATCGGGCCAGCGTCTTAGACGAAAAGTAACAACCACAATCGAATCAGTGTGTTTACACGATTTCGGCCTAGAACGAAATTTTGTTTACAAACGTAAACGCTGAAAATTCATAAAACAACTAAGTCGCTGATTAAGAAAGCGTTAACGCACCTAAGAGCCCAGAGAACTTCAGGTATTTCTGCAGTTCCCGTTTGGGGGTGACGTGTCACTCTTCAGCCGCTGCGAAGCAGCGTTTCTCGAAACCCAAACCAAACCTGTACCCGTCTGGGCGTCCACCCACCAACAACCAAGCACCCTGTTAAATCGGGACCAGACTCCAAGAAACTGGCGAAACACTACTAGGAGCTCTGGGGTAATGCGATTGAGCTCGGCTACTTTTCGCCAGCTCCTAAAATTTTTCTGTGGAAATCTCCGGATCAGCTGAGAAAAATCTTATGTATGCGCGCCAGGGGAAGAGGAATACTACGGACGTTTTTCGCGCCGAAGTCGATTTCGAACAAGTGCTCTACCGCGGTAGCCCCGATCGCCTTCGACACCGCCAAGTTCGGAGAGTCAGGCGTTCTGTTTTAAATCGACGGATGGGATTCGATCGTTTTTCCGGACCGTGTCACCACGATGGAAAAGGGCGGGCTCGCCAAGTTTTTCGGAATACTCGGCGACGAAAAAGCCTTAGCGGTCGCGACCCAGTTTAGAGCTACAAACGAAGGTACTATGCGCGGCAACAATGATTGTTGACGACGACACCCTAGCATTCGGCACAATCGTGATTCAAGGCTTGAGCTCGCATTCTGTCAACATCATCTACTCCACAAAGCCCGTCCTTTGAGGCGGTTCCTAGATCAAACCCTCATCAATATCCCGTCACAGGGTTGGCCGGTTGCCTGCTCCACGGACGAAACATACAACCCCACCTGCCGCTTGTAACGCGCAAGATCCTTCTCGAGCTCCCGGTCGGTCTTGAAGTCCACCACTATCCAAGCATCGTTCTCCCTGAAGGACAGATCCAGCACTCCTTCGACAAGAGTGGCGTCTGCAAGCATGAGTGTGATCGGCGTCTCGCGACGGCAGTGTCCTTGGGCCATGGCAACACGTGCACGCACCATCAGGGGATGAGTCAATGCGGATCGAACAACCGCTGCCGCCGCGGCAGCTTCCGTGTCGTCCGCTCCAAGTATCCGAGCGTAAAGGGCAGCGATCTGCCGCACCTGGTCGGCGTCAGCGTCGAGACGAACCGCCGCGAGCGCAGCGTGTACGAGAGCTCCGAAGCGCGGACCGGACGGACGATCCGGGTCTCGCGGCAGTTCGATCACCTCTACGTCGCCACCGAGTTCACGGAGATCGGATTCGCTCCGGGCCTGGGCTGTAGCTGTCCGGAAGATGACACCTGGCTGAGCAGCCCGTTGCCTGATGTTGCCCCCTCTGGTCTCCCAGTTCGTGTAGCTCTCCAGGTCTTTTTTCAGAACCTCCGGATCATCCGACTCCTTCAGAAGTTCCTCCTGCCTTATGCCAAACGACTGGGGGACGTTAAGGTTCAATGCCCGCGGATCCCACCAGGCCACTCCGTACCCTGTTGTTTTGCCTTCCGGCTCTTCGAACCAATGCAAACCCGGCCAAACCGCGTCTTTCTCGTCGACCGTCAGATCCGGCGGCCGAACCAAAACGCTGTCTTTGCCAAACTGCGGACAAGCGGGCGGCTTTCCTGCTCTTTGGCGATTTTCTGCCTGAGGATAAACGGCGTCGTAGAGCGGTCTCACCCACCAATTCGCGACCGAGTCCCAGGACTGACGCGGGTCGTCACCGATGGTCGGAACGACCAGAAGCTCGCGTGCCCGGGTGGACGCCACATACGCCAACCGGACACCCTCGGCACGATCCCGCGCCAGCTCGAGTTCACCGCACTCCTGTAGATCGAGCGGCGCGCACCCTGCGAGGGGAACCGCGCACATGTAGGAAGAGGAGTCGATATAGCGGCTGGGATGAGACTGGCAAATCTTGGCCGTGATGTCTGCGAGTACGACGACTGGAAACTCCAGACCCTTGGCCTTATGAACCGACATCATCCGGATGCCCTCGCTGCCCTCTTCAAAGATGGGAGCCTCTCCGGTTTCCGCCGCATCCTCGCCGGCTCGAATCTCTTCTACGAACCCGCGGAACGAAAGGCCACCGGACGCTTCATACTTTCTCGCCAGCTCGGCTATGTGCAGAACATTGGCGAGCACCTGCTCGCCCGAAGGGCGCAGCGCGAATGCAAGGTGCGCCCTAGTTTCATTCAAAAGCGTGTCCAGGGTTTCTGCGGCGGGTCGGTGATTGCGGTTCCGGTGCAGCTTTTGCAGGATGCGAAGGCTTTCCACCACTTCCTGGAGTTCTCCCTCGAGCGGCTCGGCTGGGAGCGCTGGGAGCCGGAAGGGATGAAAATGTCCGACTAGGTTGCGATATTTCAGCAACACATCATCGCGGATCGCGAACAGCGAGCCCTTCAAAGTGGCGAAGACCGAGAGTTCGTCATCCGGCCACTCGATCGCGGTTAGCGCCGAGCGAATCGTCTGTACCTCTTCGCGGTCGTGCAAGAATTTTCCTCCTACCAGCAGGTGGGGGAGATTCCTGGCTTCGAGCGCCCTAATGTAGGGCCGGGCCATGTCATCGTCGAAACTGACAAACCTCCGGAAGAGCAGGCAGATGTGATTCGAGGCGAGCGGTATGCGCTCGCTGGGGTTTCCCGGCTTCGGTACCGTCCAGGCGCTCTTTTCGAGTAACCATACAACGAACGCGGCGATTGCATCGGGAAGCGAAGCATTGACGGCTGCTTGGGAGAATCTCGACTGGTAGGGCTTGGGAACAGGAAGGGCAACAATGGACGGTTGCTTCGTGTACTCCTCGCGGAATGGGGAAAGAGGAACATAGCTTGCCTGCAGGTTCGCCGCATTGCCATCCATATAAGGCACGAAAGCCCTGTTGATCATGGCCTGGATCGAGGGCACCGACCGGAAACTGGTGGTCAGATGCAGGAGTTCGGCGCCGCTCCTGAGCAGAAGCTGTTTCACCTCTTCATAAGTGCCGACATCGGCACGACGAAAACGGTAGATAGCCTGCTTCGGATCCCCGACAATGAAGAGCTTCCCCGGAACTGACGTGACGCTGCGCCAGTTGTTGGCCCCGGGATCACCAGCGGAGAGCAGGACAATGATCTCCGCCTGCAACGGATCCGTGTCCTGGAACTCATCGACAAAAAGGTGGGTGAAGCGCTCCTGGAAATGTTGGCGCACGACGCGGGATTGGACGAGAAGGTCGCGGGCGAGGATGAGCAAGTCAAGGAAGTCAAGTTTGCCACTACGCTCCTTCAGCAACTGGTATTGGACAACCGTCTCTCGCAGTTCGGTCTGCAAGAGGGCGGCGAGATCCGCTCCCGCGTCGCGTACAAACGTGTTGATGGCTGCAAGCAGTTCACCGTGCAAGCCCAAAATGTCGTCACGCTTAACCTGCTGGTTGTACTGGGCTTTCCCCTTCCGGGGATCGCGAAATCGTTGATACTGTCCGTCACTTGCGATCAGGACAAGCGTCGCTTCGATGCCATCGTGGTCTCGCGGCCGAGCCCGTTCGGCGGTGCGGATACTCTCACTGAGGGCCCGTGAAGGGGCCGTGTCACGGAAGAGGTTGTTGTCTTGATCGGAAGGGTCGCTGGTCAGTCGAGCAAGTTCATGGGTCTTTTCGACAAGCGCATCGATCGCAGCCTTGCGGTCGAACTCTGGTCGCCGCCACTTCGCCGAAAAGTCTCGCCACTTTGACAGCTCCCAGCCGGCCGAAATCAGTGTCTCCGTAGGGCTGTACCTGGTCTTACGCCGCAGGACTCGGCGCGTGCCCTCGGGCAGGTCTTCCAGCTTGCGCTCGAACCATGAACGAAACGCCTCGCGGTAAAGATGCAGGCTCTGCGCCTCGGTCATCAGCACGAACTGTGGATCGATGCGTGCCTCTACTGGACGCTCTCTGAGTAGATCAGCGCAGAAAGAGTGAATGGTGCTAAGCCGTGCCTCCTCGAGGTGCGCCAGAGCCTGCTCGAGGTTGTTGCGGGTCGGGGAGTTGTTCTCTTCTGCGCGGCGCTTTCTCTCGAGCTCGGAGCGGAGACGAAGTTTGAGCTCGCCCGCGGCCTTCTCGGTGAAAGTCATGCCTGCGATGCGGTCGATTGTCGTCTTTCCGGCCGCGACCACTGCGATCATTCGTTGCACCATTTCGCTCGTTTTTCCAGTGCCTGCGGCAGCCTCGACCACCAAGGTTTTGTCGAGGACCGTGCGGACAGCGTCGCGGGCGTCTTGATCGATGAGCTTCATTAGGCCAGGCCCCTCATGGCTTTCAGCTGAACGAGCTGCGGAATCTCCTTCTTCCTGGCGAAGCGAATCTCCTCGTAGGGACCGCACACTTCCTGGAAGTCGCAGTAGACGCAGGCATCCTCGCGCGGAGCCGCAACCAGAAAAGGAGCCGCGATCCCCTCGTCGATCGTGCGCAGCACGAGCCCCGCGCTTTGCCTGGCGATTGGATCAAGGGGGATACAACGCTCGTTGAAGCCGCCGTCGGTCGTGCAGTAGTAGAACCTTCCCTCCATAACGGTGCGCTTCAGGGCCACCTCCACTGCCAGGCCGTAAACAACTGGTTGCAGGTATTCCCCTTGTCCGACCACCAGTCCCTTCTTCGTTCTGTCCTTTCCGGTTTTGTGGTCGGTGACGCGCAGCGTTTTGCCGTCGTCGCTCCTTTCGATCAGGTCGACGAAGCCGTGAACCATGGTTCCCTCAGCAAGCTTTACCGGGTCGGGAAGACTAGCAGGATCGCGTCCCTCCCTTGCCCCGAACCCGAAGCCAAACTCAAAATGGATGGGTACCCAGCCGTCCTGCTCCGCCACCTTCTCCAGCCAGACGCGGAGGTCCGAGCGCATCGCTTCGATCGCGTCCACCCACACCCGATCGATCGCCGGAGCGAGTTCCTCATAGGCTTCATCTGCGACCCGCCTCACGGTCTGGTCGAGCATATTGAGAGCCTGTGGGAGCTGCGCTATCTTTACCGGCAACAGGCCCTTGTCCTTCAGCTTACGCTGCAACTCCGCTTGGATGCGGTGGAAGAGTCCTCCCTTGGTGAGCGGGTCCATTTCTTCGAGCGGCGCCAGTTCTTCCCGCGGCTCGAGCCGGTGAATGGCGGAAAGCAGAAACCGGTAGGGGCAAGCCGCGAAGTTCTGCAGTGCTGACACCGAGTATGGGCGGGTCGCCAAACGGTGCGACTCGAGTATCTCAAGGATCGACGAGCGCTTTGTGAAGAGACCGTCATGCTCGGACCACTTGCTCTGCCATCGTGCCCAGCGGGTCCGGAGCGATCTAGCCAGGTGGCGATTTAGTTTCATGACGTAGGCTAGCCGTCCCGCCCGGGGCTCGTTCGTATTCAAGAGCGGCCATACCGTGGCCAAATCGTACTCCGCATCGTCGATCGCCTCAGACGGGTCGCGCGGTGCTGGCCACGCCAGTCGGCTAGCACCAGCCAGTTCTGCATCTCGGGCCAGCACCTCGTAGTCCGGCACGTACCCGGTGATCGAGCGCGCCAGATCCAGCGCATAGAATGAAGGCACGCGGGCGCGGGCTTCCGCAACCTCAAGGCGAGGATAAGAAAGATACAAACACCGACTCGCAGCACCGACCGCGATCTGCAACAGCAGTCGCTCCTGCTGGCTGCGGTCTGATATCACGGACAGATCGGAAGAGAGCTGCCGCCGCAGCTTGTCGAGAAGAAGCGGATCCTCCCGAAGTTTCTGGGGAAACATGCGCTCGGCAAGTCCAGGAATAAAGACGATGTCGAACGAGCGCCCGCGCGCGTGCTCAGGAGTTGCCACCAGCACACGCCCGTAGCGGCTCTCGGGTGGCTGCTGCTGAAGGTTGGACAGCCAGTGCTTCAGCACGTTCTGCACTTCGGCGAGTGGAACGGAAGCGACCGGTCCCATGGGTCTCAGATCAGCGAGAACCGCTAACACCCGTTCCGGTTGGCGAAGAACCCTGGGAGAGAGATGCTCGACCGCGGCGATCCACTCTCCCCAGGTTGCCGATTTTGGCAATGCGGATAGCTCTTCGATCACCGGGAGAGCGAATGCGCGGAGGTGCCTCAGGTTGCGAAGCTTGCGCCGGACCGCTTCCACGCGCGGCGAGTCCGGTTCCTCCTTCGCGTATTCCTCTAACTCCCGCGTGAACTGGCTCTGCAGCCCGTCCAGCCGCCGGGCCCAACGTTCCTTGCCACCGATCACGGCGGCATCCACCAAAAGTCCTTCCCACCTCCAAGGTGCGCGGAGAGCACCTGCCAATTCGGGCGCGTCTGCATAATTCAGTTGGTCGCCATCCTCGTCTTGTGATGTCTCTTGCGTCTGAAGCGCGGAAACTGACGCAGCCGAACTCAGAGCGTCATCTTCGGGCGGCACAAACTCGACCTTGTTCTCGGGGGGTGCACCATCTTCCGCCAGGATTGGAACCTGTGCAAACGACAGATACTCGGCGAAGCGATGGGCGGAGAGTCCCTCGGCGGCGCAGGCCAGCAAGGCCAGTAGGGCGCGACCCGAAGGATCCGGCCGTCGGCTTCCACGCGCAAAATATGCAGGGATTCCGGCCCGCCTTAGGGCGGCCTCCATTAAAGCGGCATAAGTCTCCGGCGCCCGCAGAAGTACAGCTATGCGGTCGAAGGGGACGCCTTTCTCGGCCTCGGCGAGGATGCGCCGCGCGATCTCGACCGACTCTCGCTCTTCTCCTGGGGCAGAGAAGAAGACGACCTCGTCGTCAGGCTTTCCTTCCGGTGGAGTTGTCTCCGAGAAAAGATAAAAGCCCAGCCGGGCGAGACTCGAATCCCCGAGTACGACAGGTGCAGCTTTGCCCTGAACACCGGGAACCATCCTTAAATTTTCCAGCGTGCGGAGGTCTCCCGTAGGACAGGTAAACAGTACATCTTTTGCGGCGGACGCCAACTCTAGGAGAAATGCTCTCTCGATCGCCGAGTGGATGGGCACATCCAGGAACAACAGCGGATGCTTGGCGAAATCCGCGCCGGCGCGGACTTCTTCCAGTGCAGACTGGAAAAGGATGCTGCGATCGGCGACCGATACCTCGCCAATCTGCTCTTCAAAGCGTTCTAGGAGCGCGGCGTTGTCAGGCCCGGATTCCTCCAACCTTTTGAGCGTTTCCGCGGGAATACCCGCAGAACGCAAGTCATTGATCGTGGCAGCCGCCGCACGTCCGAAACCCGGAAAGTTAGCAACCGGCGCAAAGTAGGGTAGCTCATTGCGAGTCGCCGCTTCGTAGGCTGCACGCACGGCCAACGCTTCGGCACCGACCGCGGAACTGGGAGCGACACCCACCGCGGCCAGCTTACCTATGGCGAGCCGAGCTGCTAACTGCGTGAGGCTGAAGCGATGCAGGCCGAAAGTGGCACCGCTCGTACTCGCGAACCCGCGGACCAAGTCATCGACTGCTTCACGAGACGAGCCGACAAGGAGCAGTTCAGTCGCCGCAGCGAAAGACCGGATGAATTCAGTTGCGGCGGCGATCCGTTCGGCCGCCGACGGAGACTGCAGGACTAGAAGCATACCAGCTGGCAACGTAACGCCGTGGGAGGGGGCGAGTCAAACGCTACGATCGCTTGGTGGTGGATCCCCTCTGGAAGTTATCTTGGCAGGATTTTCTGCGACTATACGGCAAGAGTCACTGGGCTAAAGGTCCGGACATCGGAGACGGTGTTGTTTGTTGGATTGGAGTGAACTCACTTAGTTAGCGTCCGCACTCGCACGTTCCGAAACTCTACATCGAAGAAATACGATGGACTGCGGAATCTTTTGGTCGCCCGCAGAAGAAGCAATTTTCGACCTCAAGAAGCCAGTGTTCCGGCGAAGACGGAAGACCGCAAGGCATCCTCAAGTGGTGCCGCAATTTCATCCGGCGCAAGCCCCATCGGTATAGCTGTTAGCCAAAGCTGCACCGACCGCCCTCCAGCTTGCACCTCTGCTTTGTGAATCAGTCGGTTCTCCCGGCGCAGGTCTTTCCAAAGGTCAGCAGCACACGGGAATAACAAACAAGCGATCACTTGTTGTGTGCTGGCAAGATTTCCGTATGCCAATACCTGAAATAAATCATTCCGATGTTGTTCGCGGATTTCGTCATCCACCGAGGCCCATGAATTGTGCTGCATTTCCTGCCAGTGGCGCTTGTATTTGGCATCCACAATGAGCGTGGTGTCCTGCCACTCCAGCCAGATATCTGGGATCAGCGAGCGCTGCGAGCCAACAAAAGGCGGGGACCAACTGATAGGGTGAGTCGTCTCGCGGCGCCTGCCGACCTTCAAGTGAGCTCCTAAACGTTGAGCAATAGATTGCAACACCGTTTCGGCAAATGCTTCGAAAAAATCGTTCATCGGCATTGTCCAGGGGATTCCTTCCAGATCACTTAGACCTGCCAACCCGCGTTCTTCCGCGGTCCATTCGATGGCCTGCAGTCCGTCTATAAACTGGGTGCTTCGCATGGGTCTCTGCATCCAGCGCTGAAAGGTGCTTTGCGGAGGCAGCACTGAGGCTATCCCACGAACCTTCATCATCAAGTGCTCGCAGAGCTCGACGAGACGATGAACAAAGGCGCCGTGTTCAACCTGCGTCTGAAGAACCCGAAGTTGTCGATCCAATGCAAAGGCGATAGCGCCTTTCAGGATGCGGTCATCGCGCAGATCCGGATATGTGCACGGGACGGCCACGAAGTGTCCGCGAGGGAGTTGTTTCTGAGCGTAATCGGACCAATCTACTCGCCCCCTTGGTGCTGTCCGGAGTTCCGTGGTGCTCTCAAACCGGCGGGTTAGGCTATCCAGCAGGGCTTGCAGTCGTACCAAGATCATGGACGACAAGACCCAGGCGGGGACACGGCGTTCGGACCGACGAAGCAGCGGAAGTTTGAGCGGAGTCGGTGCCACCTTCCAACCAATGTCCGCAAGCATCGGACCAATACCGCGCCAAGCAAAGCGAGGCTGAACCACCAATCCATAGTCCGGCGTTCCTCGTGTTGGAGAAAACAATGGAACTGCTCCCACATTGCTGCCGCTAGTCAATTGCAACAGGAGATCGTCACCGTCGTAATGGCTTTCTATCCGAACATCCATCCTGGAGAACAGTGAGCGGTTCTGGGTCGCGAATTGTTCCGCGAGACGTGCGGCCTGGGGATGTGGATCGCGGTTTCCTTCCAGGCCGAAGAAACGAACGGCAGAATGCCGAATTACCGAGTGGTCAGCTAGCTCAAGGCAGACCTCCCTTTCCGGCGCTCGATCTTTCAGAGGTATCGACCGGCGACGGAGTGGAGAAATTCTTGAACGGCGGGCTGACACTAAAGACTCCGTATCCACTGCTGGTAGTTGCGGACGGGTTCTGCGAACCCGCCCACGTACCCCTGTGCCAGATACTCTTCCAACAGTGGCAACAAGTTGATCTTTAGGGCAGTTCTCGCCTTACGGTCATCGGATTCGAGAAAATACGAATGCCCGGGCACCAGGTTGAACGCGTCTTCGGACGCATGCTCCACAAATATGGAAATCAGATCGCGGAAAGCCGTCTGCATCAGTTCGCAACCGTGACTCTCCACCACACTCATCTGCGGCCACATTGATATAAAGCCAAACCTACGCCGCACCGCCACGTCCACGATGGCAATACTGCGATCGGCACTGTTCATGGTCCCCAGGATGTGCAGGTTCTTGGGTAAGCTAAGGACCTGATGGAAGGGATCGCCGAAATCATATTGCAACTCAACTGTTCGCTCGCGATCTGCTTTGGGTTCAAACAAGTAGATGGCTTCGCCGAGAATCTTACTGAGATCCGCACGGTTGATTTCGTCGATATGCAGCAAATAAGGTCGCGGATCTTTCATAGCCGCCGCTGCGGCGTTCATCAGGAAGCCCGCCATTGGTGCGAATTGGAGTCCGAGAGTTCCCTCAGTTTGCACAGGAGCCAGTCCGCCGACAAAAGCCTCATAGGTGGTGTTGGCGTGGAATTGAATCGTCTTGCCGTTCCCGCTGTACTCATTGGCGAGCAGATCCGTCGCCATCTTCGTCTTTCCCGTACCGGGAGGTCCTTGCACAATGACGAAATGCCGCTCACTCAAGACTTCTTTCACCCTGGCCGACTCGACTACAGGCATCAAGTGATCAAACCATTTCGTCCTGATACGATCACTGTCGGCCAGCGAATCCTTCATAGGCCGGTAGCCTCTTTCGGCAAATACCAAGTCGAGGAAAGCCGTGATCGCGTCTTTCGTGGCGTTTTGGTCGGGACCAGGCCGAAATAGAGCGTACATCTCTCTCCCGTACCGATCGAAAACGCTTTTGTATTCCTGCCACTTTTCGCGCAAGTCGTCAGGAACGGTAGTATCGGTGCGTGTGGGATCTTGCTTTGCCCACGCCATCTGGGAACCTCCGCCAAACTCCCGGTTCAGCCAATCGCAGATCGCGCGCACTTTGCGCGCATGTCCGGGCCGACCGAGCACAACTTCGTCCGGTACCAATCCCTGCGTCCCAACTACCAGTCCAACAAGGCATGGACCATCTTTCACAGGAAATATCACGAAGCTGAGGCCACCATATGGTCCTGACTTTGGATTCGCCGGGTGGATGTAGGCAGCAAACGGCACGCCCGACTCGGGGCTCATGCTCGGAGCCCGAACCGTCATCGTTTTCTCAGCAGCTTTTGGATACCGCCCGCTCGGCGCACCAAAAAGGGTGTCAAAGGCCGATTTGTTTACTTCGGTCCATTCCGCAGGAGGATTGTGAATGATGCCAACTAATGCG
>Ga0307474_10003756_pt1 | contig 10949 bp, 11 predicted proteins | sample atmos_gasesECM1C_2_FD_203312 | JGI IMG/M metagenome (GOLD analysis project Ga0307474, IMG submission 203312) | Hardwood forest soil microbial communities from Morgan-Monroe State Forest, Indiana, United States - atmos_gasesECM1C_05 | ecosystem: Environmental > Terrestrial > Soil > Temperate...
GCTCGACATCGTCGCCGTTGGCATCCCTGCGGCCAAGCCAGTCCACCACGCCGTCCATCACGGCCGCGACGAGCACGACCCGTCTACAGTGGCGCGATCCGATGGCCGCCAGCAACGCCAGCGGCCAGTAGTGCCGGCAAAGGGCCGACGCGAGTTGCAACGCCGCCGACCACAGGCCGCGGGCGGCGATCACCAGCACATCGGCGAGCGAGGTCTCGGCGCCGCGCATGGCCTTGGCGATCCGGCGACCCGTCAGGAGGGCCACCGCGATCGAAGCCAGCTGACAAAGGCTCGTCCCGAGCGCCATGAGTATCCAGGCCATCAGCGCCCAGCCGGAGATCACCACCGGTGCCGTCTTGTCCGGGTGACGCACCGACAGCGGAGCCGCCGAGCCACCATAGAATGCTTTGCGCGCAAGCCAATCCCGTAGCTCGGTGCGGTGATCGTGGGCGACCAGCGCGATCGGTTCGTAGCGCAGCCGCGCGCCTGCCTCGATGAGCCGCCAGCAAAGGTCGACGTCCTCGCCGGACTGCATGGTCTCGTCGAAGCCGCCGACGCTAAGGATCGCCGAGCGGCGACAGATGATCGCCGCGCTGGGCACATACGACACCGTGCTGTGAGGTAACACCGGCGCCTCGCGTTCCCCAAGGTCTAGCGACGAGTGCACCGCCTCATAACGCGCCACCAGATTCTCGCTGTGCGACAGGCCGACTATGCGCGGCGCGACCAGGGCCACGGTGGGGTCGCAGAAATGACCGAGCAGGGCTTCCAGCCAGCCCCGTCGGGGCGAGACATCGGAATCCATGAACGCGACGAAGTCGGTGTTGCAGGCGGCCAGCCCGGTGTTGCGTGCCGCCGCCGGACCCTTGCTGTCGGGGTGGCGCAGCACCTCGATGTCGCAGTGTGCGCCGACGAAGTCCTCCGGCTCAATGGGGGGCGCCGAACCGTCGTCCACCACGATGATGCGCAATCCGCGCAGCGAGCTCACCAAACGTCGCACGCCAGAAACGTTGTTCCGCACCGGGATCACCACGGTCACGTCGCGGTGTGACGGCCCACCCGCGGGCCGCGGATGGGCCACCGTGGCGTCCAGCAGGGTGCGGGCCAGCTGAGCGCTGACGTCGTCGCGAACCTTCAGCCGGCCGTCGGCCAGCATGTCTTGGGCGGCCGGGGCCAGCTTCAGCAGGCGCGTCGGTGAGCCACCGAGCAGGGCCGAGCCGTCGCCGAGCACCCGCACGCGGCGATCGACCTGGACAGCGAACCCGTCCGGCAGTCGAGCCTGACTCATGTCAGCATTCCGTAGGACCCGGGCGACCAGCGGGCAACGCGACCCACACACCCATCGACCATTTCCGCGAAGATTCGCTTCCCCTCGGCAGCGGTCGCGGTGGTGGGGTCCCCCAAGACGCCTACCCGACTGACCGCCGCGACCCCCCCGCGGCGCATCGATCCGAGCAACTCGGGCAAGGGCGCCCGGTTGCCCGTGAGCCACCGGTCGGTCTGCACATCGGCCGGCGAGATATGGAGCAACAATGATGTTTCGGTATGGCCGGCGTGGGCATCACCGCCCGCGGCGGCGCACGGGCACCATCCGACGTCGCGGCCCTCGGCGCGCAGCCTGGCCACCGCGCTGTTCAACGCGCCGATATTGCCGCCGTGGCCGTTGACGAAGACCAGGCGCTGGGCCCAGCACGCGGCTGACCTGCCGTACTCCACCAGCAGCATGGTCAAGGCCTGGGCACCGATGGAGATCGTTCCGGCGAAACTTTGGTGCTCGCCGCTGGCGCCATAGGCGATGGCCGGTGCCACCAACCACCCTTGCCCCAGACGCGTCTTGAGACCGGCCACTGTCCCCTGGGCGACTGCGGTCGCGATTCTGGTATCGGTGTCCAACGGCAGGTGCGGACCATGCTGTTCGGTCGACCCAAGCGGGATCATTATCGACGGCGAGGTGCTTAATAGCTGGCTCGACGTCACAGTTCCTAATTCGCCGAGTACGGGCACTGGCTGATGGTAGGACGAATTCACCTGGCGTGCACCAATTGTTGACCCTTCAAAGGAAATTTTTTTCGGTTGTTCATCCAACAATCCAATTTCGGCTCGTCCGTCACGACTGCCACGTCGGTATCGCAATTATCGCAGCCGTCGATTTTTGCTCGCCACCCCTTGCCGAGGGCGCCCGGCAAGGCCGCCCGATCACCATGCGGGGAAAGCTGCTCAACTTAACCCAGATTTGGGCTAGACGTCCCGGGCGAAGGCGCACCGATCGCCCGAGCGAAACCGGCCGGCACCAGAATGTCGTCCGGGCCGAGGTCGTGGACCGAGGCATGCCCGAGACCCATCAGCGCCGAGTCGATACCCCCCCGCAGAATGTCGAGGACGTTTTCAACGCCGGGCTGGCCGGCCGCCGCGAGACCCCACAGATAGGCCCGGCCGATCATCACCGCGCGCGCCCCCAAGGCCACCGCCTTGACGACGTCGCTCCCGCGCCGGATACCACCGTCCAGCAGCACCTCGACCTGGTTGCCGACGGCCGCGGCCACCGCGGGCAGGGCGCGAATCGACGCGGGCGTGCCATCGAGGTTGTTGCCGCCGTGATTGGACACAGATATCGCGGAAACACCAGCATCCACCGCTCTTTTCGCGTCATCGACGCGCATCACGCCCTTGAGCATGAACGGTCCGCCCCACAGCTCCCGCAGCCAGGCGATGTCTTCCCAGGTCGGCGGCGGCGTCGACATCCACTCCCCGTATGCGGCGAAGAAGGGCGGGCCGGGCTCGCCGCGGCGCCCCTGGTTCGGCACCCGCAGCTCCGGCGGCCGCAACGTCTTGCCGAACTTCCACAGCCATCGCGGCCGGACGATCGCCTCCGGGGACAACCGCAGGATGGTCCGCAGATTCATATCCTCGGGGATCTTGGGGCTACCCCAGTCTCGGCCATGCGAGAACGTCCAGTCGGTCGTGACGATCAGTCCGACCGCGCCGGCCCGACGCGCCCGTTCCACACGCTCGGCGATCGCGTCCCGCCCACCGAGCCAGTACACCTGGAAGAAGACTTTGGGGTTTGCCGCGATGACCTCCTCGATCGGTTTGCTGGCGAACGACGACAGACCCATCGCGGTTCCCCGCGCCGCCGCGGCGCGCGCGACGGCCACCTCACCGTCTGGATCGACCGCCTGCACGCCGGTCGGCGAAATGATCACCGGCAGTGAAATATCTTGTCCCATAACGGTGGTCGACAAATCACGCTTTTCCCGCGCACCGATGACATGGGGTGCGAAACCGAGTTCACTGAAGGCTTCGACATTGTCGCAGACCGTGATTCCTTTTTCGCTCGCGGAAATCAGCGAGGAATAAACGGATTTTGGTAACCGTCGCTTGGCGCGTTGCTGGGCGATGGCAACCGTTTCAAACCATTCATCGGCCATGGTTAAAGCGGACTTTCGCTGCAAAGGCGTGCCGGCGGTTTTGCCGGCGGTCTGACGGACAGCGTCAACGGCACCGGCTGGCGAACCCGTCGCCGGTGCGAGTGGTCGGCCCGGGGCCGAGGTGTCTCGCGCTGGTGGGCCAGCGCCGACGCGCTGTGTCCCTGAACGCATTCGGGATCCGGACCGTCCAGCGGCAGGCCGGTGAAGAACTTGGCCGCCATGCACCCGCCCCGACAGCTGTCGTAGTGCCCACAGGTGCCGCACGCACCCGCGGACTGCGGCTCACGCAGCTCGCGAAACAGCGGAGCGTTCTTCCAGACGTTGTCAAAACCGCCGTCAGACAACACGTTTCCGGCCAGGAAGCGGTCGTGGATGGCGAACGGGCAAGCGTACACGTCGCCCACTGGGTCGATCAGGCAGACCACCCGGCCGGCTCCACACATGTTGAGGCCCGCAAGGGCGCCGGACGGGCCGAGCGGCGACAGGTGGAAGAAGGAGTCACCGGTGAGCACCCGCTCCCCCTTGGCGACCAGCCAGTCGTACAGCGCAACCTGCTGGGCGGCGGTGGGGTGCAGATCTTCCCAGACGTCGGCGCCCCGCCCCGAGGGACGCAGCCGGGTGATCCGCAGGGTGGCACCGTAACGGCTCGCCAGTGCCGCGAACTCGTCGAGCTGGTCGACGTTGTGCCGGGTGACCACGACGGAGATCTTGGCGCCTCCATTGTCAGCGAAGCCCGCGGCGGCCAGGTTCTCCAGCGCCCGCACCGCCATGGCGAAGGACCCCGGGCCGCGGACGGCGTCGTTGACCTCGGCGGTGGCGCCATCGAGTGAAATCTGGACATCGACGTAGTCGCTGGCCGCCAACCGCGCGGCTACCTCTGGCGTGATCCGGACCCCGTTGGTGGAGAACTTCACGCCGACATGATGCGCGGTGGCGTAATCGACGAGCTCCCAAAAGTCCGGGCGCACAGTGGGTTCCCCGCCACCGATGTTGACGTAGAACACCTGCATGCGTTCCAGCTCGTCGATGATGTCCATGCATTGGCGGGTGGACAACTCACGCGGATCCCGTTTGCCCGAGGACGAAAGGCAGTGCACGCAGGCCAGGTTGCATGCGTACGTCAGCTCCCACGTCAGGCAGATAGGGGCGTCCAGTCCGTGCTCGAACTGCTCGATGAGCCGCGGTACGGCCACAGTCATTGATGATCCTCCCGGGGCACCAACATGTTGGATTCGGCGAGCACACCCAGCGCGTGCAGATACGGCTTGTGCCCGGCGTCGTCCACCCCGGCGGCGCGGCAGGCGGACCGGACATCCGGATGGTCGGCCAATGACCGCACCACCTCGAGGATGGTGCGGTTCTTCAGGAAGGACAGCTTCCGGGTGCCGAAGTGATACAGCAGCGCGCCAAACGGTTCCGGTCGAACCGCCACCTGCGGGTGCAACCGCCAGCCGCGATCAGGGTCGAACATGCGGTCAGTAGACCCCGCACATTCCGTCGATGGACACCTCTTCGACCAACGTCTCGGTAACGAGCTCGGTGTCGGTGTCGGTCTCGCGGTCCATATGAATTGCCTTTCGTCAGGTCTCGACAACGATGGTCGATCTTGTCACAATCGTCGTCAGAATATGGCATCGAGTGCCGAAATGGAAGGGCGGGTCTGATGCTGCCGCAGTCGCGGGTGGGCCGGCGCCGCTCGACGACGCCGGCGCACATCACCGACGTCGCCATCGAGTTGTTCACCGCACGGGGCTTCGCCGAGGTCAGCGTCGACGACGTCGCACGTGCCGCCGGTATCTCCCGCCGCACGCTCTTCCGCTATTACGCGTCCAAAAACGCTATCCCCTGGGGGGAGTTCGACACCCACCTCGCACACCTACGGGAACTGCTCGACAACGTCGACCCGCGAGTTCGGTTGGGCGAGGCACTGCGCGCGGCGCTGCTGGCGTTCAACACTTTTGACGAGTCCGAGACCGTCCGGCACCGCCAGCGCATGCGGGTCATCCTGCAAACCCCGGAACTGCAGGCCTATTCGATGACGATGTACGCCGGCTGGCGTGAGGTGATCGCCGAATTCGTAGCCGGGCGCCGCGGCGCCAAGACGACCGACCTGCTGCCGCAGACGGTCGCCTGGACGATGCTCGGTGTCGCGTTGTCGGCCTACGAGCACTGGCTGGGCGACGAATCCGTCCCGTTGCCCACCGCACTCGGCAACGCTTTCGACGTGGTCGGCCCCGGGCTGGAGAGGCTTCAGCGATGAACGGCACCGAGCATCTGCTGCACACCCTGCGGTCGCAGGGGCGGTTCTGCGGCGCGTCCGGCTCGCCGATGTACGACGACCTGTTCGGGCTCGTGGCCACCGACGTCGAATCGGGCGGCGTCTTCGCGACCATCTTGTCCGGCCACGAAAACGATCCGTCGCGCGAAGCCGTACCGCTTCGGCTGCTGGGCGGTCTGCACCGGTTGGTGCTCGACGGCCGGGCACCGGCATTGCGTCGCTTTTATCCGAGCACCGGCGGCGGCTGGGACGCCAAGTCCGCGTGGCCCGAGGTCACGCGCACCGCGGCCAACCACATCGACGCGCTGCGCGCGGCACTCGGTCAACCGCCACAGACCAACGAGGCGGGCCGATCGGCCGCGCTGATCGGCGGCTTGCTGCGGCTGGATCGCGGATTCGATTTGCCGGTAAGGCTTTTCGAGATCGGCTCGAGCGCCGGATTGAACCTGCGGGCCGACCACTACCGCTACCACCATGCCGGCGGCCAGTGGGGACCGGTCGACTCGCCGGTGACAATCGACGACGCGTGGCGCGGTCGGCTGCCGCCGGACGGTGCGGTGCGGATCGTCGAGCGGCACGGATACGACATCGCGCCCATCGACGTCACCGGCACCGACGGAGAAATGACCGCGCTGAGCTACGTCTGGCCCGACCAGGCCACCCGGCTGAATCGGCTGCGCGGCGCCATCGCGGTCGCCCGTCTGGTGCCCGCGCAGCTGCACCGCCAGCGGGCCGGTGATGCGGTCGCCGGCCTGACCCTGGCCGACGGCGCGTTGACCGTGCTGTGGCACTCGATCACCTGGCAGTATCTGTCCGCCGAGGAGCGGGCCGCGATTCGCGACGCGGTCGGCGCGCTGGGCGCACAGGCCGACGCCTCCTCACCGTTCGCCCATCTCACCCTGGAGCCCGCGCGCGATGGGCCCGGCACACCCATCCGGTTCCTGGTACGGGCTCGTCGCTGGCCGGGTGGCGAACTGGAGACTCTGGCCGAATGCCATCCGCACGGTCCACCGGTGAACTGGCAATAACCTAGGCCGGGTTGAGGACCTCCGAAATGGGTGTGGCGGCGGCGATCTTGGCGCGGACCTTCATGACCTTGCCGGGCATCCCGCCGCCGACCACGCCGACCACGACCCCGTCCCGCTCGTAGTAGGCCAGGAATTTACGGCCGTCGTCCTCGACCAGGTGCACGATGTCAGTGGCTTCCGGCTCGCCCAGACACTGGATTTTGACGTCATATTGGTCGCTCCAGAAATACGGGACGACGACGGCCGACGGCACGTCTTGGCCCAGCATCGCCGGCACCACAACCCGGGCTTGGTCGGCGACGTTGCTCCAATGTTCCACGCGCACTTGGTGTCCCGTCGGATCACGCCACGAGGCGACGTCGCCCAACGCCCACACCTTCGGTGCGCTGGTGCGCCCGGCTTCGTCGCAGATGACTCCGTTGTCGACCTCGATGCCGCTGCCTTGGAGCCACTCGGTCGCCGGTCGCGATCCGATGCCGACGACCACCAGGTCGGCCGCCAGCTCCGTGCCGTCGGTGAGCACCACGGTGTCGACGTGGCCATCGCCGCGTACTTCCGCCACGCCCACACCGAGGCGAACGTCGACGCCTTCGTCGCGGTGCAGCCGCGCCACCAGTTCGCCGATCTGCTCGCCGAGCACCGACGCCAGCGGCGTCGGCTGCGGCTCGACCAGCACCACGTCGACTCCCAGGCTGCGCATGCTGGCCGCGACCTCGCATCCGATGAAGCCGGCGCCGACAACCACGGCGCGCCGTGACTCGGATGCGTGCCGGCGCAGCGCCATGCTCTCGTCGAACGACCGCAGCACCCGAATGCCCTCGAGATCCGGGAACGCCGGAATGCGCCGCGGCACCAAACCGGTTGCGATGACGAGCTCGTCGTAGCCAAGCTCCGTCCCGTCATCGAGAGTCACCGTCTGCGCGGCCGTGTCCAGACCGGTAACGGCCGAACCCAGTCGCAGCGTGATGTCCTTCTCGTCGTACCACTCGCGTGGTTTGAGGGCGACGTCGTCGACCTCTTTGCGCAGTACTTCCTTGGACAGCGGCGGCCGATCGTAGGGCAGATGCACCTCGTCGCTGACGATCGTGATGCGACCGGTGTACTCCGACCGGCGCAGCTGCTCGGCGGTCCGGGCGGCGGCAAGCCCGCCGCCGACGATCACAATTCCGTTGTCGCTGTGCTGTGCACCTTTGCTACTGGTCACGTGGTGTTCATACACGATCGCGAATTAGTACTTCAAGGCGCCCTTGTCGACGGGGATCTGTGTGCCCGACAGTGTGCCCGAGCCGTCACCAGCGAGCCACACCACGACATCGGAGACCTCGTCGGCCGTCATGAACCCCTTGTACTGCAACGGCATTGGCGGGAAGCTGTGCACAAAGCGGGGATGCTTGGCGAATATTTCCATCATTGCCTGCGGCTCGACCATCGGGGTGTCGACCGAGTAGGGGTGGATGGAGTTGACCCGGATGCCGTATTCGCCGAGCTCGATCGCCAGGGTGTTGGTCAGCGCGGTGAGTCCGTGCTTGCTGGCCGCGTAATGCCCGTTGCCGGGCGTCGCTTTCAGACCCGCCGACGAGCTGACGACGATGATGGAACCCCCGTTGCCGGCCTCGATCATCGCGGGAATGGTGGCGCGCAGGGTGCGCCAGGTGCCCGTCAGGTTGATCCCGATGACGGTGTCCCACTGCTCATCGGTGAGTTCCCAGACCCGGCCCCAGCCCAGCACGCCGGCGTTGGCGACCAGAATGTCGAGACGGCCGAATTGCTCGACCCCGTCGGCCACCAATTGCCGCAGCGCGGCGTCGTCGCGGATGTCGACCTCGCGGGCCAGCACCTTGCGGCCTTCGGCTTCCACCAGGCGGACGGTCTCGGTCAGATCCTCTGGTGTGGCCGGCGTGTAGGTCAGGGTGTCAGACGCCGGCGCACAGATGTCGAGCGCGATGATGTCGGCGCCCTCGCGGGCGAGCCGCACCGCATGCGACCGCCCTTGGGCACGGGCGGCGCCGGTAACAAATGCCACCCGTCCTTGCAGTGATCCAGCCTGTGCAGCCACGAAGACAGGCTAGCAGCGAAACTGAAACGTGTTCTAACTCGCCTCGAGGTTCAGATTTCGGAGATGATCTGGGCCCGCCGGCTGTTGTACTCCTGGTCGCTCAAAGCACCGCTGGCCCGCAGCGTCTCCAGCTCCTGCAGCCGCTGCGCGATCGACGGTTGTGGGGGCGTGACGACCGGTGCCGGCCCCCGGGCCGGGGCCGGCTGGGCGGCCGGCGCCTGTTGTTCGGCCGCACGGCGCACCACGGCCTGGATCTGCTGACGCAACGCCGGGTTCGACCGGATGTCGACCATCCGGTTGAGCGGAACATTGTTGGCTTTGAGGATCTGCAGGATTTCCATCAGCGGGCCGGCCTGCCCGCTCAGGTCGTAGGTCCTGTTGTCTTCGGCCAGGGTGAATTGCGCGGGCACCAGCCCGTTGACCAAAGCGCTTCGCTCCCAGTCGATTTGATACGCCTGGGTGGTGGGGTTAACCAAAACAACGAGCTTGCGCGCGGTGAGGTTGCCGAGCCGGGTGACGCTGGCGATGACCCGGTCTTGACTGTCGAACGGCACGAACCCGGGCCCGGCGATGTGCAGGCCCACCTTCACCAGCGGCTGCTCGTTGATCCGGGTTCCGGTCTCGGTGAGCCCGGTGATTTGAGCGAGGGCCAGCACCCCGTGCTGCTCGAGCTCGGCCGTTTTGGCGGCCGACTTCGCCCCGTAGTTGGCCAGCGCCAGCGCGATCAGCACGTCGGCCACGGTGATGAGCAGGCCGACATAGAGCATCCACTGCAGCAGGCTGCCCAGCCCGAGGGTGAAGTAGACGACCAAAAAGATCGGACCCACCAGGCCGCCACACAGCAAAACCACCAACTGTGCCTTCAGATAGCGCGCCAACAAGTCTCTCTCCTCACCTTGCTGGGAAGTTCGGTCAGATTAGCGCCCGCACGTGTCCTGCGAGCGCCATCAGCGCAAACAGTGGCGGCGCGTCACATCGGCGCATGTTGCGCCGGTGGCTGCTTGAGGACCCCCGCGGCCCCCGCCGCACCCACCGTTGCCGCGCGCGGCATGATGGGTGCCGGCATCGCAGCCGCCGGAGAAAGTCCCGGTGTTTCGGCCTGCGCTGCCGCGGCCGGCACGCCGTCCTGTGCGAGCGGCGCCGGCGCTGCCGTTGCCAGAGAATGAGCCGGCGTTTCCGGCTGCACCGCCCCCGTCGGCGTGGTGGCCGGTGCCAGCGGCGCCGACTCCGACGGCGCCACCCCTCGCATTGCCGCTACCGGCGTACCGGCCGGTGCGTACGCCGCCGGCACTCCTGACGATGGCGAAACCGCCGTCGCCAGATGTCCCGCCGATGCCACCGGCGCCGAACCACCCGTCAGCCCGGCCGCTGCCGCCGGCACCCCCGCCGCCATCGAACCCGCCGAGCCCGCGCTGCCCAGCGCGCCCTGCGCGACCGTCTGCAGGGGCGAGGCGTTCGCGACCTCGGTGGAGGCATACTCCGCCGCACCGCCACTCATGAGCTGCACAAACTGCTGATGGAACAGCGCCGCCTGAGCGCTGAGCGCCTGATAAACCTGGGAGTGCGTGCCGAACAACGCCGCAATGCCCGCCGAGACCTCGTCGGCACCCGGGGCCAGCACGCTCGACGTCGGACCCGAGGCCGCTGAGTTGGCGGAGCTGATGGTGGAGGCGATATTCGCCAAGTCGGATGCCGCCGCCGCCACTTGTGCGGTCGTCGCTTTCACGTACGACATCTAAACCCTCCGACCAGCCCACGGCGGCCAAGCCATCGCCCAGCCGCCAACCGCAGACTGAACAAACCAAATCGTAGGCCCGGACCCCGCCTTTTGCGACTTTTTCACGAGCTTCGTCCGGACCAAAACGCACAAGGCCCGGACTGCCGAAATCGGCGATCCGGGCCTTGCACTTACTCTGTGCCGCGCCGGTCGATCTACTTGATGATCTTGGTGACCCGGCCGGCACCGACGGTGCGCCCACCTTCGCGGATCGCGAACCGCAGACCCTCGTCCATTGCGACGGGCTGGATCAGCTTCACCAAGATGTTGGTGTTGTCACCGGGCATCACCATCTCGGTGCCCTCCGGCAGCGTCACCACACCGGTCACGTCGGTGGTGCGGAAGTAGAACTGCGGACGGTAGTTGTTGAAGAACGGCGTGT
>Ga0307474_10003757_pt1 | contig 10948 bp, 12 predicted proteins | sample atmos_gasesECM1C_2_FD_203312 | JGI IMG/M metagenome (GOLD analysis project Ga0307474, IMG submission 203312) | Hardwood forest soil microbial communities from Morgan-Monroe State Forest, Indiana, United States - atmos_gasesECM1C_05 | ecosystem: Environmental > Terrestrial > Soil > Temperate...
GGCCATGTTGCCACTCACCGTGTTGAGTCGCTGCACGCCCAGCACGCCCTTCGTCGTCACATCGGCACTGACCGCCGAGACGTTCAGCTCGCTGTCCTTGGGGATCTTCACCTGCACCCGTGCATCGCCTCCGTGCCCGGAGCTGTGCGGCAGGATCACCTTGATGCCCGTGTGGCCACCCTCGCTGCTCACCTCCACGCGATCGACGCCGGAGCCGAGCTCGGCGTGCACGCTCACCTCCGAGCGGTCCCAACCGCTCACCTCGACCTCGCCACTGACGTTCGAGACATCGACGATGCCGCGCGGCTGGGCCGGCACCTGGCGGTCGAACGTCCGCTCATTCGCGGCGTATGCCGCGGTGACCGCAAGGAGCAGCAGCAACGCGGCTGACAGGCGCAAAACGCTCGGCATGTTCAGATCCCCCGGCCAGGGTCGCTGGCTTCATGCACGTCGGTGAGTACGCGCATTTCATCCTGGTAAGTGTTGACGAGCAGCTCCTGCAGCAGCGCGTTGCCCGGATCGTGTCCGAGTGCCTCCTCCAGATCCTTCTTGGCCTTCTCGATCGCCTCCAGGCTGGTCGTGACCTTGGCCCGCTCGGGCGGCGACAGCGCTGCGAGCCGCGCCTGCAGGTCGCGCACCAGGTCCGCGCGCTGATGCTCATAGCGCGGGTCGCTCACATAGACCTGACGCGGGACTAATGGCGCAAGCGAACGCCCCTCGTGTCCCCCGTTCTGAGCGCTCGTGGGGGGGCTTCCGCCTCCGCTCACCCCGGGCAACAGGCTGCGGCCGATCCACACTCCCACTGCGACGCACGCCACCATGGCGGCAGCCGCCAGCCATCGCGCCCGCAGCGCACGGCGTTGCTGCGGACTCTTCCCGGCCGCGCCGGCCTCATGCGGGATTTCACCGAGCTGCGCTTCGATCCGCGGCCACAGATCGTGCGGCGGCTCGATGGACTGCGGCAGCTCGCGCAGCGAGCCGACTTTGCGGTTCTCCGTATTCGACGATCCGCTCATCTCAGCTCACCTCCACGCCCAGCCGCGCGCGCAACAGCGCCCGCGCGCGGTGCAGTTGCGCCTTGCAGGTGCCTTCGGCGATGCCGAGCATGTGCGCTGCTTCGCCGTGGGAATAGCCGTAGAGCGCGTGCAGCACGAGCGCATCACGAGCTCCTTCGGGCAGCGCTGCGATCGCGGACTCGATCTCGTGCACTTCGACCGGTGTCTCGAGCGTCCACTCGGAGGCGATCCCCTCCTCCTCCTCGGGTGAGGGCTCGACCGGGCCGGTCTTGCGGCGCCTCGCCAGGCTCACGTTGACCGCAATGCGGTGCAGCCAGGTCGACAGCGAGCTGCGCGTCTCGAATTTGCCGAGCGCCCGCCAGGCATTGATGAAGGTCTCTTGCGTACAATCCTCCGCCAGTTGCGCATCGCGCGTCATGCGCAGGCACAGTCCATAGACTCGCCCCGCATGCTCCCGGTACAGCCGCTCAAAGGCGCGCCGGTCACCCGAGCGAGCTCGCTGAACGAGCGCGCCCTCCCAATCGACCCGCGTATCCTCGGCCTGCGCGTCTGCCATCTGAGGGGTTGGAGGGGTCCTTGTGCCGAACCGTTTAAAGGGTCGTCGCCTCCCGGCAACACATTTTTGAGGAACCGGGGACGCTCCGCGGCACTCTTTAAGAGAAAGGTCTGTTTTAGCGCAAGGAGTCCCGCATGGCGACGAATCGGGTATTGCGCCGCCTGTGGCGGCCCCCGGCTGAGACCCTCGAGGCTCTGGGGAGCGTGCTGAGTGCGCACTGGCGTGCGGCGGCCCGAACCCGGGCGGCCCGCTTCCTCGGGACCACGAGCGCAAGCTGGTTGCGCGGAGACCTCACGGCGAGGGCCGTGGTGCGCATCACCACTTCACCACCGGTGGCAGGCTCATCAGGTATGCGTCGGGATCCGCGTCGGTATTGAAGCCGAAGCGGGTGCCACGGTCGTAGACCAGATTGAACTCCACGTAACGCCCACGCTTGTGGAGCAGCCGCTCGCGCGCGGCCTCGTCGTAGGGGGCATCCTTGCGCCGGGCGACGATGCGCGGGTACACCCCGAGGAAGGCCTCCCCAACACCCCGCACAAACGCAAAGTCTGCGGCGCGGTCATCGCTCGCGAGATCGTCGAAGAAGATTCCTCCCACGCCGCGCGGTTCCTGACGGTGTGGCAGATAGAAATAACGATCACACCAGGCCTTCAACTGCGCATACGTTCCGGGCCGGTAGGACTCGCACGCCGCACGCAGCGCCGCATGGAACTCGGCGGTGTCCTCCTCGAACGGGAAAGTGGGCGTGAGATCAGAGCCCCCGCCGAACCAGGCGCGGCTCGTGCAGAGATACCGCAGGTTCATGTGCACGGCGGGCACGTAGGGATTCACCATGTGCGCGACCAGCGAGATTCCGCAGGCGGTGAACTGTCCGTCGGAAGCATCCGCGCCCGTGACCTGACCGCGCGTCTCGGGAGACAACACACCCCAGACGTGGCTCACATTCACGCCGACTTTCTCGAACACCGCCCCGCGCATCAGTCGTGACTCGCCGCCACCCTGCAGGCGATGTCCCGGGGGCTTCGTCCAGCTGCGCACGCTGAAACGCGCCTGCGGCTCGATAGCTTCGAAGGCGCCGCATACGCGCCGCTGCAGGTCCTGGAAATAGGCGGTCGCATCCGCCGCAAGATCGCTAGCCCCGCTCATGCACGTAATCCACCACTCGCGCGACGGCATCGGGGTCGGTATCGGGCCAGATGCCGTGACCGAGGTTGAAGATGTGTCCCGGCGCTCTGCCGGCCTCATCGAGCACGGCATCGACGTGCCGCCGCAGCTCCGCGGGGGGAGCGAACAGCGCCGCGGGGTCGAGGTTGCCCTGCACGGCCTTGCCGGGCCCGAGAATCCGGCGCACCTGCGAGAGCTCCGAGCGCCAGTCGACGCCCACCACCTCGACCTCGAGGTCTGCCACGGCGGGCAGGAGCGTCGCACCCTGGTTCACATAATAGATGAGTGGCACACCGAGACTTCGCAGTGCCGCTGCCGTGCGGCGCACGGCGGGCAGCGCGAACTGCGCGAACTCGCGCGGCGCGAGCAGGCCCGCCCAGGACTCGAACAGCATGAGTGCCTGTGCGCCGGCCGCGGCCTGCGCGGCCAGGTACTCTGCCATCGCATCGGCGAGACGCCCCAGCAGACGCTGTGCCGTGTCGGCTTGCGCATAAAGCAAGGCACGTGCGGCGGCAAACTCCTTCGAGGGGCGGCCGCACACCAGATAACACATGAGGGTGAAAGGTGCGCCGGCGAAACCGATGAGCGGCACACCGCGCGGCAGGCCGGCACGGACCAGGCGGATGCTCTCGAGCACAAAGGGCACATCTCGCGCGGCCACGAGCGCCGGCAATGCCTCGACCTGCGCAAGGGTGCGGATCGGCTCGCGCACCACCGGCGCGGGCTCGAAGGTGAGCTCGATCCCCATGCCCTGAAGAGGCGTCATGATGTCGCTGAAGAGGATGGCCGCATCGAGCGGAAAGCGCCGCAGCGGTTGCAGCGTGACTTCGGCGGCGAGCTCCGGGGTGCGCGTGAGTGCCTCGAAGTCCACTTTGGCGCGCAGCGCGCGGTACTCCGGCAGGTAGCGCCCCGCCTGGCGCATGATCCAGATCGGTCGATGCGGCACGCTCTCGCGCCGGCAGGCGGCGAGGAACGCGCTCGGTGCGGCCGTAGCGGTGATCACGCGCGCAACCACTGCGCCACCTGCGGCGCGAAGTAGCTGATGATGAGATCGGCGCCGGCGCGGCGTATGCCGATGAGGGTCTCGAGCGCCGCCGCACGCTCATCGATCCAGCCGCGCTCGGCGGCGGCCTTGATGAGGCTGTACTCTCCGGACACCTGATAGGCGACGACCGGCACGCGCACCGCATCACGCACCTGCCGGATGACATCCAGATAGGGACCCGCCGGCTTCACCATCACCAGGTCGGCGCCCTCCTCCACATCCAGCAGCACCTCGCGCAGCGCCTCGCGGGCGTTGGCGGGGTCCATCTGGTAGGAACGCCGGTCGCCGAACGCCGGCGCCGACTCGGCCGCCTCGCGAAAGGGGCCGTAGAAGCAGGAGGCGTACTTGGCGGCGTACGAGACGATGGGGATGTGGCTGTAGCTCTGCGCATCGAGCAGCTTACGGATGGCCGCGACGCGGCCGTCCATCATGTCGCTCGGCGCCACCGCATCGGCGCCGGCGCGCGCGTAGTTCAGTGCCACGCGCGCCAGCGTCTCGATGGAGGAGTCGTTGTCGATCACGCCTCCCGGGGACACGTGACCGCAATGCCCGTGGTCGGTGGCACCGCACAAACAGACATCCGCCCAGATCAGCAGCTGCGGACACGCCTCCTTGATGGCGGTGATTGCCCTCGCGGCGAGCCCCTGGGCATCGAGCGCATCGCTCGCGCGTGCATCCTTGCGCTCGGGAGCGGCGAACAGCAGCACCGCCGGCACGCCAGCCGCAGCGGCAGTCCGCGCTTCCTTCACGCTCTCATCCACCGACAGCTGTGAGATGCCGGGCATGCTGGTGACCGCGTGGCGTACCGCGCGGCCCTCCACGATGAACAACGGATAGATGAGCGCATCGGCCGTCAGCCGCGTCTCACGTACCAGAGCTCTCCAGGTCTCGTTCGCGCGCGTGCGTCGCGGTCTCTCTTGCGGGAATCCCATGGGTGTCACGCTCTCGTTTGCAACAGGCGAAGTGTGGTAAGGGCCAGGCCGTGCAACGTCGCGGACTCGGCCACGACGGCGGCGTGGCCGTGGGCGTGGAGCTCAGCGGCCGTGGTGCGGCCGATCGCGACCGCCCTGGTGCCGGAGAGCAGGCGCTGGAAGTCGCTTTCGCCGAGCGCCTGGGCGAGCTCACTGACTGCCGAGGGGCTGGCGAAGGTTACTGCGCCAATGCCGCCGCGTGCGATCCACGTACGACATTCACCGACATCGAGCGCCGCGGCCTGCGTACGGTAGGCCTCCACCTGGGTCACGTGCGCGCCAAGCTGCCTCAGGCCCGTTGCGATGGTTGGCAGCGCCCGCGAGCTCGCCGGATAAAGCACCCGTACGCCCTCATCCGCCGTGGACCACTGGGCGGCGAAGGCAGCAATGAGTCCCGCGGCGCTCGGCTCCTCCGGCAGCAGATGCACTGGCCAGCCACGCTGGCGCAGCACCTGCGCAGTCGCCTGACCGACCGCGGCGATGCGCGCCGACGGCGCGTGCGGCAGTTTCCCGAGCACGGCGGCGACGGCGTGACGGCTCGCAAAAACGATCCAGCCGAAGGACTCTACCGAGGCAAGCGCCGCAGCGAGCGCGTCGGGATTTGCGGGCGTGACGCGTACCGCAGGCCAGGTCAGCACCGTGAGACCGAGCTCTCGCAGCTCCCGGCTGAGCGGACCGTCGCTCCCTTCGGCGCGGGTCACGACCACCGGGTTCGCCGGCCGCGGCACGCTCACGGCTCCTCCACCGCGTGCGCCGCGCGCTCTTGCGCCATCAGCGCGGCGGCACCGCGCGCCAGCAGCTGCTCTGCGAGGCGCTTGCCGAGGCGCACCGCCTCGCCCGCCGGCGCGTGCGCCTGCGCTGCCAGATGTCGCGTGCCATCGAGGGAGCAGACGCAGGCTGAGAGAGTGAGGGTATCGTCCTGCAATGTCGCCAGCGCTCCGAGCGGTACCTGACAGCCGCCTTGCAGGTGCTCGAGAAGCGAGCGCTCGGCACTCGCCGCGAGGCGCGCCGTGCGATCATCCAGCGCCGCGAGCCAGCGGAGCGTCTCCTCATCGCTGCTGCGGGTGCAGACGCCGATCACTCCCTGTGACACGGCCGGGGGAAAGCTCTCGGCGGACAGATATTCGCTCACGTGCTGCGCGAGCCCGAGCCGCGCGAGACCTGCGGCGGCAAGCACGATGGCATCGTAGTCGCCGTGCTGCAGCCGCTCGATGCGCGTCGGCACGTTGCCGCGCAATTCCAGCAGCACGGCATCGGGCCGCAGCCGGGCAAGGAATGCCCGCCGGCGCAGGCTGCTCGTGCCGATCCGCGCCCCGGCGCGCAGCGCCGCGAGCGCTGCGCCGCCGCGGCTCACGAGTGCATCGCGCGGATCCGCCCGCGGCAGCAGGGCCGCGAGCGCGACTCCCGCCTCGAGCTGCGTCGGCAGGTCCTTGAGGCTGTGTACGGCGATATCCACGGTTTGGGCGAGCAGCGCCTGATCGATCTCGCGGGTGAAGAAGGCGCGCCCGCGCGTCTGCCACAGCGGCACCTCGCGCTGCACATCGCCGGAAGTGTGGATGTGCACCAGCTCCACCGGCGGCGCGCCCGGCTGTGCGGCGATCCGCTGTGCAACCTCGCGGGCCTGCCACAGCGCGAGCGCCGAGGCGCGGGTCCCGATGCGCAGGGTGCGTCCGCTGCTCACGGCTCGCCCTCGGTCAGGAAGCGGTAGCCCACACCCCACACGGTGAGGAAGTGCTGCGGGTTGGCGGGGTCCTTCTCGAAGCGCTTGCGCAGCCGCAGGATGAAGTTGTCAACGGTACGTGTCGAGGGGAACACATCGTAGCCCCACACGCGCTCGAGCAGGTCCTCGCGCGAGACGATGTGGCCAGCGTGCTCGGCCAGCACCTTGAGGATCATCGCCTCCTTCTCGGTGAGCTCCTGTGACTCGCCGTTCCAGCTGCGAGCACGAAAAGCGCGAAAGTCCACTTCGTTGCCGCCGAAGCGCAGCATGGCCGTGGCGGCGGTGGCGGAGGCACTGCGGTACCAGTCCCAGCGCCGCAGGATGGCGCGCACGCGCAGCAGGAATTCCTGCAGATGAAATGGCTTTGCCAGGTAGTCATCGCCCCCGGCCTCGAGACCGCGCACGCGGTCGGCAGGGTCGCCGCGCGCCGTGAGGAACAGCACTGGCGTGGTGTTACCCCGCTCGCGCAGCGTGCGACAAACGCTGAGCCCGTCCGCACCCGGCAACATCACATCGAGTACCACGAGCGCACAGGAGTGCGCCGCGAGCCAGGCGAGCGCCTGCTCGCCGTCCGGCGCGACGCTCACCGCGTAGCCCTCGGCGCGCAGGTTCTCCATGACACCGGCTGCGAGATGTGCATCGTCCTCGACGACCAGCACCTGCGCGCTTGCGCCGGTCACGTGCGCATCTCCTGTCCGCTCGGCTGGGCCGCGGCACCCGGGTGCGGCGCCGCCCGCCAGGTGAGCCGCACGCTCGCCCCCTTCCCGAGTCCCTCGCTATGGGCACTGACGCGGCCGTGCGCGAGCTCCATGAGGCGGCGCACGATGTAGAGACCGAGTCCGGTGCCGTAGTAACCGCTGCCGCTGCGCAGGCGCGTGAATTTCTGGAACAACTTCGCGCCATCGCCCGGCGCAAAACCAACGCCGCTGTCTGCCACCTGCAGCTCCACCTCCCGGGCGGTGGCACGTGCTGTGAGCTCGATGCGGCCGCCACTCGCACCCTGCACGGCAGCGAGGGCGTTCTCGAGCACGTTGCGCACCACCACATCGAGTGCCAGCGGGTCGCTCACCACCGTGAGGGTCGGCGCGATATCGCTCGAGATGCTGACCTGCTCCTGGCGGGCACGCTCCTCGAGCTGCGCCACCACCCGCGCCACGGCCCCCGCGAGCTGCAGCGGCTCGGACCTCAGGTCTACCCGGCCACGCTCGAGGCGCGCGCTCTCGAGGATCTGCGTGACCATCTGCTCCATGCGGGCGAGATCGGCGAGCATGCGATCGATGAGCGGGCGGGCCGCTTCCGGGCCGGGCGCGCGCAGCGCCAGGGTTTCCAGCGACAGCTGCAGACTCGCCAGTGGCGTCTTGAACTGGTGCGAGACCATCGCGAGAAAGCTGTTCTGCTGCTCGTGCACCTGCGCTTCGGCGCGCAGGGCGCGCGCAATTACCGCGATGCAGGCCGCGAGCGCGAGCAGGAAGAACGAGCCTTCCCAGGCATACTGCCGGTAGCGGCGCTCCTCTTCGGTGGTCAGCGCCTCAGCGAGCTGCGGGGCAAGAGCCGCGTGCTGGCCGCTGACGACGATGCTGGGCAGCAGCTGCTGTACGCGAGCGGCCGCGACGCCGGAATCGAGCAGCGCCTGCGCGGCGGCCGCCTGCTCGGCGTAAGCGGCGCGCAAGGCGCGCACCTTCTCGACGGTGTAGGTGTGCTGGTCGAAGAGCCACCAACCGACCTGCACCGCCGATACCAACACCAGCGCGAGCGCGGTGAGTTGGAAGACGCGCGTCGCCTTCATGCGAGCGTCGCCAGTGACTCGCGCAGTGCCAGCGCGAACCGCTCGAGCTCGGCACTGCCGTGTGCGAGCGACAGGAAGCAGGCCTCGTACGCCGAGGGCGGCAGGTAGATGCCACGATCGAGCATGGCGTGAAACAGCGCCGCGAAGCGGCCGGTGGCCTCCTCGGTCAGTGGCACGGCCGTGCGTGGTGCACCTCGCTCGTGGAGGGAGAGCCAGAAGAGCGAGCCGACCCTCACCAGGTGCAGCGGAAAGGGCGGGTGTGCGAGTACCGGTGCGAGCCGCCGCTCGAGCTCTGCGCCGCACTCCTCGAGTCGCTCCCAGCCCGATTCGCGCACGAGCACATCGAGCGTCGCCAACCCCGCGGTCATCGCCACGGGATTCCCGGAGAGCGTGCCAGCCTGGTAGGTATCGCCATCCGGTGCCAGGCGCGCCATGATGCGGCGCGCGCCGCCAAAGGCACCGACCGGCATGCCTCCGCCGATCACCTTGCCGAAGGTCGCCAGATCGGGGGCGATATTGAGTCGCTCGGCGGCACCCCCGCGGCTGAGTCGAAAACCCGAGATCACCTCATCGAAGATGAGCAGCGCGCCGTGCTGCCGCGTCAGCTCGCGCAGTGTCTGCAGGAACGCGCGTCGCTGCGGCAACAGGCCGTGATTGGCGGGCACCGGCTCGATGATCACCGCGGCGATGCGCGCGCCTTCGCGCGCGAACAGCTCCGCCGCAGCCGATTCGTCATCGAGTGGCAGCACGCGCGTGCAGGAGGTGAAGGCCTCGGGCACACCCGCCGAGGACGGCCGGCCGAAGGTCGCGAGTCCCGAGCCGGCAGCCACCAGCAGGTGGTCGGCGTGGCCATGGTAGCAGCCTGCGAACTTGACGATCAGCTCCCGTGCGGTGAAGGCCCGTGCCACGCGGATCGCGCTCATCACCGCCTCGGTGCCGGAGGAGACGAAGCGCACCTGCTCCGCGGACGGATAGGCGCTCACCACCCGCTCGGCCAGCTCCACCTCCGCCGCGCACGGCGCGCCGTATGTGGTGCCGCGGGCCAGCGCCTCGCTCACCGCCGCGACCACTGCGGGATGGGCGTGGCCTGCGATGAGCGGGCCCCAGGAGCCGACGAAGTCGAGGTACTCGCGGCCGTCGGCATCGAACACCCGAGCGCCGGCGGCGCGCGCGATGAAAAGCGGCGTGCCTCCCACGGCACGAAAAGCCCGCACGGGCGAGTTCACGCCGCCGGGGATCACCCGGCGCGCACGTTCATAAAGCTCCGCCGAGCGCGGCCGGGGCGCCTCATGTCCGCCGGCGGGCTGTTGACTGCTCATCCATCCCCCGTCTCGGTGTCACGCGCATCGCCATTCGCATCGGCGCAGCGCCGCAACGAGCGGGCGCCCTCGAAGAACGCCTCGACTGCCTCGTTGCTGGCATGCAGGGCCGCCGCGCGCATCCCGGCGAGGGGGAGATGCGCGAGGCGATGAGCGAGCGTTGCGGCAAGCCGCTCGAGCTGTGAGCGCTCGCGGGCATCGAGTGTACGCAACTCCCCCTGCAGTGCGCGCGCCACTTCGGCCGCGGCAATCTGCTCGAATCGAGCGCGCAGCTGCGCGAGGCGTGGCCCGATCGCGCGCAGCGCCAGCTCGGTACGCAGCCGTCCCAGGCGCTCATCGATCGCAGCCCGCACCGGTGCGAGCCGTACGAGCTCGGTGAGCCGCCGGCTGCGCGCCGCCTCGATGAGCTCGTGCATGCCAACGCGCGCGATCCCGGCCGCTCGCGCGGTATCGGGATCCACGTTGGGCGGTACGCCGAAATCGATGAGCAACGGGGCACCCGGGGCCGCCGCTTTGAGGCGTGCCAGCGCCGAGGCATCCAGCAGTGCCGAGCCGCCGGCCGCGAGCACCAGGGCATTCACTGTGGGCGGCCGCGCCCGGAATTCCGCGAGCGAAAGGGCCTCGCCTGCGACGCTCGCGGCCAGCTCGGCCGCCGCCTCCAGCGTGCGGTTGACGATGACCAGCGGAACTTGGCTCCGCCTGAGTATCGCCGCGGCACGGCGCGTCATCGGGGATACACCGACCAGCGCGACCGGCGCAGTGCCCGCGAAGTTGCGCCGATGCTGCAGCACGCGCTCGGCCGCGAGCTCTGCGAGCGAGGGCGCCTGTACGCCAGCGGCGAGTCGCCGCATGCGCCGCGCCATTCCGAGCGCCTCACCGACGAGACGATCGAGGACCGGACCGCAGGTGTGCGCCGCACGCGAGTCCTCCCAGGCGTCACGCAACTGGGCCGCAATCTCGTGCTCTCCGGTCTGCGCCGAGTCGAGTCCGCAGGCGAGAAGAAACAGATGCTCGACCGCCGCCTCTCCGGTCCAGGCGCGCAGGATGCGTGCGGCTTCCCCGGGCGCCGGCTCGCGTCCACTCAGGATGCGAAACACCTCCGTGCGCGAGTCCTGCGCGGGTGCACCATCTTCGGTGGAATACAGCACCTCGACGCGATTGCAGGTCCCCACGTAGAGAATCTCGGAGGCCTTGAGCAGTGCGCGCAGTGCCGGCAGGCGCGCCGGGACCTCCGCCCGTGGGACAGCAAAGCGCGCGACCTCCTCCACTCCCGCATGACGGTAGGACAGGCCGACGACACCGATCTGGTGCATCCGCGAAGCTTAACCGCAGAAACGCGCCAGGAATGTCATTGAATGGTCACGGCGCCAT
>Ga0307474_10003758_pt1 | contig 10947 bp, 4 predicted proteins | sample atmos_gasesECM1C_2_FD_203312 | JGI IMG/M metagenome (GOLD analysis project Ga0307474, IMG submission 203312) | Hardwood forest soil microbial communities from Morgan-Monroe State Forest, Indiana, United States - atmos_gasesECM1C_05 | ecosystem: Environmental > Terrestrial > Soil > Temperate...
GCCGCAAGCTTGGCGCCCAGCGCGCCGGCTACGGCAAAACCCATTGACGCAAAGCCCCAGGTCTGCAGCAACGTCCGCGTCTTCCAGGCTTCGTACTCGGAGACGAGCCAATTGTGATGGATGCCAACATCGGCGAGCACAATGCCGTCGGCAGGTACTACCTTTCGCAGGTCGGCTACGGCGCGCTCCGGCCGAATCGGAATCGCGTCCGAGGTGCGGGGGGGCAGAGTCGCCGCCTCCCATCGCTTCCGCCATCCGGCGATGCGTTCGAGCCACGCACTCCGGCCGCTATCCGAGTCAGCTCCCCGCGCAGCGAGAAGCTGTTGCAAGAAGAGTTTGGCGTCGCTGATGATTCCGATCTCCGGCCTGAAGTTCCGGCCAATTTCGGCCGCATCTATGTCGACGTGAATCAGCTTGCTCGCGGGGATATTGTAAGTGAAGCCGGGAAGCCAGGCACTTGTGGCGCGGTCATCAAATCGCGTCCCCAGCGCGAGGATGACGTCGGCGTTTCGGCATGCCGCATTTGCCATGTACGATCCATTACGACCCGTTGGTCCCAAGCTCAGAGAATGGCGCGGATCGAAGACGCCCTTGCCGAACGGCGTAGTCGCCACGGGGATGCGAAGAGCCTCTGCCAACATAAGCAGTTCTGGCTCGGCGCCGCTTAACTCCACTCCGTGTCCTGCAACAATCACCGGACGCGCCGCATGCTGCAGGAGGCGCATTCCATCATCCACTGCTGCGGGGTCTGCTGCAGGTCGGGAATAATCTGAGGCTGCAGCCGGCCAATGATTATCGGCTTGCGCCGCGCTCTCCTCGACGGCCTCGACAAACACGTTGAGCGGTACATCGATATTCACCGGCCCCGGCCGGCCGTTGGTCATCAGCGCGAAAGCTTGACGCAGAGCGAGAGGCAGCATGTCCGCCCGCGTCGGTTGAAAGCTGCGCTTGACGTAGGGACGAACGACGTTAACAAAATCTCCCTGGAAGTATTTCCCCGTCTCCTGAAATGGACCGCGATTCCATTGCCCCGTGGGCACGTTGCCAGTGATGTTGAGCATCGCCGAGGAATCGGCGAAGGCGGCCGCGATCGCGAGGATAAGATTCGCCGAGCCCGGGCCGCACGAAGTAAACGTGGCCACGGGCTTTTGCCTGATGCGAAAGTACGCCTCAGCCATGAAGCCGGCCGCAGCCTCGTGGTGCACGGATATGGTTTTGATCTCCTCCTGGCGGTCGAACAATCCATCGAGCAGTCCGAGGATGCCGTGACCACATACTCCGAACACATACGGCACCTTCTGTTGGATCAGGAAGTCCGCAATGTAAGCCGCTCCCTTCGATGCTGGCTTCACGCGAGCCGACTGTATTTCGCTATCGGGCATATCAGTTCCTCTCAAATTATTTCGCGATACTGAAGCCGCCATCGAAGCTGTCAGACATGCTCCAAAACATCGTCTTTACCTGCTGATAAGTTCTGATCCCTTGCAATCCCTTCTCACGGCCAAGTCCACTGTCTTTGAATCCGCCAAAGGGAGCCGCAGTTGAGAACTGCTTATAGGTGTTGATCCAAACCATTCCTGCATCCAGGGCTCGCGCCACCCGCCAGGCGCGTTTGTAATCAGCGGTCCAAATGCCGGAAGCCAGCCCGTAACTAGTGTCGTTCGATTGCTCAATAAGGTCGTCCTCGTTATCGAATGGCATGGCGCAAAGCACCGGGCCGAAAATTTCCTGCTGCGCGATTTTCGCTTGGTTAGTGATGCCGGTGACGATCGTAGGCATATAGAACGCACCTTTTGCCAGACGCGGATCGGATGGCCGTGTGCCTCCAATCAGAATCTCGGCACCTCCTTGGCGCGCCCCTTCAACCATGTTCTCGACGAACTCTCGCTGAGAAAAGCTGGCACTCGGTCCGAGCTGCGCACCCGGGGCGTCCGGCAGATCGACGCGCAGTGCGCGCGCTCTTTCGATGATCATTGAAATCACTTCGCCGTAAACCCTGCGCTCCACGAACAGGCGCGATCCCGCAGTGCACGACTGGCCAGTCCCCTCGAAGATGGCTACGGTCGCAGCGTCCGCGGCTGCTTTCAGGTTCGCGTCGGCGAAGATGATGTGCGGCGACTTTCCCCCGAGCTCGAGCACAGCTGGGATGATCTTCCTGCCGGCCATTTCCGAGATCCTTCGCCCGACCTCGGTGCCTCCGGTAAACGAAACCATGCGTACCAGGGGGTGGGTGACTAGCGCGTCGCCAATCTTGCTTCCAGCCCCTGGTACGACGTTCAACACACCTGGGGGAACACCTGCGTCCAGAGCAATCCGTCCAAGTTCGATGCCGGATGTCGGCGTGTAAGAGGCGGGCTTCAGGACAACTCCATTACCCGCAGCCAAGGCCGCGGCGATTTTGTTACAGGTCAACGTAATGGGCGAGTTCCAAGGCGTAATCGCCGCCACCACACCCCAAGGTTCGTAAACCGTCATGCTCAGGTAATTTCCGCGGGGGGGAGTGATCTCAGACCCGAGCGTCTCGATCGCTGCAGCGCAGTACCGGAAAGTCGCTGCGCCGTTGATGACTTGATTCTTGCATTCCTTCCACACTTTGCCGTTCTCGAGCATTTGACACCGGGCCAGCAGGTCAGAACGCTCGATCATCAAATCCGCAATCCGGTTCAGGAGCAGCGCCCGCTGGTACGGCAACATATTGCGCCAGGACGGCTGCCTCGCAGCTTGGTGAGCAGAGTTGACCGCCAGGTCGATGTCGGTTTCGCTGCCGGCGCAGACTTGGTAGTTGACTTCACCAGTGGCCGGATTCACATGCGTGATGTGAGATGACGTGTCCTGTACCCATTCGCCTCCGATCAGGAACGGTATTGGCTTCAAACCCGCGGCGGTCGACATTCCTTAGACTCCTATTGCTGAAGCTGCCTATTACTAGTTGGCGATATGCCTTGCAGTCGTTAGAAAATGACCTTTAACGCAAACTGAACTTGCCGGCTCGTTGTGGCGGTCGTATCGAGCGGCGAAGCCTGTGGGCTGCCGCTTCCGTCGAAGACAAAATTGTGCACAAGTGGCGGATTGAAGTTCGGGCGATTAAAGACGTTGAACATCTCCGCCCGGAACTCCACTTTCACTCTTTCTCCGATCTGAGTATCTTTGACCGCCGAGAAGTCAAAATCGATAAGGCCCGGACCATAGAGATCGTTCTTACTGCCATTGCCGAGCAGGTTTTGGCAGTAAACCGTACCCGCAGGGGCCGGGGTCGGCGCACCGGCGAAAGACCCAGGGTCACACAGAGCCTGCTGCGCTACCGGCATCGTTGGCAGAGCGAAGCAATTTCCTTTGATGTAATTCAGGGCGTTCTGCGGATTTACAGGCGCTCCGCAGCCTGGTCCCGTGAGCCGATTCGGATACGCGAACGGAGCCGAGTCGTTCAGGCCGAGCGGATCGCCGCCGAGCAAAGCCGTAAAGGGGAGGCCACTTCGAATCTGCGCAATGCCGCCCAACTGCCATCCCTTCGCGATCCAAGCCACAGGACCAGCCAAATGACCGGAAGGAACACTCCACAAATAGTTGATAGTCAGATTGTGCGTGATGTTGAAATCGGATGCAGTGCGACGGTACTTGGGAAGGAAGAAAAACAGAGCTGGAATCGAATTCAGGAACGCATCGCTGGCGATGGAACCATCCCCGCCGTCGATAGCTCGACTCCAGGTGTAGCTGCCTCCTATCTCAAGGCCGTGATTCATGTGTTTCTGAATCTGCGTTTCGAGACCGTCGAAATAGGAATCGTTGTTCCACGCGAGAACGTCCATTCGGCCGATGTTTGGACTAATCGGCGGGTTTGGCGGCAGCGGGGGTTGTGGCGCGACCGGCCAGAGATAGGGTGGGTTCGAACCGTTAATGGGTTGTGTCGAGTTGATGTCATCAGCGCGGAAAATTTGATGTACGCCGCGTGATCCCACGTAGGCTGCCATTGCCGTTAAGTTGGGAACAAGTTCGCGCTGCACGCTGACATTCCATTGCATCAGGTAGTCGCGCTTCGGGTTGGGCTGAATATACGCGATGCGAAGGCCTTGGTTATTTTGCGCTGCCGACGAAAGAATGTTGAATGCCTGAGTGGGAAACGAACCAGGCGGTAGATTGACGGCGGAGCCATTCTCCGTGAAGGGCGCGGTGTTAGTAGCAAACTGGCCGAGCAGGTAAGGAAGCGGGAGAACGTCGAAAATTCCAAAGCCGCCGCGAACAGACGTCTTGCCATCCCCGAAAGGATCCCACGCGAAACCGACTCGGGGTTCGAAGTTTCGATGGGTTGGATTGCTGAAGACGGACGAACCGACAATCGTATCCTGAAAGCTCTGATTAAACGGGCTGTTCAGCGCCGACAAATGACCGTGAACTTCGGAAGGCACCGTTGACATCTCATAGCGTAACCCGACGTTCAAGGTGAGAGTGGGACGCAGGCGAATGTCATCCTGAATGTAGCCACCGAAAATCGTAGAGCGAAAATTGAAATGAATGAAAGGTGCACTGGGTAGCGGAGCCGACAAATCGATCGGGTTATTCGTCAGAAAACCATTGCTGTTCGGGTCTGCCAGCGATCCAAATTGGACTTCTCCAGCCGGCGCTGGATCGAATGCGTTCAGTTGCACTCGTTCCACGGCGAACCCAATTTTCAAGCCGTGAATTCCGTGCGTCCAAAAAAGATCATCGTAACCTTGATACGAATTCTCGAAGAAATCGAGGCGTTCGATCTGATTCAATCCCGGCTGAATCGAGTTGTAACCCGAAAGGATGTCGATTTGCGGGTTATCAGCCCCGGGATTCTCACCCAAAGCCAGATTGCCTGCTAGCGGATTGATCGCCTTCATCCCGATTGCGGTATGAAGAGATCGATTCAGCCCAAAACGAGCTGCATTGATGATCTGAGAGTTGATAATGTGGGTCTCTTCGAGCGCAACGTAACCTCTTCCCGTGGTGTTTCCCACCAGTACGTCGTTATTGGGATCAGGCTGGGTAAGCGTTGCCAAGTCATACTGATAACTTCCGAAGAAGCTATCCTTGTCGGAAAAGCGATGATCGAGTCGTCCTACTCCAAAATTTTCGCTGGTAACGTGGCCTCCAACGAAGGAGTAGGTGCCGGCGTCCCCATTGTTAAAGTAAGGGAGATTGGGATTTTCCGGACCCCACAAACCAAGGTAGGGTAAAACCGCCTTATCAATTCCGGTGGCTGGATCTGGATTGGCCGCGCCTGTCACCTGATGCGGGTTGCAAGTACCATCCTGCGGCTTCGAACAAAGAATGCCTTGACGGGCGGCAAGAGAGGGAACGGTAACTTGGGTCGTGATGCCATTGCTCTCGCGAAGCCCTTCATAATCAGCAAAGAAGAAGGTCTTATCCTTCACAATCGGTCCGCCAATCGCACCGCCAAACTGATTGCGGTGGAATAGCGGGGAAGAGCCGGGTTGATCAAAATAGTTCTTGGCATCGAGTGCGCTGTTTCGCATGAACTCGTAGACATCTCCGTGGAATGCGTTCGTTCCCGGTTTGGTTAGCGCGTTCACAACTCCGCCGGCGGTGCGCCCATATTCCGCCGAATAATTGCTGGTCAGCACGGAAAATTCCTGTACGGCGTCGACACCCAAGGTGGAGCCCTCCACGCTTCCCGGGCCACCGTTCGTGTAGTCGTTCACGCTAATACCATCGATGCGATAGTTGTTCTGCGTCGGGCGGGTGCCGGAAATCGTCATCTGCACGCCGTATCCGCGGCGAGCCCGGTCTGGCCCACCTGTATTTGCCTGAACCGACCCCACCGAATCCACTCCCGGCTGCAGAGTCGCGAGCGACGTCCAATCGCGGCCGTTCAGCGGTAGCTGCGCAACCTCTTCTTGGCCCACGACGCCGCCAATAGTAGAAGTCGCTAAGTCGATCGAAGGCGGAAGGTCTTGCACTTCAACTGTTTGAGTGACTTGGCCGACCAACATCTTGACGTTGAGCAACTGCTGCGCACCGACCGTCAATGTCACGCCCTTCTGCACTGTGGTAGCGAATCCCGGAGCGGTCACCGTGACGTCATACTGGCCCGGCAACAAGTTGGGCGCGGAATAGAATCCCGCCGAGTCGACGATGACGGACCGAACCTCACCGGTGCCCTCGTTTTTAATCGAGAGGTGGACGTTGGGTATGACCGCGCCCGAGGAATCACTCACCGTACCGGTGAGGGTTGCGCCCGAGACTTGGGCGTAGGAACGCAGGGGTAACATCACAAAGAGGACGACTGCCATCGTAACAAGCGCGCCAGCATGTTTTTCCGCATTTCGATTGCGCACAGTGATACCCCCTCATGTTTCTTCAGATCTCACGCATCAGACCATACCCAAAGATTCGGTGCCCAAACCCATCCACCCCGGGAATGTCCAGTCCGAGGCAAATTTTCCTTTGGCCCAAGTGAGATATAATCTCACCGCCACGGGAACTTAAAAGTTTTCCACGACCGCGGCAGGAACCCTAGATGGTTCGGTAACGGAAATCTTGTGGAATCGCCAAAAAAAATCTTAAGAATTTATTTATTCGATGGTAATGGGAACTCCTGTCAAGCATTTGTATGAGTTCGGGCCCTTTCAACTGGACCCCCCAGAGCGCCTGCTCCTCTGTGAGGGACAGCCTGTCCCCATGCCCCCGAAGGCGTTTGAATTGCTGGTTGTGCTGGTGGAGAGGGGTGGACATCTAGTTGACAAAGACGAATTGCTGAAGATTGTCTGGCGCGGCTCGATCGTCGAGGAAGGTAATCTTTCGGTCACCGTTTCGTTCCTCCGGAAAGCCCTGAACGATGATCGCGGCCTGCATAAATACATCGAGACGGTGTCCAAACGGGGATATCGTTTTGTAGCCGATGTCAGGGAGGTAGGCGAGCCGAGAAGCGTTCCGGCTCTTCCGCGGCCGGGCGAGACCGGAGAGCAGAGCCTGGCGCCGGTGAAACTCTCGACGCCTGTGCCCGAGGCCGCCACCACCACGCCCGCGAGAATCCCCCGCTGGACTATTCTGGCGGCTGCGCTGGGCCTGGGTGCCTTGGTGATGGTTCTCAAGTTGGTTCCTCACCGTGAGGGAGCAATGGCCCAAGTCCCAGTAGTCCAAGTGCAAGGCGCGGCAGCAATTCGTTCGCTTGCCGTCCTTCCGTTTCAAACCTTGGGGGCGAAACGTGGCGACGAATACCTCGGGCTGGGGATGGCTGATGCTTTGATCACCCGGCTTGGAAACACGGGAAAGATCATCGTAAGACCGACCAGCGCCATTCAGAAGTACGCTGCGGAGAATCTGAGTCCGCAGGCAGCTGGCCTGGAGCAAGGTGTCGACGCCGTTCTCGACGGACGCATTCAACAAGAGGCTGATCGCGTTCGGCTTACCGTACAACTAATCCGCGTGCGCGACGGGGTGCAGCTCTGGGGTGAAAGCTTCGATAAGGAATTCACCAATATCTTTGCCCTGGAGGACGCGCTCTCGGAGCGCGTTGCCCAGTCCATTCGCTTGAAATTGACCGGCGACGAAACACGACGCTTCACCAAGCGCGCCACCGAGAAACCCGATGCCTATGAGGCTTACGTCAAGGGGCGCTATTTCTGGAATAAGCGAACCGACAAGGGGATGAAGAAAGGCCTGCAATACTTCCGCCAGGCGATTACTCTCGATCCAACATTTACGGAAGCCTACGTCGGCGTTGCAGATTCCTACGCCACGCTCGGTCTTTACGCCGTCCTCCCGCCGAAAGAGGCTTTCCCAGCCGCCAAGGACGCCGTGAAGCGAGCCCTGGAAATGGACGACGGACTTGCGGAAGCCCATGCCACGTTGGGTTTTATCAACTTTTATTACGACTGGAATGGAGTCGAGGGCGCCAGCGAATTCCGCCGGGCCCTGGCCGACAATCCCAATTACGCCATGGCACACTCCTGGTATGGCGAGGACCTCGCGGCTATGGGCCGCTATCCGGAAGCGGTCGAGGAGGCTCAGCGAGCCCTGGAGGACGATCCACTTTCGCTGATCATCGGCAGCAATGCGGGATGGACCTTATCCCTTGCCGGCAAAGGTGATCAGGCAATCAGAATTCTAAAAAAGGCGATCGAGATCGATCCCGGCTTTCCGCGCACGCACTATCGGCTGGGAAGAGCCTATGCGCAAAAGAAGTTGTACGGAATGGCGATCTCCGAATTAGAGCAGGCTGTCAGCCTCTCTGGTGGCGATCCGTGTTACAAAGGCTCGCTGGGTCATGTCTACGCGGTCTCTGGAAACACGGAACAGGCGCGCAACGTACTGCGGGACCTGGAAGGGCACACGGGGCAACAGTATGTGCCCGCGTTTGCGATTGCGCTGATCTATGCCGGGCTTGGCGATAACGATCACGCCATCACCTGGCTGCAAAAAGCCTATGAGGATCGATCCACCTCGATGGTCTTTCTGAAATTGGATCCCGAGCTTAGCACTCTTCACTCCGATCCGAGATTCGAAGAGCTTTGCCGCCGCATCAATTTCTGACGTCCCCCTGCATCTCTCCCGCACGCGCTTTGGGATGCCTGGGCCTTGAGCTCAAACGCCTGACACGGGCGGAGAGGCCGAACGTTCTCGTGCTCAGCGTACGTTCTTATCGAGCCAGCGCATGAAGAACTTCGCAATGCCGGCGCTGTTCCTTTCTGACATCATCTGGTGGCCATTCCCGGGCAGTCCGACGTCTTCCAAGTTGACGAACGTGGTCTTCACCCCTGCCTGATTGAGCCATTTGGCCACGCAGTGCGCGTATGGACGATGATAGCTTGCCTCTCCGGACACGTTGAGGACAGGAATACCTTCGAGGTTAACGAGTTTTCGCGCGGGCTCCTTCTGGACCCAACAAGGAATAAGGTCTGGACCATCGGCCTTGTCCTGGCGGACGGTCTGCAACTCAGATGCTTCTTTAATTGGGGGATCATAGTGAACGGGAAAATTAGTGAGGCCCCATATGTGTCCCGGGCCTTTTGCATCCAATTCCGCATTCTCAATGGGCGGGCCCCACGGTTCGGCTGCGATAATGCCCTTGACGAGTTTCGGCCGGGCATCTGCAAGCAGCCAGCCAGAAGTTGCTAACCGCGAGTGCAAAAGCAGAATGACCGGTTGGCCGATTAAATCTACCAACTGCACCAGGTCATCGGCAGAAAGTTGCTCCATGTCGTCCGCCGAGGGAAATCCCAGTTCGGTCTTCGCAAAATAATCAAATACTGGGTCGCCGATCTTGCCTTTGTTCGGTGCATCGCTGGGCCATTGCGAATATTTCTTGGCTTGAGGCCAACTGCGCTGCGGATTCGTCGGGGGGTGTCCACCAGTCCAAACTTCCTCCATGTGCTCGGCTGTTCGAGGAGGAGTCAGGTCGCCATCTAGTCCCGGAATGTAGGCGGAACGCCCCCGACCCGGGAAATCCATCATGTAAACCGTGTAACCCTGGTTCACGAAGTCATAAGCCCACCCCGGTCGCCCGTCTGGTGTCTGCAGCAAGGCTATGTTAGTTTGCCCACCGCCCGCCTGTATGAACAAGATTGGATACGGATGCCGGATCTTCTTCGGTACCCACACCTCCACATACATAGCGCCGCGCATCCGCTCCTTGCCGGGCTCTCCCACCCACTTCCCACCCACATAGAAATGGCCCTGGCGCGCAATCCCTTCTGTAGAAAAAGTCGGGATCGATGTAAGAGGAACAGAGGCCGAAAGCTCGTCAGCACTCACGATGAAACAGTTGGAGAAAACAAGGCAGGCCAGTCCCACAAATAGTGCAATCGATATTCTTATCTTCATGAAATTTTATTCTTCTCAGCCAGCGTAAGGGTTAGCCAGATGCTACGCGAGTTATAGGGAACGTATCTGTCCCTGCCCGCCGTGCCGGTGGGCTGACTTGATTCTGGACTCAGCTTTGAATTACCTGATTGCAAGATTGTGAGTGGAGATGCTCATTGACGGACACGTTTTCCTGCTTCAGCTTGAAGCGGCGACCCGGAGACGACTTTGTAAGAATTTCCGCTTCCTCCAAGAGCCGCCGAACCAGACAGCAATCCATACACGACCAGACTGTTTTGGGTGCCAATAAAGACTCTTCCATCAGCGGCGATTGGATTCGCAAAATGAGCCAGGGGCGGTACCGTGTCTCTGCCGTTTGCCGCCTGGTTGCTGGTGTAGAGCAAATTGAGTGTGACGGCATCCATGGCCCACAGGCTGTTTCCATTGACAAACCACAGGACGCCGTTGGAATTCCCGTTGGCCGTAATTATGGGGTGACCTCCGCCGTCGGTCACCACGGACTGCACCGCAGGTGGAACGACCAGCGTTCCGTTGCTGAGGTTGTAAGCACTTATCGGCTGATTTTCTGGGGTGAGATATACGGTGTTGTTCCAATAAACGGGGATGCCGGTGGAATGGGCAACCAGCGGTAGCTCCTGCACAATCTGCGTGTCCCCCGCCGTGCAGGTCGAACAATACTGGCCCATAGCGTCCCGATTCAGCACATAGATCGTGCCTTCCTTGCCTCCTGTAATCAGTTCGTGAGGATAGGGGCCGGGCTGGTCCGGCAGGATCAGAACGCCGTCGTTCAGGTCTAAATCGTGGGCGGAAAGGTATTGCTGATTGTAGGCAGTAAACCAATCAGCAAGGGCGAGAGTTGTACCGCTCTGGCTCAGCTTCAACACGCTGCTTGAGAGGTTCGTGCCCGCCGTAAAAGGACCTTCGCCCGTTTGTGCGTAGATATTCCCGAGGCTGTCGGCGGAAAGGCCAGCACCCTTCTGCCATATGGAACCCAGAGTCTTGCCCGGCTCGGAGGTATAAGCACCTTCCTGCTGCAGGGTAGACGCATTGTAAGAAAGCACCCATCCCTGGCTGTAATCGTTATTGCTATTGGAGCCGAAACCAATGTAGATGTGGCTGTTGGCCAGCAACAACGCTGGT
>Ga0307474_10003759_pt1 | contig 10947 bp, 8 predicted proteins | sample atmos_gasesECM1C_2_FD_203312 | JGI IMG/M metagenome (GOLD analysis project Ga0307474, IMG submission 203312) | Hardwood forest soil microbial communities from Morgan-Monroe State Forest, Indiana, United States - atmos_gasesECM1C_05 | ecosystem: Environmental > Terrestrial > Soil > Temperate...
CGCCGCCTGGCTCGGTTCACGCATCTTCCACGGCGACGGTGGCGCACCCGAAGCCATCCTCATCCCCGTCCTTCTCCCCGTAGTCGTAGCCCTCGCACTCGCCGTAGCCATCGGAGGCAGCACACCCTCCATCCGTACCGCGCTCCGGATGGAACCCTCCGCCATCCTCCGCGAGGACGCATGACCCGCCTCACTTTTGCAACACTTTCACACTCTTTTGCTCTTGCCCGTCCCACGTTCCCCCGTCATTCTGGCGAAGCCAGAATCTCCGTATTTGTCCAACCCAAAAACCCACCAACACCGGCACACCAAGCCGCCAGCAAGGGGCTGATGCGATGAAGCTCTCCCTCACCGGCATGCTCCGCCGCTCCCTCATCCACCGCCGCACGCGCAGCATCTCCGCTCTTATCGCCATGACCGTGTCAGCGGGCGTCGCCACCGCCCTCCTGACCCTGTACGCCGACCTCGACACCAAGCTCCACAAAGAATTCCGCAGCTTCGGCGCCAACATCGTCCTCACCGCGCCGGCAAATGCTTCCCTCCCACTCGGCGCTCTCGCCCGCGCACAACAGATCGCCGGCTCCGATGCCCTCGCGGCAGAGTTCGCCTACGCCGTTGCCACTACCGACATAGGAACACCAGTCGTCGTCGCCGGCACGGATCTTGCTGCGGTCAAGCGGCTCGATTCGTGGTGGCAGGTCGATGCCTGGCCCGACCGTGCCGCAGCCAACGCCGCGTTGCTTGGCCAGCGCGCAGCGCAGTTTATCGGGAATGAACACTCCGTCGCCCTTACCTACGCCGGCCGTCCCGTCACGCTCGAGGGAGCAGGACGCATCAAAACCGGCGGCGATGAGGACAGCCGCATCTACATGCCGCTGGCCGCGTTTACCGCTTGGACAGGTGTGAAACCAGGCGTCATTGAGCTGCAGGTACCAGGCGGCGCGCCACGCGTTGAAGCCGTAATGGCCAGGCTGCAAAAGGAGCTGCCCGGCGTCGAGGTTCAGCCCGTCCGCCAGCTCGTCGAAGGCGAATCCAGAATCGTCGACCGCACCCACGCCCTCATGTTCGGAGCCGTCCTGCTCATCGCCCTCACCGTCGCGGTCAGTGTCCTGGCCACGCTCTCGGCCTCAGTACTGGAGCGCCGCCGCGACTTCGCCCTCATGAAAGCTCTGGGCGGTTCTCAGGGCACGCTGATGGGCATGTTCCTGCTCGAAGCCCTTGTCCTCGCACTCGCAGGTGTAGCCGCAGGCTTCGTCGTCGGCTCCGCGGCTGCCTGGGCCATCAGCGAAGCCAACTTTCACACCGCGACCCTCCCGCACCTCTCTGTGGTGCCGCTTGTCCTCCTGGTGAATCTGGCAATCGCAATACTGGCCGCGCTTCTTCCCCTGCGGGTTCTCCGAGAATTGCAGCCCGCCGCACTCCTCAAGGGAGAATGAGAAGATGGAGACTGTGAACCAAGTCGAAATAAAAACCGGGCCATTGAGCGTAACTCCGTCCTCGGCGCAAACTGAGTCGCTGATCGATCAGACTACCCGGCCTGACTGCGCCGTCATCGCCCTGCATCACGTCACCCGCGAGTACACCGGCCATGGAAGTATTGTTCGCGCGCTCTCCGACGCCAGCTTTTCCATCGTCGCGGGAGAGTGGATCGCCATCACCGGTCCGTCCGGCTCCGGCAAGAGCACGCTGGTCAATCTAATCGGCTGCCTCGATCGACCCACCTCGGGCGAGCTCAAGATCGACAACATCGATGTCGCTCAAATGACCGCAACCGAGCTTGATCGCTTTCGCGCGGCCAAGATCGGCTTCATCTTCCAGCAGTTCCACTTAATTCCTTATCTTTCAGCGATTGAAAATGTAATGCTCGCCCAATACTTTCACTCCATGACGAATGAAGCCGAGGCCAAAGCTGCCTTGGAAAAAGTCGGCCTCGGCGACCGCATGCACCATCTTCCAAGCGAGCTCTCAGGCGGCGAACAACAGCGCGTCTGCATCGCCCGAGCACTCATTAACGACCCACCCATCCTGCTCGCCGACGAACCTACCGGCAACCTCGACGCCGCCAACCAGACCATCGTCGCCGATCTTCTTCGCGACCTCCACCGTCAGGGCCACACCATCGTCATGGTCACCCACGACCCCGAGATGGCCGCTCTCGCCCAGCGCAAGATCGCCCTCAGCCACGGCAAGGTCTTCTGTCATCCCGTCGGCTCCCCCGTCGTCACGCTCCGCCGCTGACCCAGTCGCAGGGCAAAAAATAAATCTTCAAAAAGTGACTTTTTTTCGAGCGCGAAAAACGTGCCCATAAGAACCACGAAAAACCACGCAACTCACCACAAATTCACCACAAAAAACCATCCAGAAACGCTGTGGAAATCGCAAATCCCCCTGTAAAAACGCCTGTTCACCAAAGAGAAAATAAATTGCAAAAATTCTACCGTTCGCCCCATTTCAGTTTGGAACGAAGCACACTGAAGAGGCCATTTGGCTTGTGGCGGAGGAGCCGGACACTGGCATCGGAGCGCCGGCAGTGGACATAGTCCCCCAGTTGAAGCTCGATCGCTTCCTGTCCATCAACGGTAAGGTAGATCTCGTTGGGAACACCCACCACGTGCACGCTGACAGTTGATTCCCCAGGTGTAACAATGGGACGGATCGTCAACAAATGAGGACAGATAGGCGTAACCAGAAGCGCGTTGACACTGGGCATCACAATCGGCCCATTCGCCGCCAGATTGTAGGCGGTTGAGCCGGTAGGAGTGGAGACGATGATACCGTCAGCGCGGAATGTGGCGACCGGTTGGCTGTCGATCTCGACAGAGAAATCTCCCATGCGGGCGATAGTGCCCTTGGCGACGACGACGTCATTGAGGGCGTCCCACTCGCGAAGGGTCTTGCCGCCGCGGATGTGCTCCGCGTGCATCATGCTGCGGACTTCGATCTCGGCGCAGTTGTTGCACCAGTCCTCAAGGGTTGTGTAAAGGTCGGAGAGAGGGATTTCAGTAAGGAAGCCAAGTGCGCCGAGGTTGACGCTGAGGATGGGAGTGGTGGTGCGGGCGAAGGCGCGGGCCGCGGCAAGAAGAGTGCCGTCGCCCCCGAGCACGATGACAAGATTGGGCTTGTGTTTAGGCAGGTCAACACGTTCGATGGGGTCGGGAGCGTTGATATAGGCTGCGCTGTCAGGATCGAGCAGGTAATGGTAGTGGCGTGCTTCGAGCCACGTGATGAGATCGCGCAGGATGTCGGCGACTTCCGGCTTCTGCGGCTTGGAGATGATGGCGGCCTGGAGCATTGCTATCCAGTGTAATGGGAGCTCTGATTCGACGGTGGATGAGTGAGAGGTAGTGGCGGAGTAGTGGCTTTCTCTCCAGTGCGCGCCCTCACGATGGGACGGTGAGACGCTATTCGGTCCGAAGGGCCACGACAGGGTCGATGTGGGCGGCGCGACGAGCCGGAAGATAGCTAGCGATGAGGCCGCAGAGCGCCAAGAGAAGAGCTACGGCGAGTGAGAGGAGCACATCGTAGCCGCTGAGCTTTACGGGCAGCAATGAGGTGAGGAGCTTGCCGGAGGCCGCCGTGACGATCGCTCCAAGGGTAAGGCCGATGGCGAGCAGGACGAGCGCGTGACGAAGGACGAGCCAGAGAACCGCGTTGCGCTGTGCCCCGAGGGCCAAACGGACACCTAGTTCGCGTGTGCGTTGGCTCACTGAGTATGCAAGGAGGCCGTAGATACCCGCGACGGCGATGACGAGGCCGGCGAAGGCGAAGAGGCCAAGGAGACGTGCGGCGAGGACCTGATTGCCAAGCGAGTTGTCCACGACTTGCTGCATGGTCTGAACGTTGTTGAGAGCGGCATCGGGCTGGAGATCATGCACGACGCGGTGCAGTTCACGGTCGATGGTGTCGGATGCGACTGTGGAGCGGATGGACACGTTCATGTAGAAGTTGCCGAGGATGGGATAGAGGTCGTCCTGGGGGAGAAGCTGGGCGAGATTGTAGTGAATCTCGGGCAAGGGCGGCTGCCCCAGGGTCTTCTGCGGGCTGTCGTCAACAACACCAACGATAGTGGACCACTGGCGGTCGCCTTTGTCGTTGTAGCGAACCTGCTGGCCGATAGGATTTTCATTCCACAGAAATCGCTTCACGAAGGCATGGTTGACGATGGCGGTCGGTTGCGCAGAGGCGGAGTCAGTCGAGCTGAAGAGCCGTCCCTGAAGAAAGCGGATGCCCATCGTTCCGAAGTAGTCGCCTGTCGTGGCGCGAGCCTGAGCGTTGGCCTCGGCCGAGTGTTGTGGCTTCGGGTGGTTGGCCAACTCGACGGACATGTTGAAGTCCCAATTGCCTTGTAGGGGACGGACGGTGGTGAGACCGGTGGACTGAATGCCTGGAAGAGCTTTGATGCGGTTGAGTAGAGGCTCGTAGAAGGTTTGAATGATCGAAGATTCACTTTGCTGCTGAGGTTGAGACAAGAAGATCGCCGCATGACTTGGCAAGTAGATTTCTCCGGTGACGACCTGATCCGCGACGAAGCCGACGCGTGTGTGTCGCAGGGAGATGAGAGTGCGAACCATGAGCCCGGCTGCGATGAGCAGGGCGAGGGTGAGGGCAATCTCGCCAATGACGAGAGTGTCGCTCCACCTGTTCTGCTGGCGGGAGGTGCCGGATGCGACGGTTCCCTGGCGAAGGCCTTCCTGTGCGGGTGCGGTGGAGGCGTGAATCGCGGGAAGAAGACCGAATAGAAGAGCCGAAACGAAAGAGGCAACGAAGAGGAAGGCACCGACTTTGAGGTCGATGTGAATCTGGTCGCCGAAGATAACGGCGTTGGCGAGGTAGTGCTTGAGAAGCCTGAGCGAGAGCGCGGCGAGTTCGAGACCCAGCGCCCCGCCGGTAAGGCTGAGCAGAAGGCTTTCGGTGAGGAACTGACGGATGAGGCGGCCTCGCTGCGCTCCAAGTGCAGTGCGGAGGGCAACCTCTCGACGACGGTTGTTTCCGCGAGCGAGAAGAAGTCCAGCGACGTTGGCGCAGGCGATGAGCCATACGGCGAAGACAGCGACGTCGAGCGCGATGATCGAGGGGCGAACGGAGCCTGTGACCACGCTTGGGTAGGGTTCCATGCGGATGGGGTTGATGTCTTCGTCTTTAGGGTACTCGTGGATGAGTTGAGTGTGAATGGAATTGAGTTCGTGAGAGGCGTCGGCTACTGAGATGCCGGGGCGGAGGCGGCCGATCACGCTGAGTGCGGAGGAGGAACGATCCTGCAGCGACTTGTCTTCGACCGGAAGCGGGGTCCAGATGGAGGTATCGCCGGTGTTGGCGGGAAACGCAAACCCCGGGGGCATGACGCCGATGACGGTGTAAGGGATGCCGTTGATCGGGACGGAGCGGTCGAGGATGTGAGGATCGGAGTGATAGATCTCTTTCCAGGTAGCGGCGCTGAGGATGACTACGTTGGTCTGGCCGGGTGTACTGTCGCTGGGCGAGAAGGTGCGGCCTCTCATCGGCCTGGCCTCAAGCGTGTCGAAGAGATTGGTGCTGGAGACGATCTGCGGGACAATTCTTGGATTCGAGGTGCCTCCGAGAGTTGGCACCTGCTCGGTGTAGTAAGCGATCTGCTGGAAGGAGTGGCTGCGAGCCTGCCAGTCCTGAATATCGGGAAGTGATGTTGTAGAGAAGCCACCGCTTTCGGTGCGGACGCCCATCTGAACGACCTCGTTGGCGCGGGGGAACGGCATGCTGCGTAGAAGGACCTGATCGACGACAGAAAACATGGCCGCGTTGATCCCAATGCCAAGAGCGAGAGTAAGAATTGCTGTGATGGCAAAGGCAGGAGCGTTCTTCAGTTGACGAAAGGCAAAGTTCAGATCCTGAAGTATGGTGCTCATGTCGTCTCCAATGCTACTTCGATTGATGATGCGCGTCTCGTGCCTTGTATGGATTGTTAAACTTGGCTCCGTTACGGGAGATCGCGCAGGTCTGTGAATCAGCCAATCTCCGGATTTGTGATTCGCCGTTCGGAAATGGACGGAGTAATGGGCTTCACGCAAAGTCGGCATGGAGGAGATATTCGCGGTTACCCTCCATGCCATGGATAGGTGAGTCGATGACTTCGACGGCAGTCCCATGTTGCTCTAGGACGCAGTCGCGTACACGCTTGATTGCAGCGCGCCGGGCATCGGGATCGCGGACAATGCCACCCTTGCCGATGTTCTCGCGACCAGCTTCGAACTGGGGCTTGACGAGAATAATAGCGGAGCCCTGCCAGGGGTGTTGCGTTGTGCTGAGAGCACTCACGACTGCGGGAAGGACGAGAGTAGCGGAGATGAAGGAGACGTCCATCGCTAAGAAGACCGGTGCCGGGCGCGCAAGTAGGAGAAGTTCGCCAGCGGTGAGGAGGCGGGCGTTCGTGCGCTCGCGGAGGATGACGCGCTGGTCGCCGCGGAGCTTCTGAGCGATCTGGCCATAGCCGGTGTCTATTGCTAGCACGGACCGTGCGCCGCGTTGCAGCATGCAGTCGGTGAAGCCCCCGGTGGAGGCGCCGATATCGACGCACGGGAGACCGGTAAGGTCTATGGACCAGTGATCGAGGGCGTGCTCGAGTTTGAGTCCTCCGCGGCTGACATATTTCAAGTCGGAGCCGAGGAGACGGATTGAGGCGGCGAGAGGTACTGACGTGCCCGGCTTGTCGACGCGTTGCTCGTCAACGAGGACGCGGCCTGCGAGGATGAGGGCTTGGGCCCGTTCGCGGGAGGCAGCGTGGCCATGATCGACTAGAAGCTTGTCGAGACGGATTTTTTGCTGGCGCTCTGCGATGCGGTTCGTCATTTTCTGAATTCATGCAGCCACTTGAACTGGCGACAGCTGCCCTCTGTCTTTCTATCCTTTCATGATTACGAAGAAGGCGCTTCCTGCCTGCAAGCGAGAGAATGAGGTTTCGATTTGTCTCTTTTCGGGTAAAGTTACAGTGGTATCGCATTCGACAGCGTAGTCGAACAAAGAACAAGCGGGCATCCTGATCGACCGCAAATAGTTGAAGTTTGTGCAATCTGCTTCAGTCTCAGGTGCGTTTTTATGTATAGAGAAACGGGACTCGTGAACTCTACCCCACCCTCGGCGCAGGACGACGCTGCCCTGCTCGCGCTGGTGCAGCGAGGCGACGAGTACGCGATGGCGTCGCTGTTCGACCGTTACTCGAAGGTCGTGTATTCGGTTGCGTTGCGGGTGCTGCGAGACCCGTCCTCGGCCGAGGACGTCTTACAGGAAGTCTTTATGCAGATCTGGCGCAATCCCGATGGTTTCGTTGCAACGCGGGGCAGCCTTGGCGGCTGGCTAGCGGTTGTGGCGAGAAACCGGTCGATTGATGCGTTGCGAAGAAAGCGGCCAACCGAACAGGTAGACGATATGGCGCTGGCTTCGAACTACAACCTCGCCGATGAAGCTGAGCGCAACAGTTTGATGGAGAAGGCGCGCGGAGTGATCCATCTGCTTCCGTTCGAGCAGCGCAAGACATTAGAGATGGCATTTTTCGATGGACTGACCCACTCGGAGATCGCTGAGATGACCGGGGACCCCTTGGGGACGGTGAAAACGAGAATACGCAGCGCGCTCTCCTCGCTGAGAAAGGCGTTTACAGTATGAGCGAAGAGCGACGCATTACCTCAGAAGATCTGGCACTGTTTGCCATGCAGCTGCTCTCTGAAAAGGAGACTGCTGAGGTCGCGGCCTATCTTAGGGAGTCGGCGGAGGCTCGGAAGGAGCTGGCCGAGATCCAAGGAGATCTGGCGACTTACGCGCTGACAGCCGACATGCAGGCTCCGCCGCCGCAGACGCGGGACCGGCTGATGAGACAGGTAGCGCGAGAGAAGAAGGCGATTCCGATCGATCGTCCAGTTGTTCCTGAGGCCCGTGCGGCTGAGCCAGGTGCTGCAGTCGGAACGGGCTCGATGGTTGCAGACACAACCGCACGCGGAGATGAGGCCTTAAATGAAGGTCAACGGAGCGTGCTCGGGCTAGGCAGTGGCGACTATTTGAGCGAAAACGATCAACCGAAGCGCGGCGTTGCGGGCAGGGTGTTGTCGTGGGTCGGCTGGGCGGTTGCGGCAGGGCTGGCAGTGGCGACGGGGGATCTGTATCACGTGCGAGAGACGCTTCGCGGTACGTTGGCGGCACAAGCTAGCCAGATCGATCACTTGACAGCAGACGAGGCCGCAGCGCGGCAGGTGCTGGATACAATGACCGACACCTCTGCGATGCGAGTTACGCTGACCACCAAGGGCCAGACGGCGCCTCTTCCTACGGGGCGTGCGACCTATGTTGCAAGCAAAGGCACGCTGATCTTTCTGGCGAGTAATCTGGCACCGCTGCAGCCGGCCAAAACCTATGAGCTTTGGCTTATTCCGGCAGGAGAGGGACAGAACCCAATTCCCGCGGGGACGTTTCGCCCGGATCAGCACGGCAATGCCAGTGTGATCATGCCTCCACTGCCGAAGGGGATTGAGGCGAAGGCCTTCGGCGTGACCGTTGAGGATGAAGGCGGATCTTTAACGCCGACTCAGCCGATTATTCTGGCAGGAGAATGATGCAGCCTGGAGAAGCAAAGAGCCATCCTCTCACGGGATTGCTCTTTGCGACTGTCTTCACTACTTGCTTATGGTTGGGTTACGCGAACTGAAACACCCAATCCCTGCAGGGGAATACTGGTATCGAACGCGTCCGTATCGGTGCGGATAACAGACATGAATTGGGAGTCTTTTGAGACGACGTAAACCTTGCCAGTTGGCGAACCAGTTGTGGCTGCGATGTAGGCTGGGTGACCGCAGAGCGTTGGCGCCTGGGTGCCCCCATTTCCAGGGCAAAGACTATCGGGCAACGAGTACAAGGTCTGAATGAGGGTGTTGGTTGATAAATTGATGATAGACACCGAACAAACCGTACTTTTTCCAGGAACGGCAGGAGGCAGGGCACAAGGTAAGGTCGGGTCTCCCTGGTTGGCCACATAAGCACGTGTTCCATCCTGTAGAACTGACACCATGATGGAACTTATTCCTGTGGGAATAGTTGCCAGAACGGTGCCAAAGCCAACGGCATCGACCGGATTGTTGAGATCGCAGTTGGGATTGGTCGGAAGAGCGTTGGCAGAGCAGAGCGGAATGCTGATGATGCTTGCGGATCCTGGGTGGGTACCGTCTCCCGCATTGGCGACAACCATTTCATTGCGGGTCGGTGCGAAGTCAGCCCAAAGCGGTGAGGTGCCTACCGTGATTGGATTAGTGGCCCCTGCAGGCACCTGGTCGAGTTGATTGGTCTGGGCGTTGATCACGCTCACCGTGCCGTCAGTTTGGTTCATGATAAAGGCGCGTTTGGCATCGGCCGTCATGACACCGTAGACGGGATTCTGGCCAACGGGGATTGGATTGGGATCGACGGTGTTGCTTGTAGTCTCGATAGTGGAGACCTGACCGAGACCACCAGCTGTGCGCCGGCTAATGGCATAGATGCGCGGAGCGCTGGCGATGCCAGTCACGTAAATTGGGCTGAAGGCCGGGTCGATGGAAAGCTGCTGCTGCAGATTAAGAGGTTGACCTGTGAACTGGGAGACAGCGTTCAAACCGGGGTCTGTGACGTAGGTGTTGGTCCCCTCGGGAAAGATACTCACGGGGTTGGCGCCAGAGAGCAGCGTGGTCTGGAGGATCTGGCTCTGCAGGAGCGCGGTACTGATGTCGAAGCTGGTGAGGGTGTGGTCGCTATTGAGGGTAAAGCCGGTAGTGCCGCCGCTGTTGAGGATGAGATAGTACGGGTCTACACCGATCTGCGCGGTGATGAGAACAGTGTCTCCGGAGAAGTCGACGAAGGTGACCAGGCCAGGGGTGGGGTTAGTAAAGACAACAGGGGTGTTGGACTCTGCAGAAGTGGTCGGCAAGGAAAGATTGACAGTGGTGCCTGATGGAGGTCCAGACACTGTCGTACCAGAAGCGATGCCCGCACCTGCCACCAACTGACCGCTCACAATGCCAGTAACAGAAGACACTGTGATGGAGGAAGCGCCCGAGCTGAACGTAGCTGTGGTGTTCGCTGTAGTTGTGCCTGTGGTGGAGATGGCGACGGCAAACTTCTGCGGTTGCGCTGCAGGGCCGACGGGATTGATGGCGCTGACGACCGGGCGGTAGGTGTTGCCGCAGCCGATGACTGGCACAAGGACCGCCGCGGCCAAAGCAAGTCTGGATACCGACCGGAGAGCCTGCGCTACGGACCGAACGCCGTGACGGTCAGGCCACGACTGAGTGTTTCTTTCTGCTTCAATTCCTGCTAAGTGCAAAACTGCTCCCGCGATAATGCTGGTTTGGCTATGCTCAAGGTTGATTGTAAATCAATAGGCACGACGAGGCTTGATGACGGGCGAGGAAATGCCAAGGGGCGAGGGAGATACGGCGTGGAGGAAGGCGATTCCGCAGACGCGGGATCGGTTGCAGTCGCGGGTGCTGGTGGGAGTGGTGGGGATGTTGCTGACTGGACTCAGTGCGCATACGGCGTTCTTGGCATGCACCTCGTTTGTTACCGGTTTGTTGATCGAAACAGTAGTAATCAGTCTCGGTTTTGCGCTTCTCGTGAGGGCACTTCGGGCAGCGACAACAGGCGGTGCCGTATGCGGGGGCATGATTTGCTTCCTTATTACGTTTTGGACGGGAGCGTCTACGGAATCGATCCTGCGGAACGGATTGACACCACTCATTCTTCTGTTTGTGCTGACCTTTGTCTCCACGCGGGCAGGGTGGCCAACAAAAGCGCGTACCGGACTTGCAGAGAGCAGGCGAGGAAGGAGCGCCGCGCAGGTGATTGCGAATCTTTCGGTAGCAGCTTTGAGCGTTTCCGCTCAATCGGCGATCATGGTGCAAGGATCGTTGGCTTACTGCTGTGTCTCGGTGCTCAATGATGCCTGGGCCATGAAAGTTG
>Ga0307474_10003760_pt1 | contig 10946 bp, 9 predicted proteins | sample atmos_gasesECM1C_2_FD_203312 | JGI IMG/M metagenome (GOLD analysis project Ga0307474, IMG submission 203312) | Hardwood forest soil microbial communities from Morgan-Monroe State Forest, Indiana, United States - atmos_gasesECM1C_05 | ecosystem: Environmental > Terrestrial > Soil > Temperate...
TGAAGCAGAAGAACAGGAGCGTCAGCGGATCGCAAGCGACCTTCACGAAAACATTGGCCAACGCTTGACTCTGTTGGCGATTGAGGCCAAACAACTTGGAGCAGATGCGGCCAATCCTACGGTCGACTTGGACTAGCGTTGTCTGAAGATATCGACCGTGTTATACACATTGTTATATGCCTGGGGCAGCGCGAACTCGCACGCTCGAAATTCAGCTTCTCCGTGATATTTTCAACGCGAGTCCTATTGGCATCGCAGTGGAAACTTTGGAAGGCCAACCTCTTTTCGTCAATCCGGCCATTTGCTCGATGCTAGGTTTCAGCGAGGAGGAACTTCGCAACAAGCACTGTGTCGATTTTTCTCCTCCTGAAGATGCTCAGACGGATTGGGCGCTCTTTCAGCAACTAAGAGCAGGTTCGATAGATCACTACCAATTGGAGAAACGCTATTTCCGAAAAGACGGCTCTTTGGTCTGGGGGAGCTTGAGCATTTCTTTATTGAGCAGTCATGCATCTCCGCTGGTAATCGCTATGGTGCAGGACATTACAGACAAAAAGAAGGCAGAAGAAGCCCGGCTCCGACATGCGGCAATTATCGAATCAACTGAGGATGCGATCATTTCCAAGAATTTGGATGCAGTTATCGTGAGCTGGAACGCAGGTGCGCAGCGCATTTTCGGGTACACCGAGTCAGAAGCTGTTGGACAGCCGATCACGATTCTCATTCCGCCTGAATTATGGGACGAGGAGAATCAGATTCTTGAAACGCTGAGGACGGGAGGACGTATTGAGCACTACGAAACGACTCGCGTTACGAAAGTAGGGAGGAAGGTTGCTGTCTCGCTGATAATTTCCCCGATTAAGGATTCAACCGGGAGGATGGTGGGTTTTTGCAAGCTCGCTCGCGACATCACTGAGCGAAAACGGGCGGAGCAGGCATTGTCCGAGACGAATCGCGCTTTAGAAAATCAGACGGCAGCGCTTCGATCACAGGAGGAACTGCTGAAAATCTTCGTTAAACATGTACCAGCCGCTGTGGCGATGTTCGACCGCGACATGCGCTATCTCCAAGCAAGCGATCGCTGGTGCGCGGATTTGTCACTTGACAGTTTGCAATTGCTCGGACGTTCGCACTACGAAATCTTCCCTGACATTCCCGAGCGCTGGAAGGAAATTCACCGCCGTGCTCTTGCTGGAGAGACGGTGCGAGCCGATGAAGACCATTGGGATCGCGAGGACGGCACCACATGGCTGCGATGGGAGATTCGCCCTTGGCAGAATCTCGACGGTACGCCAGGAGGCGTTCTCATTTTTTCCGAGGACATCACTCGTCGCAAGCAGATGGAGGAATTGCTCTCGGAAATTCCCCGAAAGTTGATTGACGCACAGGAACAGGAACGTACCCGGATTGGCAGAGAGCTTCACGACGACATCGGTCAGCGTCTCGCGCTGTTGTCCGTCCAAATGCAACAACTCCAAGACGACCCTCTGATTTTGTCCGATGCCCACGGCCGCATCGGCGAACTCCAAAAGCAAACCTCGGAGTTAGCCACCGATGTTCAATCCTTGTCCCGCGAGTTGCATTCGGCAAGACTGCAATATTTTGGTATCGCTGGGGCGATGATAATCTTCTGCCAAGAATTCGGCGAGCAACAGAAAGTGGAGATCGACTTCCAAGCCTACGATTTGCCAAGCCTTATATCGCCAGATACTTCACTTTGCTTCTACCGAGTTCTGCAAGAAGCCATGCATAATGCAGCAAAATACAGTGGGGTACGGCGCTTCGAAGTGCGATTGTGGGGAACGTCTGATGAGATTCATCTGACGGTTAGAGATTCTGGCGCAGGCTTTGAGCGCGAAACCGCAAAGGAGAGCCGAGGTCTTGGACTCATCAGCATGGAGGAACGACTAAAACTTCTGAAGGGAACGCTGTCAATCAATTCGCAACCCGATCGCGGCACCACTATCCATGCGAGTGTGCCTCTCGGTTCGGGAACTCGCAGCTAAAAGCTTTCATCGGAAATAAACGGCTGAATGCTCTGCACAGATTCTTTCGAACGTGCGGCTGCCCACCCCGCCCTGAGAGCTATCCAGTGGATACGCGCAGAGAACATCGAGACCGTATGATTTGGCTATCTCGTCCCACAGATGTTCAAGCTGAATCGCTGCCTCCGCTTTACCTTGTGCCCAGAGAAGGGACGCACATTCACCGCATGCTGCAACGCGAGCAGGCTTGACCTTAGCAGCTTTAGCAGCTTCCGCGATGAGATCGCCTGCGACTTCAAGAAATTTACTCCGATCAGGCAGACCGTTCACCATGACGGTCGCCGCAGTCTCGGCAGCATCCAACGCGATGTATCTCCCTTGTGCAATCGCGGCAGCAATATCCACGCCGCGCGCGTGTAACCTTAGAAGAAAGCTGTCACGGTGCGACTCGGTGGCGACAACAATCACTGCCTTTCCCGCATTGAGCGCAGCCCCGATGAACTGCGTAAAACTATCGAGAAAACACTCATCGTCAGGATAGCTTCGAACCTCATGTCGATAGGCAACCTCGGCATTTTGCTGGAGCAGCGCAAGAGAACCGTTGGTTCGGGACTCTTGGGAGGCACCGTCGTCCGAAGCTCCTGCAGGATCATGACCAGAAAACCTCCTACCAATAAACTGCTCGCCACGAAGAACTGCGTCCACACCCTCCAGTAGCTCTCTATTGGCGTCAATCTTGACGACGTAGCCATGTGCACCGAGGCGGAGGGCTTCCCGCACCGTGTCGGCAGAAGTTTCTTGGCTCACGAAGAGTATTTTGGATTCGGGGGAGAGCTTTCGGATTCGTCGAGCCGCTTCGATTCCATTCAACGAGGGTAACCCGATGTCGAGCACAACTAAGTCTGGGTGCAGTTCTTCGGCTTTCTGAACTGCTTCTAATCCGTCTGAAACCTCGCAGACGATGTGCAATTCCGGTCTTTTTCCCAGAGTCGAACAGATGAACCGCCGATATGGTTCATTATCCTCGACGACGAGAACCCGTCTTGATGACATTTCCAAGCGCCTCCGCCTTTCTTAACGTTTTAAACCCGACCGTGCGAATTTAGTTGCTGATTGTCTTTAGGATCCCATGATCTGCTAATTGCGGTCGTTGCGCGCGCGCAAGGATGGGAACGGTAGGAAAGAAGTAGTTCAATATTAAACCTTTGCACCGCCGTACGATGACTCGCATTTCCCTCGGCTGAGCGGCCAGAATCACACTGTCTATGACTGAAGAAGACACTATATACGAGCACGACCTTCAGTGGCCGTTATCCGTCCATGGTACCTCCTGCCAAGAGTGCGCGTAGCTTTATTTGTCCTCCGGCATCCGAAGGTAGCGAAACAACATATCTCGGAGAATCAAACGCAGGCGGAGTTTAGTCCCAGCATTCAGCAACTCTTCGCGCTCAGCCGCCTTTCGGATTACCGCCTCGGGGATTGGCTGGCGGTTTTCGGCGTTTTGCTTGACGAATGGCCTGTTGCGCCGGGCGAGGCGGCGCTCCGGTCAGACCGGTTCCACGGCAGATACCTGTCGCGTTAAGCCGAAGCTTTCCTCTTGGCACCAGCAACCTTGATCAGCGGCATCGCGCTGGCCGAAGGCATCTTGTGGCCAAGTCAGTGCCCGGCCATCCAGTCCGTACTAATCAAACGCAATCCTCGCGTCGGGTGATAAGACGCTTTGCTGCGCCATTCGTGCAGCAAATCAAATGCCGCGGTTACCGTATCGAGGATCTCAAGCACATGAACGCGGTTTCCTAATTGCGGGATTTCATCAAACGCGCGGTGGTGGACAAATTGAGCGCTCCGGAAAAGAACCCAGCGCTTCACTCGGCTTACTCGGCCCGGGTCGGACATGTCGATCTCGTCAGCAAGCCACTCGTTGCCGGTTTGGAGTGCGTCTTGCGAGAACCACGGGTAGGGAAACCATCCTTGTACGCGTACATAAGAGGAGATCATAAATTGGAGGCAATGTTCGAGATCTCGGAAGCGGGCTTTCTGAACTCCGTGGGACGAATTCAAACGCGCCAGCGGGGTTTGGACCAAATTTTCTTTAGGATTTCTGTGTCCGCCAATCTTCTGGTTTGCTCCCAACAATAGCGTGCCTTTTTCTGATAGACCTCAGATAGATGCTCATAAAGGTTGTGTTCGAGGGCCAGGACGGAGAAAAACGCGTGCGGTGCGAGATAAGCAGAGAAGCGCTGGATGACCACTTCCACGGAGATAACAAGGACAAACTCGAAGTATTCCGGGCCGACCGCCCGATAATTGAGCGAGCCGCGCGCGCGAAGTCCTTGCCCGCCGGACGGAACCCGATGGGTCTGTTCTTATCCGCACCCTCGATCTATAGCGCTAACACAATTGCCGCGGCCTCCGGTTTATCGGTAGCATGTCAAAAGAGATTTCTTGGAAGTGGGAAATACCGCTCTCGCGACGCAGCTGCTCCCATCTGCGATACTGTTCGCCCTTCGCAGGTTCGGAACTCTCCTCATTCTTGAGCCAGAAAAGAAACCAATCCAGATTCCGCTCGTAGATTTCGAGCCGGTGCTTCCGATGATTTCGCACATGCAATTCCTGCGGATAGATATACAGCTCGACCGGCTTGTCAAGGTCTACGAGCGAACGGTACAGCGGAAGACAGATCAGATATTCCGTATCGGACGTATTTTCAAGAATGGCGGCGTGGATGCGGTCCGCATGGGTCGGCATGTCGATCTCGTCCCATTTCGATTTCGACTGGCCCTCCGGCCAACCACCGAGCCCGACGACGTTATACAGGACTTTGCGAATAATCTGCGCTTCGCCATCCGGCGCGCTTAGGGATTTCCCTAGTTGTGTGGAGATGGAGTCAAACCTAGAGTTTGGTGGAGGAATTGTATTGCTGACGAACTAGCAGTCCTTGTCCTTCAGCCGGAAGTGGTTAGATGCGGGCATTGTAACAGCATAATTACGAAATACATCTCTCACTGCCTAAGTCTAGACGCTGCGAGCCGAGGTACAGAATCCATACCTTTCCCCCAGGCTCCTCGCAACGGCCTGCCGGCGGAAGAATATGGAGAGAACTCATGAAAAGTCAGAAGATGTGTCTTCTCATGAAGTTTATTGTTCCTGTTGTCGCTGTTTTTGGGAGTTTTTCAGTCGCTTGCCTTTCGGCAATGGCTCAGAATTCGAGCAACAGTCCCGAAATTGAAAACCTGAAGTTAATTGTCGATCAACAACAGAAAGCGCTGGAGCAACAACAAGCGCAAATCCAGTTGCTGCAGTCCGCCTTGACGGAACAAAAGAAGATGCTGGTGAGTCTGGTGCACGGAGCGACGAGCACTGACACGGCGAATCCGCCCACAAATCCCAAGACGGACAACCACCTGCAAACGCAAAATGAACCATCGTCCGTTTCAAGTGAACAGCAGTCGCTTACTCCCCTGCAGGCGCAAGTCGAGGAAGAGTTGCAGCGTGGTCCGGAAATTGCCGATGTGACGCCAACCACACCGGCCCTCCAGCTAGGCCCTGCAAAGATTCGTCTGATTGGCTACCCCGCACTCACCTCGGTGTGGAGATCGAACAACAACGGCGGCAACGTGGCCACCAACTTCAACAACATCCTGTACGACAACACAGTTCCAGGCACGACCAGCGAATTCCGTCTATCGCCGCAGAACACGCGCCTAGCGCTGCGCGTGGATGCCGACCTAAAATCCAGCCAAATCGCTGGATATTTCGAAATGGATTTTGTCGGTGCGCCCGTCGGCGGAAATCTTGTGACGCAATCCGGTTATCCGTTCCGGATTCGTCAGGCTTGGTTGGACTGGCGCAAAGGAAAGTGGGAGATGGCCGGCGGGCAGTTGTGGTCGCTGATGACGCCGAATAAGGAAGGTATTCTTCCGTGGCCGGGTGATATTGCCGCTCCTCAGGTGATTGATCTTAACTTTGTAGCTGGGTTTGTGTTTGGGCGCTATCCGCAATTCCGGCTCGTTTATCGGCCATCTGAGAAGATGGCGTTTGGTTTTTCCGTCGAGAACCCTGAGCAGCAGGTGTCAAATAGTGTCGTATTCCCTACCGCGCTGAGCGGCACGCTCGCCACGCAATACAACAACGGCGGCAGCGGACTGAATGTCCCGAACATGACTCCGGATTTCGTCCTGAAGGGCTCGTTCGACAACAAGGTCATGGGCGGTCGCGCAATTCACTTCGATATCGGCACAGTGATGCGTACTTTTCGCAGTTGGGATGGGACCAGCGCTTCGGGAAAGAATTATGCCTTTGGTTGGGGCGTCAGTGCCAACTTCAACGTTGAGGTCAAAAAGAGCGTGCGCTGGGTGTTGGACGGTTTTGCCGGTGACGGTGCGGGTCGCTATATCGGCGGCTTAGCTCCCGACGTAATCGTCAGGGCCGATGGCAGCATTTCGCCAATCCATTCGTATTCGTGGGTCAGTGGATTCGAACTTGCACCGAATAACGCTACGGGATTGTACTTCTATTACAGCGGCCTGTACGCGCAGAAGAACGCTACCTTAAACAGCGACGGCACCTGCTGCGTAGGATTCGGTTTTCCAGGTGCCAGCGACGCTGCCGACCGATTGATCGAGGAGGCTACAGGCGGCTACTCACGAGTGCTCTGGAAATATGAAAACCTAGGGTCGGTGCAGTGGGGGCTGCAATACGCGCATGTTTGGGCCTATCCTTGGGCGGCTGGCACAGGTCCAAAGTCAGCCAACGCTAACATAGTGTTCAGCCAATTGCGCTTTAACTTGCCCTAAAGGCGAACAAACGCAAGGAAAGACTGAAGGAAAAGTCCGACAACTCAGTAGATAAAGCGGCCGTGGATCGAGGAAGTTTTCTCAGCGTGACCCTCAGCACCCGGCCTATCACGCCACTGGCGACGCTAGCTTTGCAGCTCGTGACAAACCTAGCTGGCTCGCTGCCAAAAGAACAACGCGAACAGCCCGGCGCTGGCCCTGCTCTATGACCAGGAAAAGCAGAAAGGCAATGCCAATCGCGCCACGCTGGCAGTGGCACGCAAGCTGGTGGCCTACCTGATGGCGGCGGACCGCGGTCAGCGGAATTTCCGCGTGCCGGAGACCAGCAATTCCATCGCGGCATAGCGCGCGGTTGTGAACATGGAGAATTCTTCGACGCCTGGCCTGCCAGGTCTTGCCGTTAACGCGACTGGGCCAAGGAGCGCAAGCTCTGGATGCTCCCGCTGATAAGTTTCGAGACTGGCAGGAGAACACAAACTCAATCTTCTGGACAGCCCGCAAAGGCTGGGCCAGCAAATGGAAGTCTGGCTCTATCAGGAATAGGAGCCACGGCCGAGAGGCCCACACGCGCGGCGATGGATCAAAAAGAATTTACACCCGCGCTCCTCCGCAGCGCGTCAGGAGAGCTTTTGCCCTCTTGACAAAGACCTATCATGGAAGTTCGCGTTACCGGACATCTCTAATCATTGGGAAACAGGTGGCCTGCGTCGCAAGGAAACTGAGAACGCACGCGCTCGGTGTAATTCTCGAGCGCTCTCGACCCGGTTCGGAACAAGTCTACCGATCGACTTTCTTTAGTCGGTGCACAGTACAGAGAGCGTCGTCCATTTCCCTTCGCTCCTCGCGAGAAGCTCTGGCATCGGACACGCGCGCCTGAATCGCATCCTCGGCGGCTTTCAGGCGAACCTTAAGTAACGAGTGGTCAAGTTCAAGAATGGCGGCTCTGTAAAAGTCTCGCCACGTGGTTTCTAACATTTTCGGACTCCTGAGGCGGTCAAGCGGCCGCAAATTTTCTGCGGGCATCTGTTGAATTCTGGGGCTGGGTCCCAATCCTGCCCGGTGAGCATTTCACACTCGCTTGATTCCGTCGTTGCTTCTGCGCAACCAAGTGGCTGCTTAAGCGCAATCAGGCGGGGCTAAAGTGGAGTGGTAGCCGAGAACGAACGTCGGCCCCGAACCTGCGGAGGAGCAAATCGGGGAACCCCTCCGACTGTCGGTAATCGGAACTTGAAATCCAGATGTCCGATAACGGCTGCGGGCTCAACCGGGTGGTGCAACATCTTCTAGTGCATTGATTCGACAATGATTCCTGCAGAGGGAACCGTCCGTTTGGCTGTACTCGCTTAAAACCTAGCCAGGGCAGTGTTCCGGTCGATCCGGCCCCAAGGCGCGATTTTAGCCTTTCTTTTCAATGCGACGTGGCTTCAAGCTTAAGAGTTCACCGACCCAGCGGAGGTCACCCAAGGCTCAAGCAGCCCGGAGAATCAACGTACTACTTGAAATGTCCTGTTTGCCGACTACCGGCTTAATCGGTGAACGAGAGTTTCCAAGTGAGTTTACTGATGATCGCGGTTTTCATGGATTGGATGGGCAGGAGCCTCGAATGCGAGGCTTTCTTCGTCGAAACCGATCCGTCCCAGGCGAATGAGCCTGGAGAAGTCGAAACTATCGTCGGCGGACCTCGCGGCAGTGTTAATGTGCGCCTGCTCCTTCAACTGGGGTAACGATAATCCGCCGGTAACCAATTCGCCCCGTTCGTACATCATCTCGTCCATCTTGCCGTTGAGCAAAATGCGCCAGTCTAGTCGCATGCGCATGTTGCGAACCTCGGCAACGGAAATCGCGATGTTAGTGGTGCAGTTGTTCGTCAGCGCGTTGTACCACTCGGGATGCACACGGAGGCTATTAGCGCGTTCCATGTAGTGCATGAAGATCGCGCGCGCCAGCGACGGCTTCGCTTTCGTGCGAAACAGGTACACCTCTTCATCCTTGCGGTAGTTGGTGCGCAGGCGAACGACATCACGCTCGTCGCTGGCGATATAAGCAAGCGTGTACTGACGGAAAAAGCCGCCGACAGCGGAGTAGCCCTGGCCCATGACGTTTCGGGTTTCGATGGACAGGGCCACATGGCCTTCATCGCCGAAATCGAAGCTGACGATAGGGTGTGCGATCCAGGGCGATCCCCACCAGGTGACAAAGATATCGATGCCGCGGAGGGCCTCCAAATTGTAGAAACGAGTCTCCCAATCACAGGTGTAGTTCTGTTCGGTGCGGTAGTTGCAGTTGCGTAGGTCGTGGATTGTAACCTGTTGTCCATACACGTCGGCATAGGACGTTTTAGCGTTGTCGGACCGCCAATCGCGACTATTCGACGGTTTGAGCGAGAACGACCAGACAGCGACTACCGCGAATCCGACCAAGGGAAATACCAGCCCCAAGTGACGGCGACGGAAAAACCACAGAATCGCGAGTGTCACGATGAAATACAAAACTGTTGCCGACGTTCGTAATCGCGAGACGGGCAAGTCGAAATACAGCGCTGCGGCTGCCCACGCGGTGAACAGAAGGGCAAAAATGGTTGCAAGAGCAAATCCGATCCTGCGCAGCCAAAGCATCCGGCGAATCCATCTACTTATGGTTGGGAAACGTGCGGGTGATCCGCCGTTTTCGTCCCATTTTCCTTTTTTGTTTCGCGCGCATTCGGTTTCGGAACAATTGCCTGAATCACGTGTTTGTTCTGCTCATAGTTGACATGCGCTTTTCCAGGATTCTCTAGGAGCCAGAACCAGCGCGTCGCGTTCTCGGCGGGACGATTCTGCACCTCTACATCGTGCCCTGGGACCTTAGCTTGCGCTGGGTCAGGAGCCAGCCATGTAAGTAAATCGTCCGGATCACTCCAAGCGATGATTCGCGGCGGATCTTGATGAGCATCGGCTCGAAGATGACACCAACGCTCAAGATGTGCGATCAAGCTTCCGTTCTTGGTATTATCCAAGTCGGCCAATTCTAGTAGCCGAATCTGATTGGCCATGAAGTAGGCGTGGGAAGTTTGGCTCAGGATTTTGTCAAATCTATTTTCCCAATCTGAGCGGGTCACACCCTGCCGGCCGCTTTCTAGATCGAGTGCAGAGAATATGAGATAGCTTCCAAGGCTATGTGAGACAACTACAAATTCCTGATGCTTTGCTGGCGTAACCGAGGCTAGCACAGCTTCACGAATGCCCTCGACGATGTAATCTTGCATCGGTCCAACCGCTAGGAGTGCGTCCGCAAAACCCCAGTCAAGGATATCTCGTTTCAGCGAGCTATTTAGCGCGGCTGGCTTTGGCCAAGGCCGCTGCCGCTTCTGGACATCGTCCTTGCTGATCCATGAATACGATTTGAATCTGTTTGGGGTGGAGTCCTCAACGGTCTTTGCGGCGCAGGTCTCAAAATGTTTCTTGTCGGGGCCGACCAGCGCTGCCTCCTTTGCAATAATCTGGCGGCATTTCGCAGAAAAGACTAGCGGCCACCAATTGATCTCGTCGACGTAGACGGCCGTGCCGTTCTTGCTGACTAGCCTGTAACGATCGACGAATGGTGTCGCGGCGCGCCAGTCGTTGGTATCGCGTTTCCAGACTTCTTCACCGAAATACGAGAGTGGGGGCGGCGTTGCGTCGGGGGCAAAATCCCCCTCGTTAGCGTAGGCCCTTCCCTCGAGCGTGTTTGTGATGCAGCTGATCCGTTTGCAAAAGTTCTTTCTGAAAACTTCCGAGACTTCGAAGTCTTGGGTACCGGCGTTGCGTTTGGATGTATTAATTCCGATGCCGTGTACGTAAAGGATATGGAGCTGGACCTGCCCTGTCTCTGCGCGCTTCAGCGAATCGGCAAGCGAGCCGGCAGCTTGTGCTGGGGGAGTGGCGGCAACTTGACCCCATGCGACCTCCGCGAAGCAAAACAGAAAAACGCCTAGAAGGGCTACCTGGCTTCGCAGCTCCTTAAGCAATGAGCCCATTGTCGAGCGAATAGGAATTACATGCTTCATTGTCTTCGTGTGGACGACCTCGCCGTGGACGTAGTGCTGTATACGACGCTCTCATTGGTGACCGAGTTCGTGCGCCCATTTCTGCGCGTCCGCGAGCCAGCGGCCTTCAATGGCGGCTCCTTACCGCAGGACGTCCGAATG
>Ga0307474_10003761_pt1 | contig 10946 bp, 13 predicted proteins | sample atmos_gasesECM1C_2_FD_203312 | JGI IMG/M metagenome (GOLD analysis project Ga0307474, IMG submission 203312) | Hardwood forest soil microbial communities from Morgan-Monroe State Forest, Indiana, United States - atmos_gasesECM1C_05 | ecosystem: Environmental > Terrestrial > Soil > Temperate...
ATGGGATCCGAGACACCTGGATTCAGCAGCACGGTCTCCGTGTCTTCCGCGTCAGCAATCGTGATTTGCTGAGCAGTATTGAAGGTGTACGGCTTGCGATCCAGCAGGCCGCTGTGGCCCTTCCCCCCAACACCCTCCCGCAAGGGGAGGGAGAATCTTGATCATACAGGCCCCACTAAGCCCGCTAACCCCATTCACTGCTTTAACCCCCTTAACCACTCTCGCCCCACTCACCACATTCACACGATTCAATGTCTGATCGCAGCAACATCTTCGGTGAACTCCGACGCATGGCACGCACCTCGGGCGCCGTGGGAGGTATCGCCGCCCGCTTTGCAGGTGCTCGCATGTTCGGCATCAAGACCGACCGTGCCAGTCACGCCGAGGACCTTCGAACTATCCTTGGCGGTCTGAAGGGGCCGCTGATGAAGGTGGCGCAGTTCCTTTCGACCGTGCCCGATGCATTGCCGGCGGAATACGCCGCGGAACTCGCGCAGTTGCAGGCGAACGCGCCGGCGATGGGTTGGAACTTCGTGCGTCGCCGCATGGTGAGCGAACTCGGAACCGACTGGCAGTCGAAGTTCGCCACGTTCAGCCACGAGGCGGCGGCGGCGGCAAGCCTCGGCCAGGTGCACCGCGCGCGTCTGCATGACGGCACCGATGTCGCGTGCAAGCTGCAATATCCCGACATGCCGAGTACCGTTGAAGCCGACCTTCGCCAGTTGCGCATGGCGATGGCGATCTACCACCGCATGGACAACGCCATCGACCACGAAGAGATCTACAAGGAACTGACCCAGCGCCTGCGCGAGGAGCTGGACTACGAACGTGAGGCCGCGCAGATGCGGCTGTATCGCCTGATGCTGGCGAACGACCCGACGGTGCATGTGCCGGTGCCGATGGCAGGCTACTGCACGCGGCGTCTGCTGACGATGACATGGCTTGATGGTCGCCCGCTGATGGACCGGCTGGCAGAGGATCCACCACAGGAAGAACGCAACCGGATCGCCGAGGCACTGTTTCGCGCGTGGTACGTGCCGTTCTATCGCTATGGCGTGATCCACGGCGATCCGCATCTCGGCAATTACCAGGTGCGAGCGGATAGCACGGTGAACCTGCTCGACTTCGGTGCCATCCGGGTGTTCGGTGCCAAGTTCGTGCGCGGCGTGATCGATCTTTATGAAGCGGTGCGCGATCACGACGATGCGAAGGCACACCACGCCTACACGACATGGGGCTTCGCCGATCTGTCGAAGGAGAAGATGGCGGCGTTGAATCTGTGGGCGCGATTCCTGTACGAGCCGCTGTGCGAGGATCGCGTGCGCCGCATCCAGGAAACCGACGATCCGCAGTTTGGCCGCGAGGTGGCCGAGCGTGTGCATGCCGGCCTGAAGCGCACCGGCGGCGTGAAGCCGCCGCGCGAGTTCGTCCTGATGGACCGGTCGGCGATCGGTTTGGGCGGCGTGTTCCTGCGCCTCAAGGCGGAGTTGAACTGGAGCAGGTTGTTCAATGGTCTGATCGAGGATTTCGACGCGCAGGTGCTGGCGGATCGCCAGGCAGCCGCGCTGGCGCAGGCGGGCGTTCCGCCGGCAGCATAAGCGGACCGCAAATCGCACCACGCTCGTGCAGCATCACCAGCCGCGGCGCTCTGGACGCTGGCTCTCGGCTTCGCGTCAGGTGTCATTTTGGCAAGCGTAACGACGCTGCTATGTTGATTGCAGCGCCCGCTCGCCCGCGATTGCTTCGCTCCGCCCGTAATGACAACTGTTGCCCTGGCACCCTCGCAGCGTTACCGCGATTCCGGTACCTCCGAAGCCGTCAGGCACCATCCGACAGCGCCGCGCCGATATACTTGAACTGATGCACCACGTCGTTGGCAGGATACGCGGTATCCTGCTGCACCTGAAACACGCTGACCACGTGCGAGGCGAGGTCGCCATTGGCATCGAACGACAGCGTGCCTTGCAGCGTGTCCACCGTGCCGGCCTGGATGGCGTCGCGCACCGTCGAGCGGTCCATGGTCTTGCCGGACTTCGCCACGGCGCCGATCGCCGCAAGTACCACCAGCGCCGCATCGTAGGAGGTGATCGCGTAATCCGACGGCGGCGTGGGCCAGCGCTTTTCATAGTTGGCCAGCCAGGCGCTCAGCTTCGCGTCATCCAGCATGTGCGGCGCGGCAATGGTGCTGTACCAGCCCTGCGCCGCGGGAAAGCCTGCGGCGGACAAGACGGCCTGCTGATGCATCCCGTCGCCGCCCGCCTTTATCATGTTCGGCATGATGTCGTAGCTCTGCTTGGCCAGCTTGGCGCCCGCCAACGCGCTGGAGCCGCAATACATCGCCTGCGGATTGAGGTTGTGGATCTTGGTCAGCAACGGCCGATAGTCGCTCTGCAACGGATCGACGCGGTCGCGGCCCATCACCTGGATGCCCCGTTTTGCCGACTGCGCCTGGAACGCATCGGCCAGGCCAACGCCATAGGCGCCGCTGTCGTCCACCACGAAGACTGACTTTACCTTGAGCTGGTCTGCCATGAAATTCGCCATGTTGGGACCTTGGTAGGCATCGGTGGTCACGGTCCGGAAGTAGATCGCCCGTCCGGCAGGCCGGTATTGCGCGGCGAACTTCGGATCGGTCAGGTCGGGGCTGGTGGAACTCGGCGTCACGGTGGCGAGGTCGGCCTGGCTGAGCAGCGGCGCCATCGCCTTGCCGCTGCCGCTGGCCATCGGACCGATCGCGGCGACCACTGCAGGGTCAACCACCATCTTGCGCGTGTTGGTCGCTGCCTGCGCGGGATCGTACTGGCCGGCGGTTGCAGTGCCATCGTCGAGCACCAGCGTCCTGATCTGGTAGCCGCCGACACCGCCGCGGGCGTTGGCTTCCTCGATCGCCAGCAGCGCCCCGTGCAGAATGGTGGTCGCATCCTCGGCGCTGGCGCCGGTCAGCGGCAGGTTGATGCCGACGGTGACGAATTTGCCCTCTGCACGTGCCGGCCCGACGAAGCCGGCCAGCGCGGATGAACCGAGCAGAGCGAGAGCGGAACGGCGGGCAAGGCGCATCGGAACCTCCCATGAGCAGGTGCGCTGCACGGGATCGCACGATGGCCGCTGGTCTGCGGCCGTCAGTCGATCCGCAGCGTACGTGTCGGAGCAAGCGCCATGCCATTGCCGCCGCACGTCGGGAGGAGCCAAGCTGGCGGCCGGGCCGAACCGCCCCGAATGAGCTGACAGCTCTGGAGACGCCGATGGATGCAGTCCTGCCGTACCGAGGAATGGCCTATAACAATGGCTGGGCCAATCACCGACTGCTCGCGGCGTGCGCGCATCTGTCGCAGACCGATTTCGTGGCGCCGCGGATCGGCTTCTTTCCCAGCCTGCGCGCCACGCTCAACCATATCCTGATCGTCGATCGGTTTTATGTGGACGCCATGGCAGGCGGATCACTGGGCCCCGCCGCATGGGCAGATCCGGAACCTTGCGAGACTGTCTTGGCGCTGCACGTGGCGCAGGCGGAAGTGGACCGGCGTCTGATCGCAATCGTTGAGGGTCTCGGCGCAGACGACCTTGCTCGGATTGTCTCGGTCCATCGCGGTGATCGCATTCAACGCGAGCGGATGGATCGGTTGCTGCTGCACCTGTTCCAGCATCAGGTACATCATCGGGGGCAGGCACATTGCATGCTGAGTGCCACTGACGTGCTGCCGCCGCAGCTCGACGAATTCTTCTCGGTAGGCGAGGCTCCGCTGCGCGCGGCGGAGTTTGCCGCGTTGGGTTGGACAGAGGATCTGGTCTGGCCGGATTGAATTGTCGCGGGCGACCGTCTGGCGTTTTCCTTCTCGTATATCGCTTGCCCGGCTGGCACCGGCGATCCGTTGCGACACAGCGTCGTGAGGCGCGGTCGGGCAGGACATCCAATCAGCGAGTCGAATTCCATCCCCTGCGGGCGGTGACGAAGCCGGTTGCACTGGTTTGCATATGCATATATGCTGGCGCCAGCATAGCTGGGTGCTTCCATGGCAAAAATGACGATCTCGACGGCCGCAAGTCGGCTCAATGTCTCTGTTGATTCGGTTCGCAGACGCCTGCGAAGCGGCATGATCAACGGTGTGCGTGATGAGCGCGGACAGTGGTGGCTCGACCTGCCGGACGATATTCAACCCGAGCCGCAACAGCCTTCAGTCGATCAGAAGCTGGCCCTCGGGATGGCGCTGCCGGCATCGAACGCGGCTGATGATCCGTATGGGATGATCGAGACGCTGCAAGCGAGGATCGCAGACCTTCTCGCGCGCCTTGACCGCTCTGAACAGGAACGGCGCGAGGACAAGGCCAAGGCTTCTGCCGAGCGCGATCGTCTCCTGACGCTCATCGAGAATCTCACCCGTCACCGGACGCTGTGACTGCGCCCGCGGGCATGCCCGGCACCCGAAGTCCGGGACCATGACGATGCACGGTCGATCGCGCGAGATTGACCGTTTCGTCGAACGGGTCCGCGACCATTGGCAGGTTCCGGGCGTCGCGATTGCGGTGGTGAACGAGGGCGTTCCGGCTTACGTCCAGGCCTACGGCGTTGCCAGCCTGGCTGACGGTACTTCGGCCGATCCACACGGCGTTTCCAATCGGGTCCTACTCGAAAGCGTTCACCGGTTTTATTGCGGCGGTGCTGGTTGATAACGGCGTGATCAAATGGGACGTCCCGCTGCGCAAGTTCTTGCCGACCTTGACGCTGCACGATCCCTGGGTGGCTGAACACATCACGATACGTGATGCATTGGCCAACCGCACTGGTTTGTCACGCGCCAGCCTCGCCGAATACGGCTCTGACCTGAGCTTGTACGAAGTCATCGAGCATGCGCGCGAAATCCAACCGACCTGTTTCGCGTGCGCTTTCGCGCCGACAAGCACCGCATCAAATCTCTCGACTGGTCCGCCTGGTTCGGGCGAGCCTGTTTCCAACGAATTGCCGGTTCGTTGACCTCCCCGGTTCCGCGATGAACCGCGCCATCTGTTGATGCTGCGTGGCGTCAGGCAGGCGGCCGTGTCCGGCGCCGACGTTGTCGATCATGTGCGCCAGGATTCGGGTCGATCCGTCGATCCGTCGATCCGTCGATCCGTCGATCCGTCGAGCCGTATTGGCGGCTCCGCACGAAAGATGCATTCGGGATATTGCTTTCGGCCGATGGCCAACCAAGATGCATTTCGGATACATCTTCAAGGGTCGCCATGAAGCTCGCCATGAAGTTCGCCTTGAAAGTCTTCTTCCTTCCCGGTGATATCGTTGCCGATCTCCTGGGCGCCACGCAGTCAGACGACCGCGTCATGATCCGCACCCTCGTCGATATGCTGTTCTGGAACGCCGTGGTGGTGATCGTCGCCCTGGTGATCTTCCTGTGACCCCGCCATTCACCGAGGTGACGGAGGCGACGATCAAACAACTGGTGGATGCCTTCTACGCACGCATCCGCCGTGACCCCACTCTCGCCCCGATCTTCGCCGCGGCGATCGCCGACGACGCGTGGCCCACGCACCTTGAGAAGATGTACGCCTTCTGGTCATCCGTCATGCTGACCAGTGGCCGCTACAAGGGCGATCCGGTCAGCGCCCACCGCAAGATCACCGGCGTCCAGCCGCCGATGTTCGGCAACTGGCTTGACCTGTTCGAGGCAACCGCGGCGGAGCTGTTCGTCCCAGGGATCGCCAGCCAGTTCTCCTGCAAGGCGCGACGGATCGCCGAAAGCCTGAAACTCGCGCTGTTCTTCCGCCCGGATCGAAGCTGGCCGGAAGACCTGCGGCACCGTCCGACAGGGGCCACGCCATGCACCTGACCACATTCAGCGACTACACGTTGCGCACGCTGATGTATCTCGCGCTACGTCCGAACACGCTGTGCACGATCGATGAGATTGCGGTCGCGTACGGTGTATCCGCCAACCATCTGACCAAGGTGGTGCACCAGGCGGCGCAGTCCGGCGAGGTCGCGACAGTGCGCGGCCAGCACGGCGGATTGCGGCTCGCGCGCGCGGCGGAGACGATCAACATCGGCGCCGTACTGCGTCGCACGGAAAATGACCTGGACATAGCGCCTTGCTTCGGCGCCGGCGCGGCCTGCGCAATCCAGCCGGCCTGCGTGCTGCAAGGCGTGCTGGGCGATGCCCTCGCGGCATTCTTCGCAGTGCTGGATCGCACCACGCTGGCGGACCTGGTGCGTCCACGACGGCGGCTGTCGCGGTTGCTGGATCTGGAACCGGCGGCATGACCACACCGGGTTGGGAGCAGGTCCGCCTGTGGCGCAAGCGGCAGCGCGCCGCACTGATCGAACAACGGATGGCGATCCGGCACGCGGACCGCGCGTGCATCGCCGACGCGTCGGCGAAGTAATCCGGTCAGAGTCCTTATGCCCGCATTTCCTTCCCCGTTCCGCGCATCAGGATCTGTGCGTAGGCACCGGTGATTGCCGCATGATACGCAACCGCTTCCGGCGACATGTCAGCGTCCGGCGGGCGTTCCTGTTCAAAATGGTGGAACGTGTCCGTGCCGCGCACCAGCGTCGCGCTGTCATGGCTGCCGGCGACCTGGCGAACATACGTTGGTATATACCGGATCGCGAAGCCGATGCGCCGGTCGTCCGACGGATTGGGATCGGAGCCGTGGATCAGTCGCACGTGATGCAGCGACATCTCGCCGGCGGCGAGTTCCAGCATCGCCGCCTTGCGTTCGTCGACGTCCACCATGACCTCCTGGCCGCGGGACAGCAGGTTTCCGGCGGCGAAGGTGTCGCGATGCGGCACCTGGTCCAGCTTGTGCGTGCCGGGGATCACCCGCATCGCGCCATTCGCCGCGGTGCTGTCGGTGAACGCAACCCAGGCGGTGATGATGTCTGGTGGTTCCAGTCCCCAGTAGGTCGAGTCCTGATGCCACGACACATAGCCCGGATTGCGCTGCTCCTTGATGAAGAATGAGCTGCCCCAGCACAGGATATCGGGACCGATGATGTCTTCCACCGCATCGAGGATGCGGTGGTGGCGGATCAACTCGTTCAGCCAGGTGAACAACAGATGCGATTTGTGGCGCAGCGGGCCTGCCAGCACGCCGGCACCGGCCTCGTATGCCTCGAGCTTTCTGCGCAGATCGGCGGCTTCCGCGCGGGCCAGCGCGGGGATCGGTGCGACGTAGCCTTGTTCGTGATAGTGCCGCGCGGCGGCTTCGGACAGGGATTTCATTGGGCGTCATCCTTGGGTTTGGCCCGCAGGCAAGCAAGTCTTCGACACTGATTACCCAGATTAAGCAGGGATCCTCACGGAAAGGCAAAAGCTGCTTCGCGCGAAGCGCAACCAGTGCTTGTCCGTGAAAATCCCTGCGTAATCCGGGCAATCTGTGCCAAAGACTTGCTTGCTGCCTGACGCCGCGCCACCATCACCGCCAGTTCAAGGAGGAGCCAACAACAAACCAGGGAGACTGAACAATGCGGAGACGCACATTCCTTGCCGCCTCGGCCGCAACCTTGGCGCTGCCCGCCGTCGTGCGGGCGGAAAACCAGCGGCTGCTGAAATTCATTCCGCAATCCGATCTGGCGATCCTCGATCCGGTGTGGACCACGGCGTACGTCACCCGCAACCACGGCTACATGGTGTTCGACACGCTGTACGGGCAAAGCGGCCAGAAGGACGGCTTCAAGGCCACGCCGCAGATGCTGGCTGGCCACTCGATCGAAGACGACGGCAAGACCTGGAAGCTGACCTTGCGCGACGGACTGATGTTCCACAACGGCGACAAGGTGCTGGCGCGTGACTGTGTCGCATCCGTCAAGCGCTGGGGCGCGCGCGATGCGTTCGGCCAGGCACTGATGCAGCGCACCGATGATCTGTCGGCGCCCGACGACAAGACGATCATGTTTCGCTTGAAGCAGCCGTTCTCCCTGCTGCCCGACGCGCTGTGCCATGGTGCTTCCAACATGTGCGCGATCATGCCGCAGCACATCGCCGAAACCGATCCGTTCAAGCAGTTCACCGAGGTTGTCGGCAGTGGTCCGTTCCGCTTCAAGGCCAACGAACGGGTGCAGGGCTCGCTGTTCGTCTATGAGCGCTTCGCGGACTACAAGCCGCGTGAGAACGGCGAAAGCAGCTTCACTTCCGGGCCGAAGATCGTGCATTTCGATCGCGTCGAGTGGCACGTCCAGCCGGATCCGGCCACCAAGGGGGCATCGATGCAGGCGCGCGAGATGGACTGGTGGGAAAACCCGACCGCCGACCTGCTGCCGTTGCTGAAGAAGAATAACATCACGGTCACGGTGACCGATCCGACCGGCACGCCGTATCTGCTGCGCCCCAACCACCTGTATCCGCCGTTCGACAAACCCGCGGTGCGGCGCGCGCTGATGGGTGCCATCGATCAGAAGCAATTGATGATCGCCGCGATGGGCGAGGACACCTCGTTGTGGTCGGTGCCCTGTGGCTTCTTCCCGCCGCTGTCGCCTTTGGCGAGCAATGCCGGCTTGTCCGCGCTGACCAGCCCGCGAGACGTCGGGGCGGTGAAGCAGGCACTGGAGGCGGCCGGCTACCAGGGCGAGAAGGTGGTGTTCATGGTCGGCACCGACCAGGAAATATTGAAAGCGATCAGCGACGTCGCGGTGGAGATGCTGAAGAGCGTCGGGGTGAACGTGGACTACCAGGCGACCGACTGGGGCATGGTGGTGCAGCGCCGGGCGCTGACCAAGCCGGCGGCGGAGGGCGGCTGGAACCTGTTCTGCACCGGGTTCTCCGGGCTGGACTGGTTCACGCCTGCAAGCCACCTGCCGCTGCGCGGCAACGGCAAGGGCGCCTGGTTCGGCTGGCCCACCGATCCGAAGACGGAGGCGCTGCGGGACGCCTGGTTCAGCGCCACGGACCTTGCCGCGCAGAAAAAGATCGGCGCGGAGATGCAGCTTCAGGCGTTCGACAGCGTGCCGTTCTATCCGCTCGGGTTGGCGCAGTCGCCGACGGCGTTCCAGACCAATATAACCGGCGTGCCGGAGGGCTTCCCGATATTCTGGAACGTGCGCCGCACCTGAGTACGCAGCCGGACCCAGCCCCGGGCGCGGTTTCCGACGCGGCCCCCGACGCGGTTATCGTCATCTTCGGCGCGGCGGTGCGTCCGGGCGGGTGTCCCAGCGGCGCGCTGCGCCGTCGCGTCGATGCCGCGGCGGCGTTCGGCACGCGTTTCGCCTCGCCGCTGTTCGTGCCGACCGGCGCCGTGGGGCGATACGGCCCGTCGGAGGCTTCGGTGATGGCCGCGCTGCTGAAGCAGCGAGGCGTGGCGGCCGCGCGGATCCTGCTGGAGCAAACCGGCACCGACACGCTGTCCTCGGTGCGCGCCGTCGTCGGGTTGCTGCGGGCGCGTGGCTTGGCCGCACCGGTCTATGTCGCGACCAGCGGCTATCATCTGCCGCGCTGCCGGCTGCTGCTGCGTATCGCTGGCGTGGCGGCGGGGGTCTGCCCGCCGCCGCAGGTGCCCGCGGACGCCTGGCAGCGCTGGTTCTGGCGGCTGCGGGAGGTGCCGGCGATCCCGTACGATGCCGGACTTGCGGTTCTCGCGCGCCTGCGCAGCGGGTGGTGAACGCTGCCGGCGCTGTCGGCAGGGAGCGGCGATCTCTGCGTATTCCGCGATGGCACGACGGCGCGAAAGGAACCGGCCGATCCGACGGTCGGGTAGGATTGGATGGAGCGATCTGTTCCGCTTCACCCGGGACCGATCGCGCTCTACCGCTCCGCTTCGTCGGTATCGGGTTCCACGATGTCGGGGCCGATCGTGTCCGCATCGTCCTCGAGGTCCGCGGCATCCTCGATGATGTCCTCCTCGGCCTCTTCCTCGACGCCCTCGACCTCGATGTCGGCTTCCTCGAGACCGGGCGCGGGAACCGGCTTCTTCGGGCGCTTCTCCTCCGCGACGTTGCCGCCGGTGCGGCGTGGGCGCGGCTGTTCGATCGGCTGCTCCGTACCGCATTTCGGGCAGACCGCGGGGACCTTGGTCAGGTCGTAGAAGCGGGCACCGCAGGCGACGCAGACGCGTTTGGTGCCGAGATCAGGCTTCAGCATTCAGTGGCCTCGTGTGTGCGTTGCCGGCTCCTGGGGAGCCACCCGTTTCGGAAGCGCGCGCCCATGCCACCGCCGCCTGCCGCTGTCAAATGCGGCGGTCGGGAAGCAGTCTGACCGCGCGGATTGTGGGGAGGTTTCTGCGTTGTCACTTGCGGGTGCGGTGATGCCATAACGCGACGCGCCCTCCCCCAGCCTCGGTCCGCTTCGCGCCCCAAACCACAGGGGGAGGGGGAGGTTTTGCCGCTTTCATTCGCGGACGGTCGGCCGGCGGCAACAGTGCGTTGCCGGGAAGGTTCGACCGGCGCATCCTGCGGTCGAACGAACTGCCCGTCGGGAAGTTGTCACCCGGCGTTCCATCTGTCGCAACGTCTGATCAGCATGGAGGATCTGTCGTGGCGGATAGCATGCTCGCAGCGACTGGAGACAACCCGTTCCGATCGCCGCCGATCTCCGGATCGCGCGAATGGCCGGACGATGGCTGTTCGCGCGTGCCGAACTGGGTCTACACCGACCCGGACATTTTCGCGCGCGAACGGGACCGCATCTTCGGCGCGAATGATTGGCTCTATACCTGCCTGGAGGCGGAAATTCCCAACCCCGGCGACTTCCGGCGCAGCCAACTCGGCTCCCGCGAAGTCGTCGCGGTTCGCGGCGCGGACGGTGCGGTCAACGTGCTGGTCAATCGCTGCGCTCACCGCAGCATGCAAGTCTGCACAGCCAATCGCGGCACCTTGAAGGAGCTGGTCTGCCCGTATCACCAATGGACCTACGACCTTGCGGGCAATCTGCTCGGCGTACCGTTCCGCCGAGGCTATCGCGGCCAGGGGGGGATGCCCGACGATTTCCGGCAGGAGGAACATGGGCTGCAACGCCTCGCGGTGA
>Ga0307474_10003762_pt1 | contig 10944 bp, 8 predicted proteins | sample atmos_gasesECM1C_2_FD_203312 | JGI IMG/M metagenome (GOLD analysis project Ga0307474, IMG submission 203312) | Hardwood forest soil microbial communities from Morgan-Monroe State Forest, Indiana, United States - atmos_gasesECM1C_05 | ecosystem: Environmental > Terrestrial > Soil > Temperate...
GGGTCAGCGCGGAGGAGGTGAGCAGCGCGAGCCCGGACAGCGCGGCCGTGGTCCGGTCGCGGCTGGCGAGCACCGCGCCGGCCAGGCCCGCTGCCGTCAGCACCTCGCCGGCTTCGAGCAGCTTTCCGGCTCTGCCCTGCTGATACGGCTTGGCGCCCTCGCCCAGCCGTTTCAGCAGCAGGCTCTTGGCGGTGAGTTCGGTTACCGCGCCGAGCACGGCGAACCTGACCGCCGGCCCCGCGTGCCGCGGCGCTACCGCGATCATGCCGAGGCCGCCGGCCGCGGTGGCCGCCGACCCGGCGAACAGGTAGGGCATCTCGCGGTGGCCGTCGTGCCAGGCGGGCACGGCGGTGTCGCAGATCAGCGCGGCGGTATAGGTGCTGACCCCGGCGCCGAGCGCGGCCGCGCCGGCGGTCGCCGCGGCGCCGGCCTTCGGCAGCTTGCCAGTCAGCGCGCTCGCCGCAGCAGCGGCCGCGAGCGGTCCGTAGCTGGTGATCAGCCAGGTGCCGACGCTCATCGGCGAGGTCACCTTGACCACCCGGAGCATATTGAGGAACCGCTCCGGGCGGCCGAGGTCCTTCACCAGCGCCACGGCGGACAGCGCGATGGCGCCCGTGGCCGCGGTCTTCGACACGCGCGCCAGCTCGTGATCGCCCGCGGCGTGCGCGAAGCCCGCGAGCATCGACGAGGCGCCGGCCAGCCCGCCGAGGAACAGGTAGCCGGGGACTTCAGGGCTGCCCCAGATCGTCTCCTTGATGACCGGCCTGCCGTAGTAGGACCTGCTCACCGGCTCGTCCCCTTCCAGCGCAGGGTCGCGAGCAGCGCTCCCGCCGCCAGCGCGGCGCCGGCGGTGGCCACGTGCCGCCACATCCGGGGCAGGTCGCGGGTGGTGACGATCGGGTCGGGCGGCAGCCCGTACACCTCCGGGTCGTCCAGCAGCAGGAAGAACGCGCCCGCGCCGCCGATGCCGTCCGCGGGGTTTTCCAGGTACAGCCGCGCCTCGTCCTTGCCCTGGTCGTGAAGCTCGCTGACCCGGGCATTCGCGCGCTCCCGCAGCTCGTCAAGCGGACCGAACTGGATCGACTGGGTCGGGCAGGCCTTCGCGCAGGCGGGCATCTGCCCGTCGGTCAGCCGGTCGTAGCACAGCGTGCACTTGTGCGCGCCGCCGTCGGTCTCCCGTCGCGCGATGACACCGAACGGGCAGGCGGACACGCAGTACCCGCAGCCGTTGCACACGTCGTCCTGCACCACCACGGTGCCGAACTCGGTGCGGAACAGCGCTCCGGTCGGGCAGACGTCCAGGCAGCCCGCCTCCGTGCAGTGCTTGCACACGTCGCTCGACATCAGCCAGCGGCTGTCCCCCGGCGGGGTCGTCGCGTCGCCGGGACGGCCGATCTGCTCGATGAAGGCGACGTGCCGCCACGTGGAGGCGCTCAGGCCAACCGTGTTGTCGAACGACATCCCGGTGAGCTCCAGCCCGTCCTCCGGGACGGAGTTCCACTCCTTGCAGGCCACCTCGCAGGCCTTGCAGCCGATGCACACCGAGGTGTCGGTGAAGAATCCCATGCGCGGCGGGTGGGCGTCGTACCCGGCCAGTGCCGCCGGGTCGCTCGCTGCCGTCGTCAGTTCAGGCAACTCAGGCCTCCGTCCCGGTCTTTTCTGTGATCCCGGCGCGGTCCTGATAGGCGTGGACCAGGGCGCGCAGCGCCCGGCCCCGAGGCCGCCGTCCCGGCTGGATGTCCACGGCCAGCGCCTTGACCTCCTGGATGTGCACGTTCGGGTCCAGCGACAGGTGCGCCAGCTCGTTCGCCGCGTCGCCGGTGGTCAGCCCGTTCTGCCCCCAGTGGTACGGAAGGCCGATCTGATGCAGCGTCCTGCCGCCCACCATCAGCGGCGTCATCCGCCTGGTGACGAGCACCCGGGCCTCGATCGCGCTCCGCGCGGTGATGATCGTGGCCCAGCCGAGGTGCTCGAGGCCGCGCTCGGCGGCGAGTTCCGGCGAGACCTCGCAGAACATCGCGGGCTGGAGTTCCGCCAGGTAGGGCAGGAAGCGCGACATCCCGCCCGCGGTGTGATGCTCGGTCAGCCGGTACGTGGTTGCCACGAAGGGGAAGACCTCCGCGCCAGCCTCGTTACCGCTCGGCTGCAACGGATTTTCCTTGCTCTTGACGATCTGCCGCACGGGGTTGTGCTGCTGGCCGTACAGCGCGTTCTGCAGCGGCGACTCCTGCGGCTCGTAGTGCGCAGGCAGCGGGCCGTCCACCAGGCCAGCCGGGGCGAACAGCCACGCCTTCCCGTCGGCCTGCATGATGAACGGGTCGATGCCGGAGATCGCCGCGACGCCGGTGGCGTCCTCGGACGGCCGGTAGTCCGGCGGCCGGTCCGGGATGAAGTCGGGCACGTCGTGCCCGGTCCACTTCTTCTGTTCCGGGTCCCACCAGACGTACGCCTTGCGCTCGCTCCATGGCTTGCCGTCCGGGTCGGCGGACGCCCGGTTGTAGATGATGCGCCGGTTGGCAGGCCATGCCCAGCCCCATTCCGGTGCGACCCAGCTCTGCTCCTGGCCCGGCTTGCGCCGCATCGCCTGGTTGACGCCGCCGGCCCGGACGCCGCAGTAGATCCAGCAGCCGCAGGCGGTCGATCCGTCGGCTTTGAGCTGGGTGTAAGCGGACAGCGGCTTGCCGTCGGCGTCCCAGCCGTTGACCTCGGCGAGCACGGCGTCGGCGTCGGGTTCGGCGAGCTCGCCCTTCACCGGGTAGTTCCAGGTCAGGTCCAGCAGCGGCCGGTCCATCTCGCTGTCGGACGCGGCCAGCTTCTCCCGCAGCCGGCGACCGAGGTGGTAGGCGAACCACAGGTCGCTGCGGGCGTCACCGGCGGGTTCGACGGCCGTGTGGTGCCACTGCAGCATCCGCTGCGTGTTGGTGAAGCTGCCGTCCTTCTCCGTGTGCGCCGCGGCGGGCAGGAAGAACACCTCGGTGCCGATGTCCTCGGTGCGCATCTCGCCGGTCTCGATTTCCGGGCCGTTCTGCCAGAAGGTGGCGCTCTCGATCAGGACGAAGTCCCGCACCACGAGCCAGTCGAGGTTCGCCAGGCCGAACCGCTGCATGCGCGCGTCGGCCGAGCCGACAGCGGGGTTCTGGCCGAACACGAAGTAGCCCTTGCAGGTCCCCTCGATCTGCGCCCGGACGGTCTCGTACGTGCTGTGGCTGCCGGTGAGCCGCGGCAGGTAGTCGTAACAGAAGTCGTTGTCGGCGGTTGCCGCGTCTCCCCACCACGCCTTGAGCAGGCTCACCGTGTATTCGCGGGTATTAGCCCAGAAGCCCTTCGTCACCTTCTCGGCCTGCACGTAGCTGTCCAGGTCCGGGCCTGTGGTGGCAAACGGCATGGGCAGGTAACCGGGCAGCAGGTCGAACAGCGTCGGGATGTCGGTAGATCCCTGGATGGAGGCGTGCCCGCGCAGCGCGAGGATCCCGCCGCCTGGCCGGCCGATGTTGCCGAGCAGCGCCTGCAGGATCGCGGCCGTGCGGATGTACTGGACGCCGACCGTGTGCTGCGTCCAGCCCACGCTGTAGACGAACGCCGTGGTCCTGTCCCGCCCGGAGTTCTCGGTGATCAGCTCGCAGACTTTACTGAAGACGTCCTCGGGGACCCCGGCGATCCGCGCCACCATCTCCGGCGTGTACCGCGAGAAGTGCCGCTTGAGCACCTGGAAGACGCAGCGCGGGTGCTGCAGGGTCTCGTCGGTCTGCGGGATGTGGTGCGCGGCGGCGCCGCCGGACCCGTGCGCCTCCCCGCGCGCCGCCTCGTGGACCCGGATGTCCTCATCCTCTTCCGTGCCGCGAGCCCCGCCCGCCGGCTCCGGCTCGAATCCCTCGTAGCGCCAGGTCCAGGGGTCGTAGACCTTGTGCTCCCTGTCCAGGCCGGAGAAGACGCCGTCCAGGTCCTCGGCGCCAGCGTAGTCCTCGGACAGGATCACGGAGGCGTTCGTGTAGTTGAGGACGTACTCGTGGAAGTACTTCTCGTGCGTCAGCACGTAGTTGATCAGGCCGCCCACGAAGGCGATGTCCGCGCCCGCCCGCACCGGCACGAACATGTCGGCCATCGCGCTGGTCCTGCTGAACCGCGGATCGATGTGGATGACCTTTGCGCCGCGCGCCTTCGCTTCCATGACCCACTGGAACCCGACCGGATGCGCCTCGGCCATGTTCGAACCCTCGATGACGATGCAGTCGGAGTTCTGCAGGTCCTGCAGGAAGGACGTGGCGCCGCCGCGCCCGAAGCTAGTCCCCAGACCGGGAACGGTGGAGGAGTGTCAAATCCTCGCCTGATTCTCGATCTGTATCGCGCCGAGCGCGGTGAACAGCTTCTTGATCAGGTAGTTCTCTTCATTGTCGAGCGTCGCGCCGCCCAGGCTCGCGAACCCCATGGTGCGCCGGGTGCGGTGGCCGCCCTGCTCCCACTGCCAGCCCTCGTTGCGCGCCTTGATGACCCGGTCCGCGATCATGTCCATCGCGGTGTCCAGGTCCAGCCGCTCCCACTCGGTGCCGTGCGGGCGTCGGTAGAGGACCTGGTACTGCCTGGCGTCCCCGGTCGTGAGCTGGAGGCTGGCCGAGCCCTTGGGGCACAGCCGCCCCCGGCTCACCGGCGAGTCAGGGTCACCCTCGATCTGGATGACCTTGTTCTCGGACACGTAGACGTTCTGGGCGCAACCGACCGCGCAGTAGGGGCACACGGACTTGACGACCTTGTCCGCCGTCTTGGTCCGCGGGGTGATCCGCTGAGTCTTCGCGCTTTTCGCCGCCGCGCCGAGCCCGAGCCGGTCCTTGCCCGCCGCCTGCCGGTAGGCAGGCCACCGCTGCACCCAGTTCCACGGCGTCATGGTTTCCCCTTGGCCCTTATGTCGCGGCACGACAACGCTGAGTCCTGCTACTTACCTTACGAGGAGGGGCTAAACGCGCCCTTCGGGGGGTCAGCCGCACCGTCACGGTAACGTCGTGCCGTGGTCCGCTACCGGGTATTCGTCTCCGGCCGCGTCCAGGGTGTGTTCTTCCGCGACACGTGCCGCCAGATCGCCGAGGAGCACGGCGTGAGCGGCTGGGTCAGGAACCTGCCCGACGGCCGCGTCGAGGCCGTCTTCGAGGGAACCCAGGACGACGTGCAGAAGCTCGTGGACTGGACCAGGCACGGTCCACGGCGGGCCGCGGTGGCGGACGTATGGGTGCGGCAGGAACAACCCGAGGGACTGGGCACCTTCCAGGTCAGGTGACCGTGGCCAGCCGGCGGGCGGCCAGGTCAACGACCCCGGGGAGGGCGAGCAGCTGCCCGGCCGTCCAGCGCGCGGCTCCGTCGCGGAGGGCGACGCGGTCGGTGTAGACGCCGGCCGGCAGCCAGAACTTATCCGTGCTCATCCGCTCGGTCACCACGATCCTGGCACCGGCCCAGCCGGCGGCGCGTCCGTCCTGCCCGGGCACCCAGTACACGCATCCGGGCCGGCGTGCGGTCAGCGCCGTGAGGTCCGCGAGGTGGCCCCGCTCCAGATACTGCCAAAGCCGCCCGCCGTCCAGCGGACTGTCGGTGAGCGGCGGCCAGTCGGCGGCCTGGCTGCCGGCGAACGGCATCACCAGCACCCCGGGGACCGCGGCCGGGTCGTCCCACGGCTCGGTCAGCCGGCCGTACACCGCGATCATCGCCTGTACCTTGCAGCCGTCCATCCAGCCGAGCAGCGTGCCGTCGCGCGGGACCGGGACGGCCGATTCGACCGCTTCACGCACGTCGTCAGGGACGGGTTCGCCGCGCCTGATCGCCACCCGCCCGCCGTCGCGCCGATCCCACGGCCTGATGACGAACAGGTCGTCCCACTCCATGATGAGGACGAAGAACCTGGCGCGGCCGGCGGCACGGTTCATCAGGACCACCGAGCCGTACCTGTGCTCGGCGTAATGCCGCCGGATCGCCAGCGGGTAGCGGTAGAAAAGCCGCAGGCACGCCGCGAAGACCGAGTCGCCGGATTGGGCGTCAGCTGGCACGGCTCAACTCCCCTCCCCTGAGATGAGATAGCCGAGGATGCCGCAGCGGATCCAGCCGAAACATCGGCCAGCTGACGGATAAAAAGGCATTTATTCGGAACGGGCCCGTGGTGACTCCCGGAGCGACGCAGGCGCTGACCCCGCGCTACCAGTTGCCGTGGTGGTCGGGCACCAGTGTGACCAGTGGCAGCATGGCCACGAGCAGGGCCGCGAAGATCAGGAACACCCGTGCCTGGACCACGCCAGGGTCAGCGCTGCGCGCGATGACCGCCGTGGTCACCGAGACCGCGGTGATCGCCCCGGACTGGCGGAACATGCCGCGCAGCCCGGCGATGGCGGCCACCTGGTCGGGGGCGAGCTGCAGGCTCGCGTTGTTGGCGGCCGGGACCGATAGCCCCATGCCGCAGCCGGTGATGGCGGCGGCGATGGCCAGCCATGTGTAGGGCGACAGGGATGGCGTGGCCGCCATCATCACCAGGCCGCCGGCCACTATCACGAAACCGCCGATCATCGGCAGCCGGTAGCCGGTCCGCCGCAGCGCCATCGTCGCCGCGCCCGCGACCGCGATCATGCCGACCGCTCGCGCCGTGAGCAACGTGCCCGCGCCAAGCGGCGCGATGTGGTACCGCTCCTGCGCGTAGAGCGGGACGAGGGCACCGAAGCCGAGCGCGGCCGCCCCGTACACGTAGTTGATCAGGTTCATGACGCCGAAGCCGCGCCCGCGCAGCAGGCGGTAAGGGACGAACGGCGCGGAGTCTCGCCGGGAGTGCCTGAGGAACAGGTACACGGTCCCGGCCGCGACCGCCTCGCAGCCGAGGAAGACCGGGCTGTACAGCGGCACCTGCCCGCTGCCCAGGTAGGTGATGCCGAACATGGCGGTCGCGATCGAGACGGCAAGCAGCAGGATCCCGCGGATGTCGATGCGGCTGGCGGGACGGGTGGCGGAGGCGGGGATGAACTTCGCCGTCAGCGCTATCAGGACCAGGCCGATTGGCACGTTGACCAGGAAGATGCCGCGCCACGACCAGTAGGTGACGAACAGCCCGCCGAGCACCGGGCCGATCATGCCGCCGATCGGGAAGATGGACGTGAACATGCCCGTCGCGCGATCCCGGTCCGCGCCGAAATGATCGGCCACGATGCCGGTGGCCGACGGCATGAACGCGCCGCCGCCGAGCGCCTGGATGAACCGCGCCAGCAGCAGGAAAGCCATGCTGCCCGCGAAGCCGCAGCACAGCGAGGCCAGGGTGAAGATGACCGCGGAGATCATGAAGACCTTCTTGCGGCCGTACATGTCGCTGATCTTCCCGGCCATCGGCATGGCGATGACCTGGCCAAGCGCGTAGATCGAGATCGTCCACCCGCTCCAGTTGAGGGTGGCGTGCAGTTCGTGTTCGATGGCGGGCAGCGCGGTGGCGACAATGGTCTGGTCGATCGAGGACATGAACAAGCCGATGGAGACGATGGCGAAGACGAGCCTGCGCCGGCCAAGCGGTTCCGCCCCGAGCACTGCGACCCGGCCCGTTTGCGCGATCTCTCCTGCAGCGCTCATGTACCCTAACGCTACTTGCTTGCCAGCAAGCATTCAAACAAAACCCCGGAGAACGTCATGGATGCCGAACTCGTGGTCCGGTTGCGCGGGGTCATCCCCAGGCTTGCCCGGCAGTTCAACGAGACGTCCACGGGCGCGGACCTGACGCCTACGCAGTACTCCGTCCTGGCACTGGTCCGTGTCCGCGGCCCGCTGGGCCTGGCGGAGCTGACGGAGCTCGAAGGGCTGAACCCGACGATGCTGTCGCGAATCGTCAAGGTACTCGACGAGCGCGGCCTCATCCGGCGGCTGCCCGACCCGAGCGACATGCGCGCGGCGCGCGTGGAAGTGACGCCGGAGGGCGCGCAGTTGCACGAACGGGTCAGGGAGCAGCGCACTCAGGTGCTGTCCGAGTGGCTGGAGCGGCTGCCGACGGAGACCGCGGAACTGCTGCTCGCCGCCGTGCCCGCCATGGAAGCGCTGGCGGAGGCGGTCAAGTCCCCGCCGCTCGCCGGGACTTGACCGCCAGTCCCGCGGCGCCAGGCGGCTGCGCGCCATTCACGCAAGCTATACTGTGAAGAAGCGCTGATTATGGTTATCTTGACTTTTATCGCAGGCGCATCATTTGTTCACTTGAGCAACAATCAGAGCTCGTGATTGTACAGTTCTAAGGTCGCTTGTAAAAGGGCCACTGTGATACGTGTCACACCATAATCCCTGGTTAGAGTCCCGCCACTACGCTTCGTTCCATGCCTTGACGTCCGCGCCAATATCCGCGCCTGGCATTACGAGTTACCGTCTGCTACAGCTGAGCCGTACAGAGATTCGACGTGTGCGGGCTCATTGGCCTCTCTTTCGAGGAGGGCGATAGGAGACCATGTTCAGACTTAAGCGCGCTCGCATCGCTGCGGGCGGAGTGGCAGTGGCCGCGGCCGCGCTACTAATTGCCGGATGCAGCTCGAGTCCGTCGTCATCGTCGGGTTCGGCCTCGGGCACATCCTCTTCATCCTCAGCCGCATCCTCTTCGACCTCGAGCGCAGCGGCGACCGGGTCGACCCGGATGGCGATTTTCTATTACAACCCGAGCCCGTACGGGATCGCGTCGCTGAAGGGCGCGCAGGCGGAGGCCGCGAAGCTGGGCATCCAGCTTGACGCCTTCGACGCCAACAACAACCCGCAGCTGCAGTCCACGCAGATCCAGGACGCGATCACCACCGGCAAGTACAAGGCCTTCTGGGTCTGGGGCCTGGACGACGTCGCCCTGACGCCGATCATCAACAAGGCTCTCTCGAGCGGCATCAAGGTGGCGTGCGCTGACTACACGTGGGGCAACTTGACAGAGCAGAACGTTCTGACAGCATCCCCGACCTGCCTCTCGACCATCGGCCAGTCGATCGGCGCCGAGTCGACGAACCTGGAGCTCGCGATGAACTCGGCCTGCACGAAGATGGTGGGCAGCGGCCACTGCAAGATCGCTTTCCTGCCAGGACTCGCCAACTACCCCACCGACACGGTTCGCATCAACGCGATGACGGCCTACTACAAGGGGAGGCCGAATTACACGTTCACCGTGCTGCCGCCCGGTCAGTACGACCAGACGGCCTCTCAGGGCGTCGCCCAGACGTACTTCACAGCGAACAAGGGCGTCAACGTGTTCGCGACGTTCGGCGACCAGATGGCGGCTGGGGCGATGACCGCGATGAAGCTGGTCGGCGGCTACACGCCCGGCAAGAACATCGAGGTTATCGGGTACGGCGGCGCGGAGGAGCTCGTCAACCTGGTCAAGGCCGGTACGGTGTACGCCACCCTCGGCCTGTACCCGTACTCAGAGTCGACGGTCGGCATCCAGTACCTGGACGACGCGCTCAACGGGAAGTCGGTCCCGACTCTGGTCAACATCATCAACCCGGACACCCGTCCGGCGATCATCGACCAGGCCTACCTGAACTCGCACCCGAACTTCGTCCCGGACTGGACGCTTGAGGGCAATCACGGGTGAGTTCACCAGCGGTCGCGCCGATCCGGCTCGTCTCGATCGGCAAACGGTACTCCGGCACCAAGGCGCTCGACAACGTCAGCGTCGAGGTTGCCGGAGCTACCGTGCACGCGCTCGTCGGGGCGAACGGCGCCGGGAAGACGACGCTCGGCAAGATCATCGGCGGTGTGGTCCGCCCCGACGAGGGACAGCTTTACATCGACGGCCGGCCGGTCCGCTACTCGAGCCCACGCGAGGCGCGCGTCGACGGGATCGTGACGATAACGCAGGAACTTTCGCCGATGCCGAACCTGAGCGTGATTGAAAACATCTTCTTCGGCATCGAGCCGAGCCGCTCAGGGGTGGTCCAGCGACGCCAGATGCACAGGCAGTACGACGAGCTCGTTTCCCGCTGGGGCTTCGAGCTCAACGGAAACGCCAAGGTCGGCGGGTTGCGCACCGCCGACAAGCAGAAGGTCGAGATCCTGCGGGCGGTCGCGGTCGACGCGCGAGTGATCGTGATGGACGAACCGACCTCGTCGCTGAGCAGCGTCGAGACCAAGACGCTGCACCAGATGATCGCCGCGCTGCGCGAGAACGGCAAGACGATCGTCTACGTGAGTCACTTCCTCGACGAGGTGATCGAACTCGCCGACACGGTGTCGGTGCTGCGCAGCGGACACCTCGTGCGGACGGCGCCGGTCGCGGAAGAAACCGAGGACAGCCTCGTCGGCGGGATGTTCGGCGCCGCCCAGGAGGCGGAGCACTTCGAGAAGCCGCAGGGCTCGACGGCGCCGGTGGTCCTTGACGTGTCCGGCCTTAATCGCAAGGGCGTGCTCAGGGACATCTCGCTGCAGATCCGGGCCGGCGAGATCGTCGGCCTGGCCGGCCTCGTGGGCAGCGGCCGCAGCGAGCTCGCCCGCGCGATCGCGGGCGCCGATCCGATCGATCGCGGCACGATCGCCGTGGACGGCATCGCACGCGCCATCCGCTCGCCCGCGGACGCGATGGCGGCCGGGATGGCGTTCGTGCCAGAGAGCCGCAAGGATGACGGATTGTTCCTTGAGCTCTCCCTGGCGGCGAACACGACGTTCGCCGACCTTCGCTCCGTCGCATCGCGACTGGGCATACTGCGCCTCGCCCTCGAGCGCGCGAAGACGAGCTCGCTGCTGAAACTGCTGTCCGTCGAGCCGCCAGTCCCGTCGGCGAAGACCGCGAACCTGTCCGGCGGCAACCAGCAGAAGCTCCTGTTCGCCCGCTGGCTGCTTCGCAACCCGCGGGTGCTGATCCTCGACGAGCCCACGCGTGGCGTCGACGTGGCGGCGCGCGCCGCCATCCACCGCCTGATCAACAACCTGGCGGCCGAGGGCACCGCCGTCCTGATGATTTCGTCGGAGATCGAGGAAGTGCTC
>Ga0307474_10003763_pt1 | contig 10942 bp, 10 predicted proteins | sample atmos_gasesECM1C_2_FD_203312 | JGI IMG/M metagenome (GOLD analysis project Ga0307474, IMG submission 203312) | Hardwood forest soil microbial communities from Morgan-Monroe State Forest, Indiana, United States - atmos_gasesECM1C_05 | ecosystem: Environmental > Terrestrial > Soil > Temperate...
GAGGAGCACTACGGGCTTCCGGTTATATACGAAGCCGCTCGTAAGGCGAACGATAGGGTCGCGCTGGCGTACGACGTACTAAAACAAACGGGAAAGTTTAAGGACTCGAAAACCGGGTTTCCAGCAGGCATCTACGACCTAGGTGAGGGGCGGATCGCTGCTATGGACGACGCCGGTATCGATGTGTCGATCCTCTCGTACCCAACGCCGAACGCCGAGGGCCTCGAGCCGTCGTTAGCGAAGGAGCTAACTAGACAGGCGAACGACGCCCTGGCGGCTACGGTCTCTAAGTACCCGGACCGGCTCCTCGGATTTGCCACACTACCGATGCTCGACCCCGCGGCTGCAGTCCGCGAGCTCGAGCGCACCGTTCGCGAACTGCGCTTCGTTGGCGCTTTGATAAATAGCAACATCAACGGGCGTTACTTTGACGATAAATTCTTTTGGCCAGTGTTTGAATGCGCCGAAGCGCTTGGCGTGCCCATCTACCTCCATCCCCAAATTCCACCCAAGCCGGTGTTGGACGTCTACTACAGCGGCTTCGCTGCCGAAATATCTGCGTTTCTGTCAATTGCGGGAGTCGGTTGGCACATCGACACTGGGGTACACTGCCTCCGTTTAATCCTAGGCGGGGTGTTCGACCGGTTTCCTGCGCTGCAGATCACTGTGGGCCACAATTTCGAAATATTGAGTTGGTCGGCGTGGCGGATGGACTACTCTTTTCCGTTAGGCAATAACGGCGGACTGAAGCGGGCCATCAAGAAATATCTTCGGGAGAACTTCTACGGTGGAATCCTCGCCGGTGAGTACGTGGGCCAAGAGCCTGGTGCGATGGATAGCGGCTGGAGTTTGGCGTACCAGGCCTATCTGGGCATGGCGAACACGGTCGGCATTGACCGCGTCGTCTTCACCACGGACTATCCACACGGCGACATGAAAGCCGCTCGGCAGTTCTTTGATCAGATGCCCATCAATGCGAATGATAAGGAGAAGATCGCGCACCTCAACGCGGAGCGCCTGCTCGGTCTCGGTCAGAATGAACGAAGCAGAGCGGGGCTTCGAGCCGCTTGAGCTCGTCAGCGGTTAGCGGGTTGTCCGTTGGCCTTAACACTAGCTAACGGCCTTCCCAGTCACTACTCAGGATCTGCGAACTGAGGCCACTAAAAATGCCTATTCAAATTTGAGCTAACCAGGTGACTGGCCAACACTAAACTTGCGAGTCTAATTCGATCCCACGGGACGAGACAGAGAGGAAAATACTATGAACGCAGTTAATGCGAATTACTTCGATGCCTACCGCAGCCTGAGGCTTACGCGAGACGCCACTGGTGTGCTGGTGGCTGAGTTTCACAACAACGGCGGGCCGTTCATTATGAGCGCGCAAGCCCACACGGAATTTGTCGATGCCTTCTACCGGATTGCGCAAGATCGAGCGAACAAGATCGTGATCCTCACGGGCGCAGGCGGGGAGTTCATTACTGATGTCGAGTGGTCCTCTTTCGGCGATGTCGCCGATCCCGGGGTTTGGAGCCAGGTTCACGACGAAGGCGTTCAGGTTTTGGAAAACATAGCCAACATACGCGTGCCGGTCATCGCGGCCATCGAGGGACGTGCCCATGTCCACTCAGACTACGCGCTGCTTGCCAGTGTAATTGTGGCGGCGGACGGTGCGACCTTCCAGGATGTAGCCCACTTCTCCGCGGGCGTTGCACCCGGTGACGGAATCTTTACCACCTGGAGTTATCGCGCGGGAGCAGGGCGAGCGGAGGCGTTCCTGCTGAACCCGCAACCGCTGCCGGCGCATACTGCACACGAATGGGGAGTGGTAGCCGAAGTTGTGCCGAACGGTAAGGCGCTCACCCGGGCACGGGAATTGGCCGAACTGTACCTGAAGGCCCCGGAAGTGACACGCCGAAACACACGCATCCACTTCATTCAACCGTTGAAGGAGCGCATCGTTCGAGAAGTCGGCTACGGACTGTCGCTCGAAGGAGCCTCCTCCGCCGACCTCGTGAAGGTAATGCAAGCCAAAACAGAGCGTGCACCTTCCAAAGAACAAGCTGCATGAATAAACGAGGGACGTACTGAAGTGCGCGGACTACAAAGTTTCCCGAATATGGGGTTCCGTCGGGCCGTGCGAGCCTACAAGTAACAAGTAGGGCCGGCGACAAGGAGCCTTAGACTCCAGCGCAGAGCTCGAACCTGATGAATTTCGCCGACTTCGTAGAAAGCGATTCTTCTGAGGGTCGCGATTTATCAACAACTGACGATAAGTTCCGAGTGGCCGACCATCCACTCAGAATGGTATATGGCACGATTCACGACACGACGACCGGATCTGCTGCGGATAGAATTCAAGAGAGGCATTGGAATGTAGTCCGGAAGAACATTCTGCCAGTTCACATTGGCTAACCGTGGCGCGGGGGTTGAGCCGCGGCCGGATTCTGGCCCTTTGGCGGTCTCGGGATTGTGGAGGACTGTTGCGATGCCGCTTCTTGTTACGAGCGCGTCCGGTGCAAATGGGGACGGTTTTGGCGCGCTGCTCAGCTTTGAATTGGACGGCACGCTGCGCGGAACATTTATTGATGACGATCGCATTGTCGATCCGCGTGGCGTTGCCGTCGATCCAAACGAAAACTTGCTGTTTCTGAACAGTGGGGCCGATCGGGTGTTAGCGATTTCCTCGCATGGGCGCATCGTTCGCGATACTGGCCGCATTGAAGGCCTGAATCCCGGCGGTGGCAATTTCGGCCCCGATGGCCGGTATTTCGTCGGCCTGCGCAGCGAACGCACAATCGTCGCCTTGTCGACCAGCTTCGATGCTGCCCTTGAGCATGTCTTACCGCCCAGGGTCGTACCTTTCCCTCGAGGATTTGCTTTTGGTCAAGATGGCCGGCTGTTCCTCGCCTCAGGAATCGCGCCCAATGGCCATGGCGATAACACCATATTGGCCTTCACTCCAGCCACACCGATCAAGCCCTCTCGGCTAGTCGCAGATCCCGAACTGAGCCCCCTCGATCTTGCAATCGCGCCCAACGGCAATATCCTCGTCTCTAGCGAACGTCCATTCGGCGCGGTGGACGCGGTGACGAGCGTTCGGGAATATGATGCGATGGATGGGCACCTCGTCCGAGTTTTCTCTCCAAATGGCAAGGCCGAATTCTGCAAACCGCGCGGCCTCCGCTTTGGTCCCGGTGGACTGCTCTGCTGTGTCGCCTGCAATGAGGTCGTTGGCTTCGATTTCGCGAGTGGCGAATGCCTGGGGGCTATCGCGCGATTGCCGCAGCTAAATGGACAAGCCTTGGTGTTTTTCCCGTAGTGAACCGACTACTACAATCTGAGCTTGTTGGTAAGAGGTAAGAGTTCTTGCCCCATTGAAGCGGTATCAGAGAGGTAGTGTCGAAATTAACAAACGCGTAACTGGACCAGAAGTATGGCTCTGTCGTTGGTGGGAACCCATTTCAGATGGACGAAGGACGGGAGGGGGATTCACTGTCGGTACGATAGAACAGTACAAGACAGAGGCTCATGGTTTGAAGGCGGCAGAAAGCGTGCGGCTAATGATCCACGACGGCATTACACGTCGAGATCCGGTTCTCTTCTGCGGCCTCCTAGACCGGTTCCTTCTCGATCAGAAACAGGAGCAGGAAGCCGAGCAAATTACCCACAACACTCTAGCCTCCTATCGGAGCATGATTTCGCAACACATCCGACCCAGGGGGCGACGCCTACCTGGAAGACGTTCAGCCCGCTCTAGTTCAGGACGCCGCGTCCACTTTGCAGCTTCGGTGCGGTTACTTTGCTAATGGAGCCAGCGACGGCTATCGTGCCAGGGAAAAGATCCAAAGTCATCGTTGTTACCATCTCCCTTCCCTTGGCCACCAATGCGACGACCGACCCAACAAACATAAACGGGATGAACTGTTCAATCCCCAATCCATTCAGCATCCAGATGTAAGCCTTGAGATGGGACGAGCAGAACAGAAGATATCGGTCGGTAACTGCCGACAGAAACTTACCGCCCAGCCACATCTCAAATCTCAGCAGGAAACACCCTCCGAGCACAGCGGCAGTGGTCGACCATGGAGCGACACGGAATGCGGCGCCAAAAAGATGTGCGATGGTTTTTACGGTCTGCCTCCAATACCAGTTTCGGGCAAAGGCAACTCCCGATATCGACGCGAGATGGGAGTATTCCTCAAGCAAGTCTCCAAGGATCGATTCTGCCCCTTCAGCAGCGGTGAATAGACTTACCAGCCAGCCAGCTACTCGCGGCGGCTGAACAAAATCTGCTTAATATCTCATGAGTAGCACCTGACGAGGTCGAGACCTTCGGTCATACTGGAGTGCACGTTGGGTGCGGTTCACAGCCGTCACTCCCTTAGCTGTAACACGAAAGAAGCGTTTCGAACGGCCGCCTCGCTCGGGGGTGGGGTTCGCCGAGCCGGGACGGTACATACCCTTTAGCTTCCAGACGATCAAGGGTGACGTAAATGGCTCCGATAGACACCTCCCGGTGAGTACGCACCTCGATCTCCTGCCGCACCGTAACTCCATACGCTCGATCAGCGAGGCGTAAGAGCGCCAGAATGACCATGTGCTCAAATTCGCCGAGATAATCGCGCCGAGACATTATCTCTACAATAGAGAATAAATTCCCACGCTCGCTGTCTATGCCCTCGAAACACCCGATCAGCAGCGCCCGGAAATAGATGCCCGGCGTCAGCGAAGGGCGCCCGTACTTAGCCGCATAGAACTTCGAGCATTGCCCCTCCACAAACTCATCGGAGTGCGCCACCTCCAGCAACTCGTTCAGCCGCTGGTAAAACGGATGCCCCGGGGCCACGGCCAACTCCGTATGCGCAACCCACAAATCCTCTTGCTCTACTCGCTTCTCCCGTGATTCCCATCGCCATATGCTCTAAACATTTACGCTATAAAATGTTTAATTGGAAGTACTGTTCGCATTCCTGACTCGACTTACACCACGGGCTGCCAGGGAAGGGTTTACTTCATCTACTGACCTCTTTTTCCGTTGGAGCAGGAGCGAGCAAGGGTTGAATTTTCCAATAGGTAAGCGACCGCCACAACCACTCCGCAGGGCCAAATTGGAATCGACGAAGCCAAAGCGCACTCCAGAGCAGGTTCACCACCCAAACGCCGGCGACGATGTAATACAGCTGGTAATACTCCGGCAGACCATAGAGCTTCCAAGGCCCCCAGAAGAAGAGGATGTTGCACAACAGGCTGGTAAGTAGATAGTTGCTCAGTGCCATTTGGCCAACGGCAGCCAATAAGCCAAGAAAGCGAGGAAACAAGCTCTTCTTGACACAAAAGAGTCCGAGGCCGGCTATGGCTAACATTCCAGATACCCTGCCAAGGTCATACGTGAGGAAGAGCCACTTCTCCGAAGTGAGCATGTCGAAGCCGCTTTGATAGCTCTTCCATGTTGCTACACCGACCAGTGGGACGGAAATCGCTGTACCCGCCAGAGCTGTCAATCCGTAGCTACGTGCCGACAGCCCTGCTGTCAGAAAGCCGTTCTTGGACAGCGCCATGCCGAGCAGCATAATGGGCAGCATGTCGAGAAAGACCAGTCCATAGAAGTAATCGCGCTCATAGGCGATCACTGCCGGTACTTCCCGTCGGAAGTTGGAGATGATGCCAGCACGCCCTGCCGCAAGATCCGCTGCCACCGCATCCGCATCCGGTTGCCAGCTCTGCTCGCGGGCCTGCCATAACCTCAGATCTTCTTCTTGGGAGGCGGAAAGCGTCTCCCCCGCCCGCCGCGCATGCTCTGCGCCCACCACTCGCTCGTGCAGTACAAGATCCCGGATCGCGGTTCCTCCGGCAAAAGGATTGACGCACGTGCTCAACACCAGGAGGCATACGCCAGCGATGGTCAGCGTCCGCGGCTGAAGATTTCGGCAAGGATAAAGAAAGAGGAGCGCGATGAGTCCGTAAAAGTAGAGGATGTCGCCATGGTAAAGAAGATAACCGTGCAGGACGCCGAACAGGACCAGCCACATGTTGCGCCGAAGATAAAGATCGGCTGCCATTCCCCGTCCCTGGCGCTGCTCAATACGGCCGGTGAGCAGGATGACGCCCGCGCCGAAGAGCAAGGAGAACAATGCGCGCATCTTGCCTTCCATGATCAGCCAGCGTGCGAACCACATAGCGGTATTCGTGGCGGCGTGCGGACCAGTGAAGACAGGCTTGGACGTACTCAGAGGCACCAGATAGTCCCAGCCGGGCAGGCCGAAGTCGGAGACATTGGCGATGAGGATTCCCAGCAGAGCAATGCCACGGAGCACGTCCATACTTGCGAAGCGCTGTTGACGTTGGATCGGGGCAAAAGCCGGCGCAGGGCCTGCAATCTCTTCCTGGAGTACGGGAGTGCTGTTGCTTTGCATGGAAATGGGATCCATCCTTAAGAGGCAGCTTTGTATCTCTTGCCTCTAAAGGCTATCCGAATCGTTGCCATACCCCCAATAGGGATGGCGAAAAACGCAACACTGACAGCAGCACTTAGCCGGGTTTCCCTGAGGCGATCGACTCGTGCGCGGTTGACCGGATTGGTTCAAACGGGCGTCTGTTTATTGACGCCTGAGGCCCATGCTGGCCGCTCGAACTGATGTTCCTAGACAATCTGCTTTCGGAGACTGCGGCTCGATGGCACAGTCTCTAAATTGACACTTTGTGAGAGGGCCACCGTTCAGAAGATCGGCTTCAGTACCATCCGGCCGTACACGATGAACGCGATGAGGAGACCCAGCACGCCGCTTAAGATGATGGGCGTTCTCTCGCGGTACTTGGCGTGCACCCAAACGAACACGATGCTCTCGATCGTCAGGACCGTGGCGGCGACCACCGTGCGCGCCGACTGCCAGTTGAGGGTGGCGGGGACGATCAGCCCGACCGTGCAGACGAGTTCGAAGGATGCCGAGGGCCTTCCAGGCTTCGCTCGGCAATGTACCAAAGGACGGACCCCCTCGCTTACCTTGTCGAACATGAAGACCTTCGTGACGCCCGACGCTCCATATAGGAGCGCGACGAGGGCCTGCAGAACCCACAACAGGATGTTCATCGTATGCCTCCTCCCGGTTTCTACGTCGGCGCGCGTAGGGCGGTTTCTCCCGCGCGAAGCACGTTCTGAGTCAAGGTCTAGTGACGATGGATGACATCATGATAATTCCCTTCGTGTTGCACAGAGAACTCTTTTCGAGCCGGAGAAAGTATCCGGAGGAAGTTTGCGATCGGCTAGAAGAGTACCGGACGTTCGGTCTCAAACTCCGGAGCCAGAAGTGCCCTCGTCAGTGCCAACAGAGAGGGCAGACCCATCGTGAAAATTGCGACCATTTGCAGGGCCACAAAGCGGTTGTATGCCACGTAGCGCGCGGCGAACAGCGCGTAAACAATCACGGGCAGTAGCGGGAACCAGCGTTCCTTCACGTAGCTGCGATCTGTTGTCTTCCATACGAAGCCCGCGATCAGGTAGACAAGAAAGGTTGTCATCAGCCAACCCAGGTAGTTATGACGGGGCACGCCGTAGAAGGCCCCGCCGTTCTCCCACACCCAGTTGCGCCCCGCGGCCATGGCTGGATCCATCACAACATCCCACGCTGTCATCGTAACCGCGGCAATCACTGCCTGCAGCACGATACCCAACGCCGATCGCCTGTTCAATCCCTGCATCAGGGCCCGCGCCACCATCCAGGACGGATAAATCATCATGAACCAGCCCAGCGGAATCAGCACAGGAACATGGCCTAGCCTCGGCCCCAGCAAATCGCTGTAGTGATACGCACCAAAGACCCATCCCGTCCGCACACCGATCTCTTCCATCGCATACGTCACAATTGCGGACACAAAGAAAAAGATCGCTGTCCGCTTCGCGCCTTCGAGCGCCGCGCAGTGCATGACGGAGAACAGCACAAAGACCAGCGTGAAGAGGATATTTCCGGCACGCGGCAGCTTGACCCACGAATACACGGCTTCGGCAACGATCAGGTAACTGATAGCGCCAAACAGCAGCCACACGACTCCCTTGAGCGGTCGCATCTTATCTTCTCCCTTTGATGTCTCCACTATATATATATCGCCGCTCCGATGCAGTTGCAGAGACGCAGAGAACTTGCAGGTGGACTCGTGTCGATTATCGACGGCATGGCATCTTTCCCATGGAGGAAGGTACGGCTGCCATCCACTGCTGACGAGGAGCCGACCTGAATGAAGCCGCTCGCGCGGCAGACGCCTTCGCGTCTATAGACATAAGCGTCCGGAACTACCCGCTTGAAGAACCGATGACGCCGGAGGTAAGATGACGCAGATGGTTGCGAGAAGTATATCGATGATGTATCAATAACTGGATTTTGACCAAAGTTCCCGCCTGGCAAGGGTCTTGAGACCAAAATCGATTCAACTCCCATAGCTCCCCGCGTCCGCTGCGCCCGCGAGCGGCTTCCTCTCGAGCACATGACTGACTCGCCCGTACTCTCCTGCTTTGATTTTTAAGGCTTTGCTAGTCGTTCAAACCCGGATGAGCCATCTGCGGTCACCCCGTGCGATGATCTGTCCGACTTTGCGAGCCGTAGAGTTTCCTCCTTGGCTCGCAAGAGCACACACTTGAAGCACCAGCGAGGCATGAGACTGCGGATTTCAAGTTAATTGAAGGAAGAAACGCCTGATCGGTCTTATTGCGACACGGCTTGCGCCGAGGAAGGAACTCAAAACGCCATCCCTTCCTCGGACTCCATCCCGGCTTCGCCGTGCCCCAGCGTTGTCGATCGCCACTTTGATCGGAGTGCCGGCCTCAACGATCATCGGCATCACTATCGGCACGTCGTGCACACTTTTCCGCTCCACCTGCTCGGCAGCCAAATCCCTGTTTTGTTGTGTCCCTCCCGGGGGCCTTGGTCTTAGCGTTTGCGCGACATTCACCACGCTACACATGCCAACCATCAACACTGTTAGTCCGATTACAGTTGGACGCATTCAAATGACTCCGATTTTGGTCGCATGACGAAGAGCTGCGATTGAGCCGCAAGACCAAGTTGCGAATACGCGATGCCGTAGATCCGAAAGAAGCCGTTTCCTTTATGAAGCACCAAACGGGGCAAGTCGTTGCGACTCGGAAAAGTTCGTTAAAGACAGCGTAACCGTAACCGAGGCGAAGAACGTTCGAAATACCCCGGGATGAACAAATTGTCATCTTCCAGAAAGGCTCCGGTAATGTTGTGGACATAAGCTCATTCTCGGGTGCGTTATCGCGTTGCGAGATCATTGCAGGATTAGAAGAAGAATGAGGTGAAGGATGTTGAGTAATCTCTGGCGGAGTTCTGTCTCTGGCCTCTTCGTCGTCTCTCTCTTCGGGATGTTAGCTCCGTCTCTAATCGCTCAGACGGTTGGAAAGGGCGTATTGACAGGTAGGGTTATTGACCCGTCTGGTGGCGCGGTCGCAAATGCTTCCGTGACGGCAACAAGCATAGAGTCCGGGCAGAAACAAACCGCGAGCACAGGGCCTGATGGTACATACAAACTAGAGTTGTCGGAAGGCAACTACCGGCTGACGTTCGAAGCCACCGGCTTCAAGACGTTTGAGATTTCTTCCGCAACGGTTAGCGGTACGGCGCCAGAAGTTCTCGATGGCAAACTGGAGCGAGGCGAACCAATAAATGACAGCCCAGCTCTAACACAACAGGAGAACTTACCGAATGCGCCGTCGAGTAGCACGACCGCCCCTTCTCTTTCAGATCTAGGCCTTTCCCCGGAACAAACTCGGGGAAATCCTCAGGAGCAGGCGCTGCTGGATAAACGGACGCACATGCTGAGGATCCATCAACGGGTGGGTCTGATCACGACGATACCGCTCGTTGCGACGGTGATCCTCGGTCCTGGCGCTGGCGGCAAAAGCGAAGGTACGGCCGTTCGCGATTTGCACGTTGCTCTGGGAGCAGTGACCGGCGACCTATATGGGATTACGGCCTTTTACGCAATTCGCGCCCCCAGAATTCCCGGGACCAAAAAACGCGGCCCGATAAAATTTCACGAGGCGATGGCGTGGATTCACGGACCGGGCATGATCCTGACTCCCATTCTTGGGGCAATGGCATTCAGTCAGAAGAACAACGGAGAAAAAGTCCACGGGATCGCGCAAGCGCACGGCCCGGTGGCTATCGTTACGGCCGGGGCATTTGGCGCTGCTCTTCTGTCGGTTTCGGTGAAGTTCTAAGCCCAGTTTATGAACAGAAAAATACTGATTGCGTTCTTGTTCGCAGCCATTCCCACGTTTGGAGCCGACAGCCAATGGGTGCTTCAACAAAGCACGCTTACGTACCACGTATCGCATCCACTTCATCAGAGCGAGGGCGTGAGTCATGCAGCCAAGGGCAAGGGCGTCTGCCATGCTGGGCAATGCGAGTTTCTGATTGCTGTGCCAGTTAAATCGTTTGATTCCGGAGACAGCAACCGCGACCTCCACATGATTCAGGTCACGCGCGGTGCCGAGTTTCCGCTGGTCACGGTGCGCACTCGCTTGCCTGAATCGGATGCCACGGCGTCGACCATTAACGCTGATCTTGAGATCCAGTTTGCGGGCCAGACGGCCCAGTACAAGCAGGTTCCTTTCAAGCTAGATAAACAAGGGAACGAGATTCATATCACGGGAACAATTCCGGCTACGCTGGTGGATTTTAAGATCGACCCCCCATCGCTGCTGACGATGCCCGTCAAGAATGAAATACCGGTGCGTATAGACCTGACATGGCATCAGCAGTGACGCGGCAGTTGTTGGCTCAGGAAGTTTCTAGTCCCCTGCCTGTCAAGCAATTTAAGAATGTAACTTTGAGGTAATCGTCTTGCAAAATCAAAATGTAACCCTCCCGGCTGTTCTTTCTTGTTTTGTGGTCGTGCCTTTGCCTGTTCTCTGGGGGTAGGGGTGCAG
>Ga0307474_10003765_pt1 | contig 10941 bp, 3 predicted proteins | sample atmos_gasesECM1C_2_FD_203312 | JGI IMG/M metagenome (GOLD analysis project Ga0307474, IMG submission 203312) | Hardwood forest soil microbial communities from Morgan-Monroe State Forest, Indiana, United States - atmos_gasesECM1C_05 | ecosystem: Environmental > Terrestrial > Soil > Temperate...
CTCTTTGAGATCCGCTTCGCTCAAGTTGAAGTTGGTCAGGCTCAATGCCGCGTCTTCCAGCGTTGTCGAGACGATGAGCGGGATCTGCGCCGACTCGCTCGGTGCCGCCGGATCGAATGCATCGTGGGTCAGATACTTGCCGTCGAGCACGGGGCCGTTCCCCAAGCCCGGCGCACCCGCCCCGGCCGCGACCTGTGCTTCCAGCAATTGCTGCCACGATACCTTCTGCAAATCGGCAATGCGGGATTTTGCAATTCCCAACTGCTTGAGGAGCGCTTCCGCATTCTGAGTCGCACGATCCTTTGGAACGAATTTCAACAGCGAACCGCTTTGCACCGCCGCCCGATGGAACAGACCCTTGGCGGCCGGCGTTGCCAACATGGTGCTCGTCTTGGCGCCGCCGCCCGACTGCCCGAAAATCATCACGTTGCCGGGGTTGCCGCCGAAATTCTCGATGTTGTCCCGTACCCATTCGAGCGAGGCGGTCAGATCCATGATCCCGGCGACGCCCGCGTACGCAAATTCGGGCGGCGCGCCCAAGTCTGCGAGGTGCGTATAGCCGAAGCTCGCCAAGCGATGATTCACTGTGACCACCACCACGTCGCCGAATCGCGCAAGCTGCGCGCCGTCGTAGCCGATTGCGTTCCCTGAGCCGGTGGTAAACCCGCCGCCGTGAAAGGAAACCAGCACGGGCCGCTTGGCACCGTCCTTGAGTCCCGGTGTCCAGATGTTCAACGACAGGCAGTCCTCGCCCATGCCGCCGGGTTGGTAATCCCAATGAATCATCATGGCGTAATCGGAGCGCAAATCCGCCGGCGCTTGGGGACTGATCTGGCCATGCGCCAGGCATTCGCGCACGCCTTTCCAGCTCGCCGGTTTTTTCGGCGGCATGAAGCGGTTGCGTCCCGCGGTTGACGCGCCGTAGGGAATGCCCTTGAATTCCTTGACGCCGGCGTTTTGCAGGCCCTGCACCTTGCCGTAAGCCGTGTCGGTTTCGACGAAAATACTTCCCGTGCCGCCGCCGCCGAGTCCTCCCCGCGTCGCGGGCGGTGCCGGGGGTGTCTGAGCTTGAACGTGCGACGCCAACGATGTCACGCCCGCTGCAGCGATCGTCAGCGCCGAGGACTTCAGGAAATTGCGACGGCTGGTCGCCTCGTCAATTTGGCCAGCGACAATCTTCTTGTCCACGAGAACCCCCTTTTCAATAGCGATCAATTTTGGCAAAAAAAAACGGCGGGTTGTTCAGGCCCGCCGTTGTACTCGAGTCAATTCAATATCGAAACTTGAACCTACTTGAACTTCACCCGCGCCGTGAGACCGAAGGTTCGCGGAGCGCCGAGATAAGAAGAGATGGTGTTGAATTGGAATGGCGAATCGAACGCCACGGCGTAATAGTACTTATCCGCCAGGTTGGCGCCCCAAGCTTCAATTGCCCAGGACTCATCCAAGGCGCCGAACCCGATGCGTCCGTTGAGCAGGCCAAATCCTTCCTGAATCTTTCTCGGATCGAGATCGGAGCCCGTGTTGTACGAGGAGTTGTATTTCTCTTCGAGACTGGTGCGAAAGCCCAGTGTCGCCGAGACCGGCAGCACGTACGCAGCCGACAGCGCTCCGGACCAGAGCGGCGCGAAGGACAGGCGATTGTTGTCGCGCGCCGTGCAGCCATTTTCCGGGCCGCCGCAGAAGTCCGGCAGCGCGTTGCCAAAGTTGGTGATGTTGGTCAAATCCTGCGTCACGCCGCCCGCGATGGTCAGCCCCGAGATGGGTGTTGCCCAGGCAAAATCGACATCGAAGCCTTTCGATATGACGCGATCGAGCGAGGTGACCACGAACTGAATTCCGGTAAAGGTGTTCAGCTGGAAGTCGGTGTATCTCTGATAGAACACCGCTGCATTCAAGCGCAGGGTCTTGTCGAACAGGGTGGTCTTGATGCCCACTTCACCCGACACAACCGTCTCGCGCGGGAAATGCGTGTCGTAGTTCGGCGTCAAGCCGATCGGATCGGCTGCCGGACAGTTCGGCGGCAACACCTCCCCCGCAATCAACGGCGTCGCAGGGCAGGTGACGCGCGACAGGTTGTAGCCGCCCGCCTTGTAGCCATTCGCGCCCGAAACGTACACCATCGCCTCTTCGTTGAACCGATAGGACAGTTTGAGCGTGCCGGACAGATTGTTCTCCGTGTTCGACTGGTCGAATCCTGTTCCTGTGAAGAAGGGGTTGAGACCCGTGTAGCAGCCGTAGCCGAGCAAGAATGCCTGAGCGTTTGTGCCGGCGAGAGGCGAAGTCGGCGATACCAACGAAGAGTTCAACAAGGCGCCGCAGCCCGGACCGCCACCGACAGAGTTATAGCTCGCAGTAGCCGTTTTCTTTTCTTCAGTGCCTCGCAAACCTGCAGTCAGGTCCAGGCCCTGCGTAATGTTCCAAGTTTCATTGGTAAACAACGCATAGCTTCTCGCGGTCTGTTGATAGCCATCGTTGTAGCCGGTGCCGCCAAAGGTGGCGCCGGGTGGATCGCCGGTCAGTTGCGACACCAACAGCGGATTGAATGGTCCTCCAATCGATGCGGACGCGACCGCACTGATGTAGGTCTCAAATTGATCGCCGGTCAGGCCCAGCGTGCGGGTGGACAATATTTCATTGCTGAAAAATCCGCCCACCAACCAATTCAGGGAATCCACTTTTCCAGCCAAGCGCAACTCTTCGCTGAATTGCTTGAAATCCGTGGAATTGGCGTTGCCATTGTCGGGGAACGAAAGCAAATCGATGCCGGTGTAGTCGACATCGTTGCCGCCCGCGACCGTGTTGTCGCGCCAGGCGGTGATCGAGGTCAGCTTGCCGAACCCGAGATTCCAGTTCAGTTCGCCGGAGACCCCCATGTCGCGCACATGCTGCGTGATGATCTGGTTGTCATACGCAACATAGCTGGACGGCAGACGAACCACGCCCGGCTGACCGATCAGCGGCGAATCGCCCAAGCCCCCGGTTCTTCCGCCCAAGGCTGGCGTCGAGGCAAAAACGTTGACCAAACCTTGAAACGGGCCGGGATATTCGACCACAGCGCTGCAGCAGGATTCATTGCGCTTCGCATAGTCGGCGATCAGCAAGAAATCGACAGAGTCGCTGGGCGTGAACAGCAACTGACCGCGAACATTGTAAGCATGGCGGTCGTTGGTGTTGTTTTGGGTGCTGGGTCCAACGCCATTCACGACATCCAGAAAGCCCCTGTTTTGCTGAAAGCCGGCATAGAGCCGGCCGGCAAGGTTCTCAGCCAGCGGTCCAGTGATCGATGCGCGGTACTCTTGGTCATTGAAGTTTCCGCCGGTCACTTCCGCCATGGCGCCAAAGGTGCTCGAGGGTCTCTTGGTGGTGACGTTGATGACGCCGGCGTCGTTGTTCTTGCCGAACAACGTACCCTGCGGTCCGTAGAGAACTTCGATTTGTTCGATCTCGCCCAGATCTCCAAAGGCAACGCCGTTGCGCGGCCTGTATACACCGTCGATGTTCACGCCAACCGAGGATTCCAGGCCCGGATTGTCGCCAACTGTGCCGATGCCGCGAATGCGCGCAGTGGTGATCGCTTCATTGCCTTCGGAAGTCACGGTCAGTCCCGGGGTCAAGATGGCGAGGTTTCTAATGTTGGTGATGCCCGCGTCCTGCACTTGCTGCGCATTGATCGCAACCACGGAAATCGGCACGTCTTGCAGGTTTTGTGACCGCTTTTCTGCGGTTACGATGATCTCTTCCAGCACCGGCGCGTTGGACGCGTCCGCCGCTATCGCGTGCGCGCTGCCGAAGGCTCCGGACACGGCGAGGACGAGATAGATGGCTCGTCGTGAGGTCACAGTTTGATTTGTCATGGGGTCTTACACCTAATTTTATCGATGGTATTTGCGCAATCCGCTGCGGCTGCCACGTCTCGCCTAAAATTAGGGGTGACTCCTAGCGTCAGAAGCATCGAGTCCCGCTATCCTTAAGACCTGTAGACGCACTCCCGCCAGTTGCGTATGTTGAGCCTACGGAAAGCGTGGCGCAAGCACCACGCTTTCCGCGACATTTGGTTGACAAATGGCGCCACGTGCTTGATTTGACCGCTAGGAAGACTGAAGCTTATTAGTGGTATAAAAGATACATCGTGAGAAACCCAGATCCTTGGCAACCGCCAGAACCGGAGCCCGATCCGCCGCCGACCACCCGCCGCGCGGCGATCATCGGGCTGGTCATGATCGTGATCTTGGTGATCGCAGGCTTATTGTTGACGCACACCCTGGGCGGCATGGCGCGTCTGCAGGACTGCGCCCTGTCTGGCCGATCGAACTGCTCGAGCAATCGTTAAGGGTGTGCCCGCGCGCAGGCTCAGGCCTTGAGGACGCCCTTGGCCTTCGCCGTGTGTGTCGCGATCATGTCCATCAGCGCCGGCGACAGACAATCATAGGGTTCGAGCTTCAGTTCCCGTAAGCGTGCGCGCACGGCGCCCATCTGGTCAGGCTTGGTTCCCGACTCGATCACCGAAGATACGAAGGCGGCAAATTCGGGTGCGGCCCAGCCGTTGGCGTCCAAAAGTTCAGGATGAATGAAATCGAAACCGTAGATCGGGTGGCCCTTGTTTTCGATGCGGCCGTACATGTGCACGCCGCACGTGTTGCAGGCGTGACGTTGAATCGGCGCCGCCGCATCGACCACTTTCAATTTCTGCGCGTTCGCGCCGACGGTCAGCTTGTCGCGAGGAACCACGGCGACCAGCGAAAACGTGGCGCCCTTGGGCTTCCAACACTTGGTGCAACCGCAGACATGATTGAAAGCCACGTCGCCCTTGATGCTAACGGTGACGGGCGCTTGTGCGCACTGGCATTTAAGCGTTCCGCCGCTGAAGGATGAACTCCCCTTTTTGACGCCGCTGTCTACCGCGGGATGAATACCTACGCTCATGCTTGGCCCCTCGCTGAAGTCTTATGATTACCACGCACCCTGGTGCAGCCGCCAGTATACGCCTGCGGCAGCTGGCACGAGAAAGGCTTGTGCGCCTTCAGCTGCTCATCAGAACTGTGCCGTGACGCGCGCAAAGAAGAAGCGACCCAGGGAATCGAAAGTGCCCGGGAAAGTATTCCCATTGCACGAACTTCCGTTCGGCGTAATCGTCGGGCAGTCCGACGCGAAGCCGCCACCGCCGGAGGTGATGATGGGTGGATCCTTGTCGAGCACGTTGTTCACACCCACTTGCAGCTTGAACATCTTGTAGAGCGACACATCGGCCGACAGGTCAAAGTAGTTGTACGGCTTGATGTGCTGCGTCAGCGGCAGAGGGTTGCCTGCCAATTGCGTATTCGGACTGATCTGCTCCGAGTCCGTGCCGCTCAAGAAGCGCCAGCGGGCGGTCAAGTCAAATCCGCTCCAGGGCGTGGCCCAGGTAGTATTGAACACATGGCGCCACTTGGCGTTCGGCGCACCGCAAGTCGTGCCGAAGTAACCGGCGCAATCGTACGCAGGCCCGCCGGTCAGAGGCTGGGTGCCCAAGTTGATCAGCCGCGTGCCCTCCAAGTTGAAGAGCAACGAGCCGAAATCCGCCAGCGGCTGGCGGTAATTGATTTTGGCATCCACGCCGCGGGTGGTCAGAGAGCCGAAGTTCACGTTGGTGTCCGTGATGAATCCCGCCTGGGTCCTGAACAATGAGCCGTTCGGATCGCGATGTATCGCACTACAAAATGCCGGGTCGCCTGTTGAAATACAGTTATTGATGATGGTATCGGCGCCGATCGCACCGATTGTGTCCTGCAGCTTGATGTTGAAATAGTCGAATGACATCGAGAAGTTCTCGATGAAGTGCGGCGTGACTACGATGCCCGCCGAATAGGTATCGGATTTTTCCGGAGTCAAATTCGGGTTGCCGCCGAGAAAGCCGTTATATTGTGCGGCGGTATTGGCAATGATATGACCGTACTGCGTCGCACTCACTCCCGCCAGCAAGCATTGCGCTTGCGTTCCCTTGGGCGTGGGTCCCGCACAAGGATCGGTAGAGCCGTCGAGCCCCACCGCCTGCGGCGCAAACAGCTCGCCGATGTTAGGCGCGCGCACCGCGCGCGAGTAGCTGGCGCGAACTCGGAAATCACTGGTGGGCGCCCATTCAGCTCCGAACTTATAAGTGTTCGTCTTGAACCCCAAGTTGTAATCGGAATACCGATAGCCCACTTCCAAGGCCAGGGACTCCGCCATCGGCTTGTGATCGATGAGCGGGATGCCGAGTTCAGTGAAAATTTCGCTCACATGATAGTTGCCCGACACCGGGACCACGGGGCCGCTCGAGCCTTCCGCGTTGCCTTCTTCGCTCGCCACGTCCGGTGAGAATACCGCCGACTCCGAGCGGTATTCTGCGCCGACGTTGACCTTGAGACCTTCATCGGCCATGGGCGACTTGAGGTTCCACTTGCTCAGATCGGCCGTCACCGATCCCGAGACTACGTATTCGATCGTTGACGCGTCGGTCAGAAGAGGAATCGAGAGATAATTGAGCGCCGCCGGGGTCACGCCATTCGGTACCCAGATGTTGTAGGGCACGCAATTCTTGTCAGTTCCGTCGAACACAGATTGACATTCCGCCTGGCCGGCGAGCGGGTTGGGAGCTCCATTCGCCAATGTTGCCGGCCCGGTAATCACGTTCAGCGCATTCGTCACGCGCGATGAGTCGAAGAAATTCAGATTTCTGATGATGCTGTCGGTGGAATCGCGCTGCGCATACACATCGAAGGTCAATCCGTCGATGATGTCACCCTTCAATCCCACCACCGCGCGAATGGTGTTATTGGTCACGTCGAGTATGCGGCCGCCGCCTTCGACATTTCGCCGGCCAATGTACAGAAGTGCATTGCCTCCGGCGGTCCCGTTTTGCGTCAACGCTGCGGAGCAAACCGCCGCCGCTTCCGCCGCGGTCAGCAGCGGATCGGCGCAAGGAATGGGCGTCGCCGTGAAGAAGTCACCGCTCGCTGCAACTTGAGCGTCTGTCGTATTGCGCGCCAGCATCACTTCGCCGTACGCAGTCAAATGATCGTTGATCGCATAGTTGAGAAACGAGCCGCCGGTCCAACGTTCGCTCGGGCGTTGGTAGAAATTCAAGGGACCGAAGTTGTACGCGTCGGCCGCGCCGAAAGGACGAAAGGCGCCGGTCTTGCCGTCGACCGTATTCGAGAAGATTTGCCCGGACGCTGCGTAAGCCAGGAAGTTGCCGCCGGCGCCATTCTTCGCCGAGGTGCCAGATCCGCCGCAAGTCAATTTTCCGGCCGCCGTCGAATCCAAAACGCAGGCCGCGTAGTCATACTTCGCTTCCAGCACCGCCGCCGCCTTGTCGTAGGTCAGATAAAAAGTCGCGTTGCCTTTGTTGTCGGCAAAGTTGGATCCCATCAACACCGACACGTTTTTGCCGAAGCCGGTGTTGACGCTGCTGTCCGGCAGCGCATCGCCATTCGCGCTCACGACAGCCTGTGCTGTCGGATTGTTGTTCCGGTGTTGAAAGTAGCTGTAGCTGCTGTCGATCTTCACGCCTTCAAAGTGCGTGTTGAGCACGAAGTTCACCACGCCCGCCACCGCGTCCGCACCATATACCGAGGAAGCACCGCCGGTGAGGATGTCGACCCGCTCGATCAGTGCTGCCGGAACCTCGTTGATGTCGGAAACATTGGTGCCGGTGCCGTTGCCCGGACCCAACCGCCGGCCATTCACGAGCACAAGAGTGCGTTTCGGACCCAGGCCGCGCAGATTGACTGATGCCGTGCCGTCCGAACCGTTTGACACGGTGGAGTTCTGGCCCGCAAATACCATGGGCAAGTTGTTGAGAATGTCCTCGACGCGTGTGAGGTTGGTCGATGAGATGTAGCCTGCATCAACGCTGGTGATCGGACTGATCGCCGTCAGGTTCGGCGATGTAATGCGTGAACCGGTGACTACGACCTCCTCGAGCCCGGCGTTCGGTGTTTCGTTCGCCGCCGCCGGCACGGTTTGCGACCAGGAAATCGGAACGACGGCGGTTGCCGCCGTCGCGGCCAATGCCATGCGAATTGCGATTTGCAATTTACGATTGATCCCCATTGCACGTTCTCCCGAATTTTTGAACCCTTGAGACAGACGCTGTCGCCCAGCGCTTAGCTCTGCTGCATCTTGTTCTGCGAGTTTTTTTTGTGAAATACAGCTGCGGGACAACGATCGGACCAATCGCGCCAAGCGCCGCGCGCGGTCAATCCACGCTGTGGTGAGATGGGGGCCTGTCCTGATACAATGACCCGTCCCCTGCGAGAAAAATTCATGAGCGTACTCAACTCATTCCATCCCGCCGTCGCCGCGTGGTTTTCGCGGACCTTTGATGCGCCTACGGATGCGCAGGTTCGCGCGTGGCCGGCGCTGGCTGCGGGCGATCATGTCCTGGTCGCTGCCCCGACGGGATCCGGCAAGACATTTGCGGCGTTCCTGTCGGCCATCGATCAACTCGTCAAGGAAGGGCTTCAAGGCCCTTTGCCCGACGAGACGCGCGTGGTGTACGTGTCGCCGTTGAAGGCCCTGTCGAATGACATCCAGCGCAATCTGGAGGCGCCGCTGAACGGCATTCGCGAAGAGTTGGCGGCCTTAGGCCTTGCGGACGTCGAGATTCGTGCGGTGGTGCGCACCGGGGACACGACGCAATCGGAACGCGCCGGTATGCGGCGTCGAGCCCCGCACATCGTGGTGACCACCCCGGAATCGCTGTACATCTTGCTGGGTTCGCAGTCCGGCCGCGATATGCTCGCGACCTGCCGCACGGTCATCGTCGATGAAATTCACGCGATCGCCGGCAACAAGCGCGGCGCGCATTTGGCGCTATCGCTGCAGCGCCTGCAGTCCTTGAGCGGCGCCGGTCTGATCCGCGTGGGGCTGTCGGCGACGCAAAAGCCGATCGAGGAAGTTGCCAGGTTCTTGACGGGCGCGAATCCCGTGCCTTGCACCATTGTCGATGCCGGCCATGTCCGGCGGCGCGACTTGGCCCTGGAGGTTCCGCCGGCGCCGCTCGAGGCGGTGATGTCGGGCGAGGTTTGGACGCAGGTCTACGATCGCTTGGCGCTGTTGGTTTTGGAGCATCGCACCACCTTGGTATTCGTCAATACGCGCCGGATGGTCGAGCGCGTAGCGCGGCATCTGTCCGAGCGCGTCGGCGAGGAGAATGTCGGAGCGCATCACGGCAGCTTATCCAAAGAGCGCCGCCTGAATGCCGAGCAGCGTCTGAAACGAGGCGACCTAAAGGTGCTGGTGGCCACAGCCTCATTGGAGTTGGGAATCGACATCGGCGATGTGGACCTGGTGTGTCAAATAGGCTCGACCCGATCCATCAATTCTTTCTTGCAGCGTGTGGGGCGCGCGGGCCACTCGGTCGGCGGCATCTCCAAGGGCCGGCTTTTTCCGCTGTCCCGCGACGAATTGGTCGAATGCGCCGCGCTGCTCGACGCGGTGCGGCGCGGGGAGCTTGACCGGCTCAAGATCCCGGAAAATGCGCTGGACGTGTTGGCGCAGCAGATTACCGCGGAAGTGTCGGCACGCGAATGGTCGGAGGACGATCTGTTCTCGTTGCTGCGCGGCGCGTATCCCTACCGCAACTTGAAGCGCGAAGAATTCGACGAATGTGTGCGGATGCTGGCGGAAGGGTTCAGCACGCGGCGCGGCCGCCGCGGCGCATTGCTGCATCATGATGCCGTCAATAAAATGCTGCGGCCGCGCAAAGGCGCCCGGCTCACCGCGATCACTTCCGGCGGCGCCATACCCGACAATGCCGACTATCGCGTGATGCTCGAGCCGGAATCCATAGTAGTGGGCTCGGTGAACGAAGACTTCGCGGTGGAAAGCCTGCAGGGCGACGTATTCCAGCTCGGCAACACGTCTTATCGAATTCTGCGCGTTGAGCGCGGCACGGTGCGAGTCGAGGATGCGCACGGACAGCCGCCCTCGATTCCCTTTTGGCTGGGCGAGGCCCCTGGCCGCACCATGGAACTGTCATCCGCGGTCTCGGCCCTGCGCAAGCAAATCGAGCGGCGGCTTGGGGAAGAGCCGCCCACGGCGCTTTGCTGGCTTCAGGAAACGGTGGGCCTGGATGAGGCGTCCGCTTTTCAAATCGTGCAGTACTTGAGCGCAGGCTTTGCGGCGCTCGGCACGTTGCCGACCCTGGAAACGGTCGTGTTCGAACGATTCTTCGATGAATCGGGCGGCATGCAACTCATTATTCATTCGCCTTACGGCAGCCGCGTCAATCGGGCGTGGGGACTGTCGCTGCGCAAGCGCTTTTGCCGGACCTTTAATTTCGAATTGCAGGCCGCAGCCACGGAAGATCACATCGTGCTGTCGCTGACGCACGCACATAGTTTTGAACTCGCCGAGGCAGCGCGCTATTTGAATTCCAATTCAGTCCGACAGGTGCTGATCCAAGCCCTGTGTGCGGCGCCGATGTTCGAGGTTCGCTGGCGTTGGGACGCCGGCATCGCGCTGGCTCTGCCGCGCTTTCGCGGCGGCAAGAAAATCCCGCCGCAGATCGCGCGCATGAATGCCGAGGATTTGCTGGCCTCGGTGTTTCCGGACCAGGTTGCCTGTGCTGAGAATCTTCCGGGCGAGATCGAAGTGCCGGATCATCCCCTGGTCCGGCAAACCATTCGCGATTGTTTGGAAGAGGCGATGGACATCGATGAGTTCGAGGCGATGTTGCGCAGGTTGGAGAGCGGCGACATCCGCGTAGTCGCAAAGGATCTCACGGAGCCCTCGCCGCTGGCGCTCGAGGCGCTGAACGCGCGGCCCTATGCTTATCTGGATGACGCACCGCTCGAAGAGCGGCGCACGCAAGCCGTCATGAGCCGCCGCTGGTTGGATCCCACCGAAGCGGCGGATATCGGCAAGCTGGACCCGGAAGCGATCGCGCGCGTGCGTGCCGAGGCATGGCCGGATGCC
>Ga0307474_10003767_pt1 | contig 10941 bp, 8 predicted proteins | sample atmos_gasesECM1C_2_FD_203312 | JGI IMG/M metagenome (GOLD analysis project Ga0307474, IMG submission 203312) | Hardwood forest soil microbial communities from Morgan-Monroe State Forest, Indiana, United States - atmos_gasesECM1C_05 | ecosystem: Environmental > Terrestrial > Soil > Temperate...
GTACCCGGCCGCAGACCAGCACCCGCGCGGCCGCCGCGCCGGACGGTAGGCCGAGGACCCGGGCCAGGTCGTTGCCGTTCCCGGCCGGGATGATCCCGAACCCGGTGCCCGCGCTCGCGGCCGGGCCGGCCAGCGCGCCCGCCATGCCGTCGCCGCCCACGGCCACCACCACATGGCCGAGCCGGGCCGCTCCGGCGGCGATGTCCCTGGCGTCCCGCAGGCTCGCCGACTCGCGGACCTGATAGGCCGCCCCGGCCGCGTCGAGCATGGCGGTGACCTCCGGCAGCACCCGCAGCGACCGGCCCCGCCCCGCCGACGGGTTGACGACGAGACAGAACGGGCCATTCATGGGTCCTCCGGAGTTGTCCAGTGATGACAGGCACGATAAGCGGCAGCCGCCGCCCTGGCGACAGTCCCGGGCGTACCATCAATTCTCATGGCGGGTGAGGGCAAGGCAGCCAGCACCGAGGCGCACTTCCTGCAGGTGCAGACGACGACCGACTCGCGGGCCGAGGCGATGGAACTCGCGCATGACGCGGTGGCGGCCCGGCTGGCGGCATGCGCCCAGGTCGCCGGGCCGATCGCGAGCACCTACTGGTGGGAGAACGGCCTGGAGCGCGCCGAGGAGTGGCTGGTCATGCTCAAGCTGCCCGCCGACCGCTACCAGCCGCTCGCCGATTTCCTCACCGAGCGGCACAGCTACGACGAGCCGGAGATCGTCGCGACGCCGATCGTCGCCGGGGCCCCGGCCTACCTAAGCTGGATCGAGGAGGAAACCCGCCCGGAATAACCGGCCCAAGGGGGTGCCCGTGACCACGCCTGAGCCCAAAGCTTCGCTGCCGGACCGCGGGCTGTACGGCCCCGGCTCGGTGACCTGGCGGATCATGGGCGAGCCGGTCATCTGGGTGGCCGGCTTCCGGGCCCTGTACATGCAGGCGCTGCATCCCAGGGTCATGCGGGGCACCTGGCAGAACACCTCGTTCGCCAAGCCCGGCGAGGCCTGGGGCCGGTTCGTCCGCACCACCGAGTTCGTGAGCGTGCGCACCTACGGCAGCCTGCCCGAGGTCGAGCGGGTCGGCCGGCGAGTGCGGAAGATCCACGCGTCGCTGACCGGGATCGACGCCGACGGGACCCGGTTCCGGCTGGACGAGCCCGAGTTGCTGCTCTGGGTGCACTGCGGCGAGATCGGGTCTTACGTGGACGTCGCCCGCCGCTGCGGCATGGGCCTGTCGGCCGCCGACCTGGACGCATTCGTCGACGAACAGCGCCGCAGCGCCGCCGTGGTGGGCCTCGACCCGGAGGCGGCGCCGGGCAGCGTGGCCGCGCTCGAGGCCTACTACGAGCGGGTCAGACCCGGCCTGTACGCCTGCGCGGAGGCGAAGCAGGCGCTGCGCCGGTCCTTCAACCCGGACGTGCCGGCCCAGTACCTCCCGCTCAAGCTGATGGTCCCGCCGCTGAACACACTGGCGTTCGCGACCCTGCCGCGCTGGGCGCGCCGGATGTACGGGCTGCCGGGCAGCCCGGTGACTGACCTGGGCGCGACCGTGGCCCTGCGCATGGCGCACCAGTCGGTGACGCGCATCCCGAGGCAGCTGATCTACCTCCCGGCCGCCCGGGCGGCCCGGCGACGCGAGCGGGAAAGGGGCCGGCGCGCGGCGGCCTGATCGTCGCGAGAGGGAAGGGACCAGCGCGCGCGCGGCCTGATCGTCGAAACAGGAACGGGATCGCCGGACGGCGGCCTAGTCCTCGGCGGCCTGGTCCTCGGGGGCCTGGTCGCCGGTCAGCCGGCCGCCCGGCGGCACGTTCCACAAGCGCAGCACCGGGCGGTCATGCTCGGTGCCGAGCAGCGAGAACGTGCCGGTGTCCAGCCGGAACAGGCGGCCCGCGTCCGGTTCCAGGCCCAGCCAGCGGGCGGTGAGCACCCGCAGCATGTGCCCGTGGGCCACGACCGCCACGTCGCCCTGGTCGAGCAGCGGGGTGACCCGGGCCAGCACGGCGTCGGCGCGCGCGCCGACCTGGGCCACGGTTTCGCCCGGGTGCGCGGCGTCGCCGGGGATCACCCCGTCCCGCCACAGGTACCAGCCGGGACGCTCGGCCTCGATCTGCGTCGTGGTCCGTCCCTCGTAACCGCCGTAGTCCCATTCCTGCAGGTCGGGGTCGGGCTTGGCGTCCCGCAGCCCGGCCAGCCCGGCGGTGCGCACCGCCCGGGAGGCGGGGCTGGTGAACGCGGCCGCGATGTGCCGCCCGGCCATGGCCGGGGCGAGCGCGGCCGCGGCTGCCTCGCCGCGGGGGGTGAGCGGGATGTCGGTGCGGCCGGTATGCCGCCCCGACGCGCTCCACTGGGTCTCGCCGTGCCGGAGCAAGATCAGCTCTCCCATGGCCCCATCATCTCAGCGGTAAGTCGGTTGACACGTTCATCGGTCATATGTAAGTTCTAGCTGACAGGTGAAGACAACAGCTGAACCACAGGACCCGAGGAGCCGACGCTGACCGCCCAGACCGAGCCGCTGTACGGCGAGGAGGAGCTGCTCGCCAAGCTCACCGCCGTGGCCAACCCGCTGCGGCTGCGGGTCATCGCCGAGCTGTCCGAGGGACGGGTGCATGTCAGCGAGCTGGCCCGGCGGCTCGGGATCTCCCGGCCGCTGCTGTACATGCACCTGGACCGGCTGGAGAAGGCGGGCATCGTGACCGGCCACCTAGAACTGTCCGAGGACGGGAAGGCGATGAAGTACTTCGAACTGGTGCCGTTCGAGCTGCGGCTGACGGCACAGGTCATCACCGAGGCGGTGCGGGCCGGAACCCACATGGAGGAGAACGAGAGATGACCGGCATGCATACGCTGGCCGCCGGCGGCAGCGTGAACTACAACGCGATCTTCATTCCACTCGGGATCCTTCTCGTGGTCGGAGGCGTGATCGCGGTGATCGTGTCCTCCTACTTCCGGTTGCAGGGCCACCGCGCCGACGCGGTCGCGATGGCCAACTACCGCAAGCTCGCCGAGGATGCGGTGGCCAACCAGGAAGAACTACGCGAGCAACTGGCCAAGCTGACCGAGAAGGTGCAGGCCGTTGAGCAGCTGATGAGGGATGTCGGATGAACGCCCCGGCTCCCGCCCCACCTGGTCACACCACGCTGAATCTGAATCGCAACCCGCTGCGCCTGCTGGTCTCGTCCGGGCCGTGGCGCGCCGCCTGGTACCTGGGCGGCTACGTGTTCGTGACCGGCTGGGTGCTGTTCTCCATCGCGTTCACCGCCACCGTGTCGGCCGCGGCCTTCGCGATCACCCTGGCCGGGATCCCGCTGGCGATCGCCGCGGCGGCGGTGGTGCGCTGGTGCGCGGCCGCTGAGCGGGTCCGGCTCCGGCAGGTGTTCGCCGGGCCGGTGCCGCGCGCTGCGTACCGCTCCACAGACGGCCTCGCCATCATGGCGCGGGCCAGGTCCACCTGGAAGGACCCGGCCCTGTGGCGAGACAGGGCGTACGTTATCGGTCTTTGGAGTCCGCTGTTCATCCTGGACACGGTCGTGCTGACGATCTGGCTGACGTTCCTGGCCGGGATCACCGTGCCGATCTGGTACTGGGCGCCGCGGGGCACCGGCATCGCGGGCTACACCAGTTCCACGACCGTGCACGGGCTCGCGTTCGGCTACTTCCCGCACGGGCCGCACGGGCCGGGCGGCGTGGGCCTGTTCGTGGACAGCGTGCCCTCGGCGCTGCTCGCCGCCGCCTGCTTCCTCGTCCTGTTCCTGATCTTCAACTACGTCCTGGTGCTCACCGCGCGCGCCCACGCGCGGGTGGCCCTGTCCCTGCTCGGCGCCCCCGCCGACCCGCTGGCCCGGGCCAAGGAGGTGCTGGCCGGCCCGGGCCCGCTCGGCTCCCTGCGGCAAAACCCAGTGCAGACCACACAGAAGTAAACCCCGCCCGCGAGTGGCAGCTCGCGGGCGAGGGCAACGCAGCGACGGTCCCACCCTGATAACCACCGATTGAGAGGCCATGATGAGCCAGTCGCAGGTTCCAGTATTGCCGCATGTCGGTCCGGGCGGCCATGAACGCCCCCGGCGCGCCCGGGCCCCGCTCGTCGAACGAGTCGCCGGATGGAGCGCCCGGCACCGCAAGACCGCCGTGTTCGGCTGGCTGGCCCTGGTCGCGATCGTGATCGTGGCCGGGCAGGCGCTGGGCGGCAAGACCATGCCCGCCTATGACGCCGGGCAATCCGGGCAGGCCGAGCAGGCCCTGCACCGGCTAGGCGTGGTGGCCCCGGCCGTGGAGGACGTGCTGATCCAGGCCCGGGCGCCGGGCCGGACCTTCGCGGGCGACCCGGCGATGCGCCAGGCCGCCCGCCAGGTGACAACGGCGCTGGCCGCGCTCCCGGGGGCCGCGACCGGCATCCGCTCGCCGCTGCAGCCGGGCAACGGCGCCCTCAACCGTGCCCTGATCTCTGCCGACGGGCGCAGCGCGCTGGTCACCTTCCAGGTCCCCGGGCCGGCCATCGACCAGGCCACGGCGGTCGCTCCCGCGCAGCGCGCGGTCGCGGCGATCGCGGCCCGGTACCCGGGCCTGCGGATCGGCGAGGGCGGGGACGCCAGCTCGGCCGCGGCGATCAACACCGTCCTGGGCGGCGGCTTCCGCCGGGCCGAGGCGACCTCGGTGCCGGTCACCCTGGTGCTGCTGGTCGTGGTGTTCGGCGCGCTGATCGCCGCGGGGATCCCGCTGCTCCTGGCCATCACGTCGGTGCTCAGCGCCCTCTCGCTGCTCACCCTGCTCAGTCACTGGCTGCCGGTCGGGTCCAGCACGTCCGAGGTGGTACTGATCATCGGCATGGCGGTCGGCATCGACTACTCGCTGTTCTACCTGCGCCGCGAGCGCGAGGAGCGGGCCGCCGGTCACGGCACCCGCGAGGCCGTGCGGATCGCCGCCGCCACATCGGGCCGGGCGATCGTGGTGTCCGGGCTGACCGTAATGATCGCGCTGGCCGGGCTGTTCCTGACCGGCTACGACGTGTTCAGCGGCATCGCGTTCGGCACGATCGCGGTGGTCGGCACCGCGGTGCTGGGCTCGCTGACCGTGCTGCCCGCGCTGCTGTCCTGGCTGGGACCGTGGGCCGACCGGGGCCGGATCCCGGTCCTCGGCCGCCGGCGGACCGCCGCCCGGCCGTCGCGGGCCTGGGGCGCGCTGGCGCGGAACGTCGTGGCGCGCCCGGTGATCTGGGGCGGGGTGGCGGCCATCGCCCTGCTCGCGCTGGCCGCGCCCGCGCTCGGCATGCGGATCGGCCAGCCCGCCGTCGACCTGCCCGCCGGAAACCCGGTAGCGCAAACGATGGACCGGGTCCAGCTGGCGTTCCCGCGGTCCCCGTCGCCCGCCCAGGTGGTGGTGACCGGCACCGGGCTGGCCAGCCCGGCCATGCGCGACGCCGTGGCCGCGCTGCAGGCCAGGGCGGCGGCCGGCGGGCCGGGCAGCCCGGTCCACGCTCCCGTCACGGCCACGCCGGTCGGCGGCGGCCGGGGCGTGGTCCTGGGCGTCCCGCTGGCGGGCGACGGGGGAGACGCCGCCTCCGCCGCCGCGCTGGTCACCCTGCGCGACCAGGTCCTGCCCGCGACGCTCGGCCGGGTCGCCGGGATCAGCTACGCCGTGACCGGCGACACCGCGTCCATCCGCGACGACGACGCGGCCATGCACGCCGCCACGCCGCTGGTGATCGGGTTCGTGGTGGTGCTGGCGTTCGGCCTGCTGCTGGTGGCGTTCCGGTCGCTGACGATCCCGCTGATCTCGATCGTGCTCAACCTGCTGTCGGTGGCGGCCGGCTACGGCCTGATCACGCTGATCTTCCAGGACGGCCGGCTGCAGGGCCTGATCGGCTACACCTCGTTCGGGGGGATCATCTCCTGGATCCCGCTGTTCATGTTCGTGCTGCTGTTCGGGCTGAGCATGGACTACCACGTGTTCATCCTGAGCCGGATCCGCGAGCTGCGGGCGCGCGGGGAGACCACCCGGGGCGCGATCGTGGGCGGGATCTCCGGCAGCGCCGGGGTGGTGACGAGCGCGGCGGTGATCATGGTGGCGGTGTTCTCGATCCTGGCCACGCTGCCGATCGTGGACACCAAGACGCTCGGCGTCGGCCTGGCCGGCGCGGTGCTGATCGACGCCACCGTGGTGCGCGGGATCCTGCTGCCGGCGGCCATGTCCCTGCTCGGCGAGCGGTGCTGGTACCTGCCGCGCTGGCTGTCCTGGCTGCCGGGCCGCGGTCCGGCCGGCGCTCCCAGCCGCGCCTCGGCCGGCGCGCCCAGCCGCGCTCCGGCCGGCGCTCCCAGCCGCCCCTCGGCCGACGCTCCCAGCCGCGCTCCGGCCGGTTAGGAGTCATGCGGACGATCGCCGGGTTTCGTATGCGGCTTGTATGGGTTGCGGATTGTTGTAGCTAATCGTCCATAGCTGACGCTCGTGTCAGGTTAGACTCGCGGAACCGAGCTACCTGACACGAGCGTCAGGTTCGTTCGGCCCAGTCCGCTGTCCCCGACCCCCCGAGGCCAAATGCCGATCCTCCGCAGCCCTGTGCCCCCGCACGCTGATTCCGAGACCGGTCAGCAGGGCGGTGAGCGCGGGGCCGGGGTGGAAGGCAGCCCGGGGGCGGAGGGCAGCCCGGGGGCGGAGGGCAATCGGGGGCGGGATTGCAGCCCGGTCCTGAAGCGCAGGCCGGTGGTCGAGCGCATCGCCTGCTGGAGCGCCAGGCACCGTAAGGCGGTCGTCGGCGGCTGGCTTCTGTTCCTCGGCGCGGCCTTTGTGGCCGGGCAGCTGCTCGGCGCGCAGAGCCGGCCGCAATACGACCCGGGTCAGGCCGGCCAGGCGGAGCGAGCCCTGCATCAGCTCGGCGTGGTCACCCCGCCGGCCGAGAGCGTGCTGATCCAGGCGCGGCGGGCCGGCCAGAGGTTCTCCGGCGACCCGCAGATGCGCCGGGCCGCGGCGGCGGTCGTGGCCGCGCTGGAACGGCTGCCCCGGGCGGCCGACGACATCGTCTCGCCGCTCGGCCCGCGCGGCGCGAGCCTGGTCTCGGGCGACGGGCGCAGCGCACTGGTCACGTTCCGGGTGGCCGGGCCGCACGTCAGCGCCGACACCACGGTCGCCAAAGACGTGGCTGCGGTGGCCGCCGTCCAGGCCAGGTATCCCGGCGTGCTGGTGGCCGAGGCCGGCGGGGCCAGCACCGACGCGGTCGGGAACGCGCTGATGGGCTCCGACTTCCGCCGGGCCGAGATGACCTCGGTCCCGATCACGCTGATCCTGCTGCTCGCGGTGTTCGGCGCGCTGATCGCGGCGGGCATCCCGGTGGTGCTCGCGGGCAGCGTGGTCGTATCCACGATCTCGCTGCTGGCCGTGCTGGGCCGGTGGCTGCCCATCGGCTCGGCCACCTCGCAGGTGGTGCTGATCCTCGGCATGGCGGTCGGCGTCGACTACTCGCTGTTCTACCTGCGCCGCGAGCGCGAGGAGCGGGCCGCGGGGAAGAGCTTCGGCGAGGCGCTGCGGATCGCCGCCGCCACCTCCGGGCGCGCGATCGTGATCTCCGGCGTGACCGTGATGATCTCTCTGGCCGGGCTGTTCCTCACCGGAGTCGACCTGTTCACCGGCATGGCGTTCGGCACGATCATCGTGGTCGGCGTGGCCGTGGCCGGGGCACTCACCCTGCTGCCCGCGGTGCTGTCGCTGATCGGCGAGTGGGCCGACCGGTGCCGGATCCCGGTGCTCGGATGGCGCCGGACCGCCGCCCGGCCCTCCCGGCTCTGGGCCGGGCTCGTGCGCCGGGTGGTGCGCCGTCCGGCGATCTGGGGTGGCGCGGCGGTGCTGGCCCTGCTCGCGCTGGCCGCGCCCGTGGCCGGCATGCGGATCGGCAGCCCTCCGATCGACCTGCCCGACAACCTGCCGGTGGTACAGACCCTGGACCGGATCTCCGCCGCGTTCCCCGGCCGCCCGGCACCGGCCGAGGTGGTGATCACCGGCCGTGACCTGGGCGGTCCGGCGGCGCGGCGGGCGGTGACCGCCCTGGAGGCGACGGCGTCGGCCCGGGGCCCGCTCCGGGGCCCGATCTCGGTGACCTCGGCGGCCGGGGGCCGGGCGCTGATCGCCCTGGTTCCGCTGGCCGGAAACGGGTCGAACACGGACTCGACCGCGGCCCTGCTCCGGTTGCGAGATCAGGTCCTGCCCGCGACCCTCGGCCGGGTCGGCGGGGTCAGCTACGCGGTCACCGGCAGCACAGCGGTCGGCTACGACTGGAGCGCGGTGATACGGGCCCGCACGCCGCTCGTGCTGGCCGCGGTCGCGGCTCTGGCCTTCTTCGTGCTGATGGCCGCGTTCAGCTCCCTGCTCCTGCCCCTGGTGTCGATCGGGCTCAACCTGCTATCGGTGGGCGCCGCCTGCGGCCTGGTCACACTGATCTTCCAGGACGGCCACCTGCAGGGTCTGCTGGGCTTCACGAGCTACGGCGCGGTATCCCAGTGGGTGCCGCTATTCACGTTCGTGCTGCTGTTCGGCCTGTCCATGGACTACCACGTGTTCATCCTGAGCCGGATCAGGGAGCGCTGGTCGGCCGGCGCGAGCACCCCGGACGCGGTGATCGGCGGCATCGCGGGCAGCGCGGGCGTCGTGACCAGCGCGGCGGTGATCATGGTCGCGGTGTTCTCGATCTTCGCCACGCTGTCGTTCGTGGACGTCAAGATGCTCGGCGTGGGCCTGGCCTTCGCGGTGCTGCTCGACGCCACGGTGGTGCGCGGGATCCTGGTGCCGGCGGCGATGGCCCTGCTCGGCGAGCGCTGCTGGTACCTGCCCCGGCGCCTGTCCTGGCTGCCCGGGCTGTCGTTCGAGGGAGCGGCCGCGGCGCGGAGCCGCCGGCCGCGGCGGGCGCCTGCGGTGGCCAGGAGCCGGGTCGGCGTCACCGAGACCTGATAAGCGCGGCGACCTCATTGGCGCGGGGACGTCATAAGCACGGCGACGTCATAAGCACGGCGACCTCATAAGCACGGCTCGGCGGGCGTAACGGGCGAGAGGGGCCAGGGGATGACGGTGCGGGCGCGCCGCAGCCGTTCCCGGACCGCTCCCGCGTCCGGGTGGTTCAGGTCCTCCAGGATCCCGAGCGCCTGCTGCCAGTTCTCGCACGCGGCGGCGGCATCTCCGGCGGCCAGGGAGGTACGGCCGAGCTGGGTCAGGGCGCTCGCATACTGGTAATGACAGCCGAGATCGCGCAGCAGGCTTAACGCCTGCCGGGAGCACCTGGCCGCTTGGCCATGGTCGCCGAGTTCGGTGTACGCGAAGGCGAGGCTGTCCCAGGCCGCGGCCTGCCCGAGGCGGTTGCCGAGCGATTGGTGAATCTCCAGTGCCTGCGCACAGTACTGGACGGCCTCGCCCGCGTCGTCCAGGTGAGCGCGGGACCAGCCCATCGCGTTCAGGGCTCGTGCCTTCCCGGCCCGGTTCCGGGCGACCTCGTAAAGATCGAGGGCCGCTCGCGCGTGGAAGAGCGCATCGACGTAACGGTTCTGGCCCTCGTAGGCGCGGGCCAGGTCGAGATGACAGCGGGCCCGGGCCCCGGGCAGCCCGAGCTGTCGGTACAGGTCGAGCGCGTACTGCAGCTGATCACGGGCCGCCTGGTGCCGGCCCAGCACCTCATAGACGATGCCCAGGTTCTGGCAGGCATTCGCCTCCCCGAACCGGTCGCCGAGACGCTGCGCCGCGGCCAGCCCGGTCTGCTGCGTGGCCACCCAGTCGTGCCAGTAGCCGCGGCGGTCGAAGAAGTTCACCAGGCACCAGGGAATCTGCCAGGCGTGCGCGTCAAATCCTTCCTCGACCGCCAGGGAGATCACCGCCAGGACCACGCGATACTCGGCCTGGCACCAGCTCACCGCCTGCTCCGGGGCGCGAAGGTCCTCCGGGGCCGTCCCGGCGCACGGCGGGCCCAGCGGAATCGGATCGCGGGCCGGATTCAGCAGGAGGGCTGCCGCGTGCGCGGTGTGCAGGCAGTGGTCGAGCACCCGGTTGACGGCCGCGCGCCGTCCGGCCTCACCCTGGTGATCGCGAGCTCGCTCGGCCGCGTAGGCGCGCAGCAGGTCGTGGAAGGAGAATCGCCCGGCGGACTCGGCGACCAGGTTCGAGCCGGTCAGCTCGTCCAGCATGGCCCGTGCCTCCTGGGCGGTGACCCCGGCCAGGCTGGCGGCGGCCGCCGCGGTGATGTCCGGCCCCGGATGTATTCCCATCAGGTCGAACATTCGCGCCGCCGGATCACTCAGCTGCCGGTAGGACCAGGAGAACACCGCCCGCACGCTGGCCATCTCGTCTCCGGCATCCAACGCATCCAGCCGTGCCGGTTCCTCGCGCAGCTCGTCGGTCATGGCCGCGAGCGATCGGTCCGGTCGCACCTCGGCCCGGGCCAGGACAATGGCCAGCGCCAGCGGCAGCCGTGCGCACAAGCCGACCAGCTCGCCGGCCGCTTCCGGCTCGCGGCTGACGTGCCGGGCGGGCAGCCGACGCCGCAGCAGTTCCCGGGCCTCCGCGTCGCTGAACACGTCGAGGCTCAGCAGATGTGCGCCATCGGTGGCGCCGAGGCCGATCAGGTGGTTGCGGCTGGTCACCACGACCGCGCACTTCGGCCCGGCGGGCAGCAACGGGCGCACCTGGTCCGCGTCCCTGGCGTTGTCCAGCACGATGAGCAGCCGTCTCTGGGCCACCGCACTGCGGTAGAGGCCCACGCGGGCATCCGGGTCGACCGGGATTCGCTCGGCCCCGATGTCCAGCGCGTCGAGGAACCCGCAGACGGCCTGCTCGGGGGTGACCGGAGTGCCCGACGGGCCGAAACCGCGCAGGTTCACATACAGCTGCCCGTCGGGAAAGTCACCGGCAACCTCGTGCGCCCACCACAAGGCCAGCGCGCTCTTCCCGACTCCGGCACTGCCGCCGATGGCCAGGATGGCCGC
>Ga0307474_10003769_pt1 | contig 10936 bp, 9 predicted proteins | sample atmos_gasesECM1C_2_FD_203312 | JGI IMG/M metagenome (GOLD analysis project Ga0307474, IMG submission 203312) | Hardwood forest soil microbial communities from Morgan-Monroe State Forest, Indiana, United States - atmos_gasesECM1C_05 | ecosystem: Environmental > Terrestrial > Soil > Temperate...
CGGTGCGGGTCAACCCGGGCAACATCAAGACGTTCGACGACAAGGTCGGCGAGATCGCGCGGGCCGCGTCGGACGCCGGGATCCCGATCAGGATCGGCGTCAACGCCGGCTCCCTGGACAAGCGATTGCTGGCCAAGTACGGCAAGGCCACCCCGGAGGCTCTGGTCGAGTCGGCGCTGTGGGAGTGCTCGCTGTTCGAGGAGCACGGGTTCAGCGACATCAAGATCTCGGTAAAACATCACGACCCGGTCGTGATGATCAACGCGTACCGGCTGCTGGCCAGCAAGTGCGACTACCCGCTGCACCTCGGCGTGACCGAGGCCGGGCCCGCCTTCCAGGGCACGGTGAAGTCGGCGGTCGCGTTCGGTGCGCTGCTCGCCGAGGGCATCGGCGACACGATCCGGGTGTCGCTCTCGGCTCCGCCGGTCGAAGAGGTCAAGGTCGGCATCCAGATCCTGGAGTCGCTCGGCATGCGCGACCGTGGCCTGGAGATCGTGTCCTGCCCGTCCTGCGGCCGGGCCCAGGTCGATGTGTACAAGCTGGCCGACGAGGTGACGGCGGCCCTGGACGGCATGGACGTACCGCTGCGCGTCGCGGTCATGGGCTGCGTGGTCAACGGTCCCGGCGAGGCCCGCGAGGCCGACCTGGGCGTGGCGTCGGGCAACGGCAAGGGGCAGATCTTCGTCCGCGGTGAGGTCGTGAAGACCGTGCCCGAGTCACAGATCGTCGAGACCCTGATCGAAGAGGCGATGAAACTCGCGGGCGACATCGAGCCCGCGCAGACCTGATCGCCCGCGCCCGGCGGATCTCCCATATCGGGCAGGATGGCCTCATGAGACACATCCTGCCGGTCGCGGTGGCCGTCGGGGCCCTGGTGCTGGCCGGGTGCTCAGGGGCATCGCCCCCGGCATCCGGCGCGGCGTCGTCGGACGCGCCGGCCGGATCGGCGTCGTCGGCGCTGAGCTGGCACTCCTGTACCGCGCAGGGATCACCGATGCAATGCGCGAGCCTGCGGGTCCCGCTGGACTACGGCCGCCCGGACGGCAGGAAGATCACGCTGGCGCTGTCGGAAGTGCCCGCCACCGCGCCCGCGAGCAAGCGCCAGGGCGTGCTGCTGGTCAACCCGGGCGGCCCCGGCGGCCAGGGCCTCAGCCTGGCCGCGTTCGTGGCCCAGGGCCTGGATCCCTCGGTCGCGGCCGAGTACGACATCGTCGGATTCGACACCCGCGGGGTCGGGTCCTCGGTGCCGTCGCTGAGCTGCGATCCGTCGTTCTTCTCCCGGGCCAGGCCCGACTACATCCCGGCCAGCTCAGCGGGCGAGCAGGCGAACGAGAACCGGGCCAAGACATACGCCGCGGACTGCGAGAAGAAGTACGGCCCTCTGCTGCCGTACATGACCACCGCGAACATCGCCCGGGACATGGACTCGATCCGGGCGGCGTTCGGACAGCAGCAGATCAGCTACTTCGCCTATTCGTACGGGACCTACATCGGGCAGGTGTACGCGACCCTGTTCCCGCACCGGGTGCGGCGCATGGTGCTGGACAGCACGGTCGACCCGCGGGGCGTGTGGTGGACGGACAACATCCAGCAGGACTACGCGTTCGAGGGCCGGATGCAGGCCTTCTTCGCCTGGATGGCCCGATACGACAGCGTGTACCACCTCGGCGCCACCGCCGCTCAGGTCAGCAACAGCTGGTACGCCGCGCGCGCGGACCTGAAGGCGAATCCGATCCCCGGGCCGTCGAGTCAGCCGCTGATCGGCCCGGACGAGTTCGATGACACGTTCCTGATTGGCGGCTACGACAACAGTTACTGGCCGGGCCTGGCCGCCGCGCTCTCCGCCTTCCTGCACGGTCACTCGACCAGCCAGCTGGTGTCCCAGTACGACCAGGAGGGCACCCAGAACGAGAACGAGTTCGCCGTCTACAACGCCGTGGAGTGCAGCGACGTTAACTGGCCGCGCAACTGGGCGCAGTGGAATACGGCGACCCGGCAGGTCTACGCCTCCGCCCCGTTCGAAGCCTGGGACAACGCCTGGTTCAACGCGGCGTGCGCGTTCTGGCCCGTGAAAGGGCCGTCGAAGCCGCTGCAGATCAAGGGCGCGGGGCTGCCCGGGATCCTGATGCTGCAGGGCACGCTGGACGCCGCCACCCCGTATGCCGGGGCGCAGGCCGCGCACCGGCTGCTGCCCAGCGCCCGGATGGTCGTCGTCGAGGGCGGCGGCAACCATGGCCAGTCGCTCGCCGACCCGCCGAACGAATGCGTGAACGGCTACCTGAACCGCTACCTGGCCACCGGCGCGCTGCCGGAACATCCCGGCCTGGTCAACGCGAAATGCCCGGCGGTGCCCGACCCGGCGCCGGGCAGCTGAGAAGCGCCCGCGGGGGACGCCGTCCAGCGGCACCCGGCGCAATGCCGATACGCTGGGAACGTGCTGCGCACTAGGGCATGGCGGTCGTCATCGCTGCGCCTGCTGAATGATCGCGATCTGGACGAGGTGCTCGACATCTGCGACCGCGATGCGGTCACGAACGTCTTCGTCAGCTCGCGGGTTCACGCTGCCGGGGTGGATCCGGGCCGGCTCGGCGCTCAGATGTGGGGCTACCTGGAGTCCGGCCGGATGACGTCGCTGTGCTATTCCGGCGCCAACCTCGTCCCGGTCGCCGCCACCTCGGGCGCCGTGGCGGCGTTCGCGGAGCGGGCCAGGCTGCAGGGCCGTCGCTGCTCGTCGATCGTCGGGCAGGCCGACCAGGTCCAGGAACTCTGGGCGCTGCTCTCGCCGTACTGGGGCAGGCCCCGCGAGATCCGGGCCGCGCAGCCGGTCATGGCCATCTCCACCGACCCGCTGGCCCCGCCCGATCCGCTGGTGCGCCTGGTCCGCCCGGACGAGGTGGACACGCTGCTGCCCGCGTCCATCGCCATGTTCACCGAGGAGGTCGGGGTGTCCCCGGTCGGCCCGGACGGGGGAGCGGCCTACCGGGCGCGGGTGGGCGAACTGATCCGCTCCGGCCGCTCGTACGCGCGGATCGAGGACGGCCAGGTGGTCTTCAAGGCCGAGATCGGCGCGGTAACCCCGCGGGCGTGCCAGGTGCAGGGGGTGTGGGTGCCACCGGAACTGCGCGGCCGCGGGCACGCCACGCGCGGCATGGCCGCCGTCGTGGCCGCGGCGCTGAAGTCGGTCGCGCCGGTGGTGTCGCTGTACGTCAACGACTTCAATCTCCCGGCGCGCGCCGCGTACCGGCGAGTGGGATTCACCGAGGCCGGCACGTTCATGTCGGTGCTGTTCTGATCAGCAGCACAGTGGCCGCCTGACATGTGTCGGGCCCGCCGCAGTGCGACGGGCCCGCCCCCCTATTACCGGCTAGCCACCTACTTTCGGGGCATGCCCGTAAGGTAGCTGCTAGATGTCGCACTTAGTTCGCAACAGGCGAGGACCGAGAACGGTGAGCGAGACCCCCGCAGCGGCCGGGCGCCGGGCCGCATCCGCTTACCTGCACGAACTGCTCCAGCGGCCGGGCGGATACCGGCGGCTGTGGGAGCAGCACGTGGTCAGGGCCAGATCAGGCGAGATAACGCAGCTCGCGGTGGCCGAGGTGCTGGCCCGCAGGCTGTGGAGCTATCCCCGGGTGCCCGGCGACGAGGACGTGCTGCCGCACCAGCTCAAGGACACCGTGTCCCGGGCGCTGTCCGGCAGGCTGCTGAGCCGGTCGACTCTGTCCCTGTTCATCGAGGCGTTCGGGTTCACCGGCGCCGAGGCGGACCGGCTCTGGCGGCTCTGGGAGGGCTCGGGCACGATCAGCGTGCTGTCGGGGCCCCGGGCGATGACGCCGCGGAACGAGCGGGAACTGGTCTCCGCCCTCGGTCCGCGCCGGCATCAGACGCTGTCGATGCACGATCACGTCACGGTCGGCGCGGCGGGCGTGCTATCCCGCACGCGCACCCTGCAGGTCATCGAGGCCATCGCGGACGGGCTGGACCGGATCCCGTTCCTCTACGACACCAAGGCGGTGACGCTGGAGGTCGGGCAGGGCTGCACCGACCTGACCGGTGATCTTTACCAGGTCAGCGAGGACCTGTTCGTCACCTACATCACGCTGGCCAGGACGCTCGACGCCGGCGAGACCAGCACGCTCGAGTACTGGACCACCTACCAGTACCCGGGAAACCGCGATGAAACGGGCGAGCGGGAGTACCGGCGCGCGGTCATGGGGCGGATGGAGAACTTCGACATGCGCGTCGAGTTCCATCCGGAGCGGCTGCCGGCGAGCGTGTGGTGGGCGACCTGGGACGGGGTCGAGGGAGACATCATCGAGCGGGAGGAGGTCACGCTCGACGCCCAGCACTCGGTGCACCGGTACCTGAGGTTCATCGAGAGGACCGTGGCCGGCTTCACCTGGAGCTGGTAGCTGCCGCACGGGCCCGGATGCGCGAAAACTCAGACGCGCGGAAACTCAGATGACTCGCCCCGGGGTTCTTTGCTAGTGTCTTGGGCTCTTGTGTCACGGCGCCGTGCGAGACCCACGGAGGTTCAGCCATGCCCCCGGCCAGCGGACCGGCGCGAACCGGTCATCCTGCCCCCGCCACCGACGACGACCACGATCCCGTTCTGCTCGGCGAGCGCGACCACCTGAGCAGCTCGCGGGAGTACCTGCGGCTCATGCGCGACAACGTGCTCTCGCTCCGGGCGCTCGGCGGCGACCCGGTCTCCGAGGAGTACCTGAAGGCCGACCTGCACCGCCGCGCCGAGGCGCTGGTCGACCTGCCAGACACGCCGCTGTTCTTCGGCCGGCTCGACTACGCCGTGGGTGGCCAGCCGGACGGCGCGCCGGCCGGCGGCATGCGGCAGGCGGCGGACCGCGGCGAGCCGGGGGAGTTCCGCCCGGAGGCGGTGGCCGGCGAGCAGTTCCACGTCGGGCGGCGGCACGTGCACGATGCCGACGGCCGGCCGGTCGTGATCGACTGGCGGGCGCCGGTGTCCAGGCCGTTCTACCGGGCCAGCCCGGCCGACCCGATGGGGCTGGCGCTGCGGCGCAGGTTCGGTTTCTCCGGCGGCGAGCTGACCGCTTACGAGGACGAGGAGTTCGGCGGCGGCCCGCTCGGCGGCGACCTCAGGCCCGCGTCCGGGCTGCCCGCCAGCCGGATCATGATCGAGGAGATCGAGCGACCGCGATCGGGTCCGATGCGGGACATCGTGGCCACGATCGCGCCGGACCAGGACGATATCGTACGCGCCGGCGCGAGCCAGACGGTCTGCGTGCAGGGTGCGCCGGGCACCGGCAAGACCGCGGTCGGCCTGCACCGCGTCGCCTACCTGCTGTACGCGTACAAGGAACGGATGAGCCGCGGCGGCGTGCTGGTGGTGGGGCCGAACCGCGCCTTCCTGGCCTACATCCGCAACGTGCTGCCCGCCCTCGGCGAGGCGGACGTCACCCAGCTGTCCGTGACCGACCTGCTGGCGACCGTGCCGGTGCGCGCCGTCGACTCCGATCACGCGGCCACGATCAAGGGCGAAGCGCGGATGGCCGAGGTGCTCAGGCGCGCGCTGTGGCGGCACGTGGCCGAGCCGTCGGAGCCGATCATGCTGGTACGCGGCTCCCGGCGCTGGCGCGTGCCCGCCTTCGAGCTGGCGGAACTGGTCGACGAGCTACGACGGCGCGGCGTGCGCTACGGGACCGGCCGGGACATGCTCTCGCACCGGATCGCGCACGTGATCCTGACCAGGATGGAAGCGGCCGGGGAAACGTGCGACGACCGGACCCATGAGGCGGTGCGTCGTTCCGCCCCGGTCCGGGCCGCGGTGGACGCCATCTGGCCGAAGACCGAACCGATCCGGCTGGTGCTCCGGCTGCTGTCCGACCCGCAACTGCTCGCCAGCGCGGCGGACGGTTTGCTCGACGCCAGCGAGCAGGCCGCGATCACCTGGGCCACGCCGCCGCGCGGGCCGCGCTCGGCGCGCTGGTCCGCCGCGGATGCGGTCCTGGTCGACGAGGCCGCCGACTTGATCGAGCGCACGCCGAGCCTGGCCCACGTCGTGGTGGACGAGGCGCAGGACCTGTCGCCGATGGAGTGCCGGGCCATCGGCCGCCGCTGCGCCACCGGATCGGCCACCGTGCTCGGCGACATCGCGCAGGGCACCACGCCATGGGCCACGCCGAGCTGGCCGCAACTGCTGGCGCACCTCGGCAAGGAGGACGCGGGCCTGCGGATCCTGGACACCGGCTACCGCGTGCCCCGCCAGATACTCGACTTCGCCAGTCTGCTGCTCGGCCACATCGCCCCGGGCCTGACCCCCGCTCGGTCAATACGCCAGGACGCCGGTTCGCTGCTCATCACCGCGGCGACGAAGGCTACCCTGCCCACGGTCCTCGCGCAGGCCTGCGCGGATGCGCTGACCCGGCCTGGCTCGGCCGCGGTGATCGCCGCCGACGACCAGGTACCGTCGCTTTCCGCCATCCTGGACCGGGCCGGCCTGGTGCACGCCGTGCTGAACGGCGACACCGAGAGCCTGCCCCTCACCGTGGTGCCGGTCACGCTGGCCAAGGGCCTGGAGTTCGACCACGTCATCGTCGTCGAGCCGGCCGCGATCGCGACCGGCGAAACACGCGGGCTGCACCGTCTCTACGTCGCGCTGACCCGCGCGGTGTCGCGGCTGACCGTGCTGCACGCCGAGCCGCTGCCCGCCGCCCTTACATCTCCTTGAGCACGGACGTGATCAGGGCCGAGGAATCATCGAAGGACAGCGCCGTGGCCCGCAGGTGGTTGAAGAACACGTTGTAGCGGTCCACCTCGGCCACGTCTTCCACGTACAGGGCGCTGGTCAGGTCCTCCAGGTAGACCACGTCGGTGTCGACTCGCTCGGGAAAGACCAGGATGATGAACGGCCGGCCCATCGCGGGATGGGCGCCGCCGCCGAACGGGATCACCTGCAGGGCCACGTTGGGCAGCGAAGCCTGGGCCAGCAGGTGCTCAAGCTGCAGCCGCATCAGGCCCGGGCCGCCGACCTGACGCCGCAGCGCGGCCTCGTCCAGTACGGCCCATACCTTCGGCGGGTCATCCCTGGTGATCGCGGGCTGGCGGGCCATCCGCAGCGCGACCTGCCGGTCGATGTCGTCGCTGGGGCTGCTCATCATCCCCGACCTGATGACCGCCCGGGCGTAGTCCTCGGTCTGCAGCAGTTCGGGGATCAGGCTGACCTCATAGATGCGGATCTCGGAGGCGGCGCTCTCCAGGCCCACGTAGGTGGCGAACTGGGGCTGCATGGTGTCGCTGAACGCGTGCCACCAGCCCTTCTGGCGCGAGTCGCGGGCCAGCTGGACCAGGCTCTCCCGCTGCGTGACGGGCACGCCGTAGAGCTCCAGCATGTCGCGGACATCCCGCGGCGACACCGACACCCGCCCGGTCTCCACCCGGCTGATCTTGGACGCGGAGCATTCCAGATGCTCAGCCACTTCTTCGCAGGTGAGTTTGGCCGCCTCGCGGAGCCTTCTGAGCTCGAGTGCGAGCCGACGTCGCCGGACGGTGGGGCTGTGCTCGATTGCCATCTGTCGCCTCCCCCGGAAGCGCGCCGGGTGCCGGGGTCTCGACGCGTGAGGTGCTGAGGGTTTGCGCGCGAGGGAGCCGGGGGTTCCTAAGTGTGGCCGCCGGAAGCCCCGCCGTCCAGTTACTAAGCGGAATAACGGGCGCAACCGGGGTCTAGACGCAGCTTGCGAATTTCGCTATGCATGTTGCATCCATTAGTTCTGAGGGGCATGCTTTTAGCAATGTCATTACTCTATGCTGTATCCCTGCTACTAAGGGTGACCTAACATGACCACGGAAGTTCGGCAAGCCTGCGGGCCAGCCCAGGCGCTGGGCGTCTACCTGGGCCGGCTCGAGGAGCTGGCGGAGGTGCTGGCCAACCACGGGCTGCGGACCAGCCTGATGGCGCCCCCCGGACGCGTTCCCAGCCTGCACGTTGTGAATCCGGCGGCGTCCGCGCTGGCCGAGGACGTCTACGCGGGCCGGAGCCAGGACGGCACCTGGTGGTTTTGGTGGTCGTGGGCGGAGCGGATCGCCGCCGGGGAGGATTTAGACGGCGCCGCGGCCCTCATCAAGCAGGTCCTCGCGGCGCGGGATCAGGTCGCGCACGCGGCCGACTGAACCGGCCGGGCGGCGGCATCAGCGGGCGGGCTAGACGTGCCGGGGCCCGGCGAGCAAGCTCGCCGGCAGGCCGGGGAAGGCCACCGTGCTGCCGCGCCAGGCCGCGGCGCGCAGCGCGGCCGCCTGCAACTGCTCCGCGCCGAACCGCCGGATCGCGGCGCCGGTCAGGGCGACCAGGCCGAGGTAGGCGGCCGCGACCCGGTCCTCCAGGATGACCGCGAGTTGCGCCGCCTCGGCTGGCGTCCGGACCGGCGCCGGCAGCTGATAGCCAACCGCGGCCGGCACCGGCTGCGCTCCCCGCGACCGCAGCATGGCCTCGAGGGTGTCCCTGGTCACCTGGTGCGCCACCCAGTCCGCTGTGGCCGTGGTCCGGCTGGATCCGCTCAGGTAGGCGCCGGCCACCCCATATCCGTAGACCGCGGCGTGCTCGGCGGCCAGGGCCGCCTGCAGCGCGCCGATCGTGGCCGAGCCCGGGCCGGGGCGGCCGCTCATCGCGCGGCCACCCGGCCGAGGACAGGAACGTGGGTGGCTTCCGCCGCCGAGATGCTGGCCAAGAGCTGGGCCAGCGAGGCCGGAGCGTGCGGGAGCCGGTCCAGCAGCGCCGCGGCCGCGGCCCGCTCGGCGTCGCGCAGATAGGCCAGGGCGGCGTCCTGGGCGGGCGGCACCCCGGCCGGGGCGGTCGCCCGCTGCGAGGGCGCCGGGCTCCCGGCGGGCACGACCAGGCGCGACCGGAGCTGGGCGAGATGGGCCCGGTGCTCGGCCAGCAGCGGCTCCAGGGCCGAGGACACGGCGGCCGTCGCGCCGCCGAGCACCGCACCGTACCGGGCGATCATCAGCTGCTCGGCGGCGATCGCCGACCGGAGCAGGCCGACGTCCGCGGCCGGCCGTGGCGGGGTGGCCAGCACGTCCGCGCCGCCGCAGCCGGACACCGCGGCCAGCGGAAGGGTGACCGCGGCCGCGAGCACTACTCGGCGTGTCGGATGAGCCGCCACGGAGCCTCCCGCCGGTGTCGCGCCGCGCCGCCCGCGCGGGCTCCTAGCATGCCACGCGCCGGGCCGCGCCGGCCGGGCCGGCACGCGGCATGGCAGGCAACCGTCCTGGCACTCGCCGGCGCGGTTAGGCTAGAGGCCGAGCGGACAACAGCACAGGTCGCGGGCGAGGAGGTCGTGATGCAGGGTAACTCGCGTCACGGGTCGTCGCGGTCGCCATCGCGGGGCGCTTCCGCTGACACCGAGCGGATTGTCGGCCTGCTTGAGCCGGCGGTTACCGCCATGGGGATGGACCTGGAGGATGTCAGGATCACCTCGGCCGGGCGGCGGCGGCTACTGCGCGTGGTGGTGGACTGCGACGGCGGAGTCAGCCTGGACGACATCGCGCTGGTCAGCCGGGAGCTGTCGGCCGCGCTGGACCGCGCGGCCGCGATGGGCGAGGCCTCCTACACCCTGGAGGTGTCATCGCCGGGCGTGGACCGCCCGCTGACCAAGCCGAAGCACTGGCGGCGCGCGGTCGGCCGCCTGGTCACCGCGCCGCTCATGGCATCGTCCCCCCCGGCAACCGACGGCCAGCCCGGGCCGTCTGGTGTAACGGGCCGCGTCACCGGGGCTGATGCCCAGGGAGTGCGGCTCGAGGTCGACGGGGAGGGCCGGGAGTTCGGCTACTCCGAGCTCGGCCCGGGGCGGATAGAGATCGAGTTTGCCCCGCTGGACCACGACGACCGGTACAACGGCGCGGACGAGGAGGGGCCCGATGGACATTGACCTGAGCGTCCTGCGCAGCCTGGAAGCCGAGAAGGACATCTCGATGGACCTGGCCATCAAGGCCATCGAGGACGCGCTGCTGGTCGCCTATCACCGGACCGACGGGGCCGCGCCGACGGCCCGGGTCGAGATCAACCGAGGCAGCGGCCATGTGACGGTGTGGGCCGCGGAGGCCGGCCCGGATGGCGCCGTGATCCGGGAGTACGACGACACGCCCGAGGGTTTCGGCCGGATCGCCGCGACCACCGCGCGCCAGGTCATCCTGCAGCGGCTGCGCGACGCGGAAGACGAGCTCACCTTCGGCGAGTACGCCGGGCGGGAGGGCGACATCGTGGCCGGCGTGATCCAGCAGGGCAAGGATCCGCGGGCGGTCCTGGTCGACCTGGGCAAGCTGGAAGCGATCCTGCCGCCGAGCGAGCAGGTGCCTGGCGAGCGCTACGTGCATGGCGAGCGGCTGCGCTGTTACGTGCTGCACGTCCGCAAGGGATACCGCGGCCCGTCGGTCACCCTCTCCCGCACGCATCCGAACCTGGTCAAGAAGCTGTTCGCGCTGGAGGTGCCGGAAATCGCCTCCGGGGCCGTCGAGATCGCCGCGATCGCCCGCGAGGCCGGGCATCGCAGCAAGATCGCGGTCACTTCGCGCCAGCCGGGCGTGAACGCCAAGGGCGCCTGCATCGGCCCCCAGGGCGGACGGGTCCGCAACGTGATGACCGAACTGCACGGGGAGAAGATCGACATCGTCGATTACTCCCCGGATCCGGCCGAGTTCGTGGCCCACGCGCTGTCCCCGGCCCGGGTCTCGCGGGTGATCGTCATTGACGCTCAGGCCCGGGTGGCCCAGGTCATCGTGCCGGATTACCAGCTATCGCTCGCGATCGGCAAGGAGGGACAGAACGTCCGGCTCGCGGCCCGGCTGACCGGCTGGCGGATTGATATCCGCCCGGACAGCCCCGGCTCCGACGCGCCGATCGCCTCAGCGGCGCCCGAGGACACCGGGCAGGGCGGCGAGGCCGGCGCCGACGGGGCGCTGGCGAGCG
>Ga0307474_10003770_pt1 | contig 10934 bp, 12 predicted proteins | sample atmos_gasesECM1C_2_FD_203312 | JGI IMG/M metagenome (GOLD analysis project Ga0307474, IMG submission 203312) | Hardwood forest soil microbial communities from Morgan-Monroe State Forest, Indiana, United States - atmos_gasesECM1C_05 | ecosystem: Environmental > Terrestrial > Soil > Temperate...
CGGCCGGTGATGAAGACCTGCGCGCCTTCCTTGACAAAGCGCTGCGCGGTGGCAAGGCCAATGCCGCTGTTGCCTCCGGTTATGACTGCTACTTTCCCTTCGAGCTTTCCCATAGTGTTGCTCCTTTGCGCTCGCGTGTGATCGCGATTTTCTTATTCTGTACCGTATAATACAGATGTCTTGGGGCTCATCGGGGACTCAACAATTATTTACCGATAGGTATAAAAGAAGCATCCAATCAGTATGAAACCGAAGAAAACAAAACGGGCACTGGGACGTCCCCGGTCGTTCGAAACTGGGAAAGCCCTGGACGCGGCGATGAAGGTGTTCTGGTGCAAGGGTTACGAGGGTGCTTCGCTGTCGGATTTGACGAAAGCCATGGACATCAATCGCCCCAGCCTTTATGCGGCCTTTGGCGACAAGGAATCTCTGTTTCGCAAGGTGCTCGACCGCTACGACAGTGGTCCGGCAGCTTATGTGCGAGAAGCGCTGAATCAGCCGACCGCGCGGGTTGCTGTGGAGCGACTGATGGAGGGAGCCGCGGAGTTAGGGACCGCCTCCAGCAATCCGCGGGGATGTCTTTTCGTCCAGAGCGCGCTGGCGTGCGGCGACAAATCAAAAGCCATTCGAAACGATCTCATTCTGCGCCGTGACGCGGGAGAGAAGTCGGTGCGTCTGCGACTTAAGCGCGCGCAGGCAGAAGGAGATCTGCCGCGCGATGCCAACCCCGCCGATCTTGCCCGCTATGTCGTGACGGTGATTCAGGGGATCGCGGTTCAGGCCGCCGGTGGAGCAACCCGAAACGAACTGAGGCGAGTGATTGAAAACGCACTACGAGCTTGGCCGCAATAAGCCAAGTGCTTTCAAGCGAAGTGTCTAAATGGGTTGGGGTTCTATATTCCTGGCGGCGGTCACGTTGGTCGGGTTATCGGTGAACGACTTGCCGGGTTCATAGGCAAACTTCTCGTGCTTTGCGCCAACTTTCCGGATGGCGTCATGCCAGCCGTCGTCCCAGCTGATGCGCGCCTCCCCATCCACCACGGTCCAAGTGCCGTGGCTTGATCCGATCGATTTTTTGGCCTCGCCGTCCGCTTCCAGCGTGATATAGAAATTGAATCCATTGCCCTGGCCTACCTCCCACTTGCCTAGAAAGTGGTTCCGGCTGGGCAGTAATGCACTCGCAGAGGTTTCGAATTCGATGCGCGCGATGTCTGTCGCAGGAACGTCTTGTTCGCGTCCGCTTTTGAAAACGATCATCACCGGTGTCTTGAATTCGATGCGCGCGATATCTGCAACGAGAAGACTTTGCCGGTGTCCGTCCTTGAATACGATTACGATCGATCCACGGTCGCCGGCAGGCTCAGCGCCAGTTTTCGCCAGGGCGCCGGCGGCTCCAAGGGCAAGTATTGCCAGAAGACAAAGTGCTTTGACCGGACTGCGCATGAGTCTCTCCTCACGAATTCCGGAAGCGGAATACACGCCTCCCGCAATATGGTACGCCGGATAACGCAAATTTGTTCCAGGAACTAAAGCGAAGTGTCACCCGTTAAACGAAAAGAGGGGAACCGACACAGTTCCCCTCGGTATCTAGCTGTTCCGGGCCAGGCGTCGTTCTTACATTCATCCTTGTGCGTCGAAACGCTACCGGTGAGGTTGGGGTCGTCCTCTGCTGCTTCCATAAAGCTCCGCACTCGACAGAGCGCCGGAGGTGCCGCTCCCGCCCGCGACCAAGACTTGGCCATTGGGCAGTAGTGTCGCCGGCATTAATGCGCGCGCGGTGATCATTGAGCCAGTAGGGTTGAAGATCCCGGTCGCTGGGTTATACAGCTCCGCGCTCGTCAAAAAGCCGGAGTTGCCGGCCCCGCCCGCGACCAAGAATTCTCCATTGGCCAGTAGCGCCGCCGATTGATAGATCCGCCCGGTTGTCATTGAGCCAGTGGCGCTGAAATTCCCCGTCGATGGGTCATAAAGTTCTGCGCTCATCAGATAGCTGGAGGTGGAGTAGTTGTATCCAGTCGCGACCAAGACCTTGCCATTGGGCAGTAGCGCCGCCGACTGACCGTCTCGCCCGGTTGTCATTGAGCCAGTGGCGCTGAAGCTTCCCGTCGTTGGGTCATAAATCTCCGCGCTCGCCAGCGAAACGTAAGAGTTGAAGTCAACTCCGCCCGCGACCAGGACTTTGCCATTGGGCAGTAGCGTCGCCGTGTGATCGGCCCGCACGGCGGCCATTGAGCCGGTGGCGCTGAAGGTCCCCGTCGCTGGGTTATAAAGCTCCGCGCTCGCCAGTGTCTGACAGGGGGAGCCGCCATTGTCGAGGCATCCACCCGCGATCAAGACTTGGCCGCTGGGAAGCAGCGTCGCCGTGTATTGATACCGCACGGCGGTCATTGAACCAGTGGCGCTGAAGGTCCCCGTCGTTGGGTCATAAAGCTCCGCGTTCGGCACAGGAGTCACGTAGTCTGTGCTGGATCCTCCCGCAACCAAGACTTTGCCATTGGGCAGCAGCGTCGCCGTTTGCCCATCGAACCGCGTGGCGTTCATTGAGCCAGTGGCACTGAAAGTCCCTGTCGCTGGGTTATAAAGCTCCGCGGTAGCCAGAGCAACGTAGGTGCAATCAGTATTGCATCCGCCAGCGATCAAGACTTCGCCGTTGGACAGTAACGTCGCGGTGTGACTGGCCCGCGCGGTGGTCATGGAGCCAGTGGCGCTGAAGCTCCCGGTCTGGGCGTTGGCTGTCAGGGGATGGAGAAAGAGCGCAAGAGAAGAGAAGAGAAAATAGTAGAGGACCTTCTTTAGAAGGTGCTTGGGCAATCTGCTGGTCATAGAAGCTGCTGTCGCAACTAAGTCATTCGATGATTTCATGTTGATCTCCTTACGGCCGAATCTCCCCAGGCGTTCCCCCGGGGATCGCCGGTTGGGCTTAACTTTGCTTGGTGCGTGACCGGAACAGCTAGGGAGAGAGGAGCTCCGTCGGTGGGGTCTTAGGTAACTGGGAGTATAGCAGCAAGATTGCGGGGAAAGCACCTCCCTCAAAAAATCCGTGAATATTCGGCCCGAGCTACAAAGCTAGTTCGCAAGAAGTCCAAAAAAAACCTCTGCGTCGTCCTTCCCCGTGACGACGCAGAGGATTTGAGTTGGAAACCGGAGTCACGAGGCAAGATCGTCGCGCAGCTACGGACCCGTTGCTCTTAGTTGGACGCAAGCACATCGCCGAGGGGGCAGGCTGTGAATCCAAGCCAAGGTTGGCTTCCACCTTATAAAACGAGAATGCCCGCCAATTCCCTTCATGCCTAGAAGCAAAATGTAAAGTTCTGTAAGCGCGAGCGCTTGCGCCGCCCGGCTCAGTTTACCCCTATGCTATTGACTCCCAATGACTTACTGGCGAAAGAGGTTTTTCACCAGGAAAAGCACATTCGCTGGGCGCTCTGCCAGACGCCGCATAAAGTAGGGATACCACTCGGTGCCGAACGGGATGTAGACGCGCACGCCCCAGCCGTCTTTCACCAGGGACTGCTGCAGATCGCGCCGGATGCCGTATAGCATTTGGAATTCAAAAGCATTGCGCGGAATGTTCTCACGCGTGGCAAAGGCCTTGGCTTCTCGAATGATGGCCTCGTCGTGGGTCGCTAGTCCATGATAGACGCCGCTTTTCATCAGGATTTTCATCAGCTTCACGTAGCTGGCGTCAACCTCGGACTTTTTCTGGAAGGCGATATCTTCGGGCTCCTTGTATGCGCCTTTGCAGAGCCGTATGCGGATGCGCTCGGAGAGCAACTTCTCGATATCGGCCTCGGCACGCCGCATGTATGACTGGATCACCGCCCCCACGCACCCCTCATTCCCCGGAACCCGGTGGAGCTCGTGCACGAAGTCGAGCGTACGTTGCGTGTATGCCGATCCTTCCATGTCGACGCGAACGAAATTCTTCGGCGACATGCTGGCGGCCTTCGCGACCAGCCCGCGGACGATTTCGTAGGCCATCGTCTCGTCTACGTCCAGGCCCATGTGGGTTAGCTTCAGGCTGACATTCGCGTTCAGCTTGTGGGCGGCGATTTCGTCGAGCATATTGTGATAAAGGAGGGCGCTGGCGCGCGCTTCGTCAGCGTTGGTGACGTTCTCGCCCAGATTGTCGATGGAGACGCCGGCTCCGAATTGATTGACGGCAGCGGCGGCGCGAATCGCGTCGGCGACTTTTCTGCCAGCGACGAAACGGGCGGAGGTGCGCTGGCCAATGCGGGAGCGCTCGGCGAGGGCGCGGAGTGACCGGCTCTCGGACAGCGCAATGAACGCTGCCCTTAGCACGGTGCACCTGATTTTCGCGGGTTAAGGCTGCCAGAGGCGTCCGTTGGCATTACAGTATTTTCTATCACATTTTCCGTAGAGACGCGGCTTGCCGCGTCTCCCGCTAGAGCGTGTGACGGCGCAGGCAAGACGGGGCAAGCCCCGTCTCTACTCGAGCCGGAAATCCAGCGAACGACAGTGGTCGTGTAGAATAACCGTTTGTATATGGACCTGTCCGCCATCCAGCAAGCCCTGCGCGAGCGCAATATTGACGCCTGGCTTTTCTACGATCATCACCATCGCGACCCGATTGCCTACCGCGTTCTTCGGCTGCCGGACGGGCTCATGGTCACGCGGCGCTGGTACTACCTGATCCCTGCCAAAGGCGAGCCCGTCAAGCTGGTTCACAAGATCGAGTCGGGACACCTCGATAGCTTGCCCGGCTCCAAAAAACAGTATGCCGGATGGCAGGAGCTGTTCTCCGGCTTGAAGCAGATGCTGGCCCCGTATCGCGATGTGGCGATGCAGTACTCGCCCAACAACTTTGTCTTCACGATTTCGATGGTGGATGCGGGCACGGCGGACATGATCCGCGGGCTGGGTAAGAACATTGTCAGCGCCGCGGACTTGATCGCGCAGTTTGAAGCGACGCTGACAGACGAACAGATCAAGTCGCACTTTGCGGCGCGCGATGTGATTGACGCGCTTACCGCCGAGGCGTTCAAGGAAATTGGCCGGCGCGTGCGCGGCGGCGGCACGCACGAGCATGAAATTCAGCAGTGGTTCATGGAAGCCTTCCAGCGCGAGAACATGGTGACCGACGACGCGCCGATCGTCGCCGTGAACGCCAATAGCGGCAACCCGCACTACGAGCCAAGTTCCAGCCGGCCGGTGCCGATTCGTGAAGGCGATTTTGTTCTGCTAGACGTGTGGGCGAAGAAGAATACTCCGGGCGCGGTTTTTTACGACATCACGTGGGTGGGATTTGTGGGCCAGACTCCGTCGGACCGGCAGCGCGAGATTTTCAAGATCGTGGGTGAGGCCCGCGATATCGGCGTGAAGACGGTGCAGGATGCCGTCGCTTCTCCGACCTCTGCCGCCAAGCCGATCGCGGGATGGGAAGTGGATCAAGCGGTGCGCTCTCACATCAAGAAGGCGAAATACGGAGATTACTTTATCCACCGAACCGGCCACTCGATTGCCACCGAGGTGCATTCGAATGGCGCGAATATGGATGATTTGGAAATTCACGACGAGCGGCGCATTCTGCCTAATTCCTTGTTCTCGATCGAGCCCGGGATCTACCTGCCCGAGTTTGGTGTACGCCTGGAAGTCAACGTGCTGGTGCGGCCGCGAAGCGCCGAGGTCACTGGTAAAATCCAAAGAGAGATCGTGACCATCTGAATGGCCAAGCCAACGACAGATAAAACGACAGACAAACCAAAAAATGCAGCGGCGGTGACCGAGCCGGAGTACCCGCTTACGACCATGGCGGTGGTTGCGCCGCTGGTGGGCTGGCTGATTCCGGGGGGCGGGCACATCCTGCTGAGGCGCTATGGGCGCGGCATTCTGCTGCTGGTGTCGGTGGTCGCGATGTTTCTGATTGGCCTTGGTATGCAGGGACGGATTTACAAGCCGAACGGCGGAGACATCCTGGACATACTGGGCTTCGTTGGCGACGTGGGCTCGGGGGCGCTCTATTTTCTGGCGCGCATCATGGACTGGGGCAACATGATGGCGGCGAATGCCGCGGCGGATTATGGCAAGACGTTTTTGATCGTGGCCGGCCTCTTGAACTTCATCGCGGCGGCGGATGCACATCACATTGCGCTGGGGAAGAAACCGTGACCATCAACTTATCGCACTTCTCGGCTGCGGTAGTGTTCGCGCTGTTCGCCTCAGTAGTGTTTGGCATCACGCAGCGCAATTCGACGATAGAGCAACTGCGCTATGGCCTTTATTGCTTCGCCATGTTCGTCGGTGGAGTTTTCCTCGCGGGCTGGGTAATGGCCCTGATTCGACGGTAGTCAGGTCTCAGTTTCGACTTCCAATAGACAAAGTGCTCGTGTGGTGACGGGGCTGATCCCCGCCACCGCACAGTCTCACTTGTTTGATTATTACTCTGGCCGTTTGGCTTACCAGCTGTCGCCGGGGGCGAGCGGAAGCTGGGCCGCCCCGCCGAGGATGAAGCGTTCCCGCGCCGAGAAGGCGCTCTTGTACTGGTCCGAGTTGATGAGCCGGTCGCGCTGTTCGGGCGTCAGGTCGCGCATGCCGCGGATCGCCCGGTTGACGGCCTGGCGGCGGTCAGGCGGCAACTGCCTGAACTGCTGAAAGACCTGGCGCGCATGCTGCTTCTGATTTTGAGTCAGGTGCTCCCAGGTCTCCATGCGGTTGAGCACGCGTTCCTGCTGCTGCGGAGGCAGGCTGGAAAAATGCTGCAACCTGCTCTGCAACCGGGCTTGCTGTTGCGGCGGAAGCTTCCGGAACTGCGAATCGTTTTCGAGCGCGCGGCGCTGCTGTGCCGGCGGGAGATCCTTATAGCGGCGGAGCCAGTTGCCGGCGTGCCCGGGCTGATTTTGCGGACGACGCGCTTCATTGGGGCGGCCGGTGTTAGGGCGACCTTCTGGTTGAAACCGGTGCCATTGCTCATCCGGACGTTGGGGTTGCTGACGCGGTTGCTGCGAAGGCTGCGGCGGCAAATTCCGTACTTGGGCGAACGACGGCGTCAGCAGCAGAAGCGCTGCCAGACAGTCCGCAATTTGTGCCCGCCCCAACATGCCTTGGCCCCTTCTTAAGCTTACGAATCTCACGGATTCGCGGTTACGTCGTCCTGCACCTGCAGTTCGTCGAGCACATCGAAATCAGCGTACAACTCGTCGTTTCTTTCCAGCGCCTGCAGATCACCGACGGCGGTTCCCGGCTGCACCGGCAGAGCGAGCGATGGAGGCCCGGTCGGAATGCCTTCCGCCACGAAGATATACGACTTGCCGCCTATGCCGATCGCCAGCGTTCCGGCAAACACCAGGGCAGCGAGCGACATAGCCCAAGCCGGATGCCGCAGCCAGTTCAGCCATCCGGCCGCCGGGCGCGCCATTTCTTCGCGCAGTCGCGCCAGCAGCCGAGTATCGAAATACGGCGACGGCTCGGGCGCCTGCCATTCATCGAGCAGTGCCATGGTCTTCTGCAAGTCGCGAAGACGGGCGGTACAGTCGGCACAGGACGCGATGTGTTTTTCGACCTCCGGCTCCGCCGTCGAAGTGTCCATGCCAGCGGCCAGATCCGGCAACAGTTCGCGAATTTGATTGCAATTCATACTGCGTTCCTCTACTTCCCCGAAACGAATTCTTTCAGCTGCTCGCGCAATGTTTCATACGCGCGGAACAGCAACGACTTGGTGGCGGACTCGCTGAGTTTCAACACCCCCGCAATCTCGCGGTAATCCATCTGCTGATATTTATGCATGATGACTGCCATGCGCTGGCGCTCGGGCAGCGCGTTCACTTTGCTGCGGATGGCTGCCATTCGCTCGCGCTTTAATATCTGCTCTTCGGCGGTGAGCGAATCGTCGGCCAAATCAGGCGTTGTGCCCGTTTCCCCGTCCGGTTCATCGAGGCGTACGGTGTTTTCCGGACGCTCGTGGCGCGTATCGCGCGCGTGGTTGACGGCCAGGTTGGTCGCGATGCGGTAAAGCCAGGTCGTGAACTTGGCGGTCGGCTCGTAGCTGGCGCGCGAGCGATACACGCGCAGAAAAACTTCCTGTGCCAGTTCTTCCGCAGTCGACGGGTTGTGGCATAAGCGGTACATGAACCCGACCATCGGCCGCCGATATTTCTGCACCAGATAAGCGAAGGCGGACTCGTCGCCAGTTTTCACCCGCAGCATCACGTCGACGTCGGAAACGGCGTCGTCTCTGCTAACGATGGACGTGGCAATGGGTGCGGACGAACGCGCCGGCGCTCCCGCAAAGGTCGGCAGCCCGCGACTCAGCAGTCCGCGATCCATGGCCACGCTGCTCACATCGGTAGAAACCCCTTTCGGGGCCGAAAGTTGCGCGTTCTCGGAGGTCGGGGCGGGCGGGGAAGTGTTTTCCCGTGAATCACTTGCGGATCGAGAATCGGGAATGTCTGAAGAGGGCATGAAAAGGCGATGGAAAGAGGCTATCGGGAGCGCGAGAGGCGGTCAAGAGGCTGATGTGGGTTGGACTCTCAAGGCCGACTCCCTCCAGGCCCCACGCAGAAATGCTGACGCCGTAGGATTTGAAAACACTGCACGTGCTTTCAACGACGTGCAGGCCAGCGGCGTTGTATGCACCTGCAACTTCACGGAGTGCACGTCAATCGAGCGCAGATGTAGATAGAGCGTACTAGTCCGCAGCCTTCGCCTCACTGATAACGGCCGCGTACTTCTTGGCGAGAAAGGCCATTCGGACTCGCATTTCTTCCTGATCTTCTCGGATGACCGCCTGTAAGAGAGAAACAAGCTCTTGTTCCTTCTGAGGGTCGTCCTTCGCGTTTTTTATATCGCGACAAATCAGTCGCACGAGCTCTACGTCATACACACGAACACCATTTCCTCCCCGGCCAAGGCTAAGAGGATTCTTCCATGGCCGGCAGCAGTAGAGGAATACAGGAAACTCCGTACTAACAATTAGGACACTTTTGTACGCAACGGGACAGACGGGGCGAAATCGGCCGTGCTAGCCTCGGCGGCAGATCTAGCTCCTTCCCCAAAACGCCGCCCGGCCCTACGGGACGAATCCTGTAGGGCCTGTGTTTCTTGCTGTATTCCCGCTTCTTCGAGATCATCCGCACGTCTTCGAGTTGCGCATGTGCCGTTTGCGTGGGTCTTGAATATCCTGGGACAGGTGCTCACCTGCGAATGGGTTCCGCGTGGCGATTAGCGGTTCGATTTGCTGGGATTGCTCTTTGATAAAACCAAGATAACGCCAGTTGAAATTTCGGTATAGACCCCGGAGAAGATGGTGGGCGCTGTAGGATTTGAACCTACGACTTCCACCGTGTGAGGATGGCACTCTACCGCTGAGTTAAGCGCCCACGGGATGCGGTTTTGCAATTGTAGCAAATCGTGTCTGGCGCAGGCTGTCGAGGAAAGCCTCGTTGCCGATAGGCTTTCCTCGTAGTCGATCACTGTTGTTGTTGTTGGTTTCCCCAAAACCTTTGCAGACGCGTTGTTCCGGGAGCACGATTTCACGCTGTGAGGAGAGAAGTAGGCCGCCCCCGGGAGGGTGGGAGCGGCCGTTCCCAGGTCTCGAAAAATCGCAAGACCCAAGGCACTCTAGCGGTGCGGGCGATAGTCGGCAACCCGCCCGATACTACCCGATCAACTACCCGAGCAGTTTGCGGCGGAACATTCCACCCAGGGCGACAAGTCCCACTCCGAACAAGCTCAAAGTACCAGGTTCAGGAATAGCGAGCGGGGTACTCCCTACCTTGATGTGCCCGATACCCTGAGCGAGCTGCCCGTTAATAGTGTAGATGTTCTGGACAGTTGTGCCGCTCACCATGCGACCGTTATACAGCATGCCCTGGATCGTGCCGCTGAGGGTAAAGGTGAGGTTCTTGGCTCCAGGTGGGCTAGTCAGAGTCCAAATAATCGGACCGACGAAGCTGCCGCTGAAGATTGTTCCCTTTGGTTGTCCGTAATTTCCCTTGCCAATCACGACAAACGATGAGCCCGCGGACGAAAACGTTCCACCAGCTGCGATCGAGCCGCTGATCAGAGCGCCCGTCGAGAAGTGGACCGAACCCAAAGAGTGACCGGGAGGAGCCACGATGCCGTTGAAGCTCGTCAGTTGCGAACCGGTCGAACTGATGCCTGCATTTGAAATCGCAATACTGCCGTTCTGATTTGTGAGAACAATTCCATCAGCAAAGGCGGTAAACGGTAAAGCGAGTGCAAGGGCGATTAAAAGCAACGCTGCTTTCATGTTTGAATCTCCCATGGTCTTAACGTCCCTGCGAGTTCACGGGACCAGCATAGGAGTACCGTCCCCACAATAAGGTTGCTTCTGTGAAAAGTTTTTCACACCCGACTCTGCACCTCCGGCCAGCCCAGAGCAGGCTCCTGGAGCCGTTTCTCTTACCACAACATTTGGGAGTCCGGTTCCAGTTGGGCCTACCAGGCTTTTCGCGCCCTCGTTCCCGAAGCGACAGACCGCCCCAGCGCGATCCCGACTTATTTTCAAAATTGTGCAATTTTGGACAGACGTGCAGTCGGCACCGCGCGTAAATTCGCCTTCGATAGAAGAATCGACGTGGAGATGTGAAGGAGCTATAGCGGCTTTTCCCCACCCGGGTCGTTTTTGCTCCTCTGGTGGCGCAGCAAGTGCGCCACCTCTTTTTTAAAGAGTTCGCGAGGCACGAGTCTGGAGAGAGCGTCTCAATCTACCATTGCCCATCGGCAGCGCCCTCAGGCGAAACGTTCTCGAACGTCCCCGGCGTAATTGAAACTCACCGGTTCGTCGTTTCCCGCGACTTGAACAATCCGAATTTTCAGGCATAATTCGCAGGTTATCCATTGGGTAAAATCCTGCAACCGGGTTGCTTTGAGGTTTCATGGGCCGAAAACAGTCTCCCATTCTGAACAACAACAAATTGAAATTGGGCTTTTTCTCTCCGAACTGCTCGGGCGGT
>Ga0307474_10003772_pt1 | contig 10931 bp, 8 predicted proteins | sample atmos_gasesECM1C_2_FD_203312 | JGI IMG/M metagenome (GOLD analysis project Ga0307474, IMG submission 203312) | Hardwood forest soil microbial communities from Morgan-Monroe State Forest, Indiana, United States - atmos_gasesECM1C_05 | ecosystem: Environmental > Terrestrial > Soil > Temperate...
ACCGTGAAGTGCCGGATCGGCATCGACGACCAGGATCCGGAAGCCGCGCTTGATACGCTTGCTCGGAGCGTGGTCGCGGCCGGCGCCGACGCGCTGATCGTTCATGCCCGCAAAGCCTGGCTCAACGGGTTGTCGCCCAGGGAAAATCGGGATATCCCGCCGCTCGATTACGACCGGGTCTATCGGCTCAAGGCTTCCATGCCTGCCGTGCCCGTCATCATCAATGGCGGCATTGGCAGCCTTGCCGAAGCCAAGCATCACCTCGCCCATGTCGATGGCGTCATGCTGGGGCGCGCCGCCTATCAAGAGCCGTGGCGGCTGATTGCGATCGATCCCGAACTGTTCGGCGAGGCTGCACCTTTCGCGACCATGAAAGAGGTGTTCGAGGCGATGATGCCTTACATCGACAAAGAACTTGCGCAAGGTACCCGATTGCATTCGATCACGCGGCATTTCGTCGGCGCGTTTCATGCAGTGCCCGGCGCGCGTGCGTTTCGACGCCACCTCGCCGAGCATGGTGTGAGGGCGGGCGCCGACGTCAGCGTTCTCATCGATGCGGTCGCACTTGTCGAAGACCGCAGGCCTGTCGCGGTCGCGGCGTAAACGTGAATTCGTTCGATGTCAGCTCATCGCGGTTTCAGGGATAGCCGCGCAGCACCAGGCTGTCGGCATGGACCTCCCAGCTCTCCAGCCGGTCCAGGAAACTCATGCCGAGCAGATTGGTCTTCATCTGTCCGTGCGGCACCACGAGCGCCGGTACCGAACGCTCGACAAGCTTGCCGACGGCGAGCCGGTCGAGCGTCAGCCGTGCCGCCTTGGTGTGACCGCCCGCGGTCTGCACATCGACGTCATATTCGAGCAATTCGAGCGGCAGCCCGATCGCCTTCGCCGTCTCGTAGGTCAGGACGACCGAAGTTGCGCCTGTATCGATCACCATCGCCGTGGTTACGCCGTTGATTTTTGCTTGCAGCGCGAATTCACCGGCCTGCCCGCGCGAAATCTGCACGGCGCGCGCTGCGGATGGTGTTCGATTGTGCAGCAATCCGGAGACGGTGCTCCTTGCGCGCGCGATCTGGGTGGGATCGCCATAGGCGACGACCGCGCCGGCGGTCGCCACCAACACGGTAATGACAAGCAGAATACGGTTCACTGCACGCCTCGCATGGATACCCGCATCAATCGCTCTTCGCAGGGGCCGTCGGTTGAAGCCGCGCCAATCCAGCCTCGGCCATCCGCGCCGGCAATTGCGCCATCACCACCTGCCGCTCTGCGCTCTCCATGCGGTGCCAGCGCGCGATCTCGGCAAGCGTGCGCCCGCAGCCGAAACAGAGATTGCTTCTGGGGTCGATCATGCAGACTGCGATACACGGCGTTTCTGTGCTCATCTATCGATAGTGAAACGAATTCGGTGAATTGCCAATCCCGCCCCTATAATCCGGTGCCGGCGCTCATGATCGGTTTGTGACGGGGCCTGCGCTTGTCTTCGCTGGAACTTGGGCTCGCCTCCGGTTGCAGTGGCGGAGCTTCCTCGGACATCGGCGCGAGCGCCGACATCACGCGCTCTGGCGGGACGGTGACGATCACTTCGGTGCCGATGCGCAGCTTCGATTTCAGTGTGAAGGTGCCGCCATGCATGTCGATCAGGCTTTTTGCGATCGGAAGGCCGAGGCCCGCGCCCTGTTCGGCGGACTTGATCGAATTGGAGCCCTGGCCGAACGAGGCGAGCACGATCGGGATTTCATCCTCCGCAATTCCAGAGCCGGTGTCCTTGACACTGAGATACTGCCCCCCCGAGGCGGTCCAGCCTACCTTCAGCCAGATCTCGCCGCCTTGCGGCGTGAACTTGATGGAGTTCGACAGGAGATTGAGCACGATCTGACGTATCGCGCGCTCGTCGCCCCAGATTCGCGGCATGCCCTGCTCGAAAACCTCGTGAATGGTGATGCCGCGGCTGGATGCGCGCAGCTTCAATAAATGGTTGCAGTCGGAGACTACGTGCACCAGCGACACCGCCTCCTCGTTGAGCTCGTAGCGGCCGGCCTCGATCCGCGACAGGTCGAGGATCTCGTTGATCAGATTGAGCAGGTGCACGCCCGAATTGTGAATGTCGGCCGAATATTCCTTGTAGACGGGAACCGCATGCGCGCCAAAAATCTCGCTCTTCATGACTTCCGAAAATCCGAGGATTGCGTTCAGCGGCGTTCTCAATTCGTGGCTCATCTGGGCAAGGAAGCGCGATTTTGCGACGTTGGCCGCCTCCGCGCGGTGACGCGCCTCGTCGGAAATCGCTTTCGCCTGCTCGAGTTCGCCGATCAGCGCGTCCTTCTCGGCACGCGCTTCCAGCGTTGCCAAGGTCGTCGAATGCAGGCGGTGGGCGAGCAGCGCGAAGTATCCTTCTGCGGCCAGCGCAAGCAGGGCCAACACATAGTTGTCGAACGATCCGTTCAGCACGAAATTCACCGCAATCGCCGAGGACACCGGGGCGGTTGCGGCAAGGGCTGCAATCGGCAGGCTCGCCGCGAGCATGCTTGATACCGCGATCACAAGCAGCATCAAAAACATGATCAGCGTGTTCGAAACCGCGTCGAAGCTCGCCGGATGGATCAGTAGCGCCATCCAGCACAGGCCGTAGAGCAAATCGAGCAACACAAAGCGCGTGCGCCATTTGCGCGTTGCCGTGAGCGACAGCGGTTCGGCGAGAAATTTGCCGCAGCAGCGGATAATGGCGATATGGATGCAGAGCAGGCCGCATGTCCATGCCGCGACGGAGACCAATGGCATCCAGAACCCGAACAACAGGCCGGTCGCCACCACCAGCAGCATGATGACATAGGATGCCGACTGCCGCGTCTGCGCGTATTGCCGAAGCAGTTCGCGATCGAACGCGGGACGGGTTCCGCTTGTCGACGTTAACCTGTCTCGCGCCTCGCGAACCCGCTGCGCGGCGGCGCGCCTGTTCGGTACAGGCGTTGCGGCTGCGGGTTCAGCCGGAAGCTGCACGACTTCTGGCTTTTCAACGGGTTTACTCATCAAACAACACAAATCCTGCCCGCCGCGAGGTGCGAGCCTTTGCATTGTCTATCTCTGCCGTCAAATCATTAAGAGCTGGCTTAAAGAGCTAAAGAATTACGTTAACGAGTGGTTAAAATGACCCTTGGCCCATGGTGAGGAGGCGCGACGGCGGAAGCGCCCGATGATGGGCTCAGCGAAGCAATCCGGCGGGCGACTTCGTTACCGCTCGAGCCGCGCGAGCAGGCTCGAGGTGTCCCAACGCTTGCCGCCCATCTTCTCGACTTCCGAATAGAACTGATCGACCAGCGCGGAGACGGGCAGATTGGCGCCGTTGCGGCGCGCTTCTGCGATGCAGATCGACAGATCCTTGCGCATCCATTCGACCGCGAAGCCGAAATCGTATTTGCCCTCGTTCATCGTCTTGTAGCGATTTTCCATCTGCCACGATTGCGCTGCACCCTTGGAAATGGTGTCGATCACGGCAGCAACGTCGAGCCCGGATTTCTTCGCGAAATGGATGCCTTCCGAAAGACCCTGAACGAGGCCCGCGATGCAGATCTGGTTGACCATCTTGGTCAGTTGACCCGAGCCCGCCGGACCCAGCCGTTTGCACATCCTGGCGTAGGCGGCGATGATCGGCTCGGCGCCCGCATAGGCGTCCTCGCTGCCGCCGCACATCACGGTCAGTACGCCGTTCTCGGCGCCGGCCTGGCCGCCGGATACGGGCGCGTCGACAAACTTGAAGCCCAGTTTTTTGGCCTCTGCGTCGAGCACGCGAGCGATCTCGGCAGATGCGGTGGTATGGTCGACAAAGGTAGCGCCTTTTTTCATGCCGGCAAAGGCGCCATCCGCCCCGATCGTGATGGCACGAAGGTCATTATCATTGCCCACGCATGCCATGACAAAGTCCTGGCCCTCGGCGGCGGCCTTCGGAGTGGCTGCGGTCTTGCCGCCGAATTTCTCCGCCCATGCCTTGGCCTTGGCCGGCGTCCTGTTGAATACCGTCACCTCGTGGCCGCCCTTGACGACCAGATGTCCCGCCATGGGGAAGCCCATGACGCCGAGACCGAGAAAAGCGACTTTAGCCATGTGTGAACCCTGAAATTTGCCGGCGCGGTGGTTTCGGCCGGACATTGTACTGAAGAGGATGGTGGACTGGTTCGCGCTCGAAACAGGCCGCTGGAACCCGCCGCATGCCGTGCCGCGCGAAGGGGCACGGCCCTGGTTTGGCGAGCGGGGATGGTTTTATGATAGGATGAGGCGATAGTCGAGATTTCAAGAAAAAAGGGAGTGAGAACACATGGGAATGAGCGTTGGCGTGCTCGACCATTTCAACATCCGAACCCGGAACCTCGCCGATACCGTTCGGTTCTATGAAGATATCCTGGGATTACAGAAGGGCGACCGGCCGAACTTCGCCTTTCCGGGAGCCTGGATGTACAGCGAGGGCAAGGCGGTGGTGCACCTGGTGGATATTTCGCCTACCGACGAGCCGCAGAAGCCCGATTCCGGTGTCGTCCATCATGTCGCCTTTGCCAGTCAGGGTTTTGCCGCCATGAAAGCGCGGCTCAAATCCAAGGCGATGGCGTTCGACTCACGACAGGTTCCGGGCGGCGATCTCTGGCAAATCTTCGTCAACGATCCCAACGGCGTCCTGATCGAGTTGAATTACGAGGCCGCCAAGGAGCAGAACGCAGGATCGGCGCCCGCCGAGCGCGCGGATGATTTCGGCAGGAGATAGCCTTTGGAGCGGGATCGCTCTATGGGTCGCGTCTGAATATTGCATGGCGTTTTCGAGCGAGGTGGACTCCGGTTCGCGGGAAGAAAACGCGTCAAAACAAAAGAAAAGAGCCCGGTTCTGATACAATCAGAACCGCAAGGCTCCAGGAGATGCGCCGTGGGTGTCACGCAGCAACAGGTTCAGGATGCTCTCGCCAGGGTGGCCTCGCCGCGCGGCGTGGCGCTGACGAACGCGGGCGTGTTGTCGGCGATTGCAGTCAACGACGGCAAGGTGTTCTTTTCGATCAATGTCGATGCTGCGGAAGCCCGCGCCTGGGAAAGCGTGCGCGCCGCCGCGGAAGCAGCGGTGCGCGCCGTTCCGGGTGTCAGCGTGGCGATGGTCGCACTGACGGCCGAACGCAAGCCGGGATCGGCGCCGCAGCCACCGTCGCACCGCCATGCGCAGCAGGGTGTGCCGAATGTTTCGGCACACCGGCCGGCGCAGGGGACAGCTTCGCCGATGTCGAGGCAGGCGGAAATTCCCGGCGTCACCGCCGTCATCGCGGTGGCCTCGGGGAAGGGTGGCGTCGGTAAATCGACCACTGCGCTCAACCTGGCGCTCGGCCTGCGCGATCTTGGTTTGCGGGTTGGCCTGCTCGATGCCGACATCTACGGCCCATCGGTCCCACGATTGACCGGAATCCGCCAGAAGCCGCAGCTGGACGACAACAGGAAAATGATCCCGATCGCGCGTTTCGGTCTTTCAATCATGTCGATCGGCTTTCTGGTCGAGGAAGATACCGCGATGATCTGGCGCGGGCCTATGGTGATGTCGGCCATCACCCAGATGTTGAGAGACGTGGCGTGGGGCGCGCTCGATGTCCTGGTGGTCGATATGCCTCCTGGTACTGGTGACGCCCAGCTCACGCTGGCGCAGAACGTGCCGCTCAAGGGCGCCATCATCATTTCGACTCCGCAGGACCTTTCCCTGATCGACGCGCGGCGCGGCCTTGCGATGTTCAAGAAGGTCAACGTGCCGGTGCTCGGCATCATCGAGAACATGAGCTATTTCCAGTGTCCGCATTGCGGCACGAAGTCGGACATCTTCGGTCATGGCGGCGCGCGGCATGAAGCCGAGCGTCTCGGCGTGCCGTTTCTGGGTGAAATTCCGCTTCACATCTCGATCCGAACCACCTCGGACGAGGGAAGACCGGTCGTCGACAGCGAGCCGAAGGGGCTGCACGCGGCGATCTACCGGGAGATCGCCGCCAAGGTCCGCGATCAGCTCAAGGGAGCGATCGCCGCCGCCTGAGACCGGCTTGTGGGTAGCGGAGTCAAAATCCACCCCAATAGCGCGCCCGCCTATGCGACTTTCGTTTAATCGTTGCAAAACCGCAGACGAGACACCAGTCATGCCTTCGTCGCGTTTTCGCTCGCCCGACTTCCGTGTTAAAGCCCGCTGGGGAAACGCCCTGAAGGAGATGCCTTGATGAAGCGTCGCGATTTTTTGAAGGTTTCAGCAGCGGGCGCCGCCGCCACCGCCGTGGCTTCGCCGGCAATTGCGCAATCCATGCCCGAGATCAAGTGGCGCATGACGTCAAGTTTCCCGAAATCGCTCGACACAATTTATGGCGGCTCAGTCGAATTCGCCAAAAGCGTTGCCGAAATGACCGACAACAAATTTCAGATCCAGGTCTTTGCCGCGGGCGAAATCGTTCCCGGTCTGCAGGCGCTGGACGCGACCTCCAACGGCACCATCGAAATGTGCCACACCGTGTCGTACTATTACGTCGGCAAGGACCCGACCTTTGCAATCTACGCCTCCGTGCCGTTCGGACTCAACGCGCGCCAGCAAAATTCCTGGTGGTACCAGGGCGGTGGGATTGAGCTCGGCAACGAGTTCTTCAAGAAGTTCGGCGTGATCGGTTTTGCCTGCGGCAACACTGGCACGCAGATGGGCGGCTGGTTCCGCAAGGAGATCAAGAGCGTCGCCGATCTCTCCGGCCTGAAATTCCGCATCGGCGGAATTGCCGGACAGGTGCTGCAGAAGGTCGGCGTCGTTCCGCAGCAGCTTGCGGGCGGTGATATCTATCCGGCGCTCGAAAAGGGCACCATCGATGCGGCCGAATGGGTCGGGCCGTATGATGACGAGAAGCTCGGCTTCCAGAAGGTTGCCAAATATTATTACTACCCCGGTTTCTGGGAGGGCGGCCCGATGGTGCACGCCTTCTGCAATCTCGAGAAATGGAATTCGCTGCCTAAGAACTATCAGGCGATCATCAACAACGCGACCGCCAATGCCAACACCTGGATGGCCGCGCGCTACGACATGCAAAATCCGGGAGCGCTGAAGCGGCTGGTCGCGGGCGGCACGCAGCTTCGTCCCTTCACCAACGAAGTTCTCGAAGCCTGCCTGAAGGCAACCAACGAGTTGTGGGCCGAGATCTCCGCGAAGAATCCCGATTTCAAGAAATCGATCGACGCGATGCAGGCCTATCGCTCGGACCAGTATCTGTGGTGGCAGGTTGCCGAATACACGTTCGACAGTTTCATGATCCGCTCGCGCACCCGCGGCTGATTATTAACCAGAGGCGAAGGCAAGCCCGGTCTCGGAAGAGGCCGGGCCTATTGCATCGCGGTAAGTCCATTCGACGCATGGAAATCCGTCAGCAAATGTTTCATGGTTGTCCAAGCCTCGAAAGAAGGTTGAATGATCACATCACCAAGGGAAGGGAATTCAATGAAGCGTCGAGACTTTATCAAGGTCACCGGGATGGGTGTCGCGGGGGCTGCGACCGTAGCTGCACCCGCGATTGCGCAATCGACGCCGGAGATCAGATGGCGCATGACGACAAGCTGGCCCAAATCGCTCGATACGCTGCACGGCGGCGCCGAAGTGATGGCCAAGGTGGTCGGTGAAGCCACCGACAACAAGTTCCAGATCCAGACCTTCGCTGCCGGCGAAATCGTGCCGGGCTTGCAGGTTCTCGATGCCGTGCAGAACGGAACGGTCGAGATGGGACACACCGCCTCATATTATTATTACGGCAAGGATCCGACCTTCACCTTCGGCTCGTCGATACCTTTCGGACCCAACTCGCGCCTCAACCAGGGCTGGTACACGATCGGCGGCGGCAAGGAAATCCTCAACGACTTCTTCAAGAGCTACAACGTCACATCGCTGCTTGCGGGCAACACCGGGTGCCAGATGGGCGGCTGGTTCCGCAAGGAAATCGCCACCGTCGCCGATCTCCAGGGATTGAAATTCCGCATAGCTGGCTTTGCCGGGCGCGTTTTGCAGAAGCTCGGCTGCGTGCCGCAGCAATTGGCCGGTGGCGACATCTACCCGGCACTGGAAAAAGGCACCATCGACGCGGCAGAGTGGGTCGGTCCCTATGACGATGAGAAGCTCGGCTTCTACAAGGTCGCGCCGCATTATTACTACCCCGGATGGTGGGAGGGCGGCCCCATGCTTCTGGCGATCGTCAATCTCGACAAGTGGAATGCGCTGCCAAAAAATTATCAAAGTGTGCTCGAACAGGCAGGCCACTTTGCCAATAACTGGATGATGGCAAAATACGACGCTCAGAACCCGGCGGCGCTGCGTAAACTTCTCGCCAGCGGCACCAAGCTTCACGCCTTTCCGCCGCCCGTCATGGAAGCCTCGCTCAAGGCGGCAAGGGAATTGCACAGCGAGGTTGCAGCGACAAACGCCAATTTCAGGAAGGTCTACGACTCGCTGAATGCTTTTTCCAGCAACGGCTACCAGTGGTTCCAGGTCGCCGAAGTCGGCTACGACAATTTCATGGCACGCCACTCGCAGAGCTAGCGCGGGATGACTTTTGATTGAAATCGGTGTGTCAGCGGGTTCGCTTCACCTCTCCCCGGCGGGGAGAGGTCGATTTGCAGAGCAAATCGGGTGAGGGGGTTCCCTATCTAGAAACCGTTATCTCTCCGCGGTGACGAGCTGATAGGCCCCGCGCTCGAACGTGTCGTAGACGGCCAGCGCCTTGGCGTCGGCGAACGGCAGGTACTGCATCAGGATCACGCCGGCGATGCCGCGAGTCGGATCGATCCAGAAGAACGTGTTGTTGATACCGCCCCAGCTCAGGCTGCCGGGAGAGCGCTTGCCGGGTATCTGATCGGTCGTAATGAGGAAACCGAGGCCCCATTTGTCGCGGCCGTCCGCGATGAAAGTGAAGTCGGCGCTACGCGGCAGGGCACTCTTGAGCGCGGAGACCGAGATCGAGCCGATTTGGTTCTGGCCCATCAGAGCCACCGTCTCGGCTTTGAGCACGCGTACCCCCTCGAGCGTCCCGCCGTTGAGGAGCATGCGCACGAAGCGCCCGTAGTCGCTTGCGGTCGAGGCTAGACCGCCGCCACCGACCGGCGCGGCTATGGTGAGCCCGAGCTGCGGGTTTTGCAGTACAATGGCGCCGTCCATGCGCTCGCCAGCGCGCTGCTGTTGCGCGACGAGACGCGGTCCCTTCGCCTCCGGCACATTGTAGGACGTGTCATCCATCTTGAGTGGAGCAAAGATGTGCTCGCGGAAATAATCCTCGAGTTTTTGGCCGGACACCGCCTCGACCAGCTTGCCGACCACATCGGTGCTGGTGCTGTAGTGCCAGCGTTCGCCGGGATCGAACAGCAGCGGTCCGCCGAACGGGTAGGTTTCGCCGGCGCGCGGCTTGAAATCGCGCCAGATTGCGCTCGTGAACGGATAGGCCAATCCGGACGTGTGCGTCAGGAAATGTCTGACTGTCGGCTGCCTTGATGCTGGACGGACCTGGTAGGCTCCGCTCGCCGCGTCGAACGATTCAATGACCTTTAATCCCGCAAGCTGTGGCAGGTACTTTTCGGCCGGATCGTCGAGACCGAGCCGGCCCTGCTCGACGAGTTGCATCAATGCCACCGAAGTAACCGGCTTGGTCATCGAGGCGATTCGAAATAACGCGTCGGTTGTGAGCGGGCGCCCGGTCGCGACATCAGCCACTCCGAATGCGCTTTGATAAAGTACGTGTTCACGATCGGTGATCAGCGCGACCACGCCTGGCACGTCCTTGCGCTCGACAGCGCCACGCAGGCTGGCGTCGATGGCTGCACTTCCTGGCGAATTCTGCGCGTTGGCGGTCCCGGCCATCGCAGCAACCGCAACGCCTGCGGCGAAGACAATTTCGGCGGCCATTCGATTCATAAAACCTCCCTGTTGTGTACAGCCCGGGTTTCGCTGGCAGCTCTCCCGAGGCTTTGATCCTTTTTTCTGTGTCCTGCTTGACGAAACGGATCGCTACTGCTTTGGCGGACCGAAATCGAGCGGCGGCAAATCCAGTTGCGGAACATCGATCTTGATCTGATTGAGGTCGACGTTGACCGGCTTGTCAAGAAGCGCGGTCACGGTGATCGGGAAGGCGATCACAAGCGCTACCATGATTGCCTGAAGTCCTACCCAGGGCAGTGCGCCCCAATAGATGTCGGAGCTCTTTACCTCCTTCGGTGCAACGCCACGCAGGTAGAACAGTGCAAAGCCGAAGGGCGGATGCATGAACGAAGTCTGCATGTTCACGCACAGCATGACGCCGAACCAGATCAGCGCCGCGTCCGCTCCCACCACGGGGGTGAGGATTTTCTGCGCGATCGGCGCAATCATCGGCAGGATGATGAAGGCGATCTCGAAGAAATCCAGGAAGAACGCCAGGAAGAAGATGAACAGGTTGATGAAGATTAAAAATCCCCAGACGCCGCCGGGCAGCGACGTCAGCATGTGCTCCAGCCAGACGCCGCCGGATACTCCGAGGAAAACCACGGAGAAACATGTCGACCCGATCAGGATGAAGACGACCATGGTGGTGATGCGCATGGTGGTCTCGTAGCCCTGCTTGATCAGGTCTCGCAGGTAGGGAATGCGGACCGCCTCAAGGCAGATCCACAGCACTGCCAGATAGGTCACGGCAAAGGCCAGCTTGAAGATCAGCCCTTCCGTAACGAAGATTCCGACAATGGTGCCGATGCCGCCGGCGATGGAGCCGATGATGAGAACCTTGCGTCCGGTCGTGGAAAAATCCTTGCTGTGAATCGCGGCGAGCACGATGGCGCCGACCGCGCCCATCGCGCCGGCCTCCGTCGGGGTCGCAAGCCCCAGCATCATGGTGCCGAGCACGACGAAGATCAGCACCGCCGAGGGGATGATGCCGAGCAGGCAT
>Ga0307474_10003773_pt1 | contig 10930 bp, 8 predicted proteins | sample atmos_gasesECM1C_2_FD_203312 | JGI IMG/M metagenome (GOLD analysis project Ga0307474, IMG submission 203312) | Hardwood forest soil microbial communities from Morgan-Monroe State Forest, Indiana, United States - atmos_gasesECM1C_05 | ecosystem: Environmental > Terrestrial > Soil > Temperate...
AAAACGCAGCACTGGATCATCGAGAAAGAACAAAGCCCCGACCAAGACAATCCCCGCCCCCAAGGCATACGAGATAATTCTCGTTGCGGCCGTCCTCACCGTTATTTGAAAACTATCGCGCGAAATGGTGAAAGCGTAGATGGCGCAATATGCGCCGTAGGGAATTCGAAACGTCATCGTAATGATCATGGCGAGAGTTCCCGCAATCACCATTCGCGCTGCCAACGTAGACCTTCCTGGATAGGGTAGGACTTCCTCTTTGAGAAACTTCCACAACGAGGCCAATGGTTGGGGCGACGCCGGAACGCTTTGAGCCAGGGTAGCCATCTTCAATGTCCCCGAATGACCACGACCGCCGACTCGCCGACTCGAAACAATTCAGCAGGAGGGTCCTTGACTCGGACGCGGACTGGGTATCGCGATGCCAGATGGACCCAATTGAGGGTTCGCTGCACGTCGGGGAGACCGGGTTCCAATCGGCCAATGACGTCGGGATCCGGAGTTGTGCCGAAACCAATGCTGTCCACTACGCCATCGAGCCGAACGTTGGGTTGCGACAGCACATAAACGTCAGCCCGCATCCCCGGCGAAATGTGTTGCAGAGTGCCTTCACGGAAATTTCCGATGGCCCACCACGTCCGCGCATCGATAAGGGTAAACACTTGCTGGCCAACATGCGCGTAGGCACCTTCCGAGATTGTGAGATTAGTTACGCGCGTATCGAACGGCGCGTAGATTCGGCAGTTGTTGAGATTGTAACGCGCGGTTTCCACTGCCGATGCACGAGCGCCCCGCTGGCTGATAAGTGGCTCGAGGGTTGTTACCGCGTGCTTGGCTTGTTCATGTCGCGATAGAGCGGAGTTTAATTCTGCCTGCGATAGTTGGAGTCGCGACTGTGCCTGCTTTAGAGCTTGCGCTAGTGCCGCTTCGGAAGTTCTGGCTAGATCCACCTGATCTACCGTGACAAACTGTTTCACGAGCAGTGGCTCGAGACGGCGCAAATTGTTACTCGTATAAGTCCACTCAGCCCGGGCTCGGCTGACGCCCTGCTCGGCATTTGCGACGTCCGCCTCCGCGCTGTGAATGTTCGCTTGTGAAACAGAAACCGCACTCACCAACGCTGCAATTCTTCGACGTTCGTCCGCGATTTGTCCTTCGAGAGCAGCTTGCTCGGACACGGCTCTTTCGAGAGCGTACCGGTATGGCCGGTCATCAATCTCAAATAGAAGTTCGCCCTGCTTCACGAGCTGGTTATCACGCACATTCAGCCGTTCGATCGGACCCTCCACTTGTGGGGCGATTCCGATGAAATTCGCAAATACTTCGGCATCGTCAGTTCGCGGATAATGGTTCGTCCTGTAAAGCACCATCATGCCGAGAGCCACGGTGCCTGCCACAATGCCGATACTGACGAGGCGACTGATCCGCTTACGAGTTTCCGCGCGGGTGTCGATATCCATGGTTTCCTCACTAGTGAAACAAAATGAGCCACAATACGAACGTAAAAAACGCACCCAGGCTCGGATAGATCAAAATCGGAGGAGCGAGCGTAATTCGTAGACGCGACGAGAGCCATCGCACAAGGAAGGTAAGTAAGACTGCCGCAGCCAAACAGACCAGCCACGCCGGGAAAAACGAGCCCAATACGTCAAACGAGGGAGCCCGCCCGCATCCGGAAAGCACAAGCAGAGCAATTACGGCTGGCCACCTCCAGGAGCGATTGTTTCTAATCCCGGTCATGGCTTTCTCGCATTCGATCGGATCGCATCCCCGGTTCGGAAAGCTAAGTTCGCCCATTGCGTGAGGAGTTCCGCACGGGCGGACACATCGGCCCTACGGGCCTGTGCGAGCACCTTTTGAGCGGCCGTGACGTCCAATAGGCTACGGACACCATAGTTGTACGATTCGAGAGCGGCGGAGTAAGACTGGCGGGCGGCCTCCAGGAGTGCGAGGGCCGCCCGGCGCTGACGAAAGGCGGTGTTCAAATTCGAGTAAGCCGTCCAAACCTCGTCAGCAATCTCGTTGCGGATGACTCTGGCTTGTGCTTCTGCGGCGTGGACGTTAGCTTGCGCCTGGGCCAGTCTGCTTTTTCGCGCGCCCCCATCAAAGACGGTCCATTGCAGGCTGAAACCGACTCCGCCCACCAAATCCGTAGTATGCGCCCACGGGTAGGGCGACTGTATTCCGTACAGCGATTGCGCAGCTGGGCTGACACTGAGGCTCAAGGTAGGGTAAAAAGCGGCCTGTGCCTCTTTGACTCCTGCATTTGCGGACCTTATCTCGGCCACTTGCTGCATAAGATCGGGGCGTTTTGCCAGCGCCCGGTTGATCGCCTGGTCGACCGTATCGCCCATCGATTCCGGAGTTGACACCTGGTCCAGCGGCACGACGTGAATCAAGACGGTTGCCGAGGTTCCCAGAGCAGTTGCCAGATCTCCGCGGGCGATCTCCTCGGTTCCAAGCACAGCTTGCAGATCGTATTCCGCCTGTGCCGTTGCGCTCCGCGCTTCCAGCACGTCCGGCAAAGTTGCCAAGCCATTCTTCAAACGATCGTCTGCGGATTGCTCCACGGCCTGGGCATTGGACAGACTTGCTCGCGCGGCATCCTCTTGTCCCACCGAATTCAACAAGCGGTAGTAGGCTTGCTCTACTTGGTAAATGGCCTTGCGATGCGTATCATTGAACGCGCAGTTGGCCGCCAAGACCTCCGCTCTAGCGGCGTTGATTCGGCCCGCTCGGGCGCCGAAGTCAACGACTGTATAGTTGAGATCCAGTGCAACCTGAAAGTCCTGGATGGTTTGGCCGTCGAAGCGGTTTCCGAAGTCGGCTTCCACGCGACCGGTCTGAGAAAGTGCCGCAGCCGCCAATGTGGGAAACAGCTCGCTGCGTGCGACGCCCAAAGCTGCCGCTTGAGCGCGGGCACGTTCCCAGGCGACACGCGTTTCGGGATTGTGTGCTTCAGCCAAATCCACCAGCTCCGCCAATGAGTAGATCCTGCTTGGGTCGACGCTAAACCCAGACTCAGCGAGACCATGCGCAAGTTCTTCGATTTGCTGCTCACCGTAGGAATGCCATGGATGATCCGGCGAAACCGGGGCGCTCTGCCCGAACATACGTCCAACAATGAGCAGAAGGAGGCACGGAATCGCGAAACGCATACCCATTTAGCACCACAGCGAAACCGCTTGCAGACCTTGCGTTATACCAGTTCGCGCATGTGCAGTTGCTTTGCAGCATGGCGGCCTCACTGTCGCTCTGTACGCGGCCAGAATATGACGGTAAGGGTCATCACTCCCTGAGCCGGATGGACAGTGACTCCCCCAATATCGGCCGAGCCTGATGGACCTGACATCAGCAAGCTGTATGCTTTGTCCCGGAAATGAGGATGCAGGTACGCGTCATGTATGTTCTCTACAATGTCGGCAGGATCGAGCAGGATCACAATGTCGTGCGCCAGAAAGCCGATGGTATTGACGAGGAACTCTTCTTCCGAAAGCAGGACCGAACCAGTCTCGGCCACGCCGAGTGGCGAGCGTACGATCGTGACATCGATACTGCTGGCGTCGGACCAGCGAGCGAAATCTTCTGGCTTGCTGTTGCCGGCATGTTCTGGCACCACGGAGCAGAACGTCTTCGCGTTTGGGAATCGTTTCTTCAAGAATTTGCCAAAATCTGGAGGCGGTTCAGTCACGACTTCCCCGGTGAGTTCTTTCAGAGCTGCAGTAAAAAGCTTCCTGAGGTCGGGCGACGACTTGGCACGAAAGCTCGGAACTGCCGGCAATTCTTTGGATGAGGGCTGGTTGTGGCGAATATTCTGCAGGATGTTATCTCGAGAGCTCATTAGGTGATCTCCTGCCCGGCTGTTGAGATCCGATTCTTCTTGTACCAGTCATGAAAAGTCTCTTTCCCCGGCTGAGGAACATCTCTGTGTCGTCCCCACGCGTTGAAGTGGTTGTAGAGCACAAAGTGGGGCAAAAGCTTCATGTCGGGTTCCGCGGAGGAGGCCGCGATGCGATAGAGCCTGGGATGGCTCAGCACCTCGCCAGCCGCTCTCATGGCCTCTTTCTTGACGAGCTGAATCTGACCGTTCTGCTCCATCACTTCCCGCCAGGCATAGATTTGCTCGTGGACGTTGATTTTCACTGGACAGACATTCGTACAACTGCCGTTCAGGGTAGAGGAGAACGGGAGTTCACTGTAGCGGCGAACATCGAACGTCGGCATCATGATGATTCCGATCGGGCCCATATAGGTTGAGCCGTAGCTGAGCCCGCCGCTCCGGCGGTAGACCGGGCAGGTGTTCATGCAAGCAGCACACCGGATGCACTTGAGAGATGGCCAGAACTTCTCCATCCCTAGCCGGGAGGAGCGGCCATTGTCTACCAGGATGATGTGCATTTCGCCGTTCTGGCGTGGCGCAAGAAAGTGCGATGTGTACTGAGTGATGGCATTGCCTGTGGCACTCCGAGTGAGGAGACGAATAAAGACGGCAAGGTCCTCGTTCCGGGGAATGACTTTTTCCAGCCCAACCGAGCAGATACGCAATTCAGGCACGTTCCCGGAAAGATCGGCATTGCCTTCATTGGTGACCGTAACGATGGCGCCGGTTTCCGCCACTGCGAAATTGGCGCCGGTCATTCCCGCTTTCCCCTCCTCGATCAGCACCCGCGTGTTCTCGCGCATCACGTGGCCCAGATAAACGGGATCAGCTTTGTCCTTATCGGAGCCATATGCTCGGGCAAAGAGATGGGCGACATCTTGCGTAGTCTTGTGCCACGAAGGACCCACGATGTGACTTGGGGGTTGATCGTCGAGTTGCTGTATGCGTTCGCCGAGATCTGTCTCAGTGACCCGAATTCCGCGGTTCTCGAGAAACTGCCGAGTGTCACATTCCTCCGTTAACATGGATTTGGACTTGATCAGCGAGTCTGCTTTCCTGTCGCTAAGAATGTGATAAACGATCTGGTTGTGTTCGTGCGCATCCTGCGCCCAGTGGACGGTAACGCCGTTGGCTTCGGCTCTGCTCTCGAACATTTCAAGATAATGCCCAAGGTTTGAGAGCGTATGTTCCTTGATTTGAGAAGCCAGATCACGCAGTTGCTCCCATTCGGGCACGCGACTGGCTGCCTCGTCGCGCCTGGTTCGCATCATCCACAGCAACTGATCCAAATGCTGCTCGTGTGTCTTGTCTTCCATAAACGCGACAGCGTTCTGTGCTTGGTCGACGACGCTCATAGGGCAACTCCATTCAGGATTTCTGCGATGTGAAAAACCTTTAGATTTTTGCCCAAACGATTTGCGCAGCCCTGCAGATGCATCAGGCAGGACATATCGGAAGAGACAATGTATTCGGCTCCAGACTCGCTCATGAATCCGATTTTGTCGTATCCCATCTTGGCCGCCACCGCCTCCTCAGTAACTGAGAACGTTCCACCGAAGCCGCAACACTCGTCCACCCTCTCAAAATTGGTAAATTGAATTCCCGGTACATGTTCCAGCAAGCTTTTCGGCTTTGAGAACTTGCGGTCGTGCACGCGCTCGCTCATTGAGGCCAAGCCGAGGCCGCGGATTGCAGAACAGCTGTTGTGCAAGGCTACCTTGTGTTGGAACTTCGCCCAGGGAAACTCGCGTACCTGCAGGACGTCATGCAGAAACTCAACCAGGTCGTAAACGCTTGCCGATACTTTGCGACGCTCCGGCGAACCGGCCGCAGCAGTGAATTTGTTCCGTATGTGATGGGTACAGCTACCGGAGGGAGTGACGATGTGATCAAATCCCGCGAAGTTCTTGATGAAGAGTTCTTCTGTCGCTCGCCCCTCCTCAAAACATCCACTGTTCGCCATCGGCTGACCGCAGCAGGTCTGGTCAAACGGGTAGACGACATCCACGTTCAGTTTCTCCAGAAGTTCCAATGTGGCAACACCGACCTGCGGATAGAAGAGATCGATATAACACGGAATCATCAAGGCAACTTGCATTGCTGCTTCCTCCGGGGCCACTCTGCCTAGAAGCAACTGCAATGCCAGACCGACACGCGCGCGGCCAAGCGTTTGGTCTGCCTGGCACAGCACTTTTTCAGATTGAACAGAGCTGGCCTCACACTCCGTTTGCAGGTGTCAACATTTCGAGCCTACCCGCCGACTCAGCGTGACCGCTTTGGAAGAAGTGCAGCCTGTCGAAAGCTTTGACGGCAAAGGTCTCCTCGAGAACCAGGAGCGGGCCGGTGTTGCCGAATTAAGATGAAACGAAAATCAAGAAACTGGCAATTTGTCTCGAGCAGTCGAGCGATCACAGGCGGCGGTGAAACTCACGGTGGATAGACTTGACTTCGTCGGGATGGGGGTTACATTACCTCTTAATGCCAAGCTTCTTCATGCGGCTTCGAAGAGTTGATGCTGGCAATCCCAGAACCTCTGCGGCACCGCCCCTCCCTGCGATCAATCCGTTCGTCATTTCCATGACGTCCGCAATGTGCTCTCTTTCGGTTTCTGCCAGTGTGCAGACTCTTCCCATGTCAGAGTGCGGCTTAAAGTTTCCTGAATTAGCATCCCCATGAGCCCATTCGGTCAGCGGAGGGGTCAGAGAATCTGGGTCTTCGGCGCTTGGTACCGCGGTCGCTCCTCGTACTCGAAACGCTGAAGTTTGCTCGCGATTGATGGCGATGCGATTGATGCCAAGCCTGTGCATCTTGGCGATCAACGTGGTCCGGGGCAAACCCAGGCGGACGGCCGCTCCACTCGGACCTCCAATGACGCCTGCTGTTTGTCGGAGAGTCTCAAGGATGTGGGAACTCTCAGCCTCGTCCAGAGTGGGAGGCCCGGATACGCTCGACCACTTCGAACCATCTTGCCTTGTGCTAGTAAGTCCCGGCATCGAACCGCTGAGCACATCACCGGTTGACAGAATCACCGACCGTTCAATGAGGTTCTGCAGCTCCCGGATGTTACCCGGCCATGAATGCCGCACAAGGGCTTTCATGAATTCCTCTGAGATGCCTGTAATCCGCTTGTTCATGCGAGCGGCGTAGTCCATCGCAAAATGACGAACTAACAAGTAGATATCTTCGGGGCGCTCCCGCAGTGGCGGGAGTTCAATGGGAAACACGCCGAGCCGATAAAAAAGGTCCGCACGGAATTGACGTTCGTTGATCATCTCGACGAGGTTCCGATGTGTGGCACAGACCACGCGCACATCAGAATGAATCGGAGCTGCACCGCCTAGGCGTTCGAACTCTCTTTCCTGCAGGACGCGAAGAAGCTTAGGTTGCAACTCCAACGGAAGGTCGCCGATCTCGTCCAAGAACAAGGTTCCTCGGTTCGCCCGCTCGAACCGTCCAATCCCGCGCGCAACCGCTCCTGTGTAGGCTCCACGTTCGTGACCGAAAAGCTCGCTTTCCAGCAGTCCAGCCGGAATGGCAGCGCAGTTTACCTTCACAAACGCGCCGCTCGATCGATGACTAGACTTATGGATAGCTTCGGCAATCAATTCCTTGCCCGTTCCGGTTTCCCCGTAGATCAAAACGGTCGAGTCGGTTGCGGCCACCACCCGAACCATGTCGAGTACGCACCGTAGAGCGGCGCTCGTACCTAGAATCCTCGGCGAGTTTCTGTCGCAGAGTTCGTCGCGATCGAACCCGGTATTCGCAGGCAACCCAGCCGGAATTTCAAAGGATGCGCTACGATTCAGAGATTCGCTCACCCAGCTTGTTTGCGCTGACATTTTCTTTACTCCTTTAGTAGTTCGTCCACTCCACTCTCGACGCACGCCCGTTCGGGCCTTCTCCAAAAGTTAGCTTCCCCCTCGTTCTCTTGTGATCCATTCGCGGACGTAAGCCGGACAATTCCCGAGCTTGATGCCACTCTTTTCACACCGATCAAAAAACCTGACTGCATCCCGATCTACGAGAGTCAGATCTTTCAAATCCAGAACTATTTGGCGAGTCCCAGCTTCAGATTTCAAAAGTTCTTCTAGCTCAGCTACCCGCTCTGCTTGCATTCGACCGATCAGTGTGAAGATGACCTGACCATTCGATGACCTCTGAATCTTCAACATCCGCCCTCTTCGTGGAACGGAAATAAGGCCGCGAGGCCGGTCAACTTTGCCCGGAATTAATTCAGACTCGCGTGCATGACGGGCCAGTGACCGCATACACTCCATCAAACTGAACGACTTCGATTCGTTACAGCGCTTGTTTGGCCGTGACTAATGAGGGCGGGTCTCGCCATTCAATTCCCAGCGCCCTCGGCCTGTTCTGCTCTTGAAGATTCTTGCACTCCTCAAGTCCGTGCGATCGCCACACAGGTCTGGGACGGCAATCACATTGCCAACCGTAAGCTACTGAAAAAGAGGTAAATCGGGCGAGAAATAGAATTGCGAATTTCGCAAATTTGCGAAGTTCGCAACGGCAGATTCCGGGAGGGGATGAAGCTTCTTAAATGCGGTTCTTTTAGAGGGCTGCAGTCTTGAACCGATTCTTATTGATCTTGAGTGACTTTATCTTAGATTCCAGTGTAGATCCTGGGATACCCAATTTGGCAGCTGCTCCTGACGGCCCCGACACCTGTCCTCCGCATTCGGTTAACGCAGCCTCGATGAGCGCCTTCTCCTCGGAAGGTAGCCTCTTCAAGAGCCCGGACCCTCCCTTCTCAGATGAAGCAGGGCGTCGCGAAAGCCAACTCTCATCGACGGAGAAATTTTCAGTTTCACACACGACGACAGAGCGCTCGACCACGTTCTGCAATTCACGGATATTACCCGGCCAGGGGTAGGACTGAAGCAGGTCAAGGCTCTTCTTGTTCAGAGTCTGAAAGCGCTTTCCTGATTTTCTCGCGAAACGATCAACGAAGTACTCGACGAGGAGGGGAATGTCTTCTCTTCTTTCACGCAAAGAGGGCATCTCAATGGGAAAAACGTTGAGCCGGTAAAACAGATCGCTCCTGAACACGCTCGCAGCGACGGCCGCATCCAAATCACGATTCGTCGCGGCAATTACGCGAACATTGGTTTGAATAGATGTGGTACCACCGACTCGCTCAAACTCGTGCTCCTGTAAAACCCGCAAAAGTGCAATTTGGGTCTCGGAAGGAAGTTCTCCAACCTCGTCAAGAAAGAGGGTGCCTCCTTCGGCCAGTTCAAAGCGCCCTAAACGCCGCTGAGTTGCCCCCGTAAAGGCACCTTTTTCGTGGCCGAACAATTCCGAAGCAATCAAGTCTCGCGGAATTGCCGCGCAGTTTACACTCACAAAGGGGCGTGAGGAGCGTCTGGAACGCCTGTGAATGGCGCGAGCAACTAATTCCTTACCGGTACCGGTCTCGCCGGTTATCAGAACACTGGAGTCGGTGGGAGCGACTCTAGCGATGCGGGAAAGTACAGCCTGCAAGGCGGGAGAAGTTCCGACGATTTCCTCGAACATCGAGGCCTTATCAATTTCGTCACGCAACGCAATGTTCTCGTACTGAAGTCGCTGCTCAGCCTGCTTGTGATCGTCAATGTCGGTGGCTGCGGCATACCAATGTGTGACGCGTCCTTGTTCATCTCGTAGCGGGTTCCAGCGGAAGAGAAACCAGCGATATTTTCCGTCTTTTCCCCGAAAACGTGCTTCATATTCGTGCGGGAGGCCGCTTAAGAATTTATTTTGAGTTTCGCGAGTTAAGCGTTCCCAATCATCCGGATGATAATACTTGTGACGATCGGTGCTCCGCCACTCCTCAAGAGTGAACCCGAAATAATCGAGCATCATTTGATTGGCATACAGACGAGTGCGATCGCGATCAGGGGCTAATACGGCGACGTACTGGGGCGCAAAATTCAAGATCTGTCGCAGCTCGGTTTCGCTTTGCCGGATCTTGTCTTCTGCTCTCTTCCGCTCGTCAATGTCTGTTAGCAAGTTATACCAGCGGATAATGCGTCCTCGAGCATCGCGCAGTGGTAGGCCACGTATGTGGAACCATCGATATGTACCATCAGCTCCCCGCAGACGTTCGTCAAGATCAAACGTGTCGCCGGTTTCGACCGAGCGGGTCCAAGCGGCGACCGCTTGAGGGAGGTCATCTGGATGGACAGCGTCGCTGGTACCCCAACCTTTCAATTCTTCGAGCGTCCTGCCAAAATATTCCAAGGTTTGGTTGTTAACGAATTCCACCTGGCCGTCTGGGGCCATGATGGCTACGAGGCCGGCAATGCCGTCAACGATCAGTCGAACACTGCTTTCGCTTTCTCGCAGGATCTCCTCAGCCCGCTTGCGATCCTCGATGTCGGTTGCTGCAGCATACCAACGTGTGACGCGTCCCTGCTCATCTCGTAACGGGTTCCAGCGGAAAAGAAACCAGCGATACTTCCCGTCTTTTCCGAGAAAACGTGCTTCGTATTCGTGCGGAATGCCGCTTAAGAATTTACTTCGAGCTTCGCTGGTCAGGCGTTCCCAATCATCTGGATGATAGAACTTGCGAGGGTCAAAGCTGCGCCACTCCTCAAGAGTCAACCCGAAATAATCGAGTACGGCCTGGTTGGTGTAAAGGCGGCTGCGATCGGGGCCTAATACAGAGACCAGATGCGGCGTGAAATCCAGAATATTTCGAAGTTCCGTTTGGCTTTGCCGGATCATGTCTGCTGCATGCTTTACAGCGGTGACGTCTTTCACGGCACCCACAAATTCGAAGTCGCCTGAGGAGGTGTTCGAGGCGCGCGCGATAACGTGGAGGTGCTTGACTCTACCATCCGGCATCTGCAAACGATGTTCAATATCAAAATCTGTCTTCCTATTGATCGCGTGGTCGAGAGCCTGCTTCACTGGCTCTCGATCATCGGGATGCATTCGCTCAAATACCAACTCCAAAGTTGGTTTAATGGATCCATCGAATTCAAAAATGTCGTAAGTTTCCTCCGACCAGAAGATCTCTCCGTTGACAAGCCTCCAGCCGAAACTACCCGT
>Ga0307474_10003774_pt1 | contig 10930 bp, 10 predicted proteins | sample atmos_gasesECM1C_2_FD_203312 | JGI IMG/M metagenome (GOLD analysis project Ga0307474, IMG submission 203312) | Hardwood forest soil microbial communities from Morgan-Monroe State Forest, Indiana, United States - atmos_gasesECM1C_05 | ecosystem: Environmental > Terrestrial > Soil > Temperate...
AAGCCGGGCGCGTTCACCGAAAAGGACATCTCGCCGTACTTCTGGCACAACGGCACCTACCCGGAGACCGTTGAGTACAAGGAGTTGGAGGAAAACAACTTCGTGGATTGGCGGCTACGGGTCTACGGCCTCGTCGAGAACCCGACCGAGTTCTCGCTGGCCGACCTGCATGACCTCCCCTACCACGAGCAGATCACCCAGCACTTCTGCATCCAGGGCTGGTCGGGTGTCGCCAAATGGGGTGGCGTGTCGCTGCAGACGATCATGGACATCGTCAAACCGCTGCCCGAGGCCAAATGGGTGGTGTTCTACTCCCTAGGCCCCGGCGCCGACGGCGGGATCTACTACGTCGCGCACCCGATCGAGCAGATGAGCCACCATCTGACCATGCTGGCCTACGACATGAACGGCGAACCGGTGAGCTACGGCCACGGGGCGCCGCTGCGGCTGCGCAATGAATTGCAGCTCGGCTTCCGGCATGTGAAGTGGCTCAAGGGCATTGAGTTCGTCGCGCACTACTCCGAGATCGGTAGCGGTCACGGCGGTTACAACGAAGACCACGAATTCTTCGGGCGCCACCAGACCATTTAGGGCCTGTCGACCAACGGGTGCCATTGGGACGGCCGGCGCATCGACTATTTCGACCGGTGCCGATTCAGCGATACCGCATGCAGCACAGTCGTATTCATGCCGATGCGCGCTGGCTCACCCCGTCCTGGTCACGTCGCGGTCACCGCGCATCCGCCAACCCTTCGCTCGACCCGTCCGTCGTTGCCGGCGACAGTTGGCATTGTGCTGGCCCAAGAACAAGCTGCACCGCCGGGAAGTTTTCCACCGCAGGGTCTGTCTGGGTGGACTGCCTGTGAGGAAAAACCTCCCAGCTGAAAGGAAACGCATCACCGCAGGGCGACATGACGGACATCACCGACGTGTTGACGTAGGCGTCCACGTGGTACCAGCCCGAAAGGAAGAATGATGAGCGGTCTGCAGCGTGTGGCCGTTATTACCGGTGCCTCTCAAGGCATCGGCGCAGGATTGGTGGAGGGGTACCGGCGCCTGGGCTATGCCGTGGTCGCCAACTCGCGCAACATCACCGAAAGTTCGGACCCGTTGGTGCTGGCGGTACCGGGCGACATCGCGCAGTCCGGGGTTGGCAAACGCGTGATCGAGGCCGCGTTGCAGCACTTCGGTCGGGTCGACACCGTGGTCAACAACGCCGGCATCTTCATCGCCAAGCCGTTCACCGACTACACCGATGAGGACTACGACGCAATCGCCGGGGTGAACCTGCGCGGGTTCTTCGAACTCACCCGGGCCGGCATCGCCGCCATGGAATCGCAGGGTGAAGGCGGCCACGTGGTGGTGATCTCAACCAGTCTGGTCGACCACGCCAACTCCCAGGTGCCTTCGGCGCTGGCCTCACTGACCAAGGGCGGCCTCAACGCCGTCACCAAATCTCTGGCCATCGAGTACGCCGCTCGCGGAATCCGCTCCAACGCTGTCGCTTTGGGCATCGTCCGCACCCCCATGCACGACCCGTCCACCCACGAATTCCTTGCCGGTCTGCACCCGCTCGCACGGATGGGTGACATTCAGGACATCGTCGATGCCACCCTCTACCTGGAACAGGCAGGCTTTGTTACCGGCGAAATCCTGCACGTCGACGGCGGCCAAAGTGCCGGACACTGAACAGATCCTGCGTGCGGTGCTGGACGAATGGAAGGCCGGTGTCGATGAGGGCGATCCGCACCGGGTGGCCGAGGTCTTCACTGGGGACGCGGTGTTCCAGGGGTTGAAGCCGTATCGCGTCGGCCGGAATGGAGTCCAGGACTACTACGCGGCACAACCGCCCGGCCTGAGCGTCACCTACCAGCTCCAGGAAACACGTGCTCTCGCTGAGGGTGTGGTGTTGGGCTACGTACGTGCCGACTTCAGTCCGCCCGCAGGGCCGGTGATCCCACTCAATCTCGGTGTCGTGATCACCCGGGGCGACGAGGGCTGGAAGGTTGCGTTCTGCCAGGTGTCGCCGCCGGCCGGCTGACCACACTGGCTCAGGCTCACACAGTGCGGTACCAGGTAGGGCCTACGCGGCCTCGGGGCGATACTGGCGAGGTGCCCGGAACCCCGAGGCCGCGAGGCAGTCGAACTCACGGCACTCCCGCATTCCACCACAGAACGGATTTGGTGTACGAGTCCTGTGGCAGATATCCCCGCCGGTTTGTCCACGCTGCTGGCCAGACCCACCGCCAGTGCACGAGTAGCCGTCATCGCCTGTCTCGCTCGCGATTTAGTCGGTCACCCCGAGCACTCAGCGCCGCCACGCACATGCGACGGTGCCGGTGCGATCCGGTGACCATCGTCGGCGAAGGGCTGGGAGGCTGCGTCTACCAATAGTGCGGAAATCACTAATGGCCGTCGGGAAGATCGGCCCGCAACGGTGGTTGCACCTGTCATCAGTTCAGAAAGACATCTCACGAAATTAAGAGTCAAGCCGCGCGGGTGAGAGGAGGTGGAAACGCTAGGTGTTCGTCGTAGTGGTTGCCGGTGTGCAGGCAGTGGTGGAGTTGGCCGAGGAATTTGTTGAACAGGTGCCGTTGGGCTTGGTGGTTCCAATCTCCGGTGGCGCGGCGGGCGTCGTAGTGGCGACGGGCGCCTGGGGAGGCGCGCAGCGATGCCAATGCCCAGATTGGGCCGACGGCGGCCAGGCGCCGGTTTTTGATATGCCGGTGCAACACCACGGTTTTCTTGCCGCTGGCGCGGGTGATCGGGGCAGATCCGGCGAAGGCTTTGAGCCCGCGGGCATCAGCGAATCGGGCGCGGTCGTCGCCGATCTCGGCGAGCACCCGGGCGCCGGCCAACATCCCCAGGCCGGGGAAGCTGGTGATAATCTCGGCGTCCGGGTGCCGTTCAAAATGGGCGATCGCCGCCTCAGCGAACTCGTCAGCGGCGGTGCAGGCGGCCTGGAGCTGGCGCAACAATGCACCCAGTTGGATGCCCATCGCGGTTTCGACCTGTGGCGGCTGGTGCAGGTAGGTGTCGGTGAAGACCGCGCGCAGCCGGTCGACGTCGCGGTCGAGGTGTCGGCGGCGCCCGGCGCTGATCAGCAGCCGACGCAGCCGAGCGGGGCTCAGCGCGGCGGCCTGGGCCGGGGTGGGCGCAGCGGCCAAGATGGTGCGCGCGTCGGCGCGGGCCAGCCCGCCCGCGGGCAGCCGGTCGAACGCGACCAGGGCAGCCGGGTAGAAATCTTTGAGCAAATCGCGGATCTGGTTGCCGATCTGCTGACGCGCCCACACCGCGTCCTGTTGGGCGCGGGCCAGCACCCGGATCGCCTGGGCCAGCTCGGTGTCGGCGGGCAGCGGCCGGTGTGCCTGGCGGTCGGTGCGCATGATGTTGGCCAGCAGCACCGCGTCGGTGGCATCGGATTTGGCCCCCGATACCGCATAGCGGGCCCGATACCGCGAGGCGGTCAGCGGGTTGATCGGATAGATGACCCGACCGGTGGCGCGCAGCGCGGCCACCCACAATCCGTGATCGGTTTCGATCCCCACCGGGATCGGATCCTCGGCGCTGTCGCCGGCCTGCGCCAGCAGCGTCAACAGCTGCGCGAAGCCGGCTGCGTCGTTGCTAACCCGCCCCCGCGCCACCACGTTGCCGTTATCGTCGACCACGGCGACGTCGTGATGGGCTGTTGCCCAATCGATTCCGCAATACAAGGTCAAGGGGTTATCACTCCTTCGATCGTTGGGTCGAGCACGAACCTCGGCGGGGTGACGCGGCGCCCTAATCGCAGGACTCGACGGTCCGTCATCTCACTAGCCGTCCGTGACTCCAGCACACCGCAGGACCTCGTTCTATCGAAGAGCTCACGACTCGGGAACAACCATCAGGAAGTCAACCCTGCGGCGGGCTCGGGCAACGGCATCCCACCACCACACCACGGGATCTGCCGCCAGGCGCGCCGTTCTTTCTATAGACGTCCAGCGTCAGGACCAACCAGGCATCACCTGGCAGCAGACCCGTCAGGAACAGACCCCGGTCAACGACCGGATAACCCATCCCTACTAAACGATTAGGACCGACAATGGACTTCCTGGTCGAGATGACGACCCACGTCCCACCCGGAATCAGCCAAGATGCGGTGGACGACATGCTCTTACGTGAAGCGGCCCGTGCACGCGAACTAGCCGCCGAGGGACATCTGCTGCGGCTCTGGCGTCCGCCCCTGGCACCTGGTCAGTGGCGCACCCTGGGTCTTTTCGCCGCCGACGAAGCCGACCAGCTGGAGCAGAAGCTGACCTCGATGCCGCTGCGTATCTGGCGCACCGACACCGTCACCCAGCTGGCCCAGCATCCCAACGACCCCGGCCTCGGATCGGCGGTGTCGGAGTTCCTGACAACACTGACCATCACAGTTCCGTCCGGCACCAAAGACGCCGAGGTGGACGACCGCAAGGCCCGTGAAGCGGTCCGCGCCGCCGAGTTGGCCGGGCAGGGACGTCTGCTGCGGCTGTGGACACCGTCGAACGCGCCCGGGGTGTGGCGGACCTTGGGCCTGTGGGGCGCCGACGACCAGGGCGATCTGATGTCGATCCTGCAGTCGCTTCCGCTGTATGACTGGATGACCGTTGACGCCACCCCGCTGTTGGTGCATCCGAGCGATCCCGCGAACGGACGCGCGTGATGAGCGGCTTCGCGGTGGACGCGCTGGCTGACTTCGTGGTCGCGGCGCGCACTGCCGATATCCCGAGTGAGGCGCAAATACTGTTGCGTCGCAATACTCTCGACAGTCTCGCCTGCGCGATCGCTGCCCTCGATGGGGAGGCCGTCGAGGTGGTCCGGGCACAGGTCGAAGCAGTCGGCGGGCAGCCCCGGGCTGCGCTCATCGGTGGCGGCCGCACCAGCGTCGATCAGGCCGCCCTGTTCAATTCGGTCGCGGTACGCTACGTCGATCTGCTCGACACCTACCTGACGCCCGGCGGCCTGTGCCACCCAGCCGACAACTTCGGGGCGCTCCTGTCGGTCGCCGACAGTGTCGACGCCAACGGGGCTGACTTCCTGCTGGCACTCGCGGTCGCATACGAGGTGCAGAGCCGGTTCTCGGCCTCGATCCCGGTGATGGCCCGCGGGCTCAACCATGCGCTGCAGCTCGCGATTTCGGTCGCTGCCGGTTCCGCGAAACTGCTCGGGCTGTCCGCCGTACAGACGGCCAACGCCATGGCGATTGCCGCGGCCGACAATGTGTCGCTGGCCGCGATCCATTCCGAACCGGTGTCGAACTGGAAGGGCATCTCTCCCGGCATCACCGCACAGCGCGCTGTGTATACCACCCAGTTGGCGCAGCGTGGCATCACCGGACCGCCCGGAATCTTCGAGGGCCCCAACGGCTTGGAGCGGCTTTTCGGCCAGACCATAGACATGCGTCTTGATGACCCGACACTCGGCGTCGTCGCACAGACCTACCTGAAGAAGTACAGCGCACTCATCCACGGACAGGCCCCCATCGAGACAGCGCTGACGCAGGTCGCTAAGCACGGTATCGATCACCGCGATATCGCCGATATGGACGTCGCGGTGTGCCAAACCGCCTATGACATCGCCGGCGGCGGGCAATTCGGCGCCAAGGATGCTCCCGAGACCAAAGAGCAGGCCGACTACAACCTCAAGTATCTGCTGGCCGCGGCACTCATCGATGGCCAGGTCGGTCCCGCGCAACTGCGGATCGAGCGGATCGGTCGGCCAGACGTACGAGAATTGCTGCGCCGCATCACCATCCGCCCCGACGCCGCCCTGACATCGCGTTACCCGCAGGCGACCCCGGTGCGGATCACTGCGACCCTGCGCGATGGCAGGCAGGTGACGCGTGAGCAGGACGACTTCGAGGGCGCACCGACCCGGCCGTTCACCTGGGCACGGACCGTCGAGAAATTTCATTGGCTGGCCACCGATTACGGAGACGAACCTTTGCGCAACAGCATTACCGACACCGTCGAGCGTCTCGACACCGCACCGATCCGTGACCTGACTGAATCACTGTCCCAAATCAACCCACGGAGGAAATCATGACATCGCCGCTGGTCGATCTCGGCCTGACCATCCCTGTCATCGCCGCACCGATGTCCGGCGGCCCCACCACCCCCGCAATGGTGATCGCCGCACAGCACGCCGGCGGGTTGGGGTTCCTGGCCACGGGTTACAAAACACCCGAGGCCGTCGACGCCGAGTTACGGATTGTTCGCGACGCCGGAATACCGTTTGGTGTCAACGTCTTCGCACCCAACCCGGTGCCGATCGCAGCGGACCGGTATCAGGACTACGCCCGCGTCATGCAACGCGAAGCCGACCGCTTCGGGATCGCCCTGCCCACTGAGCCGATCGACAGCGACGACCAGTTCGGGGCCAAGATCGACCTGTTGCGTGCCGATCCCGTCCCGATCGTCAGCTTCACCTTCGGGATCCCGGACCGGGACGTCATCCGCGATCTGCAGCGGGCCGGCACGACGGTGGTGCAGACCGTGACGTCACGGCAGGAAGCCGAGGCCGCTGCCGCAGCCGGGGTGGATGCCCTTGCCGTGCAGGCCCACGTCGCGGGCGGGCATTCGGCCACGCTCACCCCTGATCACCCGGCGGCGCCCCTGCCGATCGGCGAGCTGGTCGCATCGATCACCAGCACGGTAGGACTGCCGGTGATCGCCGCCGGTGGTCTCGGTACCGCCGCCGATGTGGCCGGTGTGCTGCAGGCCGGCGCAGTGGCGGCAGCGGTCGGCACGGTGCTGCTGCTGGCCGATGAGAGCGGGGCATCGGCGACACATCGAGCGGCGCTGGAGGATCCGGCCCGCACCGAAACGGTCATCACGCGGGCATTCAGCGGTCGACCGGCCCGGGGGCTGCGCAACCGGTTCATCGACACCTACGAGTCGGCGGCGCCGCTGGGCTATCCCGCCATCCATTACCTGACCAGCCCGCTGCGCAAGGCCGCCGCGGCCGCGGGCGAGCCCGAGTTGGTGCACCTGTGGGCCGGCACCGGGTACCGCCACGCCCGCCGCGAACCCACCGCGCAGATTCTGGCCCGGCTGGCACCGTAACCACCCGACAAGAGAATTGTGATGACCAAGAATTTCTTCATCACCGGTGTCAGGGCGGTCTCGGGCGGGCCTTCGCCAAGCACGCCCTTGCCCCCGGCCACCGGGTGGTCGGCACGTACCCGACTACGACGCCGCGTTCTTTCGGCCGAGCGCCTGCTAGCTCAGCCAGGCCAGCGTGACCGGAGTGGCCTGCCCCGGCCAGGTGGCGTCCAGGTACGCAGCCGCGGCCGGGACCTCGGCGGGCAGCGCACGCGCGACCGCGAGCTCACCCACCGCGGTGCCGTCGGGCAGGCCGCTACCGGTCACGGTCGCCGCCGATTCCGGACGCGGCAGCGGTGTGCCATCGGGACGGAACATCTCGACTTCTCGCCCTGCTGTCGTGATGGCCAGCGTCGTGGTCGCGACATACACCCCGTCGCTGGGGCCGTCGTAGATCCAGCGGTGCCCCAACACGCAATGCTCAAGCTCACCGACCAGCACGCCACCGGGCAGCGGGGCCGATCGGTAGGTGACCGGTACGTGAAACAGTTGCGGGCCGCTACGCACGACGAACGTCTCGATTCCGACCTCTCCGGCGGGATCATCGAGTCGGAATGTGGCCACGCTTTCGATGGGCCCACCGTCATCGAACCACGGTTGTGCCGGCAACCACGAGGTGACCAGATCGAGCTTGTGCGGTGTCAGTGTTGCGCGATGGACGACAGCCATGTGCGCATCCTGCCACCCGGCCGACGTGGTGTGCCAGAAGATTATTTCTCTCAGCTGCAAGCTAATTGGTCGTGATCGTCGGGTCGGCGGCATCGTGGTGGCCGCGCTGGCCGGCGCCGCGATGGGGATCATCGGCGGGCAGCCATGCGTCGGCGTCGTGGACGCCGAGATCTCCGATGTCACGGGTGAGTACCTCGATGAGGGCTCGCACGGTCGCCCTGTCCTCGTCGCGTCGCCACACCAATGACCAGGTCCACAGCGGAGTCGGCGCCGCGATGGGTCGGCGCACCAGATCACGCGGCTGCGGCGCGTCCTGCCCCTTGGGGTTGTTGAGCACCGGCCGACCCAACCGGCGGATGTGCTCGAATAATATCGGTCCGGTGACGCCGCCGTCGTCGGTGCGCATCAGGCGCGCCCCGGTGTCGGCGGCGAAGTGCTCTGCGTACCGGTTCCATGACGACCAGCTGGACGCATCGGCGTCGACCAGGACCACCAAATCCTTGGCCGGTGCCGGGCTGTCGTCAGTGCCCGTAGACAGCGCGTAGAGTCGGTCCACGCCGATGAGGTGGGCATCGAGCTGCAGCGCCTCCAGGTCGGTGTTCTGCACCCAGCAAATAGCCAAGTCCAGGCTACCGTCGGCGACCCGGGCGGCTTGCGCGTGCGACGGCATCACCCAGGTGTCCATCCGCAGCTGCGCCACGCCCGCGGCGCGCTCCGTCCAGTCGGTCGGGCGCCATTGCACGTAGCCCACCCGTACCGGCTCGGAAACCGCCAAATCTGCTGCCCGATACCGTAATTCGTCGGCCCGGCGAACCAGTGCCCGAGCTTCGGGCAGCAGCGCCGCACCGGCCGCCGTCAGCGCCACCGACCGACGGTCCCGGTCGAACAGGCTGACCTTGAGGTCCCGCTCCAGCGCCTTGATCTGCTGGGACAGCGACGGCCCCGCGATATGCAGGCGTTCGGCGGCCCGGGCGAAGTTCAGCTCGTCCGCCACGACGACGAAGTAACGCAGTTGCCGCAGTTCCACCGCTGCAGCCTAGTAGGCATGGCCGGTCAGCACAAAGCAAACCGGTCGCACCGCGGCGTCAGGTCCGGGAAACCAGTGCGCGGATGAGCCTTTCGGCGACGGGCGACGCGTGGTGTTCTGCGAGGACGCCAGCAACAAACTGATGTGCGACATCGCCGACACGGTCGAAGACGTGGTTGCGCACGACAGCAAGGTCGCGGTCATTCTCCTGACAGAAACTCACACCGCATGTGGGTGAGCAATGTGGGTGAGCGAATCGGGTGTCGGCGATGTCGCGAGGGCGCTTGACAGATCAAGGACCCGGGATGTCCCGACATAGCCGGGTTAAGCCGGGTTAAGCCGGCTATGTCAGCGGTCTCTTCTCCGAGAACAACTCTCACAACGGTGGACCGACAACACGGGTACAGATCTACTGGACCAGTTAACGGGGTCCCGTCAATCGCGGCGCCGCCTCGGAGACCATAGGCAAACCAACCCGGTACCTGCCGCTGCCGACCGCAGTGGGCCGTTCAGGTGAGATACGGAGTCACGGGTTGGTTAACGGTAGCTCGAGGATCGAACACTTCGTTTCCGACGATCTCAACTTTCCGAATTGACTATTCCAGAGAAGCAAGACGCCACCCAAAGGGGCCGCGATCTTCGTCGCCGACACCCTGGCCCGCGACAGCTACCTGCTGACCAATCACAATGGGCTGGACACGAGCGCAGAGCTGCTCGGGGTAGACAGCGCGGAGGCGGTGGCCAAGATGGCTGCCGGGCTGGCAGCGAATGGTGATGGTCGCGCCCAGGTGATCACCTTGGCTCTGGTGCTCGGGGCTCTTGAGGCACGCACTCCCAAGGACGCCTGGCGCAACAGCACACCCAGCTGGTCGCATCACGTAGGCAGTGCGGAGTACCTCCGCTGGCTCGAAGCCCAGGATTACCCTCTCAGTGCGGTCGAGGAAGTCATCACCGGGGCCAAAGACGCCGAAAGTGCCTACACCCGGTATTTAGCCGACGCGGTAAAGCAGTAACCCCAGCCGGTGGGGTCAGGGCTTAGGCTCTGGCCCCACCGCCGCACTGTCACACTGCATCCACGCGCCTGACGGCGCCGCTTGTCGACATGCAGGAAAGATTGCCAAGACACGCCTGGATAGATTGACAAAACATCGGCGTGTTGCCAGAGCTTGTCAAAGTAGGTGGTTCAAGGGCATCTCCGCCCTGCTCCCCTAATCACCCCAACCAAGTGGATTCACCGGAGCGACAACGCGACGACGCGGGAACAGTAAGACAACCACGTCACAGCCCTAAGCCTCCGGCGTAGATACCGAAACACGAAGCGCCGCAACTCCTAACCCGCGCAAGTAATCATCGCGGTGATGGCAATGCCTACAAAGCTGTTGGCACGCGACCCACTACGGGTGCCGTTGCGCCGATCATGCGCCCACGGAGACTTGGACGCGCCGCGATGAGCATGCGGTCACCGGTGACGTACCGCTGTGAGGCGGTCATGGATTCGGGCCGGCAGTTCCTCAGCCGCGGACACGCTGACCTGGGAGCCGACCAGCTCGGTGGCCTGGGTATGGCGCAGACCGTGTACGAGGGCACCGGACACGGGCTGGGCGGCGGCGTCGGCACGTGTGCCGGCGCGGTCGGTGTGTGGTTGCAGGGTCCGCTTGTGATCTCGGACCACGACCAGTTAGCAGGGTACGTCGTGATGTAAAGATCATCGGCACCTGGCCTGTCATCAGAAACGTTGGCCGCCTTCTAATCTCGATCTCCGCTCGGCCGCCGCACTTATTTAACTGTTGGAAGCTGGTGTGCCGAAAAGATGCGGGTACCGCCGACGAAATACTGGCGAAGCGATCCGCAACCGGTGTCCGCGGCGCCAGCGCAGGTGACTCGTCACCGAGATGACGGGATGAGTTGAACGCACAACTGGGCGTCAGGCAAGCAGTCCGACCCGCTTGTCCTACCCGCTCCACCAATGAGCGCTGCTGCTCGGCTCCCGAACCACCTACTTCGACAAGCCCATGCGACACGCCGATGTTTTGTCAATCTATCCAGGCGTGTCTTGGCAATCTTTCCTGCATGTCGACAAGCGGCGCCGTCAGGCGCGTGGATGCAGTGTGAC
>Ga0307474_10003775_pt1 | contig 10930 bp, 9 predicted proteins | sample atmos_gasesECM1C_2_FD_203312 | JGI IMG/M metagenome (GOLD analysis project Ga0307474, IMG submission 203312) | Hardwood forest soil microbial communities from Morgan-Monroe State Forest, Indiana, United States - atmos_gasesECM1C_05 | ecosystem: Environmental > Terrestrial > Soil > Temperate...
CCACTGCCACCAAAAATCTTTAATGAAGATGACCGCTGAAGAATCCGTTCTGCGCCGCCTCGGCGTCGACTTCCGCACTCCTGCTCCCGGATGCTGCGGCATGGCCGGTTCCTTCGGCTTCGAGTCGGACAAATACGACATTTCCATGGCGATCAGCGAACTCGAACTCCTCCCCGCCGTTCGCAATGCTCCGCCTGACTGGCTCATCATCGCCGACGGTTTCAGTTGTCGCGAGCAGATCGCCCAAGGCTCGCCTCGCCATGCCCTGCACCTGGCTGAAGTCCTGCAGATGGCACTGAACGGCCGCGACGTTTTGGACGCCCAACTGTATCCCGAATCCGTCTCCGCGCACCGCCGCGAAGCCGAGCTCTCCCACTCCATGAAACGCGCCGGTTTAGGATTGGCGGCACTGGCGGCAGGCAGTGCACTAATTTGGAAGCTCTCCAGAAGTCGCTGATTATGCAAGGTTTAACGCCATTTATAGCTCGGCGCTAACCCCCGCCTCTCGCCAGATCACCGTTCTTCTGGGACAATAGGTGAGCCGGCTGGTCCTCTTTACTAAGACTGTCATCAATAGAAGAGGCCTGTCATCCGACCGTAGCCTGCCCTTCCAACAGGAAGGGCAACCGTAGTGGAGGAACCCGCTGTCCCATCCACCTTCGATAAGCCACCGATAAGCCACCGATAAGCCATGGATCTCGAAACCACAATCACAGTCGGCAAAGTCCCCGCCGAAGCCCTACCCACCCTCGTGGCAGCCAAGCCCCCTGATGCTCCCCTGTGTGGCTCAGTTCTGGTAATGATCCAGTTCGACGTCTGCGAAGAAATCCGCCTCGACGAACTTCGCCGCATTCTCGGAGCCCGCACCGTCGATGCCAGCTTCAGGCATCTCGCTCCGGGCTACGTTCGTTATCAGCGCCCGCCAGTCGAGGAAGCCCTCGATCCTCTCGTCCTTGAAAGCGGCGAGCGCCTCCAGGGCGACATCAAATATTTCGATTACGGCGTAGTCAGCGTGGTCTTCGAACTGCCGTTTTCCGGCGACTGGGACAAGCTTGTCCAACTTTCCAGCCGCTGGGTCTGGGATACGAACTTTGAAAGCCTGGCCACGCGCATCGTCAAGCAGAAACTCGAACGCGCCGCTCCCGCGCTGGTCAAGCCTTATAAAACCGAGTGGCTGCAGGAAGACTACTTTATCTTCCACCTGCGCGAGATCTCCGGATCACCCTCTTCCAACGATCTTCTCGTTTCGCGAGGCGGCTTCATCTCTCAGGTCGTGCGCGGCGAGACCCAGCCGCTCTCCGACGGCGAACGCCAGGAAATTCTGCAATCCCGCATTTCCTACTATCCTCACGATCTCGCCGTGATCGGATGGAACGCCGCCTTCATTTACGACAGCCCCGCCGGCGCCGAAACTGCTATCCAGCTCCTGCAGTATGCCAACTCGCAGCTCCTCGAGTTCCGCCACTACGACGAACTACTCACCACCGAACTGGAAAAAGTCTACGACTTCCTCGATCGCGGAGGCCATACTCTCTGGAAGCGTTGGCGCACCGCCAAAGCCGCCTCAAAACTGCATACCGTCCTGCTCGATGTCGGCGAACTCACCGAGCGCGCTGACAACGCCATTAAGTTCCTCAGCGACATGTTCTCCGCTCGCCTCTACAAACTGGCGGCGCTGAAAGTTGGCGTGCCCGACTACAAAGACCTGGTGCAGGAAAAACTGCAAACCGCCGAAGACCTCTACCGCTTCATGGTGGAACAATTCAACCAAAGCCGCGCCTTCGTGCTGGAGCTGATGGTGGTCGTAATCCTGATCATCGAACTGATCTACTTCTTCCGCGGCAAGCCAATCTAGAATCTCCACCTGCGGCGGCACAATTCATGTGGTAGGACTGGCGCCCTTCCATGCCGAGCGAAGCTCGCCTAGCTTTCCTCAATAATCTGCACAATCCTTGACGCATAATCAATAATCGATCTAAGGAGATACCATGCGCGGCCTGAAAGAGAAACGAGTTCTGATCACCGGAGGCGCCAGCGGCATCGGCGCCGCCACTGCCGCACGTTTCTTAGAAGAAGGCTCTCGCGTCTGCATCCTTGATCGCGACGCTCAAGCCTGCGAATCTATTCGCCAGCAACTGCCGCAAATCTCCGAAGCCATCATCGCCGACGTGGCCGATCTAATGCAGGTCGAAGCCGCTCTAGCCGATGCCATCCGCGTCATGAATGGAGTCGATGTTCTCATCAACAACGCCGGCATCAGCATCCGCCACAAATTCCTCGACATTACTCCCGAAGAATGGGAACGGGTAATCTCCATCAACCTCACGGGCGTCTTCTACGTGGCCCAGACCGCCGCCCGTCTCATGTGGGAGCAGGGAAGCGGAGTGATTCTGCAAACCGCCTCCACCAACGGCATCATGGGCTATCCCTACTACGCCGACTACAACGCCACTAAAGCCGGAGTCATCGAGTTGACGCGCTCCATGGCCCTCGAACTCGCCCCCAAAATTCGCGTCTGCGCCGTCGCTCCGGGCTACGTCCTCACCCCCATGCAGCGCGCCGAGTACACCGACGCAATGCTCGACGAAGTAAACCAGAAGATTCCCCTACGCCGCCACGCCAAGCCAGAAGAAATCGCCGCGCTATTCGCATATCTCGCATCCGACGACGCCGCCTACGCTACCGGCCACGTCTACACCATGGACGGTGGCGAAACCGCCGGCGGCCTCGCCAGCCGCTAACATCACGCCGCGTCAGCTATAAAGATGCGTCGGGCTTTAGCCCCCCACAACCCGCGCGCCAAACCTCCCCGCCAGCCTCGCCATCCGCACTACTCGATACAAGGGAAATAAAACCCGTGGCAGCCGCACCGCGTCCCATTCCCCCGGGCCCGGAGTAAAGGCCAACCGCGAAATGAACCGCCAGCGATCAATTCTGCGCTCGCGAATCCGCATCATGAGCTGAAAGTAGCTCACCTGCTGCACGTCGGCCGGAACTCCCGCAGCCACGCTAGCCGCAATCTCATCCGCCAATCTCCGCGCGCACTCATCGTCAACAACTCCCGCCGGAATCTCCGTTCCCCAAAATCGGTTCGCCAACAACAGCGTGATATGCAGGATCCGCTCGATACCAAACTGCCGCGCCCGCCCGTCCACCCAATCCCAATCCAGATTCTCGCGCCTCAAGATCTGCGCGATGTCGCACCACCAGATCAGCCGCCCCCAAACATGTTTCGCCGCATGCACCGCCAGCACCAGCAGCAGATCTTCAGCAGACGGCGTCCTCATGCGCCGGCCCGCGACGCTGACCTCAACCGACCGCTCAAACAATCCATTCATGTCAAAGTCGACCGCGTAAAAGCGCGGCTCGAGCGCCCACTGCAATTCCAGCAGGTTTTTCCCCAACGGACTATCGAACGTGCACTCATATCCCGACGCAATGTAATTCTTCTCGGCCGCTTCCGGCACCGGCATGCGCGGCGTGTATCCCAGATCCCGAACCGCGTTCTTAATCTTCGCCACGTCCTGCCCGCGCACAAACAAGTCCATATCCCCGGACTGCCGCATCGCCACGTCGCCGTAGTAAACCTCCGACAGAACCGCACCCTTGTACGGAACCACTTCGATGCCGAGTCCCTCAATACAGTCCAGAACACGAATCAATTCCCGCGCCAGAAAAAGCGACTTGTGGACGTTCCTCTCGTAAAGCTGCCGCAACGACTCCAATACCACGGTTGGAACCGCTTCGCGAACGCGTGCCAGATTCTGACACACCAGCGAAGCTGTACCATGATCCTCGGCCAGGCGAATGAACCGGTCCCAGTCGACCTTCCCTCGTAGCAGAGCCCTCATTCGCCCCAGGTCGTCCTCGCCGGGCTCAGCGAAACTGGCAGCCACCAGAAGATCCCACGCTGGAGAAATTAGCGCCATCGCACTGGGCCCCTCCGCGGATGTGGCACATGCTGGCTTCACTTTTTTATTTCAACCGGCGCGCTTCTCGAATATTTGTTCGGCAATGTTTCGCCATCTTAACAGGGCCAGAAAGCCGCACGCCAAGTCAAAGAAACCATGCGCTCCACTGGCTTTGGCCGCTGACATCGGAGTATTCCGCAGATTACTTTCGTTTCCTCACTTGCTCTTTCTTAGGACTGCCCGCAGCATAAATTCTGTCAAACTAGGATGTTGAGAAGTGTGAACCGCGTGAATTAGCGACATGGAAATTTTGACGCCCAAGTCGACCAGACGCAGCACCCGCTTGCGGGTGGAAATTCCCCTCGTTGTCACCAGCATGGATCGTAGGCATCCGTTCTCTGCACAATGCGTTGCCTTGTTGATAAGCCCGCAGGGCTGCGGTTTCCGCACTGCGCAAGCCTTGCCGCTTGAAACTCCGGTGATGCTGAGTGAACTGCCCGGCGCGGGAACCGCTTCCGGCCGCGTCGCCAGTTGCCTCCCGCTGGGCACCGACGGCAAATTCTTTCTTGTCGGAGTTGCGTTGTACAACCACGGAAACGTATGGGGAATTGCCAATCCACCCGAGGATTGGGATTGTCGCCCCAGCGCCGCCGCCCCTCCCGGTAACCAGGGCAATGGCCAGGGCAAATCCGCAGCCAAAAACAAAAATGCCTGGCCCTACAACTTGGCCGCCGCACAGAACGCCCGCCCCGGCCGCAAATAAAGGTTCCCTGTTGCGCCTTGTGCCAATGGCCACCGTCCTTCCCGTTCTTTCGTAACCTCGTGCCACGCTTGACCAGGTGCAATACTCTTCCCAAGATGTCGGAGACTCTAGATTCCGCAGCCGCCGCACGAGCCGTAGCTACTTCTACTTCGGTCCACAAGCAGCGCCCATTCCGGGTCAAGCTTCGGGGCTCGGTCCTGATCATTATTCGCCTGCCGAACCAGCGGCAAATTCGCGCCAAACTGCATCAACTTTCCACCAGCGGTGGCCTCATGCATCTGGAAAAGCCGCTCGACGAAAAGCTGAAAGTTGAGCTGATCTTCCATCTCGGTGAAACCACCATCCGCGAGCGCGCAGAAATTATGTTTCCCATGTGGGCTACGCAGGGATGGCTCCAGCCCTTCCGCTTCTTCGAACTGCCCGAGACCAGCAAGCATGCTTTGGAAACCAGCCTGCTATCGTTCGTCCAGCACGTGCAACAGCCTCCGGCGTAAGCTACGACCCCACGGTCGCACGTGATAGTACTTGTCAGATGCGCTTCCCCGAAACACAAAAGCCGCCGATAACGGCGGCTTTTACTGAATGCTCCATTACACTTCGCCTGCCCTTTACTTCGGCACAATTACCCCGAAAGTTCCCGCCACGTTGTTGAAGGGACCGGCCGTAAAAAACAGCTCGTTGACGCCGCCGTTCTGACCACCCTTCGTGCCATCTCCGAAATCAATTCCCCAAAGCTGGTCGATAGCAATGGCTTTTCCTTTTGTGTCCTTCACCGTTCCCACGAATTGTCCGGTCAACCCGTCGAAGCCATTGATCGTTCCATGGTCTGTGTTGTTTGAGATCAGCAGCGTATTCCTCAACGGCCCAAAATTCCTCGAGGCTGCGGCAATTCCCCAAGGCTGGTTCAGCGGAGCTCCCTGGAGCAAAGGCCTTCCCGGAGTTACCGGCGTGCCGTCTTCTTTAAATACTTCGACGAAGCCGCCGCTGCCACCCGTAGTGCTGGCAAACGTCACATAGACGAGTCCGTCGATGTCGCGAATGCCGAACGGCGAAAAGCCCGTAGGTATTGCGCTCTTGATCTCCGCCGCAAAGTTTGCGGTGGCTGCCGTCACCAAGGCGAAGTTCCCGTCGTATACTTCCACCGCATCGTTCCCCATGTCGGCGGCGTACAAGAAATTCCCCGATGCCTTGTTTGTAGTTGCCAGCCCAGTGTAAACCGATCCCGTGGAGGAATTGTTCACCGCTACAATGGCGTCGTTAAAGTTTGATTGGGGTGCCCACCCGCTGATCGTCCCGTCCAGCGCCGCGAACAGAAATATGGATGGCCATCCCTGCACTTGAAACTCGTTCGATGTGGATGCGCTCCACACGACGCCGGTCGGTGAACCCGGGCCATTTTCTCCCGCTGTCGGAATCAACACTCTCAGCGACTGTGCATTTCCATGTTGGTCGTAAAGCGTCGACCATCCCGAGTTGTTGTCGCTTACCCACCACGGTGAGCCCGGAGCGTGCACCAAGCCCCACGCATTCACGATCAGAGGATCGTCGTGTTCAGCCGCTTTTACCTGGTTTGAACTTAGATTGATGAGTTGATACTGTGCCATAGCCGCGCTGCTGAAAAACATCAGGGCAAAACCGAGGCACACGAGGGACACAATTGTGCGACGCTGCATAAAGTCTCCTTTTGCGGCAGAGGCAGGGGCGCGGTCAGAGGCCGAAGCAGCGTGACCGTTACGTTTCTCTGGCTGCGTGCTGAATGCTAAAATCCACCCCGCGGCCGGTTGTCACCGCGATGTCATGAGTTTGTACAATTGTTGTTTGGAAAGGATGTTGCTTGAAGGAATGGGAAGAGCCGCCCTCGGCTGTCCAGTCGAGCGAAGCTCCAGGCCTCTTTCACTGCTACGGAAATCTGAATGCCATCCAGCAATCTAGTTTTCTGGGTAGTCGACACCCAGGCTGACTTCATGTTGCCTGGTGGCAAGCTCTACGTGCCCGGTGCCGAACGCCTGCTCCCCAACATTCGGCGGCTCGCCGACGCCGCCCGCCAGGGCCGTGTATTTCTTGTTTCCCACGGCTGCTATCACACCAAAGACGATCCCGAGTTCAATATTTTTCCTCCGCACTGCGTGAGGGGAACTCCAGGCTCCGCCTACGTTCCAGAAGCACTCACCGGCAAAGTCTTCACAGTCCCAAACGAACCTGCCGCTACGCTCCCGCGCGATCTCGACCAGTACCAGCAGATTCTCCTGGAAAAACAAACGCTCGACATCTTCGAAGCCCGTCACGCCGCCGAACTTCTCAAGCGCCTGCCGCAAGAAGCCGAGTTTGTGGTTTTCGGAGTGGTCACAGAATACTGCGTGCGCCTTGCGGCTAAGGGATTACTCGAACGCGGCCGCCGGGTTTCCGTGGTCCAGGATGCAATCGCAACATTGAAAGCGGAAGATGAAGAACGCACCATCGCCGAACTGAAGACTCTCGGCGCAAAATTCATTACTACAAATCAAGCCCTCGCTCTACTAACCGTCGTCAATCCACCTCGGCAAAGCTCATAGCCGCCTGACAGACGCGATCAATACCGGCCGCTCACTCATTCGACCCCAAAGCTTGCAAACCGATTTGACCTTCGCGCGGGGTTCCAGATTCTCCCACCCAAATCACCAGAAACCGTGATTCGCGCCCATTCGAGACCAGGTGCACAACTTCCCCTACCTTCGGGGTGAATACGCTTCCGTCGATGCGCGCCCCGCGATGACTCATATCCACCAGCGACGCCGGCGAGGATTTCTCGCCATCTTGCCCTCGCATCTGAACCGGCAGCGACACCGCAATTCTAGGTTCGCGTCGATGATGAACCGCAGGCTCCGCTGCATCCGCTTCCGTAACCGTTGGTCCAGAAAATGATTCAGAACTTGATCCAGAAGATCCCAACCCGTAGGCTTCGAGTCCACGCGTAAACAGTTCTTTCGAAAGCCGGGCTGCAGCCCCGAACAGCTCCAGTAAAGGATCGCCTTCGCTCCGGCCCTCTTGCGATCCGGTGTTTGAACCATCCGCCGCACCCTCTTCCCAATCTATTCCTTCTGGCTCAACTAGAACTTCGGACACCGATTCGGGGCAGGCATTCATTTTCTGAACTAATTCTTCCAGTCGCCGCCGGTCGGCTGCTGCAGTCAGGAACTCGATCCCCATGCCAAGCTCGGGATCCATCATCCGAACTCTTCCCTCTGTCCTCACTGAAGCGTCGGCGGCTCTCAGCAGTAGCTGCACCCGTGCATGCGCCGGAAATGGAGACTGCGTTTTCAAAAAGCATCCCGCAGAACTGATCGCCATCAGTGAGCAACTGACTGGCGGCTCGCGCTTTTCTTCGCTCTGCACCAGCAACCACTCTTTCAGACTTTGCCGCGCGCCATCCGAGAGTGACGCAAACTGAATGCCCGCATGACGACGCGAATCCTGCCACGCAATCGTTCCCGTGGCTTCAATCACGGTCGTTGTGTCTGGCAGCGCAAAGCAAAGCCCGATGATCCCCCTCCGCTTGCTCAAGGGGCCGGAAAATCGCGCTGAGATTCCGCCCTCGCTCAGCCCGGTTACAAAGCCTTGCTCTCCCTCGCCACTCTGAAAGCGAAAATGGGCTGCGATATTGACCGGTAGCCGTAAGCACCGCCGCCGCTCCCGTTTCATCAGAGCCTTGGCAGCCCGTAAGCTCGACTTCGCCTTCTCTGCTGAGATCGGTTCGTGCACTACGAAGTTTGCTCCCAGTTTGAACGCGGTCTGCATATTCGTATGGGCATCGATGATCGCGATCGCTACCGATTTATTATTCTGTTGCCCCGACCGCACACTGCCCAGCAGCCTCAAACTGGGCTCGTCCCGGCAATCAATAATCACCGCCTCATACCTCTGTTGCGACAGTTTTTTCCCCGCAGAGGAGTGATCGCTGCAGTGCTCCACATGGATTTCCAATTCGCTCAATACATTCCGCAGAACGCGAAGCGAGCGCTCGTTCGAGCACACGAGGAGAGAGTTCAGGTCCATACTAATGAAAATGGTAGGAGGAAAGTAACAGCGGCCAAAGTTACGCAGGTAATGCCGTTGTTCAGCTGTCCAACAAAGGGCTTCTGTATCGGCTACTTCTTCAACCCTGCCGTAAAGTTCGTAACCACGGTAACGGACTGGCTCACCTGCTGCGAAACCTGATCCAGCAAAATTTTCTTGCTGTCGGGGGCGACGTCATAGAGGATATTCGGCGACGCCCAACTGGTGACGATCGTCTGCGCGGCGCCGAATTGCAGGGCGCCACCGACTTCCTTCACCGCTACCGTCGAGAGATTGTTGGACTGGTCAAAATAATAGAGCTCTTTGCCATTCTGGCTCCACAGCGGCAACTGTCCTCCATTGCCTGAGACCTGCCACTTGCCCTGACCGCCGCGGAATGGCACCACATACACTTCCGGCGCGCCAGATTCAATCGACCCGTAGGCCAACCAATGGCCGTCCGGGGAGAGTTGGCCACCAAAGCCGCGCTGCAGAACCTGCCACGACTTGCGCTCTCCCTCTAGGGACTGCGCCCATATCTCCGAGTCGGCTGGCGATGTGCCCCTTGAGTAGAGCAGAAATTTACCGTCCCGCGACCAGTCGGTGGGTATGTGGATTTGAGTCTCTTTAAGCAGCAATTCTTCCGCGCCACTCCCGTCGGAAGGTTTGCGGAAGACCTCTGAATGGCCTTCCCGATCAGAGGCGTAGGCGATCCACTTGCCGTCAGGTGACCACACGGGGAATGCATTCGACACCGGACCGAAGGTTAGCCGGGTTTTAATCCCTCGAGCAATATCAAGAATCCAAATATCGTCCACCCCAGGGTCCATCTCCAGGGCGACGCGGTCGCCCTGCGGAGAGATCCGCATATTTCGCAGGTTGCTAAGCTTGTCGGTTACCGCGCCGGCCTGCTTTCCGTTGCGATCCACCCACAGCAACTGCCAATCGCCGGTCCCACCGGTGGCGAAGACAAGCAAGCCGCTAGCGGAAGCAGAGGCGTCCATGTGCCAGGTGCTGATGTCGTTCGCTACACCCTTGGCTACGCTCTGGGGTTCCCCGCTCAATATTCCGGCGTCGGGATTGAAGGGTTGCGCCATCAACTGGTCGCCCCGCGCGAACAGAAGATAACCACTGGCGTAAACGACGTTGGATTGCGAGCGCATCACTTCCCGATTCTCGCGGCCATCGAGCGAGGCATAGTACACCGCATCGTTGGTCCCCTTGGAGGGGTCGTGGTTAATGGCCACGTAGAGAAAGTGCTTGCCATCGGGAAGGAAGAACGGCCAGCGATGCGAAGTATGTAGAGCCGTGTCGATCTTCGTAACCGGAACCGCAGTTCCTCCGTTGGCGCTGACCCGCACCAGCGCTGATTGCGTCAACGGAGAAAACAGGATCAAGCCGCCCGGCCCCCAGGCGCCTCCGCGTCCAAACGGAGCGTCTGCCACTATCTGCGCGGCACCGCCGTTCAGGTCGATTGTTTTCACCTTGCCGTCGGCAAAGAAACCCAGCGAGCGGCTGTCGGGCGACCAGAAGGGAAAAATCGCGCCTTCTGTTCCGGGCAACAAATGTGCCTCCAGCAGGTTCATCGGCCGAACCCAAAGCATCGTCTTGCTGTCCGCCCCGGTCGCGGCAAACGCCACCGTCGACCCATCTGGCGAAAGCACTGGCGGTCCGGCGGAATCCCCCACCAGGTTGATCTTGGTTTTTTCCGGAGGATCGATAACCGTCCGGATGGCTTGCGCAGACTGCAACGGGCGGTTAAGAAAGAGTCCAGCGGCCGCACCCAGCAACAGCGTGAGGACAACTGCGCCAGCCCAAACAAACCTCTGCCTTAGGGACGTTGTTTGCAACCGCTCTGTCGGCGGAACGACCGCCGTGCGATCCGATGCAATCCACTGCAACTCCAGCTTGATGTCATGGGCGGCCAGATAACGCTCTTCGGGATTTTTCTGAAGGCACGTCATCACCACATGTTCAAAGGCTGGCGGAGCTTGAGGCTTCAGAGCGCTGATCTTTTCCGGATCGCTCTCCAATATCGACGACGCCAGCGAAATCTGGCTCTTCCCTGCAAACGGCCGTTTCCCCGCGACCATCTCATACAGCACCGCGCCGAATGCGAAAATGTCGGAGCGAGCATCGGTCTCTTTGCCTTCGATCTGCTCCGGAGACATGTACTGAATCGTGCCAACGATGCTGCCTGCCGTGGTCAACGGGCTTAATGGAG
>Ga0307474_10003776_pt1 | contig 10929 bp, 9 predicted proteins | sample atmos_gasesECM1C_2_FD_203312 | JGI IMG/M metagenome (GOLD analysis project Ga0307474, IMG submission 203312) | Hardwood forest soil microbial communities from Morgan-Monroe State Forest, Indiana, United States - atmos_gasesECM1C_05 | ecosystem: Environmental > Terrestrial > Soil > Temperate...
GCCTTTGCCGAAATGGCCGAAGATCAGGTGGGGCTCGCCCGAAAGATCGTCGCTGCCAATGCCATTGATGCCACTGATGCGGCCAATCTGATGATGGCGCTGGGAATCCATCCCTGTCAGGAGGTCAAGGACGAACCACTGCTGGTTGGGGTGACTCATCATTTGTCACGGATAACAGACAGGCCAACGCCGCCAGGGTCACACGACGGTCGGTGAGGGCCTTGACGGTCTCCAAAATGTGCAATGTATTGCGTCCTAGCCGGTCGAGTTTCCAGACCACGACGGTGTCGCCGTCTCGGACGTACTCCATCAGCGCGGCCAGACCGGGACGGTCATCGCGAGCGCCGGACATGGTGTCGGAGAAGGTCTTTGTCGCCCCTGCCGCTTCAAGGGCCTCGTTCTGCTGATCGAGGGTCTGGGTGATGGTGCTGACCCGCACGTAGCCCACGCGAAGTCCACCGCCACCGCCAGCCGCTCTGGGTAAATGCGTATCAGTCTGCGCCACAACAGTTTACAGCAAACCAGCGGCGAGATTTATTCCCGGAATAGGGGTGACCGTAGTGAGCTTCGTCGGTGTTGTGCGGAGGTACTCGGCAGCACCTACCGAACCGTCTGGACCATCGGCGCTATGGCTTCCAGCTCGCGCAGGGACTGGATGGGTAGCCGGGCAGTGGACGCTTCGACGTCCGCCGCAACGACAGAAGTTAATGACGCTGTGCGCTTAGGGACTTCCGGAAAGGATTCGTTCGACGGGCCAAGATTGCCGGTCCGGTGGCCGCCTTCACTTCCAGCACGTCTGCAAAACTGGTGGGCATGGATGAGCTGGCCCTGCTTGGCGGGCGAGCGTTGCGGCCCGCTAAATCAAAACGAGGAATCCTCCCTGGACCACCTCAGGCGGGGGTCTGCATGGATCACCGGGAGTGAGTACGAAGTCGAATTCACTGCGCGGTGACGCGCAGCCGCCATTCTCGTGCGGATTAGTTTTGGTGCACCAAGCTGTCGACTGCGGTCGCGATGGCCGGAGCTTGGTCTTCCTGAAGGAAGTGGCGGGCCGGGAGCAAGACGGCGGTGTCGAGCGCTAGGGCGTCCTGAACGGCGTGGCAGCTTGCGCACAAAGTCGCTCGGCATCGTTGCACTCCTCGAAGTAGCGGCCGCCCGGCCAGTGCCTGCGCGGGACGCGTTCGACGATCTGTAATGAACTATGTCAAGTGCAGAGGGAGGCGAAATCACCTCTCCAAGACCCAGAATGGAGACATCATGAGCCAGCTCACGGACAAGACGGCGCTCATCACCGGGGGAACATCTGGTATCAGTAGGAGGCCGACAGCTTCCAGGTGCGTTCGTAGTCAACGTGGGGATCGAGGCTGGCGATACGCGTGGCGATCCACTCGTCGCCTTGGACATCTCGGAGTCGGTTCCTTTCACGCGTAGATTGACTTGTAGGTCAGGTAGGCGTTGAGCGAGTCGGGGCCGAGTTCGCGGCCGATGCCGCTGTCTTTGACTCCCCCGTAAGGTGCACCGGGGTCGGGCATGTACCGGTTGATGCCAATGGTGCCGGTCCGGATCCGACGGGCCACCTCTTTACCGCGCTCGGGGTCTGCGGTCCACACGGTGCCGCCGAGCCCGTAGGCGGAGTCGTTGGCGATTCTGACGGCCTCATCGGCGTCGCGGTAGCGAATGACCGACAGCACGGGGCCGAAGATCTCCTGCTGCGCAATGGTTGAGGCGTTGTCGACATCGGCGAACAATGTGGGTTCAACGAACCATCCGCGGCTCCGGCTGCTTCGCGTCCCGCCGACGACTACGCGCGCGCCGTCCCCCTTGCCTTTCTCGATGAAGCGCTCGACCCGCTCGCGATGCGCGCAGCTGACCATCGGTCCGATCATGGTTGAGGGGTCGAGTGCATCGCCGACCGGCAGGCTGGTGACAAACGCCGCGAGTGTGTCAATCACCTCGTCATATCGATTCTTAGGGGCCAGGATTCGAGTGCTGAGATAACAGGTCTGCCCGTTGTTGACCAGCAGGCTCTCGAAGAGCCGTTCGCCGACCGTGGCGAGGTCGAGGTCAGCGTCGTCGAGGATGATCGCTGCGGACTTGCCGCCCAGCTCGAAGGTCACTGGTCGTAGCAATCGGCCACAGGTTTCGGCGATTTGGCGGCCGGCGGCTGTGGAGCCAGTGAAAGCCACCTTGTCGACGCCGGCGTGACCGACGAGATAGGCGCCGGCGTCGCGGCCACCGGGCACGATGTTGATCACGCCGGGCGGGATGTCTGTGGCGGCGACTGCTTCGGCGAACAGGAACGAGTCCAGCAAGGTCTCCGGTGCGGGTTTCAGCACGATGCTGCATCCCGCCGCCAGCGCGGGAGCGTGCTTGAAAGAGGCCAGCGTTTGGGGGTAATTCCAGGGCGCGATTCCAGCAACCACACCGATGGGCTCGCGACGCACAATGGTGGTGCCGCCCATCAGGTGCTGCTGTTCGCTCTCAAAACTGGCCTCGCGCAGCAGGTTTGCGTAGTAGCGAAGCACAATGAGCGGCCACCCGCCTTCGAGCTGGGTGGCGATGGAGATCGGCATGCCGTTCTGGCTGGACACCCGCCGTGCCATTTCGTCGGCGCGGATCTCCAACTGATGGGCAAGCTGTTCGATCGCGTCGGTACGTCTGGCCGGCTCCCAGTGCGCCCAGCCGGAGGGATCGTCGAAGGCCTGGCGTGCTGCTGCCACAGCACGATCGATGTCAGCCTGGCGGGCCTGGGGTACCGATCCGATCGGTTCCTCGGTGCTTGCCGATGTCAGCTCGTGGACCGCGGTTGAGCTAGGTGCGACCCATTGGCCGCCGATGAAAAGTTTGTCGTAGGTGATCATTTCGGTCTCCGCCCGGCCTGAGCCGAGCCTACGTTGTCAGCGCGATGGGCAGTGACTCCCATGCGCGCAGGGTGTTGTTGTGGTGACGGCGGGGGGTGTCGATCAGCTCGATGCGGCGAAACCGTTTCACCATCGCCGTCACGAGCGCTTCTGCTTCCAGCCGCGCGACGTGCTGGCCGATGCACTGGTGTATTCCCATCCCGAACCCAACGTGTCCGGAAGGATCGCGGGTGAGGTCGAAGCGGTCGGGCTGGGTCCATGCGCGCGGATCGCGGTTGGCTGAACCAAGGAACATCAGGATCTTCTTGCCGTCGGGTACCGTGGCATCACCGACCCGGATCGACCGCGTTGCGGTCCTGAAGAACGTCTGCACCGGGGACTCCAGTCGGACGGCCTCATCGAACGCGACACGGGCCAGGGAAGGGTTTGCGCGTAGCCTGTCCCACTGATCGTGATTAGCGGCGAACACGTACAGCAGCGCCGCGATGCTGTGCACGGTGGTGTCGACACCGGCCGACAGCAGTGACCGTACGATCATCGGCGCCTGCTGGTAGGTGATGTCGCCGCGGTCGGCGGCCGCCCAGATCTGCGCCCCGAATGTCGGATGACCGTCGGGCAGTGTGGTGGCCAGTGAATCACGCGCGCACTGGCTATTCACCCAGCTCGAGATGGCGGCGATGCGCGACATGCCTTTGGCGACAAGATCATTGGACGGCCCAAACGCATTGAAGACGTGGTCGCCGTAGGCCAGCAGATTCTCACGGCAGTCTTCGGAGATCCCGACTGCATCGGGGAAAACCCTCAGAGGGAACACCTGCGCGATGTCGGTGACCGCATCGAGGAGCCCACGATCGGCGATCTCGTCGACGAGGTGTTCCGCGTCCGCGAACCACCCGTCGCGCAGACCGCGCAGCGCGCGCATACTCAGGATCGGCGACAGCACCGCACGGGCAGCGTCGTGATGAGGCGGATTGGTCTCCAGCAGGAGACTGGGCGGCCGCCACGGCTTCTCGTAGCGGAAATTGCTCAGTCCGACCCCGGCTGCGGATTCAAAGGATTGCCAGTCGCGAAGTGCGGCGTGGACTTGTTCGTAGCGCCCCATCGCGTAGACGTCGTGGCGGCTCAGGTAGACCAGCGGGCCCGCGTCGCGGAGCCGCCGATGGAAATCGTCCGGGTTTTCGAGGATGTCGTGACTGAACGGATCGTCGTTCATCGACGGTTGCGGCGCCGTGGGTGCTTCAGTCGACATGTCGTGTGCCTTGCTCATCACTACAGATCCAGGACCAGGCGGTTTGAACATGCGCGCGACACACAGACCAACATGCAGTCGCCGCGGGCACGCTCGTCATCGTTGAGCAGTGAATCTCGGTGGTCCGGCGTCCCGCTGATCACCGGTATCTCGCAGGTCCCGCAGATCCCTTGCCGACATGACGACAGCACGGTCACCCCCGCCGTGGTCACCGCATCGAGCACTGACGTGCCCGGTGGGACCGTCACCGTCACGTTGGAACGTTGCAGATGAACTTCGAACGGATCGTCGCGGACGGGAGCATGCGCCGTCTTCGGTATGAAGCGTTCGATTCGGATGCTGCCTTTGGGCCAGTCAGCCCCGATTTCCTCGACCGCCGCCAGCAGGGGAGCCGGCCCGCAGCAGTACACCTTGGTGCCGGCAGGCTGTGCGGCGAAAGCTGTTGGCAGCTCCAGCAGGCCTTTTTCGTCCTGAGGCCAGGTTGTTACCCGATCGCCGTAGTAGGACAGTTGGGGCAGAAACGCCATTGACCGCGCCGACCTCCCGCCGTACAGCAGCGACCACTCGACGCCAAGCACCTGGGTCTGATGAATCATCGGCAGCAGCGGAGTGATCCCGATACCTCCGGCGATGAAGAGATAACGCTCGGCGGGTACCAACGCGAAGTTGGTGCGCGGACCGCCGGTTCGTAGCCGGTCGCCGACGTGCAGCTCGTCGTGGATGTAGAGCGAGCCGCCGCGGCCGTCGGCTTCCCGAAGAACCGCGATCTGATAGATCAGGGGATCCCACCTGTCACCGCACAGCGAATACTGACGTACCCGGTCGCCGGGAAGGATGACGTCGATGTGTGAGCCGGGGGTCCAGTCTGGCAACCGGTGTCCGCCCGGCTCCCGTAGCGTCAACTGGCACACGCCGTCGGCGATGATGGCCTTTGCCGACACCTCCAGTGTCAGCGCATCGGCGGCGCAAGCATCGAATTCGGTATCGCGTCCAATCATCACTGGGTCAGCCTTTCTTGTGGGACGTCAGAGCGTGTGCTCGGCTTGGATGCAGGATTTCCGCGGCGCGTTCGCCGATGATGACGCACGGCGCCATGGTGTTTCCGGTGGTCACGCGGGGCATAATCGACCCGTCGGCGATGCGAAGGTGTTCTACCCCATACACTTTCAACGAGCCGTCAACCACCGACATGGCGTCGTGGCCCATCTTGGCCGTGCCGGTCTGGTGCCAGTAGGTCGAGGCGGCGTCCCGGATGAAGCGCTCGAGCTCGGCACCTTTGAGGTTTCCCGGCATGGCTTCACGTTTGGTGAAGGGTCGAAGCGGCGCGGAGTTGCCGATCTCGCGGCAGAGCTCCACGGCGGCAATCGCGGCCTTCAGGTCATCGGGGTGCGACAACATATTCGCCTGGATCTGAACCGGGTCGGTCGGATCAGGGCCGGTCAGACGGATTTGGCCGCGGCTTTTCGGCCGCACCACACCGGCGAACAATGCCCAGCCAAACTCTGGCAGGTCAAATCTGACCGCGGTCTCGGCGCTGGAGAATGGAAATTCGCCCTGGCCGGTCTGGAGGTCGGGGGTGTCCAGACCGGGGTCGCTCTTCCAGAAATAGGTCGCCTCGCAGCCCGTGTTGCGGGGTGGCAGCGGCTGTTGATATTCCCAGACACAGCCGAAACCGGGATGATCCTGCAGGTTTTGGCCGACACCGGGGAGATGCTGGATCACGGGGATACCGAATCGCTGCAGCTCGGCATGGGCGCCGATGCCCGATTGCATCAGCACCTTGGGGGTGTGGATGGCGCCGAGCGAGAGCACCACTTCCGATTCCGCGCGGACGCGGTGCACGGTGCCCTGGTGGGAGAACTGCACGCCGGTGGCCCGGTTACGCTCGAATGTCACCCGGGTCACCAGCGCGCCGGTGAGCACCGTCAGGTTGGGCCGGTCCATGTACGGGAATACGTAGGACCGGAACACCGATTGGCGGTATCCGTTGCGGGCTCGCACATCGATGATCGATGCGCCGCCGTCGCCCTCCATCATGCGACCGTTCTGATTCTCAAAGGTCGGAATCCCCACCGAGCGGGCACCTTCGAGCGCGGCGGGAGCGATCGGGTTGGGATCAGGGGCCGGTTCGACGTACACCGGGCCGCCGGTGCCGCGGTAGTCGGGGTCAGGGGCACCATGCCAGTCCTCGATGCGCCGGTAGATCTCGAGCACCGATTCATAGCTCCACGCCTTGTCGCCGGCTTCGACGGCGAAGAAGTCCCAATCGTTTTTGTGCCCGCGCGACCACGCCATCACGTTGATGCTCGATCCGCCGCCCAACACCTTGCCCATCGAGAACGGAATCGCGCGCCCGTTGAGGTGCGGGTTGGGTTGGGTCACAAAGTTCCAGTCCCGCTCGCCGCCCAGATTCCGCGGCCACTGCTCGGCGCGCATCACCTCGGGTACGTCATCGTGGCCGCCCGCCTCCAACAGCAGCACACTGACGTCCGGGTTTTCGGCCAGCCGACGCGCCACCACGGACCCCGACGAGCCCGATCCACAAACAATGAAGTCGTACTGGGGTTTTAGATCCGAACCGAGGTGCTGCTGATTGCGACGAACGCGTCCAGCGAACTCGGCTGCGGCACGGTCTGTTTCGTCGAAAGTCCTACTCATATCCTCTTCTCATTTCGATGTGTTGGGTGGACGTTCGCGTGGGACAAGGTCAGGCGGGCTTTATTGAGCGGTTTCCGACATGGCTTCATTGCTACCCCGGTTGCGGCGATGTTCGAAGATGTCGGGATGGGAAAGCACGCCCGTTGGCTAATGATTCGCGGTCGGCGGACGTTGTTGACAATTTGCGGAATGACTGACATGTCGGGAGATAGTTAGACGAACACGGGTCATACTGCTGCGACGACAAGTACAAAACCGCGGCTTTCGAACCGCAAATGGGATCGACAACTCGACCAAATCGTGATCCAATTCCGCTGCGCGCTAACGAAAGCGCTTGGGATTGGTGAAATTAGCGGGCAGCGCGCAGGGCTTGTCGCGGTGTTTCGCCGAACATCGTCTGGTGCGCTGCGGCGAACCGGCCCAGGTGGGTGAACCCCCAGCGGTGAGCGATCGAGGCGACGCTGCTGTGGGAGGGATTCGCCGAGCGCAGATCCCGATGAGCACGGCGGAGTCTGACCACGCGCAGATAGGCCATCGGTGACATGCCCAGCTGGCGGCGGAATCCCTCCTGCAGTGCGCGGGCGCTGACGTGGCATTGCCTGGCCAGTGTCGAGGTGGTCAGCGGCAGATGCGGTCCGGCTTCGATGAGGTCCATCGCGTCACGGACCGCTGCCGGTCCCGGTTGCGCGGGCGCCGCAAGTGCTTGTCGATGCGGGTGATCGGCCACCAGCAGCAGGCCGTGAATCAGGCCTTCCACCAGCGGGTCCCACACCAACGGATGCCGCATCAGGCTGTCCGCGCACGCGAGCTGACGGTGCACCATCAGCACTAACCGCACCCAATCCTGGGCGGCACCGGCCTGCAGCGATAGTGCCCCGTCGAAGGCAATGGGCGAATCTAGCGCCGTGTCGAGCAGTGCCCCCAGGGCCCTGTCAAGCGCACATTGGTCAATCTTCACCGCCAGGTGGCGACTACCGGCGGGCCAGCGGGTCACCGTCAGCTCCGCGTCAGGCCGATATATCGGGGCCAGCCCGGGAGTCGCGGTCAACTCTTCGCCCCGATGCCGCGACCGCAGCCAGCCTTTCAGGGGAACACAAATGTGGTAGCTGGCGCGCGTCTCGTCGACACCGAGCGAGACATCGGTGTCGTAGGTGACGTCGCCGATGGTGATCGGCCCCACCCGGGTAACACGCTGGCTCATGCCAAAGCTGTGCGACGGTCCCAACAGCGCGAGCCGATGCGGGTAAAAAGACGCCGCGCACAGATAAATCGCCTCCTCGGGCGACCGCGTGCGAAACCACGGACCCAACGCCGCCGAGGCGGTGTCACCCATTGCGTCTTCGCATCGTCGTCACTTCCTACCCACGAGGTCAGTCACTAGTCAACACGATCGAAGCAGACGGTCTGTTCGTCATCAGGACACTTGCAGCCGTAGCTCACAGTCATAGCGGAGGTGACCGACGACACATCTCATCGCGTAACGGCCCTCGAGTCCCTCGCCGATCTCACCTGTGATGGCCGCAGTCCCCGCGAAACGACCGGCTGTTCGGTGCGGCGCACGCCATCCGGCAAGCGCATCGCCGAGGCCCGGCTCAACATCCATCACGCCGATTACGAAGCGTCGGTCGCGGTGGTACGGAATGCTTCGGGCGACGAGGACTTCCAGTCCGCATGGGCCGAAGGAGCCGCACTGTCCGTCGAGGAGTCCAGTACCTGCTGCGGGATGCCGCCATCTCGTCGATGTCGGCCGGCGCTGAAAAGACGCGATCGCGCAGTGCATTGATCTTTATTGCATGGCGCAATGTCAACATCACGACCCCCTCTTTGAGAGCAGCGGCGGAATGGCAGGCACCTCGGGCGCATTGACAATTTCGTCGACGGTCATCTTGAAGTCGTCGGGGTAGGCGGCGCGGTCGGTTCGCCGCGCGGGTTCGCTGGTGCGCCAACAGTATAGGCATTGCTGACATTGCAGTACCTCCCACACACCGGGGACCGGAGAGGTGTAGAGCTGCTCGATCGTGTCGAACGCGCAGCGCGGACAGATCACGTTGGTAGCCATGGCATTCCTTTCGAATTGGGTCAGCGGTTGGCGGCCAGCTGTTGGAGTTTGGTGAGCCACTTCCCCATCTCGGGAAGGTCGCGGACTTGATTGCCGTAATTGCCCCGGTGGTCGGGCTCGATGGGAGTGGTGGCGTCGATGATGAGCTTGTCGACGATGCCGGGGGTGTTGGCTTGCGGTGCCAGCGCAAGGATGGACAGATTGGGCACCCGGATCAGGTCGCCGGCCGGGTTCATTTTCGTGGACAGCGCCCACATCACCTGCGGCAGGTTGAACGGGTCGACATCGTCGTCGACGACGATCACCGTCGCCGCGTATCCGAGCCCGTGCGGTGTGGTGAGCACCCGCATCCCGACCGCCTTGGCGAAGCCGCCATAGCGTTTCTTGGTGGACACGATGACGACGAGGCCGTGCGTGTACATGGCGTTGACCGCCTGGACCTCCGGGTAGTCCTTTTTAAGTTGTTCATACAGCGGCACACAGGTGTTGGCGGCCAGCAGATAGTCGATCTCGGTCCACGGCATACCCAGATAGAGGTGCTCAAATATGGGGTGGTCGCGGTAGGAGATGCAGTCGATGCGGATCACGGTCATGTTGCGCCCTCCGGAGTAGTGGCCGGTGAATTCGCCGAACGGACCTTCGATCTCACGCTTGCGTCCCTGGATGAACCCTTCGATGACGACCTCCGAACCCCATGGCACCGGCAGGCCGTGCAGGGGTGATTTGGCAATCGGGGCTGGTTCGCCGCGCAGCGCGCCGGCCAGTTCGTATTCGTTTTGGTCATACTCCATCGGTGTGGAGGCAACGATGGAGATCACCGGGTCGTTGCCGACGGTGATGGCGATCGGCAAGTCCTCGCCGACCTGTTCGGCCTTGCGTAGGTGCTGGGCGATGTCGTGCATCGGCACCGGCTGCAGCGCAAGTTTGCGCTTGCCCTTGACCTCGATGCGGTAGACGCCGACGTTCTGCTTGCCGGAGTTCTCCGGATCCTCGGGGTCCTTGGACACCACCGCGGCCTTGTCGAGGTAGAACCCGCCGTCGCCGTCGTTGAGCCGGATCAGCGGAAGCACCTCGAAGATGTTGACGGCCTCACCGGTCCGGGTGTTGTTCGCCCACGGCGGGTCGTCCCGCCACAGCGGTTTCACCGGGAACTTCGCCCAGCGGGCAATGAACTCGTCGACCTGGGCCTTGACGCCGGTGTCCTTGGGCAATCCGAGCGCAAGGGCGTGGTTGGCCCAGGATCCGTGCACGTTCATCGCAATCCGCGCATCGGTGAATCCCTTGACGTTGTCGAAGTACAGCGCCGGGGCGTTATCGCCCAGCCGGGGCGCGGCGTTGGCGGCCGCGGCGATATCCGGTTCGGGCATCACCTCGTCGGTGATCCGCAAAAGCTGTCCTTGCTCGTCTAGAGCTTTCAGGAACGCGCGCAGGTCGTCGTAGGCCATCGGATATCTCCTCTCGTGTGAGAAGTCAAGCAACAGTGTGGATTTCGCGCGCGCCGCGCATGCCGGCCCAGCGCTTGGCATCGGGTGCCGGCAGGTCGAATTGGTCGAGGATCCGTACCACCAGGTGATCGACGATGTCGTTCACTGACTTCGGGTGGTTGTAGAACGCAGGCATCGGCGGCACGATCCGCACGCCTTTGCGTGCCAATTCGAGCATATTCTCCAGGTGGATCTCGCTCAGCGGTGTCTCGCGCGGGACCAGCACGAGCTTGCGGCGCTCTTTGAGTACGACGTCAGCGGCCCGACACACCAGTCCTTCGGCATACCCGGTGCGGATACCGGCCAGCGTCTTCATCGAGCACGGGACGATCACCATGCCGTCGGTGCGAAACGAGCCCGATGAGATCGTCGCGCCTTGGTCCTCGGGGCCATGCACGAAATCGGCGAGCCTGCCCACCGCAGCCACCGACATCCCGGTCTCCAATTCGATGGTGGTGCGCGCCCACCGGCTTAACACCAGGTGCGTCTCCACCTCAGGCATCTGCGCAAGGTGCTCCAACAACCTGATGCCCAGCAGCGCGCCGGTCGCTCCGGTCATCCCCACAATCAGTCTCATGATGGTCACTTCCAGTCGTAGCATTGGCCTTCGGGCCATCG
>Ga0307474_10003777_pt1 | contig 10928 bp, 7 predicted proteins | sample atmos_gasesECM1C_2_FD_203312 | JGI IMG/M metagenome (GOLD analysis project Ga0307474, IMG submission 203312) | Hardwood forest soil microbial communities from Morgan-Monroe State Forest, Indiana, United States - atmos_gasesECM1C_05 | ecosystem: Environmental > Terrestrial > Soil > Temperate...
TCACTTGAAGTCAAGCGGTTCAACGGGGCGTCAGGACATCCCGAACCAGCGCCGCCGGCGACTCGCTCCGAATTCGACCTTCGATGCAGCCATCTCCTCCGAGGCCTCGATGAACGTGCCCACCGGAGTTGGGCCGCTGAGAAAGTCCCCGTCGAATCGAGCCACCTTGGGACCACCGAATTCGATGTAGCAGGTGACCTTGCCCTTGAACGGCTCCGGGGCGGCACCACCTCGGAGTTGGTGCGCGAGCACGTCGGCCAGGGTGTCCGCTTCGTTCTCGGCGATGACGCCGACCCGTGGCACGGGGGCACTGGTCACGTCGCCGATTGCGTAGACATTCTCGAACTTCGTCGCGAACGTCCGGTGGTCCACGCCGATCCAACCGTCTTCCTCCACCAACGCCGATTCCTCGACCACCTGGGGTGCCCGATGGACAGGTATGGCGAGGAACAACGAATACGGGATGGTTTGTCCATCGGAGAGAGTCGCAGTCTTGGTCGCCGGGTTGAGCGCCGTGGTCTTCGTTTTGGGCCACCAACCGATGTCCCGCTCCTCGCACACCCGGAGGATGCCGTTCGACGCCTCGTCCGAGATCGGAATGGGTTTGGGCATCGGGCTGATGACCTTGATGGTCGAGCTGTCGCGAAGGCCTCGCTTCTCCAGGTAGTCGTGCAGCATGATGGCCGTCTCGAAGGGCGCGGCCGGACACTTGAAGAAGTTCCCGAGCACGCCCACGATCGCGTCGCCGCCCTCGAACGTGGGCAGTACAGCACGGACGCGGTTTGCCCCTTCGACGGAGTAGTACTCGGTTCCCTCCTCGACGACGCCCGGAGTGGCAGCAGGGTCGAGGTCCGCTCCGAGGGCTACGACGAGGATGTCCGGTTCGTAGGTCGCACCTTCGGTGACCACGCGCCGGTTCTCGGGGTCGATCGAGAGGATCGTCTCCCGGACGAAGCGGACGCTCGGCTTGTCGATCCGCGAATAGGGGAGACGGACGGCGTCGAGGTCCGCGCGGCTGTACATGAGATCGAGTTTGGAGAACCCGAATACGAAGGCATCGCTCTTGTCGATGATCGTGACGTCGACCTCGCCCGGGACGTCCTCCGACAGCCGCGTTGCGAGTTGCAGGCCGGCGAAGCCGGCGCCGAGGATCACTACCTTCTTCATGGTCCCTCCTTCGAACCGCCTGGCAATGCGGGTGTCATTCGCGTGAGCAGTATGGACCAGATGTCAATCGGGCGCGAAGACTGCGTGCATCGGCGTGTCGAGGTCGCCGTTCGACAGCGACTCGAGCAGCTCGGGCAGATCATCGAAGCCCACCACGCCCCGTTCGATGGACGAGAGCGGAAGGTCGGTCTCTGCCAGGAGGTCGAGCCCCGCCTTGTAGTCGGTGACATCCACGCCGAGAACACCGAGAAGGCGGATCTCCTTGTAGACGATCAGATCCATGTTCGAGCCGGCCGGCATGGGACCGCCCCGGATTCCGGCCACGACGACCGTCCCCTCGCCGCGGACGATCTGGAGGGACTGATCGAAGGCTCCCGGTGATTTCGCCGTGACATCGACTACCACGTCGGCCCCGCGCCCTGCGGCGGCGCGGAGGGCACGAGCTGGGTCCTCTTCGGTCACGTCGACCACGAGGTCCGCTCCGAAAGCACGGGCGGTGTCCAGCCGGGAACGGTCCCGCGGGCCTGCGCCCGTCACCATGACGAACGCGGCGCCGGCGGCACGCGCCGCCACCAGGGAACAAATGCCGCGAATCCCGGGGCCGAGGACCGCCACGACGTCACCGGGCCCTGTCTGCGGGACCGTCGCACCCCACCGCACCCCCGCACCCATCGGGTTGAACAGTGTGGCCGTGACCGGGTCGAGCCCGTCGGGGACCTTCAACAGCATGCTGTCCCTTCCGAGGTACTGGTACTGGGCGTACCCGCCCCAGAGACCGGGGCTGCGGTCCGCCGGCACGAACCCATAGGAATCACCGATGCCGTGATTGCGACAGTGGCGGTAGTCACCGGCACTGCAGCGCTCGCACGTGCGGCACGATTGGAAGACCTCCACGGCGACGCGGTCGCCCGAAGCCACGCCCCATCGCTCCGCAGCTCCTGTACCGATCTCCTCGATGACCCCGACGCTCTCGTGTCCCGGGACGAAGGCGAAGCCGCCGAAGAGATGGCCCGAGAATTGTTCGTGGTCCGTGCCGCACAACCCGCACGCCTCGACTCGCAGGAGGGCGTCGTCGTGACCGACTTCTGGTCGCGGAAACTCGCGGCGACGGAGCGTGCGGGGCGCTTCCAGCACCATTGCCGAGACGCTCATTTGGGTGGGACAGTGCCGGCGCTCAGCCGCGCAGCTCGAGCCCGTCGAAGGTCCCGGCCTCGCGCCAGTCCGCCAACAGTTGGAAGAACGCGATGGGGCCGTTGCCGTACGAGGTGCCGAGAAAACCTCCCGCGGCCGGCTGCCCCTCGTTGTTGTAGTAGCCGGGAGTGCACTGCTCCTGGAAGGCTCGGAAGTCGCGGGCCGATTCCGTCAAGGTAGTGAGCCAAGCATCCTCGCCCTCACTTGTCGCCTCGACCACGAGGTCGTGTTCGACGGCGTGACCCAGGACGTGACACGCGTGGCGACTGGCTTCATCGAGAAGGTGGGGGTAGTTGACCGTAAAGCCACCTTGCGTGTGCCCGAGGACGAACATGTTGGGGAATCCATGGACATGCATGCCGTGCACGGAACGCATGCCCTCCTTCCAGTGGTCGGAGAGTGTGATTCCATCGGCACCAACGACGTCGTAGCCCGCACGTCGGGTGTAATCGGTCCCGACCTCAAAGCCGGTGGCGAAGATGATGCAGTCCACCTCGTATTCCTGCCCTGCCGCCACGACACCTTTGGCGGTGATCCTCTCGACGCCCCGTCCGTCGGTGTCGACCAACGACACGGTGCCCAGATTGAAGGCCTGGAGGTACTCGTCGTGGAAGCACGGCCGCTTGCAGAACTGCCGGTACCACGGCTTCAGCGCCTCCGCAGTAGCGGTGTCAGCGACGACCGCATCGACCCGTGAGCGGATTTGCTCCATCTTCTCGAAGTCGGCCATCTCGAGCACCGCCGCCAGGTCCCCGCTGAGTGCATCCGCGCTATTCCGGTCGCGCAGCCTCGTAAGTAGCTTCCCGATGATGTCGGTCCACCCGTCCATGACCAGGTCCTGCTCCGCGATTCCACCCGAGGTGAGCAGCGTGAAATTCTCCATTCGCTCCTTCTGCCACCCCGGGCCGAGCGAGGCCGCCCACTCCGGATCTGTAGGCCGGTTGGCCCGGACATCGATCGACGAGGGCGTCCGTTGGAAGACGTAAAGCTGGGCGGCGGCCTGCGCCACGTGCGGCACCACCTGCACAGCGGTCGCACCCGTGCCGATGACGGCGACTCGCTTGTCTCGCAGGCCGACGAGATCTCCGTCCGCGTCGCCACCGGTGTAGTGGTAGTCCCAGCGACTCGTGTGGAAGGTGTGACCGCCGAACGACTCGATGCCGACGATGCCCGGCAGCTTCGGACGGTGCAGGGGCCCGTTGCCCATGACCAGGAACCGCGCCGACATCGAATCGCCTCGATCCGTCCGGATTGTCCAGCGTTGCCGCGTCGTGTCCCACTCGATTCCCGTGACCTCCGTGGAGAGACAGGCGTTGTCGTAGAGATCGAAGTGGGACGCAATCCGTCGGCAGTGGTCCAGGATCTCGGGCGCGTGGGCATACTTCTCGGTCGGGACGTACGACGTCTCCTCCAGGAAGGGGAGGTACACGTAGGATTCCACGTCGCACTGGGCCCCGGGATAGCGGTTCCAGTACCAGGTGCCACCGAAGTCCCCGCCCTTTTCGATGATCCGGATGTCTTGGACACCCGCTTGGCGGAGCCGGGCGCCGGTGATGAGGCCGGCAAAGCCGCCACCGATGATCGCGACGGTGACGTCGTCGTGGAGCGCCGACCGATTTGAGCGGGCGACATAAGGGTCGTGCAGGTACGGGGCGAACTGGCCGGCGATCTCGATGTACTGCGCGTTGCCCTCTGGACGGAGTCGCTTGTCGCGCTCCATGCGGTACTTCTCGCGGACGGCGTCAGGATCGAAGTCCGGTGCCGACTTCACGTCGGTGCGCTCGTCGATGCTCACGCGGCTGGGTCCTCGGTGTTCGGCATCATGGTGCTCAGGGGCCGCAGCGTACCAACCACCGCCCGCCAGAGTCCGCCGGCGTCGGACCTCAACAGGGACTTCTAGTTGTTGCCGGCGGGCCCGCTGTCGCCACCATGATCGTGGCCCTTACCGGCGGGACCGGGATTTGGCGGCGTGGGCACGGTCGTGGGCACGGTGGTCGTCGGGACGGAGGCGCCGGTGGATTGGAGATCGTTCGCGACGTCCTGGAATTGTGTCCCGCTGATACCACCGCCCGCGTACAACACACCGGCCAAGGTGAGCGTCGCCTGCGCGGCCGTCTCGCGTTCGACGCCGGCCTTGGCGGCGGCGGTGGCCTCGAGGGAGGTAGCCAGTGCCGCGTCGCCGGGCAGCCCGCCACCTGCGAGCGATGTGGCCAGCTGGCGGATGGCTGTGGCTTGTGGGTCTCGGCCTGCTTTGGCCTGGTGATGGACCGCGGTCGTTCTGGAGCCCGCGATCCCGTGCTGTGGTGCCGGCTGGCCGGGCGTCAGCACGAACAGGAGGAGCAGGAGGAGGATGATCAGAGCGGCAGCACCCGGAAGGAGGAAGCGGCGCCACCGGTGCGCCGGCGAACTCGGCGCGGGCGGGGAGGGGAGGACCGACGTGCGGGGTGGCGCCGGGAGTACGGCGGTGCCACTCTCGATGGGCTCGGTCGCGGCAACGGCCGCAGCGCCGAGTGGAGAGGGCTTCCTTCGCTCGCGCAGCGCATGGAGCATCTCCTCCGCCGACGAGAAGCGCTGTCGCGGGTCGGTCGCGAGTGCCTTCGTCGCGATGGGCCGGAAGTCAGGCGGGACCTCTGCTTCCTGGTTCTCTCCCGGCAACAAACGGCGGCCGGACAGCGCTTCGACCATGACCGCGCCGACCGAATACAGATCCGACTGGACGGTGGCGGAGTGGCCGGCTCGCCTTTCGGGGGCGAGGTAGCCGGGAGTCCCGAGCACGACCCCCGTCATGGTCATGTCGGAGGTCGCGTCGGACACGGCCATGGCGTCGAAACTCTTCGCGATCCCGAAGTCGGTGATGCGCGCGTGGCCGTCGTCGTCGATCAGGATGTTGCTCGGTTTGATGTCGCGGTGGAGCACGCCGAACCGGTGGGCGGCGGCCAAGGCACCCAGCGTGTCGGACATGAGCGCGGTGAGACGCCCGGGTGGCATCGGCCCGCGGGAGACTTCGTCCCGCAGCGTGCGCCCCGGGAGACGCTCCATCACGAGGTAGGAGACCGCACCGTCCTCTCCGTAGTCCAGGACGGCCACGATGTTGGGGTGCACCAGCCGCGCCGAGATGCGGGCCTCCTGTTGGAAGCGCTTTCGCATGCCCGGCAGGGCTTCGGTCTCCGGGCGCAAGATCTTGACGGCGACCGGGCGCTCCAGGCGCTCGTCGAAACCATCGAACACCCTCGCCATGCCGCCTTCGCCCAGAAGCGCGTGGAGGCGGTAACGGCCTCCGATCATCCCTACGACGGCGCGCGCTTCCACCCGTGTTGTCTACCCTCGGGCAACGGGCACTAGTCCTACCCCCGATCCGTCAATCAGGTTCGGGCGTGACCAGGAAGTATTCGACGGCAGGGTCTCTCAAGGAGCGCCGCTTTGTCCCCCGGCCAGGACCGCCATTTCGCCCATGACGGTGACCACGTCCGCGGGCGACTCGTCGCCGAAGTCGCGGTACAGGGCCCGAACGTTCGCCACCACCCTTTCGGCTTCGCCCCAGTCCGCGTACGGGCCGAGGTCGATGTCCTGCGCCGCTTCGAGCGGTGACATCCCGGCGTCGTGGCGGAGACGCGCCTCGGTCGTCAGGAGTTCGAAATATCTCTTCAGGTCGGCCACGGCGGACGGCGCGGCCAGTGGCCCGTGTCCCGGCACGATCACCGACGCGTCGAGCTCGAGCACACGGTCGCAGGCGGCTATCCAGTTGGCGACGGGTCCAGCCCACACGATCGGGTGGCCGCCGTGAAACAGAATGTCGCCGGTGAAGACGACCCCGTCGTCGGGGAGGTGGACCACGACGTCACCCGCCGTATGGGCCGGGCCGACCTCGAGCAGGGTGACCGCCCGGTCAGCGATCGACAGGTCGAGGCGGCCCTCGAACGTCTTGGTCGGTAGCGCGGTCTCGATGTCCTCGAAGTCGAACGGAGAGAAGATGCGGGCCAGGAACTCTCCGGCCGCCCCGAGCGTGGGCGCCGCGCGCACCACGCGCGCCATCGCCGAAGCCGGCAGCTGCACCATCTCCTCGGCGCAGCGGACCGACGCGACGATGTCCGAGTCCGCCACCAGCGCGTTGCCGTAGCAGTGGTCCCCGTTGGCGTGGGTGTTGACGACGGTGTCGATCCGCTCGGCCGCGGGCGTCACCCGGCGCATCGTCTCGAGCATCTCTCCCGTCAACCTGAGATCGAAGAGGGTGTCGACCAGAAGTGAGGTGCGGTCACCCGTGACGAGTCCGGCGTTGGACCACCCCCAACCACCGTCGGGTTGCAGGTAGGCCCACACGCCGTCGGCAACCTCGTGCAGACCCTTCGTGAACGGCACGCTGCAAGTCTTGCCGCGCCCGGGATGCTCTGCTCCGGCGACCTCAGAGACCGACCGACGACAGGGCGGCGGTGATCGACGGGTCCGTGGAGACGGTCGGCGACCCGGTTGCGACGAACGGCGCGCCACCGAACTCGTTCACGAGGATCTTCTCGGCGGTTCTCGTGGCCAACGCCTGGCAGGTGACCGTGGGGTTGGGACCGCCCAGCGCGTTGGCCAGTGCCGAGTTGTCCGCGATGTACAGGCCGTCGACGAATCGTGACTTCGCGTTCTCGTCGAGGACGGAGTCGGACTCGGAGGTGCCCATGCGCATGGTCGACTGCACGTGCAAGATGAGGGGTGGCCAGTCCATCCGGATCACTTCCGTCGCGCCGGCTCCGCGCAGCATCTCGCCCGCACGACGAGCCATGAACTCGCGATTGGCAATTGTGCGGGCCGAGCGCGTGCCTCGTGGGAACTCCACCTTGGCGACGGGTCCTTGGTCGTCGGCGTTGAGGGCTGACAGCGTGACGCGGTTCTGCGGCTCGACGTCGTCGTCAGTGAGAACGAGCACGTTGATCAGCTTGTCGATGTTGGAGAGGATCTTCTTCATCGCCAATCCCATGGGCCGGCCCGCCGGCCCGTCCCAGGCTGCGTCGGTGAGGCCTTGACCACCCAGGTCGGTGGCGTTCGCTCCGTTGTCGTAGTAACCCTGCATGCCGGCGTTGGAGAACATCAGGCTGAAGGCTTGTAGTGCGGGGGGAAGTCCGACCTGTTCCAGACCGCCGTGTCCCGGCCAGTCCACCCGCGCCGAGGATCCGACCCCACGTGTGCTGAACGTGTCGTCGGGGAAGACGCCCACCAACCAGTCGAAGTAGTGGTCGGTGTAGCCCCGGCCCACCCAGTCGTTCGGGTTGGGAAGACCGCTGTTCAGCCAGAGCCTCGGGTTCTCCGTCGTGCCGCCAGCGAGGACGACGACCTTCGCCTCCTCTGTCGTCGAGGCCCCGCTGACCGTGTCCCGCCAGGTCACCGCGGTGGCCCGCGGCGAGCCGTTGACCATGGTGGTGGCGATGTTGGTCGCGAAGGCGTTGGGGATCAGCGTCACGGCCTTGCCGTGCGGGGCCCATGAGCCGGCCAGCCCTGCCGTGAGGGCCATGGGCACGTAAGAGACGAGCGTGGTGCGCTTGGCCTTGAGGTTGAACGGAGACCCGAAAGGCTCCTTACAGCCTTGGAAGCAATAACCGCAGAACGTGCAACCCGTCCCTCCCGGGGAGACCGACTGGCCGAGCGGCACCGTGGTGCGGCCTGCGGTCCCGCCCGGCTGGAGGATGGCGTTCTCTTGCGCCCGGTAGGACGGCTGAGAGACGTTCTTGTTCGTGTTGTGTGGGATGCCGAGCGTTGCGGCGCCGGAGAAGAACACCTCTTCCTTCGTCCCCTCGGCCGCGGTCTGCACCGGGAGCGTCGCCTCCACCCACTCGTAATAGGGGATCAGCTCGTTGTAGGTGAAGGGGAAGACGCGCGGGTCGTAGTTCGACGCGTCCGCTCCGGTGTACCCCATAAACACCCCGGGCATGGCCCGGGGACAATTGCCGTAGTAGTGGAGGGTGGTGCCGCCCACCCCCGACAGCTGCCAGAGGAAAGAATTCTGCGGCGTCTCGCGGTACCAGGCCGGCTGCGAGCGGTCGGCCGGACCAAAGCGGAAATAACCCGTCAACGGGTTGTTGGCGTCGTTCTCCAGGTGCGTCCAGTCCGTCTCGGGGTCCGCGTAGAAAGGACCGGCCTCGAGCATGACGACGTCGAGGCCCTGCGCGGCGAGCTCCTTCGCCACGACCGGGCCGCCACCGCCGGCTCCGATCACGATCACGTCAACGGCCATCGAGCACCTCCTGACGTCGTGGCGCGCGCATCACTCGCTCGCCTGGGTCTCGCCGCCGAGATACCCCTTGAACTCGTCCCAACCCTCGACCGGCTGGTTGTTGGGCGCGAGTGCCAGGTAGCTCGAGAGTGTCCATCCGACCGGTGTGCCGGTGAGCGTCCGCGTGTTGGCGTTAAAGGCGCCGAACTCGCTGAACGACCCGAACGCCGCGAACTCGACCAGGGCGCCGGCGAGGAATTCGATGAGGCCCGAGATCGAGTCGCGCACGGGCTCCGTGATCTTGCTGTCGATCGCGGCTGCGATATTGGCGGCGTCGCTCTCCATCAGCTGGAACGCCTCCGTCTTCTGCTTGAAGTTCAAGCGCGCGAAGGGCGACAGGAAGTCACCGTTCACGGCGGTTGGGTCGACCAAAGTGGCGACGAAGTTGAGCAGCAGGGCGACCAGCAGCGAGAGTGGGACCGTCGTCTCGCCCGACAACAGCACCTTGAGGACGTTGTCGAGCTCGTCGGCGAGCTCCTGGAGGACCAGGGGCAAGTGGACCGAGGGCAGGTTTGAGCTGATGCCCGTCGCCAGCGCCTGCACGAGGAGCAGCAGTGGCTCCTGGGGCACGGGGTAGAAGTTGTCGAGGGCGTTGAGCATGAAGGCGGAGCCGTCAGCAGCCAGCCCGCCCGGTGCGGTGTCGTGGACCCCTTGCGCCACCGAGTACAGGTCCGGGCCCGGCACCACAAACGCGACGAGTCCGTTGATCGTGTCCTTCGACAGGGCGTCGAAGACGGGCGAGAGCTCGGCGAGTGTCGGACCGGCCGCACCGGCGCGTGCTGGCTCGAGCAACGCAGGAACATCGACGAGAGCGATGGCGGCGCCGATGACGCCACTCCGAACGAGGAACGCTCTGCGCCCGTACCGCTCTGGGCTCACTGCTGCCATGTTCACCCCCACCGGTGAACGCCCCCCACTCCTCGGGACAACGTCAATGTAGCAAGGTGTTTTTCCCAAGCAGGCGTTCGGGAGCTGCGAGGAGTTGGCGGGCCGGTGCAAAGTGTCGTTCTCTGACTGCGCCCTTGGTCGGCTGGCCTCGCCCCGGCTGAGTGGCGCCCGGTGCTGTGAACAATTGATGAACTCGCTCGTTAGCTGCGCATTTGGAACGGGGGCTGTGCTAAGACCCAGGCGACTCTCATAGGCCACGGGCAGCAGGCGGCTGCCCGACGAGATCGCAGAGGAGAAGTCCACCATGCAAGAGCGCAGCCCGGCCGAGGTCGTCCGCCTCGTGAAGGACGAAGGGGTCGAGGTCGTCGACCTACGGTTCTGCGACCTCCCCGGCCTCATGCAGCACTTCTCCATCCCGGCCCACGGCCTCACCGAGGACGGGTTCAGCGAGGGCTTCGGGTTCGACGGCTCCTCCATCCGGGGCTTCCAGCAGATCCACGAGTCGGACATGATCCTCCTGCCCGATCCCTCGACCGCCGTCATCGATCCCTTCCGGCAGCACAAGACGCTGAACTTGAACTGCTTCGTGCACGACCCGCTGACGCTCGAGCCCTACAGCCGCGATCCGCGCTATGTGGCGAAGAAGGCTGAGGCGCATGTGAAGTCGACCGGCATCGCGGACACGTCGTACTTCGGGCCGGAAGCGGAGTTCTTCGTCTTCGACGACGTCCGGTTCTCGCAGGATCAGCACTCGGCCTTCTACCAGGTCGACTCCGTTGAGGGCATCTGGAACTCGGCGCGGGAGGAAGGACCCAACCTGGGCTACAAGCCCCGCTACAAGGAGGGCTACTTCCCGGTTCCGCCGATGGACCACTTCCAGGACCTGCGCTCCGAGATGATCCTCACCATGGAGAGGATGGGCATCGAGATCGAAGTGCAACACCACGAGGTTGGGACCGCCGGCCAGGCCGAAATCGACATGCGGTTCGACACACTGTTGCGGATGGCCGACAAGTTGATGCTCTACAAGTACATCGTGAAGAACACGGCCACGCAGGCGGGCTACACGGCCACGTTCATGCCCAAACCGCTCTTCGACGACAACGGGTCGGGCATGCACGTGCACTCTTCACTGTGGAACGGGGGAGAACCGCTCTTCCATCAGGAGGGCACCTACGCCGGCCTCTCCGATATCGGGCGGTGGTACATCGGCGGCATCATCAAGCACGCGCGCGCCGTCCTCGCCTTCGCCGCGCCCACGACCAACTCCTACAAGCGCCTCGTGCCGGGCTTCGAGGCACCGGTGAACCTCGTGTACTCACAGCGGAACCGCTCCGCCGCCTGCCGCATCCCGGTGTACTCGCCGAGTCCCAAGGCCAAGCGGGTCGAGTTCCGTTGCCCCGACCCGAGCTGCAACCCCTACTTGGCGTTC
>Ga0307474_10003778_pt1 | contig 10926 bp, 5 predicted proteins | sample atmos_gasesECM1C_2_FD_203312 | JGI IMG/M metagenome (GOLD analysis project Ga0307474, IMG submission 203312) | Hardwood forest soil microbial communities from Morgan-Monroe State Forest, Indiana, United States - atmos_gasesECM1C_05 | ecosystem: Environmental > Terrestrial > Soil > Temperate...
CAGCATCGGCCGGGGTGCGCAGCATGACCGCCTCGAGCGGGCCCGGCATCAGCCTGATGCAGGAGGGCATGAGTTACCTTGCCGGGGCGGAACTTCCCTGCGTTATCGCAGATATCACGCGCAGCGGGCCCGGGCTGGGAAACATCGCTGCCGAGCAGAGCGACTACAACCAGGTGGTGAAGGGCGGCGGGCATGGCAACTACCGCACCATCGTGCTGGCCCCGCACTCCGTGCAGGAGATGGCTGACCTGACGGCCCTTGCCTTCGAACTGGCCAACCGCTATCGCAACCCGGTTGTGGTATTGGCCGACGGATTCATCGGCCAGATGATGGAGCCGGTCGAGTTTCCTGTTACAGCAACGGAGCCGACATTGCCCCCCTGGGCGGTCGCCGGGACAGCGGCCACCCGTGGCAACCTCATCAACTCGCTGCACCTCGACTGCGACGAGATGGAAGCCCACAGCCGCGCTCTTGAAGCCAAGTATCGCCTGGCCGAGGAGCGGGAGGCACGAGCCGAGGAGTGGCTCACCGAGGATGCAGAGATTGTTCTGGTGGGTTACGGCATTGTGGCGCGCATTCTGAAGGCGGTCGCCGCCGAAGCGCGCGCTGAGGGAATTGCCGCAGGAGTGCTTCGTCCCATCACCTTGTATCCATTTCCAGTTTCACGTTTCAAGAAGCTTGCTGCGGGGCCCCCAAAAACAGGTCCAAGTTTTTGGGGTGGTCTTGCCCGGCATGCCCGCGTCTTCGCGGTGGTCGAGATGAGCAACGGACAAATGGTGGACGACGTGCGGCTTGCCCTCAATGGAACGCGGCCAGTCGAATTCCTGGGCCGCGGCGGCGGCAATGTGCCTTCGCATCGCGAGGTCCTCGACCTGGTGAGAGAACTTGCCGGGAATCCGCTCTTCGAGACAGAGAAGAAAGAGTGGGTGCTTGATGTCTAGTGAGACTCTTGCCGAATACGCTGTGTCGCATTGCAAAGCGGAATCGTTCTACGATCGTTATGAACGCAAGAGCGAACTGCAGCACCAGACACACTATTGTCCCGGCTGCGGTCACGGGAACATCAGCAAGATGCTGGCTTGCGCCATCGATGAGCTGGGTGTTCAGGATCGGACGATACTCATCAGCCCCGTCGGCTGCTCGGTCTTCGGCTACTACTACTTCGACGTGGGCAATGTGCAAGCCGCGCACGGTCGCGCTCCTGCAGTGGCAACCGGGGTCAAGCGCAGTCATCCGGATTCCATTGTCGTGAGTTACCAGGGCGATGGGGACCTCTCGGCGATTGGCGCGGCCGAGATTCTACATGCCGCCAATCGCGGCGAACACATCACGGCCATCTTTGTGAACAACGCCATTTACAGCATGACAGGCGGCCAGGTTGCTCCTACCACGTTGCTCGGGCAGCGCAGCACTACCACGCCGAATGGCCGCAGCGCAGCGAATGAGGGCTACCCATTGCGCGTCAGCGAACTCCTGGCCACGCTTGAAGCGCCTGTCTATATCGAACGCGTCGCACTCGGCGACAACAAGCAGATTGCCGGAGCGGCGCGCGCCATCCACAGAGCAGTTGAGAACCAGGTACGCGGGCTGGGTTTCTCCCTTGTCGAAGTCTTGTCGCCCTGTCCGACGATCTGGAAGATGACTCCGGTCGAGTCGCAGCGATGGGTTCGCGATGTGATGGAAAAGGTCTACCCGCTTGGGGTCTTGTGCGACCACACAAAGGAAGCGAGCCCTCGCTCCGGCGCGAAGCCTGCTCCACAAATCGAATCAATCCCTGCTCTTCTCGATATCGTGAGCGACGGATCGGAAGACGGCGAGGCGCCCACAACTCCACCGCAGATCGACCTCCAGCTGCGCATTGCCGGGTTTGGCGGGCAGGGCGTTTTGTTGCTGGGAGAGGTGCTGGCCGAGGCCGGACTTGGTGCGGGTCTTGAAGTGTCATGGCTGCCTTCGTATGGGCCCGAGATGCGCTCGGGAACCTCGAATTGCCATGTGCGTCTCTCGCGCCAGACGATCGATTCTCCCATGGTCACGACTCCCGACGTGCTCGTCGCCATGAACGAGCCATCGTTGCGCAAGTTCGCCGCGACGGTGCGGCCCGGCGGATGGATTCTCTACAACGGCGACCTCCTGCCGGCCGATTCCGCGCACGAAAGTGTGAATACGCTGGTGCTGCCCTTCACTCATCTTGCCGACGAGCTTGGCGATGCGCGGGCAACAAATATGTTGATGCTGGGAGCGTTACTGGAGGGAACGCGCGATCTACCGCAAGCCCAGGTAGACGCGGCTCTGATCCGCCTGGTGAAGAATGCGCGCTGGCTCGAACTCGACCGACGTGCGATTCAGAAGGGCCGCGAACTGTTTCGGGAGCACGCTCAACCGCAGGCATAACGGCTGGGGCCAGTGCGCAGCTCAATGAAAATCGTGAGAGCGCATGTCCGCGCTCGTGATGTCGAGCTGCGTCAATCGCTGTGCCTTGATGTGAATGACGCCTTCTTGGTGCTGGAGCGGGCCTTCGACAAGTAGGAAACGGCTCCGCGTGGCCACCACGCGATTCTGTTCGAAGACATCCGGCGTCAGAATCACGTTCATGATCCCGGTTTCGTCTTCCATCGACAGAAATACGAATCCCTTGGCTGTGCCCGGCCTTTGTCTTGCAACCACGCAACCAACCGCGCGCACGTCCTCGCCATTGACGCAGCGTGTCAAGTCTTGCGCCGTGAGCATGCCTTCGGCGCGCAACATCTGACGATGATAAGCAAGCGGATGAGGTCCCGTTGTCAGCCCCGTTCCTGCGTAGTCGGCCGCAAGCCGTTCATCGGTTGACATCTTCCGCAGCGGCGATTGTTGTCTGGAACCATCTTCGGCTACACCGCGAAGAAGCGGGCCAACCGGGCGACCTGCCTGCTCAACCTGCCAAAGAGCGTCGCGGCGATGGTCCACGTCTCCTACGGAATTCATGGCGCCAATGCGCGCCAGCGCCACCAGCTCTCTGCGGCTCAACTCCGGCACGCGCAACGCAACATCATCAACTGATCGAAAGGGACCTTGCTCCGTGCGCGTTGCCAGCAGCGCTTCCGCATTGGCCTTCCGCAATCCCTTTGCATAGTTCAGGCCGATGCGCAGCGAGAGCGATCCATCCACTTCCTTCTCCAGAGTGCATAACCACTTGGATCGTTGCACATCGATAGGCTTGACCCGCAGACCATGCCGTTGCGCATCCTTGATCAGTACCGCAGGGGAATAGAAGCCCATGGGCTGGTTGTTGAGCAGCCCGCAGGTGAACGCTGCGAGATAATGCACCTTCAAGAACGCCGACGCGTAGGCAATGAGCGCGAAGCTGGCAGCGTGCGATTCGGGAAAGCCGTACATCGCAAACGAGCTGATGCCCTGCACAATGTTGTCCTGCGCGTCTTTCTCGATTCCATTCGCAGTCATGCCCGCGCGCAGGCGGCCTTCCAGATCCTTCATGCGCTGCATGGAGCGGCGCATGCCCACGGCGCGGCGCAGCTCCTCGGCCTCAGCGCCGGTAAAGTTGGCCACCACCATGGCCATGCGGAGCAACTGCTCCTGAAACAACGGCACTCCCAGCGTGCGCTCCAGCACCGGCTTGAGCGATGGATGCGGATAGCTGACCTCTTCCTTCTTTTGCCGGCGACGCATATAAGGGTGCATCATCTTGCCCACGATCGGCCCTGGGCGGATGATGGCGACCTGCACAACCAGGTCGTAAAAGCGTCGGGGCGCGTTGTGGGGAATCGAAGCCATCTGCGCGCGGCTCTCCACCTGAAACATGCCCACCGTATCCGCCCGGCACAATGTGTCGTATACGTTCTCATCTTCAGGAAGGGAGGCGAGATCAACCTCCTTGCCATAATGGCGTGGAATCAGTTCGAGAGAATCCTTGAGCACGGCCATCATTCCCAGGCCAAGCAGATCCACCTTGATCAGTCCCAGTTCGGCGCAATCTTCCTTGTCCCACTGCACAACGGTGCGGCCGGGCATCGAGGCCCGCTCAATGGGGACGACACGGTTTAACATGCCCGCGCAGATGACCATGCCGCCGGAGTGCTGGCCGAGATGCCGCGGCAAGTCCTGCATGCGCATGCAGACGTCAAGATAGTGCGCGATGCGCGGATGATGGATGTTGAATCCAGCCTGGGCGAAATGATTGGCCATGGTGTCGTTCGCGCCTCGCCATTCCCAGTGACCAACCAGGCCTGAGAGCCGGGCGATCTGAGCCTCTTCAAATCCGAGCGCCTTGCCGACTTCACGCGCCGCGGATCGGTTTCGATAGCAGATAACGTTGGCTGTCATTGCCGCGCCCAGCGCGCCATAGCGCTCATAGATGTACTGGATGACCTGCTCACGGTGATCGCCGGAGGGCAGATCGAGGTCGATGTCAGGCCACTCGCCGCGGTTCTCGCTGAGGAATCGCTCGAAGAGAAGCTCCATGCCGACAGGATCGACAGCGGTAATCTCCAGGGCATAGCAGACCGCGGAGTTGGCCGCGGAGCCGCGCCCCTGCACGAGAAATCCATGCGACCGGCAGTAGCGAATGATATCCCACACGATCAGGAAGTACCCGGCGAAGCCGAGCCTGGCAATCAGTGCGAGCTCATGCCGCACCTGCGTACGCGCTTTCTCGAGTAGATGCTTTTTGTCCTGCGTGCCATAGCGGTTGCCGACGCCTTCATCCACGCGCTTGGCGAGGAAGCTGTCCATCGTCTCATTGTCCGGCAGCGGATACCTCGGAAACTCGTATCCCAGCTTGTCGAGAGCGAACTCGAGTCGGTCACTCACAATGCGCGTGTTGGCGATTGCCTCGGGAATGTCGCGGAAGAGCATGGCCATCTCGCGCGCGCTGCGCAGGGAACGGGCGGAGTTTACAGTCAGCAGGCGGCCGGCATGATCCAGCGTCGTGCCGTTACGAATCGACGTGAACACATCGAGCAGCTCGCGATCTTTTGAGGTGGCGTAGCGGACGCCATTGGTGGCAATCAGCGGCAGCCCAAGCGAAGAGGCGAGAGGGAGCAGCGCTTGAGTGCGGCACTCTTCCTCGCGCAACTGATGGCGCTGCAATTCCACATAAACGTGATTGCGCCCATAGATGCTCGCAAGGCGGTCGAGGTGCTGGCGCGCTTCTTCATTGCCGCCAGAGGCAAGTGCGGAAGCCAGGGGCCCCTCGTCGCCGCCTGTCAGGCAGATCAGGCCTGCGGAGAATTCTTCGAGGTCGTCGAGTGTCGCCGCGCCTTCGGCTTTGGTGGTCTCGCGCATCTTGAAGCGCGTGATTAGCTGGCACAGATTCTGGTAGCCCGTCTGCGACGCGCACAGAAGAACGATGCGTGGCGGCTCTGCGGGCAGCTGATGGGGAAGCCAGCCGGCTGGCGTGAGGCGTTCGCCGAAGGAGGAGACCGCGATCTCGGCGCCGATATGCGTCTTCACTTTCATCCGCTTGCCAGCCGTATGGAATCGTGCTGCTCCATAAATTCCGTTGCGATCGGCAAGGGCCATGGCAGGTATTTCCAGGGCGCGGGCTTGCTCGATCAGCTCATCGGGCTGTGACGCGCCTTCGAGAAAGCTGAAGGCGCTGGCGGAGTGCAACTCCACGTAGTCATCGGAGGTGCTGCGAGTCTCAGTCATACACGGCTTCCAGCTGCCACTCGTTCTGCGCTTGATCGCGCACCAGGACGCAGGCGAGGCTGGAGCCGTCGCTGCGTTCGGCGAGCACGTCCCACTCCTCCAGGTTCCACTCGCCTGTCGACCACCAGCAACCGCTCGTCCTCCAGGGGCCGTAGGCGGCGGTGATTTCAAAGAGGCTTGCGCCATCGCGAAAGGCGGAGGGCTGAGAATCGCGCAGCGCCACGCGGACGGGAACCGGCGGACGCATGCGGCGCAACACCATCCGCTGGCTCTGGGTCTCGTCGCTGATTGCGCCGTCAAGGGCGAGCGTGCCCAGGCGAAAGCTGCCTGGACAGTGCGTGTCCTCGAGCACCGGAGCACCGACACGGTCTTCTCCCACGATCGTCCTGATGCGCGCCAGCGTTACATCCAGGCGAGAGGGCTCGGGAGTCTGCGGCGTGAACAGCCCCAGTTGCATGGTGCTGCAATGGCCTGCCTCCGCGCTCAGCTCCAGGGCAACCACCGCGGCCTGGGGCGGATGCGCGGTAATCTCAAGTTGCAACAGCTTGAGCAGGAATTTGCGGTCTGCAGAGGGAATAGCCGGACGCAGCACGCGCTCATGTACCTTGTCTCCTTCAAGTTTCATGCGCGCTGTCAATCGCGCAAGAGAGAGCGCGCGGTCAGCAGCGCGTGCAACCAGGCTGTCGATCATGCGCGCGCCGATGAACAGTAGTGAGTCAATCTGCTCCACAGGCGTTTCGAATGCGCAATATTCCTTCAGCGTGAACTCCGGCTCGATGGGGAGGAAAAGATGCGGCAGCTCGCCGAGGGCAGCGATGCGCCAATTGCGCCCTAGCTGCCCAAGCCGCGTGATCAGCTCCAATTCGGGCAAGGCGGCGAGTTCGCCAAGTGAGTGAATGCCCCATGTGGCGAAGGTCTCCAGGTGCTCCTCTTCGAGACTCAGTGCGGTAACCGGCAATCTGGCCAGGGCAACCGCCTCGCCGCCTTCAGGGATCACGCTGACGCCACGAGATCCTGCCGCCTTCATGCGCGCGGTGTCGAAGTTCGTGCTGATGGCGATCGACACGCGGAACCCAGCGGATGCCAGTTCAACACGCAGCCTGTCCGCCATCCGTTCCGGCGGACCAAATAGCCGTTCCGTGCCGGCAATGTCGAGGACGAAGGAGCAGCAGGCGCCCTCGCTGGTTTCCTCGATGCGTGGCGAGTACTTCGCAGCGCACTCCAGCAGAACCATTCTGGCGGACGCTTCCATCTCAATGGAGCGCGCAAGTAGCCGCAATCCGGGCAATCCTTCCGCATCCAGTCGGGTCATGCCCAACGTAGCTCCGCGCCGGGCAGCGTGCGTGTTCATGGCACATGCGAACTCGTGGGGTTGCCGTCCTTCCATGACAACCACCGGTTCGCCCTGTAGCTCCGGATGAAGACGCAGCAATGCCTGCGCGGGAAACTCCGCGGCATGCACACAGGCAAAGAGCGTATTCATGCCCGCTTACCTACTTCCCACTGCGTTCCCGCCGAGCAGGTTGAGACTGGCGGTTTGCGCATGCCTCGCTCGATGGCATGATGATCCGGCGCAAAACGCTGCCGTCCACGCCACAGCTCAAAGGTAAAGCCGCGCAGGACGGTTCCTCCGTCCTCTTCGGGACGCACTGGTGCACACTCGATCGCCATGGCAGCGCTCGACTGGGCATAAGCCCTCTTGCCCAGAACCAGCAGGCTGCAGCGGGTGCGGTCGGCAGCCTGGCGATAGCGGAACCAGGTGGCCAGCGGAATGCGGATGGCATCTTCCAGCGCAATATCGGCAAGGTCGAGGACGATCGCGGCAAATCCGCCGGCCTGAAGGAGGAGATCGGTAGCGCGCAGGGCCTGATCAAGTCTCGTCCATGGCCGCGTCTGTGGCCGGAACTTTCCTGCGACGTTCGTGCCTGCATCCCGGCAACGGATCCACAGCAGCTGCCTGAGATTCACGCCGTTTGCCGCCGCCGATTCAGGATCCAGTGCATCCTGTACATCGATCCAGGCGCAGATACGTGCTTCCGCAGTGCGCCGGGCAACAAAGGATAAGGCAAAGGTGGTTCGCCCGGAGGATGCCGGTCCGACGATCTCGGTGATTGCACCAACTGGCAAGCCACCATCCAGCAGCGTGTCAGCCGCGTCTATACCAGTAGAGGCCACCTCGCGGATGGTTCGCGGAGAGGGGGTCAGCGCGGCGGGGAAGCGGCCTTCGAGGTCTTGCTCGATCTGTAGGCGGAGAGCGGCAGCGGACGGCATATTTCGCCTTTTCTTCGCTTAGCTTCGCTCAACTCCGGCCCTGTTGTCAAAGCCTCACCGCATTCATTTTTTGGCTCCTCATTTAGCGCGGGTCGGGAAACTGGTGTGGACTACCCACCCCCTCCCCCCCCCTAGAGCACCATTATCGGTGCATTTTTGTTGAGCTGCCCGTAAAGGGTGCGCACCCCACCCCCCTTCCCCCCCCCATTGCAGCACCATTTTCGGTGCAGTCCTTGATTGAAAGGGACAAAGGGGCAAAGCGAAAGACGGACAAATTACCCACCCCCTCCCCCCCTGCGCACCGCTTTTGGTGCAGTTTCCGAGACTCCCGGTATTGCCGGAGCCGATGAGAGACACATCTCCCCTCAGGTCCGGGGACCTGGATTGAGTATGACGCGGATCGGCGTGCGGCGGATGTGGTGGGGATCACAGGGGCCGGTGACTGCGGCGAGGTTGCCTTCATGCATAGTTCAGAGCGATCCCGCTCAGAATTCCTTACTGGTCGTCCTCGCATCCGTTCACAGATGAGGAGTCAACAAAAGTTGACACTATCTCACTCAATGATGCATCTTATAAAGCGTCAGTAATTCCTTGGATGCGGAGCCAAACTATGGCAAAAATTATCGGAATCGATCTCGGAACCACCAATTCGTGTGTCGCGGTCATGGAGGGCGGTGAGCCCAAAGTGATCCCCAACGAGGAAGGTTCCCGGACAACCCCTTCAGTTGTTGCATTTACCAAGACTGGTGAACGGCTGGTCGGCCAGATCGCCAAGCGTCAGGCCATTACCAACCCGGAGAACACCATCTTTTCGATCAAGCGCTTCATGGGCCGTCGCTATGACGAAGTCAACGACGAGATGAAGATGGTTCCCTACAAGGTCGTCCGCAAGGGAGATCACGTTGCCGTAGTTGCACAGAGCAAGGAGTACACCCCGGAAGAAATCTCCGCCATGATTCTCCAGAAGCTCAAAAAGAGCGCCGAAGCGTATCTGGGGGAGACGGTCACCGATGCCGTGATCACCGTGCCGGCATACTTTAACGACGCCCAGCGCCAGGCAACGAAGGATGCCGGCAAGATCGCCGGCCTCGACGTCAAGCGCATCGTCAACGAACCGACCGCTGCCGCACTCGCCTACGGCCTCGACAAGAAGAAGGACGAGACCATCGCCGTGTACGACTTCGGCGGCGGCACCTTCGATATCTCCATTCTCGAAGTGGGCGAAGGCGTCATCGAGGTGAAGTCGACCAACGGGGATACACACCTGGGCGGCGACAACTTGGACCAGCGCATCGTGGACTGGCTGATTGCCGAGTTCAAGCAGGAGGAAGGCCTCGATCTGAGCGCCAAGGGCAATGAGATGGCCCTGCAGCGGCTCAAGGACGCAGCTGAAAAGGCCAAGATCGAGCTCTCCACCACGGTCGAGACCGAGATCAACCTGCCCTTCATCACTGCCGATGCAACCGGCCCCAAGCATCTTGTGCGCAAGCTTACCCGCGCCAAGCTCGAGCAGCTGGTGCAGGACCTTCTGGACCGCTCGCTCGACCCCTGCCGGAAGGCGATGGCCGATGCCGGTGTGACGGCCAAGGAGATCGACGAAGTTGTCCTGGTCGGCGGCCAGACGCGCATGCCCAAGATCCAGGAGCTGGTGAAGACCCTCTTCGGCAAGGAGCCGCATCGCGGCGTGAACCCCGATGAAGTGGTTGCGATCGGCGCTGCGGTCCAGGCGGGCGTTCTGGGCGGTGAAGTCAAGGATCTGCTGCTGCTCGACGTGACTCCGCTCACGCTGTCGATCGAAACGCTGGGCGGCGTGGCCACCCCCATGATTCCGCGCAACACGACGATTCCGACCAAGAAGACGGAGACCTTCTCGACGGCCGCCGATTCGCAGACCGAGGTCGAGGTGCACGTTCTTCAGGGCGAGCGTCCCATGGCGGCGCAGAACCGCACCCTGGGCAAGTTCAAGCTGGCCGGAATTCCCCCGGCGCCGAGGGGCGTACCGCAGATCGAGGTGACGTTCGATATTGACGCCAACGGGATTCTGAACGTGACGGCCAAAGACATGGCCACCGGCAAGGACACCCGCATTCAGATCACCTCCAGCTCGGGCCTCAGCAAGGACGAGGTGGAGAAGATGGCCAAGGATGCCGAGGCGCACGCGGCGGAGGACAAGGAGAAGCGCGAGGAGATCGAGGCCCGCAACAGCCTGGACTCGCTGGTCTACAACATCGAGAAGATGCTGAAGGACTCCGGCGAGAAGGTTCAGGCCGCGGACAAGACCGACGTCGAAGCTGCCCTGGCCGATGCCAAGAAGGTGCTGGAAGGTTCGCCCAAGGCACCGGAGATCAAGGCTGCCCACGAGAAGCTGACCCAGGCCAGCCACAAGCTCGCCGAGGCTCTCTACAAGGCCAACGCGTCGCAGGCGACCAGCGGCACTCCCGGCGGCGACGGTTCGCAACCGCACGCCGAACAGAAGAAGGACGAGGGCGTTATCGACGCCGAGTACGTGGATGTGGAAGAGAAGAAGTGAAGCGGAGTTAGCGGAGGTAGCACCGCTTCGCGGTTGTTAGCGGAGTCAGCGAGTTGGCGGGGTGGGCGATCAAGCGTCGTTCCACCCCGCTTCCGTTGTGCGGAGCCGGTCAATGAGCGAGCGAATCACTTGAGCTTTCTGTGGTCGAAGTAATGGGGAAAGAACCACAGTCGATACTTCGGAACTAAGGGTCTGGAGGTAATGTCCTCTTTCAGCAGACTTGAGTCCCTTGGATTAATCGGGGCAGGCCCCGATCGAAGTTCGGGGTCAAGTCCGGTATTCTCATGCTGCTTCTTGTTGCCGCAGGGCAGGCGATTCTATGAGCGAGTCCGGGAAATCGGTAGAGAGATCTAGGGCGATTACAGAATAAGATGGCGACTACAACTCACAAAGACTATTACGCGATGCTTGGGGTCAAGAAGACGGCCACGGCGGAGGAGATCCGCAAGGCTTTCCGGAAGCTTGCCCGGAAATATCACCCG
>Ga0307474_10003779_pt1 | contig 10924 bp, 8 predicted proteins | sample atmos_gasesECM1C_2_FD_203312 | JGI IMG/M metagenome (GOLD analysis project Ga0307474, IMG submission 203312) | Hardwood forest soil microbial communities from Morgan-Monroe State Forest, Indiana, United States - atmos_gasesECM1C_05 | ecosystem: Environmental > Terrestrial > Soil > Temperate...
CACGAAGGGCTTGCCCGCCAGCTCTTGTTGGTGGGCGTATTCGGCCATGAGCCGGTCGACCAGCAACTTGCCCGTAATGTAGCTGGTGCCATAACCCGGCTGCCGCAGATACAACAGCTGTTCGAAGCCCGTCAGTGAATCGTTGGGATTGGCCCAGCCTCGCGGCGTCCACTCGGCATGAAATTTGCCGGCCTTTTGCAGATCGAATTCGTTGGCCTGGACATATAAGGATGCCAGACCGCGTGCCGCGCGGTTGGCGAGCATGATCCACACCAACTCCTTGGCACGCGGGTTGTCGTCATAGAGTCCGGCGTGCATCAGTATCTCTTCAAAAGCCGTCGCGAAGCCTTCCGCCCGATTGTCCCAGATGTTCGACAGCGAAGCGCGGCGGCGAATCGGACTCGCGTGGGGCTCATCGCGCATGCGCGAAAGATCGAACCAATGATAGTCGTGCGACAGCAGCAACATAGGCTCGCGGTGCGTCACCCGCGTGAAAAATACGCGTTGCTCTTCCGGCACGAAATGCCCCAACTGCGGAATCAATGCAGCCTTGAGGTAGGGCTTGTCGGGGATGATCTGTTGCTTGACCAAAAAGCCCACGAACTTCTCGAGCCGCGCCAGCTTCAGCTGATCAAACGCCGCAGCATCGCGAACCGGCTCGAGCGGCGGCAGGTTTCGATTGTTGTGCTCCTCCAGCTTGAGCGCCGCCTGCGCGCGCTCCAACTCGCGGCGCAGCAGTACCACTTCTTCGTCCCATGTGAACGGCACGAAATGCACATTCTGCTGATACCAGGTGTAATTGTCCTTGCCGATGCCGGAGGGTCCTGTCTTGTTTGGGGCCTCGCGCTCCAGCCAAGCCACAAAATCGTCCGTGGCCTTCTGCGCTCGAGTGATCGCCGCCTTGAGCTCGGCAGCGGCCGCGCTGATATCGGCATGCTGACTGCCCTCCAGGGTGGTCACGGTGAGCGTGCCGGCCGCGAAAGCGCTGAGCGTGCCGGATTGATTGCGCAGCTCTTGCGCGCCAAATACCCACATATCGCGCGCATTGCTGTCCTTCAGATTCTGTCTGGCTTGGGCGAGCAACGCGGGAATTGCGCCGATCTTGTGCGTCAAATCGAGCTGCGCCTCGGCCGACAAGGGAAATCGATAGGTGTAGAGCTCGATCTCCGGATGGACAATCGGCCCTTCCCGCAGCGGCACGTCGGTGCGCGCCGCCCAAACGCTGACATAGAAGGCCGGGTCTCGCGCCCAAGGCCTCAAGACCCGCAAGTTGAAATCGAAACCGTTCATTTCGGCCTTGACCAGCTTGTAGTCGCTGAGCTGCTCCCGCGGCCAGCCTTTGGTGTCGATGGCCTCGAGCTGCTTGCGCCATTGCGGCAATGCCGCCGCCTTGGCGGCCATGGCCGCCGTCCCATAATCAGGCACATGGTCGTGCAGGGTGGGATGCTCAAAGTCGCGCCACTGCTCGAACAGCTTGACCAAGCTCGCGTATTCGGGGGGCGCCGCAGCGCGAGTCGCCTCCGCGCCAGCCCCCGGTATCGCGGTGAGCAGCATGGCGGTTGCTGCGACGGCAGATCGAGTGTCGATAATTCCCATGGTTCCCCTACTGCTTGTCAACGTTGATGTAATAGAGATCGGTGGCCACGTCAAAAGCGTCCCTGCTCAGGTCGGTATGCATGTTCTGCCACGAGGTGGTGGGATGAATGATCTGCCAGGCATCCTTGCGTCCCACGCGCACCGGCATCGCAAAGCGCTTCTCCTGCGCCGCCCAACGGTACGAAACCGCGTGTGCTGAGGAATCGAAGCGCAGCTCCAGCGTCGGAATTGCGGCATGTCTCAAGTATTCGTCGAAAATCGGCCGCAATTGCATGCCGGTCTGCCGATTGAAAAAAGCCACCACGTCCGTGGTCATGATGGTCTGGTACTTGAAGTGCCGATAGTAGCTGCGCAGCAAGAAAGACCATTTATCGTCGTCATTGATTACGCTGCGCAATGTGTTCAGGAACAGCGCGCCTTTCTTGTACTGATCCGGCGGCGGCGTGCTGAAGACGCCCTCCTCGGAAATGACCGGCATTGCGTTTTTTACCTTCTCCTTGCCCGTGTTCAGGTAAACGAGCGCATCCCGCCTGCCCCACATGTACTCGACGAACATCACCTCGCTGTAATTCGCCCAGCCCTCGTGGATCCACATGTCCGAGCGATCTTTTGCGGTGATGCTGTTTCCGAACCATTCATGCGCGCTTTCGTGCACGATGATGAAATCGAAGCGCGTGGCGATCCCTTCGGCGGGATGGCCCACATAGCCATTCTCGAAATGATTGCCGTAGGTGATCGCGGTTTGATTCTCGACGCCCGAGTAGAGCGCCTCGACCAGCTTGTAGCCATCCTTGGGAAACGGATAATCGCCGAACTCGTAGGTGAAGGCATTGAGCATGTCCTTCACCTGCACGAACTGCCGCTTCGCCTTCTCCAGATCCTCCGGGAAAACATAGTAGTCGAGCGTCAAGTCGCCGTAGTGATCGTCGAAGTGCACATACTTGCCGACATTCAACGACACATCGTAATTGTTGATGGGATAATTCACGTGCCAATTCCAACGGGTGTAGCCGTCGGGCAGCTCTTGCTTGCCTTGAAAGCGGCCGCCCGACACTTCGACCAAGTCGCTCGGCGCCTCGACGCTGATGTCCATGCTGTCGACTTCATCGCGCCACTGATCCTTGTTGGGCCACCACACGCTCGCGCCCTCCTCCTCGCAGGCCGTATTCACCAATGGGCGGCCCATGGGATCTTTGCGAAACACGATGCCCCCGAAGCGGCCCATCTCCACCGGGTGACCCGAATAGTAGAACTCGATGGTGTAGATCCTGCCCTTGATCAGCCTTTTCGGAAAGTCGACGTAGACGGTGCGGCCGGCCGCCCGCTCGAAGTGTAAAGGAACCGGCGCACCCGCCTGATCCAGGAGAATCTTGTCAATCTGCAAGACCGGCACAAGATCGAGCTGGATGCGGCTGCCGTCTTTGAGCATTTTGAAACGAATCGAGTTCTTACCGCTCAATACTTGTTTGTCAGGATCGACTCGCACGTCGAGATGGTAGTACAGCAAATCGTTGTTGGCGCGATAGGGGCCGTAACTGCCTCGCAGCTGATCAGCCTCGGAAAAGACCGTCGCCGGCTGCGCAGCCGCGATGGCCGGTGCATACGGCGCGCAGCTCAACAAAGCCAGGCAAAGGCACGGTCGCATGGGTCGGGACAATGACGGCCAATTCAATCTAATGCAATATGCGAGGCGACGAACCTTAAGCGAGGTCTCATCATGACAACAAGAACACTAAACCGCCGACAGCTCCTCGGCATGGCGGGCGCCGGCGCGGCATTGCTGGGCTCCCGGGCAGCTCGCGCCTCGGCAGACGCACTGGCGGATTGGGCCGCCCCCGACGTGGTGGTCTTGAATGCCCGAATCTACACCATGGATTCACGGCTGCCGAAGTCGGAGGCGTTTGCCGTCAAGGATGGACGCTTTGTCGCCCTGGGCACCACGCATGACATCAAGAGTCTGGCGGGCAGGTCGACGCAAACCATCGATGCACAACAGATGACCATCGTGCCGGGATTCATCGACAGCCACAATCACGCGCCCGGCAACGAACTGCTGTATGAGGTGCTGGTGGGCAATCCCTACGAGGTCGAATTCGTCACCATCGGCAGCATCGTCGACAAGCTGCGCGTCAAAGCACAAAAGACGCCGGCGGCAACCTGGGTGGAAGGTTACTTCTTCGACGACACCAAGGTCACCGACAAGCGTCCGCTCACGCGGAATGACCTGGATCAAGTTTCGACGCAACTACCGGTGATGGTGCAGCATCGCGGCGGACACACGGCCTTCTACAACAGCAAGGCGCTGCAAATGGCGGGCATCACCAAGGACACGCCCAATCCCGCCGGCGGCACGTTCGACCGGGACGCGAATGGCGAACTCACCGGCCGTGTCACCGACCGGGCGCGCGATGTCTTCCGGAGCGTGGGCAAGCACATGAGCTATGCGGGCGAGGAAGCGATGCGCCGTGATCGCGACGGGCTCGCCTTCATCTCCAAGCAATTCGTGCGCTATGGCCTGACCAGTGTATGCCATGAGTCAGGCAATTTGCAGGCATTGCAGGAGGTGCGCGCCCGGGGCGCGCTATTGCATCGCGTGAGCTACGAGGCAGAAGGGCCGGAACTCGAGGCCATGTTGAGCGGCGGCATGTCGACCGGCCTGGGTGATGAGTGGATTCGGTTGGGCGCGACCTGTGAACACACGGCAGATGGATCGTTCTCCGAACGCACCATGGCCATCAGCGTGCCCTATCCCGGCAGCAACGGCTACAAAGGCAACGTGACCGAGTCGCAGGAGGATCTCAACAAATGGTGCGAGCGCATACATCGCGCCGGCATCCAAATGAACTGCCACGCGAACGGCGACGTCGCAATCGATCATGTCCTTTCCGCATATGAGCGCGCGCTGCTTCTCACGCCCGCCGCCGATGCGCGCCCAAAAATCACGCATTGCACGCTCATCACGGACGATCTGGTGCGCCGGATCAAGGCCATCGGCGCCGTGCCGGCTCTCTTCACCTCGTACGCGTACTACAACCCGGATAAGTTTCATTTCTACGGCGAGGAGCTGATGAAGCGTTGCATGGCTTACCGCACCCTGCTCGATGCCGGCGTGCCGGCGGCCGCGGGTTCGGATTTCGATCCGGGTCCCTTCTCTCCCTTGATGGGCATCCAGGGCATGGTGACGCGCACGGGCTGGAACGGCGAGGTATGGGGCGCCAATCAGCGCATCACCGTGGACGAGGCCCTGCGCGTCAATACCCTGAACGGCGCCTTCGCGACGCGCGAGGAGTCAATCAAGGGATCGATCACGCGCGGCAAACTGGCCGACTTCGTCATACTGGCCGAGGACCCGCACGCGATCGACCCGGCGAAGATCAAGGACATCAAGATCGTGCGCACGGTGGTGGGCGGTCAAACGCAATTCTCAGCCTAAAGGGGGAGAGACCGAATGGCGCATTCCGCTCGCAGCGTTGGTTTTCTTCGGAGCGTTGGTTTTCTGACCTTGCTGGTGTCCCTCGACATCGGCGCCGCACCGGTAAACGTGGGTTGGGAAACCTACGGAGGCCATGTGAGTGGTGATCGCTTTTCGCCGCTCACGCAAATCACCAAGGCCAATGTCGGCCGCTTGCAGCTGGCCTGGCGCTTCGACCTGGACAGTGGAGAGAGTCCGCAAACCAATCCGCTCATCATCGGCCGGACCCTGTACGCCTACACTCCTACGATCAACGTCATCGCGCTCGATGCGGCCACCGGCAGGCAGCTGTGGAGGTTTGATCCGGGTGTAAGAGGCTCGGGCCCGCAGCGCGGCTTGGCGTACTGGCACCGCGGCAGCGAGGCGCGGCTGCTCGCGGGCGTCATGAATGTTCTATATGCGCTGGACCCGAAGACCGGCAAGCCCATTGCCTCATTCGGCGAAGCGGGCAGCATCGATTTGCGCAAGGACTTGCGCGGCGACGGCAAGAAGCATTTTGTATCGTTGACGACCCCCGGCATTCTTTATAAGGACCTGATCATCGTCGGTTTTAGAACCACCGAATCGGCACCGGCGCCGCCCGGTGATATTCGCGCATACGATGTGCGCAGCGGAAAACTCCGCTGGTCGTTCCACACCATTCCGCGTCCCGGCGAGCCGGGCATCGAAACCTGGCCAACCGATGCCTGGAAAAATGCCGGCGCCGCCAATAACTGGACGGGCTTTGCCTTGGACGAAAAGCGCGGCATCGTCTATGCCCCCACCGGTTCCGCGGTCAGTGACTTTTATGGCGCGGATCGGGCGGGCATTGATTTGTATGCCGACACCCTGCTCGCCTTGGATGCGTCCACGGGCAGGCGCATTTGGCATTTTCAGGGCGTGCACCACGATATCTGGGATCGCGATTTCTCGGCCCCGCCGAACTTGCTGACGGTCGCGAGTCACGGCACGCGAGTAGACGCGGTTGCCCAAGCAACCAAGCAGGGTTACGTGTACGTTTTCAATCGGGTGACAGGTGCACCGTTATTCCCGATCGACGAACGTCCCTACCCAAGGAGCGATGTTCCGGGCGAACTGACCTCGCCGACTCAACCGTTGCCGCTGGCGCCTGCGCCTTATGCGCGACAGCGGCTCACAGAAGAAATGCTTACCCAGCGAACGCCCGACGCGCATCAATATGCTTTGGAGCGTTTCCGCGGAATGAAGAGTGGCGGCCAGTTCGTGCCCTTCACCGTTGGCAGACCGACGATCTTGTTCCCCGGCTTTGACGGCGGTGCCGAATGGGGCGGCGAAGCGGTCGATCCCCGCCGCGGCGTCATTTATATCAACTCGAACGACGTCCCCTGGACGGGAATGCTCGCGGAAAATACTCCGGTTGCAGGCAGCGGGCCTGCGTTTTATCGACAGCAGTGTTCGGGCTGCCACGGCGATCGTCGTGCCGGGTCGCCGCCGGCTTTCCCCTCGCTGATCGACATCGATCAGCGGCTCAGCGACGCCGAGATCACGGCCACGATTCACGATGGCAAGGGCCGCATGCCGCCCTTTCCCGACATTCCCGAAGAATCGTTGGCTTCTCTGCTGTACTACATCAAGACCGGCGACAATCTCATGGGCAAAGCGGACGTGACCCGCGTCCCGGGGTCGAACGCCAAACAGGAGATGACCGCCGCGTTGAATGTGACCGATGCCGAGGCGAAATTCCGCTTCACCGGCTACGACAAATTTCAAGATCCGGACGGTTATCCCGCCGTCGAACCGCCGTGGGGCACGTTGAACGCCATTGACCTCAACACCGGACAATATCTGTGGAAGATCCCGTTGGGCGAGTACCCGGAACTCGCCGCCAAAGGATTGAAAAACACCGGCAGCGAAAACTATGGAGGTCCAATCCTGACGGCGTCCGGATTGCTCTTTATCGGCGCGACGATTTTTGACCGTAAATTCCGTGCCTTTGACGCCGAGAACGGCGCACTGCTATGGGAAACCGAGATGCCGTTCGCCGGCACGGCAACACCCGCGACATACTTGATCGACGGCAAGCAATACATCGTCATTTGCGCCAGCAACTCACGCAATCGCAAGGCTCCGCAAGGCAGCGCCTACCTTGCCTACGCGTTGCCTGAAGAAAAATGAGAAAGACATGGCGCCCCGGCGGCTGACCGGAAACGCCGGGGACCCTGTGGATTCAGCAGGGTAGGATCAGGTCTTGACATGCAAGTCGCCACTTGCCTATTATTTAGGCAAGTAATTACTTGCGTATAGAGCATGGCAAAGCGCCACGACGTCGACGTGCTGTTCAAGGCCCTGGCCGATTCCGCCAGGCGCAAGCTGCTGGATCTGCTGCATGCGCACGACGGCCGCACACTGAACGAACTGTGCGAACACCTGGACATGACGCGGCAGGGCGTGACGCAGCACCTCGACCTGCTGGAAGCGGCCAACCTGGTGGCCACCGTGCGGCGCGGCCGCGAAAAGCTGCACTTCCTCAATCCGGTACCCCTGCAGGAGATCTATGAGCGCTGGATTGCCAAATTCGAAAAGCCGCGCCTCAAGGCGCTCTCGGATCTGAAACACCGCCTGGAGAAAGCCAATGGCTAGATCGACCTTTGTCTATGTGATCTACATCCGCACGACCCCGCAGAAGCTGTGGTCGGCGTTGACTACTGACGTGGAGTTCATGAAGCAGTATTGGTTCGGCGTGCACTGCGAAAGCAAGTGGACGCCGGGATCTTCCTGGAAGATGGTGCATGCCGACGGCAGCATCAGCGACGCCGGTGAGATCGTCGAGGCTGAGCCGCCGCGGCGCTTGGTGATCCGCTGGCTGCATCAGATCAAACCCGAGCTCAAGGCCGAGGGCGAGTCGCTCTGCACGATGGAACTGGAGCCCAATGGCGCGGCTGTTAAGCTTTCCATCACTCACACCATCGAGCGTGAACCGTCGAGTCTCATCGGGGCGGTATCCGGCGGGTGGCCGAAAATCATTTCCAACTTGAAGTCCCTGTTGGAGACCGGCTCCGCGGTTTTGCAGGATCCGTACCGGACGGGCAAGCAGCAATAGATGCCCGCGGCCACACCAAACAATAGCGGAGGGGGCATGAGGACGACTCAAAGAATTCTAGGGGCGACGATGGCGCTGATGCTCGCCGCCGCTACCCATGCGCAATCGGCTCAGTCGCCCGGCGCGGCAGCGACTGTTGTACTCGTTCATGGCGCACTCATTGATGGGTCGAGCTGGCGGGGCGTTTATGACGTGCTGAGCAAGGACGGCTATCGCGTCAGCATCGTGCAACCGCCGCTGACCGGGCTCGAGGAGGATGTAGCCGCGACCCGGCGCGTCCTCGACCAGTTAGACGGCCCGGTCATTCTCGTCGGCAATAGCTATGGCGGCTCGATCATCACCGTCGCCGGCAACGACCCCAAGGTAAAGGCGCTGGTCTATGTCGCCGCCCTCCAGCCCGATATCGGAGAAACCAGCGCCGAGGCGGCTCCGCCGATGAAGCAGGCGAGCAACGATTTGAGGCCGGCCAAAGACGGGTTCATCTTCCTCGATCCGGCGAAGTTTGCGGCCGACGTAGGCGCCGATTTGCCGAAGGCGACGGCCGAATTCATGGCGCGCTCGCAAATGCCAATATTAGGCGCCGCCTTCAACAGCAAGCTGAGTGTTGCCGCCTGGCACGATAAGCCGAGCTACGCGATCATCGCCACCGAAGATCGATCGCTTGACTCAGGCGCAGCACGGCGCATGGCCAATCGCGCGGGGTCCAAGGTGACCGTCATCAAGGGAGGCCACCTCATACACATCTCCCAACCTCGCGCTGTCGCCCGCGTGATCGAGACCGCCGCGCGCGCCGTCAGATAGGCTGGGAGGATACTCAGAAACCCCGGGCGTTGCTTGCGCTCCATGATCGTGATATTAAATTCACTCCAATTCGACCCGCCAACCTGACTTGGAGCCGAACCATGAGACTCATTTCAGCCTTGATTGTCTGTCTCGGGCTCTCGGCGTGCGCGACAGACTACGTCTCGCAGCTTTCGGAGCCGAACTACGGCATCCGGAGCCTGCATTTGTCGCCGGGAGATGTCGATCCAACTCTGCTGATGAACGGCGTGTATGCGTCAAAGCAAATGAACGGCCTCTACGGATCAAAGTACACGGGACCTTTTTGCCTGACGGACTATCGTTGCTCACCGCAAGCGCAACAGTCTTCGTCCGGGTGGAATCCGTAGCTTCATACCCGGCTTCGCTCCAACGACGAGCAATACATATCATGCATGCGACGCCCAGGCGGGCTCACCTGGCGTGTAGGGAATACAGGGATCGAAGCGGCCGGGTGCCTCGACATAGCGCGTCGCCTGCGTGCAGCCGATCTTGGAGGTGAAGTAGCCGAGCAGCGCGAGTTCTTTCATCATGCGAAAGTAATGGGCGGGCTCACGCATACCCGTGTCCGCGGCGTCGACGGTGCCCCGCGCGTTTTCCGCCTTGGCTCCGATCTCATCGGCAGTCACGGGCGACAGTCCTTTTCTCCGGCGATCCGCTGCTTCACGTGCGTCCATCGCGCGCTTCTGTTCGTGATCAAGCGCCGTGAGCACCGCGAGCCGCTGCGCGGGCGTCGCCGCCATGAAGGCAACGCTGTTGGCCTTTCTTGTCGCCTCGTCCACTTTGCGCATGCCCTCCAGGAACACCTTCTGCTCCGCGGGGCTGTAGCAGTCGGTGACCATCAGCGCCATGAACGCGCCGGTTTTCGCGGCCTTGGCGCCGGGTGTCTTCGTTTCGGGCAGAATCGTTTCGGCGATCTCGTCCAGGAATGCAACATCCTGGGCGCTGAATTTTCCGGGTGCCAAAGCGGCGGCTCCCGCCTTTTCAACGGCCGCCAACAGATCGCTGCCGCCGACGAATGCAACTCCGCCCAACAGCGCACTGACGCGACGAATGGCTTCGCGTCGGTTGATCCGCTGCAGCTGCTCCGTTTCCGTTTCGGATGACTCGTTCATAATTCAGCTCACAGGTTGCGGCGATTCAGCTCGTTCACGGCAAAATCCACCGCCCGGGCGGTGAGCGCCATGTAGGTGAGCGACGGATTCTGACAGGCGCTGGAGGCCATGCAGGAGCCGTCGGTGACGAAAACGTTCGGTGCATCCCACACTTGATTGTGCGAGTTGAGCACCGAGGTCTTCGGATCGCGTCCCATCCGAGCCGTCCCCATTTCGTGGATGGCCATCCCCGGAAAGGAGCCGCTGTCGAATGTTTTCACCATCTTCGCGCCCGCCTGCTCCAGCATCTCAGCCATGTCATTGATCATGTCCTTGCGCATCAGGCGTTCGTTCTCGCCGGTGGCGCAGTCGATTTTGAGGACCGGCAATCCCCACTTATCTTTCTTTTGCGTATCGAGCCCGATTTTGTTGGCGTGATTGGGGAGCATTTCGCCGAAGCCGGTGGCCCCGAACTTCCAGGGACCGGGTAAGCTCATTTCGTCCTTGAATTCCGCGCCGACACCCAATTCCTTGACGGCCCGCATCCATCCCTCCCGGCTCGCCGCTCCCTGATAACCGAACCCGCGCAAATAATCGCGCTTGTCGCCGAACAAGTTGCGATATCGCGGAACATAGATGCCGTTGGGACGACGCCCGTAGTAGTACCTGTCGTCCAAGCCCGGCAAATTTCCTTCCGCGCCACAGCGAAAGTGGTGGTCCATGAGGTTGTGCCCCAATTCTCCTGAGCTGCTGCCGAGACCGTCGGGCCACACGTCGGTCGCGGAGCGCATCAGCAGCCAGGTCGAATTCAGCGTCGAGGCACAGATGAAAATCACTTTCGCGGTGTAGTCTGTGGTCTTCTCAGAGACTGCATCGAGCACTCGC
>Ga0307474_10003781_pt1 | contig 10922 bp, 9 predicted proteins | sample atmos_gasesECM1C_2_FD_203312 | JGI IMG/M metagenome (GOLD analysis project Ga0307474, IMG submission 203312) | Hardwood forest soil microbial communities from Morgan-Monroe State Forest, Indiana, United States - atmos_gasesECM1C_05 | ecosystem: Environmental > Terrestrial > Soil > Temperate...
GGCCATCGGGGCCGTAGTCGAGGGTCCGCTCGTTTACGTACATGCCGACAAACTTGTCGGCCGACTGCGAGTCGAGATCGCGGGCGAACTGCATCGCATACGCCAGAGCTTCTTCGCGGTGATCGAGCGCGTACTGAATGCTTTCGCGGAGAGCGGCAGTCACCGCAGGCATGAGTTGCGGGCCAAGGGCGCGGCGGATGGCATTGCCTCCGAGCGGCAGCGGCAAGCCGGTTACCTTCTGCCACCAGCGGCCGAGATCGACAACCCGATGCAGTCCGGCCTTGTCGTAGGTCAACTGGCCCTCGTGGATGATGAGTCCCGCTTCGTACTTGCCCTCGACCACCTGCGGAATGATCTGGTCGAAGGGGACCACTTCCGTTTCGACTCCAGGAGCGAAGAGTTGAAGCGCCAGATACGCGGTTGTAAGCGTGCCTGGAACAGCTATCTTTTTGGTCTTGATCTCGCTCGTCGTGAATGGCCGTGGCGAGACGACCATGGGGCCGTAACCTTCGCCCACGCTGCCGCCACACGCCATCAGCGCGTATTTGTCCTGAACGTAAGGATAGGCATGAAAGGAAATCGCGGTAACGTCGTAGACGCCTTCGCGAGCCTTCTGGTTGAGGGTCTCGATATCGCAGAGCGTATGAGTGAAACGCAGGCCGGGAGTGCGGACTTTGTTTGTTGCAAGGCCATAGAACATGAAGGCGTCGTCGGAATCAGGGCTGTGTGCGACGGCAATGTCGCGGACAGCGCCATGAGTTTCGACAGCAGCTGATGTTTCAGAGACGGGGGTCATTTGGAAACTCCAATCAAAATTAACGAACGCCTAGCCAACAGATCGACATTGCAGAACTGCTTGGGTTCGCGCCGTTCCTACGTGACTCGTTCGAGGTGTTCAACTCGACCCCGCACTCCTGGTTGGGTCCACTCCGATTTAGGTGTTGCGGCGCCAGCGCGGGGCGATTGCGGCCGCCAGCATCACCTTGATCACTTCGGCGGCCAGGAACCAGTAAAGGCCCAGATAGGCTGCTTTGGCGAGCGAGTGCGTAAAAACGAAAAGCCAGGTCAGGCCTCCGGCGAAGAGCAGAATCTCGGCTGCAAATCCGGCGATGGCGGCGCGTACGAAGGTCTTGGCGCCCCGATCGAAAATGTATCCGGCGGTGAAAGCGACGAATGGGTAGACCATCAAAAATCCGCCGGTGGGACCGAACAATTGAGCGAAGCCGCCGGGTCCGGTTGGGTTAAACACGGGCAGGCCCGCCGCGCCTTCGATCAGGTAAAGAATCAGGGCGGCGAAGCCGCGTCGGCTCCCGAGTAACAATCCAACGATCAGCACTCCGAGGTTTTGTACTGTAAGCGGGACCGGGGTAAGCGGCAGCAGCGGAATGGTTACGCGCGCACATAAGGCCACGAACAGGCTCGCGCCCACAACCAGCGCCATCTGGCGCGAGGCTTCCAGAATCCGCTCTTGCGGCGTTGCTAGAATTTGCGTCGCCGATTTTGCCATGGCTAATCTCCCAAGACTGGGATTTGTGTTGTAGATCAAGTGCTAGTGTCCGACGTTGCCGGTCGGACGTCTGTGTTCGGAATCACCCACCGTGTCTTCATGCAAGTGATGCGCTTTCTGGAGGTGGCGCCGCAGGTGGATGTACAAGGCAATCGCGACGCACACTACGACCAGCGTACTGACGCCCAGAATCAGGAACCACCAGATCATCCGCACAGCCGATTAGGATAACAGAAGCCCCGAGCTGCGCGTTTCGCGCTGCGAGCGAGCGGCAGGAACTGAGTCTAGGCTCGGGATTTCGCCTCTGCCATCCTCTGGCGCATGGTTTCGACGCGCGTCATCATGAACTGCAACCGATTCTTTCCCCACTTGGTGCGGGTGACGGCTTTTTCGATATTCAGGAAAACTTCCGGATCGTTCAGTTTGGCGCGTAGATCTTTCACGAAGGGATGAATTTTGGCGTAGATCAGAAATAGCTCGCCGCTGAAGCCGGGCTGCAGAAACAAGTCCTCGTTCAGCACGCCGGCCAGAACAAAGGAGGCGACGATGTTCCAGTATCCGCTCACCTGGCGCAGCCAATTGTTTTCCGGCGTGCCCATGGCCCACGCGACTTTGATAAAGTCGTCCGCACTTTGCGGGAAAAATTCCCCTGCCCACCAGGCGCGCGCTTTGCGCATCTCGGCTTCGCGACGAAGATCGTACAGTTGGAGAATCAGTTGAGCGTCGGCTACGGTCGGCTTCTTGGCCATGGAGTCACCTTGATTGAGGAATTGTGAAAGCTGGTAATTGAGTAATTTAGCATCCCAGCGAGACACACGTCCCGCTAGCTGATGGATTTCTCAATTACTCGATTCTGGTCACGCGCTGGTCGAGGTTGAGGCTGCAGATTCCGCTGGTGGCGGCGGCGCCGGACGCTCGTAGTCGCATTCTTTGTTGGGGCAGGCAATGACCGGTCCGGCTTTTAGATTCTTCTCCACCAGATACTCGCTTCCGCAACTCGGGCATTTTTCCGCGATCGGCTTATTGGCAGAAGTGAACTTGCACTTTGGATAATTGCTGCAACCGTAGAACGTGTTGCCTTTCCGCGCGCGCTTTTCGACCAGGTCGCCGTCTTTGCAGTCAGGACACTTCACGCCGATAAAGTTCTGCTTCACATACTTGCATTCGGGATATCCGCTGCAGGCCGTGAACTCGCCGAAGCGTCCGTGGCGGATCATCATGTTGCGGCCGCACTTGGGACAGAGTTCGTCGAGCGGAATATCGGGAACTTTCTTGCCCTGATCGAGACGACGGGTGGTCTTGCAATCCGGATAGCCGGTGCAGGCCATGAACTGGCCGAAGCGTCCGCGCTTGAGCACCATCACCCGGCCGCAGTTTTCGCAATACTCTTCGGCCGCTCCGGTCTCCTGGATGTCGGCGGAATCAAGATCCGGTAGATTGATGGGATTCTCTTTGGTGAACTTGCAGGTATTCGGATCGTCCTTTTCGTACGTGCTGCAGGCGTAGAAGGAGCCGTGCTTGCCCCATTTGATGACCAGCGGCGAGCCACAGAGTTCGCACTTCTCGTCTGTGGGCTTCTCCATCCGCTTGATGTTCTCCATGTGCTTTTCGGCATACTTCAGATCCTTCTGGAATTTTTTGTAGAAGTCGGCCATGGCGTCTTGCCACTTCTCTTTGCCTTCTTCAATTTCGTCGAGTTCTTCTTCCAGACGGGCCGTATATTGCACATCGAAAATGTCGCGGAAGTTTTCGATCAGCAGATCGGTGACGACCAGGCCAATTTCCGTGGGAACGAACTTACCGCCGAGCTTCTGCACGTACTGCCGCTCCTGAATGGTGGAGAGAATGGCGGCGTAGGTGGACGGACGACCGATACCTCGCTCTTCGAGTTCTTTCACCAGCGACGCTTCGTTGTAGCGTGGCGGCGGTTCGGTGAAATGCTGTTCGGGCTTCAGTTCGCGGAGCGTAAGTTTCTGTCCGGGCTCGAGCGCGGGCAACTTGTGCTTGAGTTCTTCGTCCTCTTCGTCCTTGCCTTCCTTGGATTCTTCGTAGACTTTAAGGAAGCCGTCGAACTTGAGCACAGAACCGGTAACGCGGAACCAGAAAACGTCGGCACCGTTTTTCGCGTCGATATCGACCGTCGTCTGATCGAAGACCGCGGGATTAATCTGCGAGGCCACAAAACGCTGCCAGATCAGTTTGTAGACCTTGAACTCATCTTCTTTTAGGTACTGCTTGATCTGGTCAGGATGACGCACGACCGAGGTCGGACGAATCGCCTCGTGCGCGCCTTGCGCGTCCTTCTTCTCTTTATATGTATTCGGTGATTCGGGCAGATACGTCGGACCGTATTCCGTGCCGACATACTCCCGTACTTCGGTGATCGCTTCCGGGGCCACCCGGACCGAATCGGTACGCATGTAGGTGATGAGGCCGACCGATCCCTCTTCACCAAGTTCCACGCCTTCATAGAGGCGCTGCGCGATCATCATGGTACGCTTCACGCTGAAACGCAGCTTGCGCGAGGAGTCTTGCTGCAGCTTGCTGGTGGTGAAAGGAGGCGCGGCATTGCGGCGGCGCTCTTTCTTGTCGACGCTGCGGACGATCCAGTCGGCTTTTTCGAGTGCCGTGCGGATCTTCTCGGCTTCTTCGCCGTTGGGGATTTCGATCTTCTCTTCGCCCTTGCCGAGAAAACGTGCGTCGAATGCCGGGGGCTTGCTGGCGGCGAGATGCGCATCGATCGTCCAGTATTCCTTTTTCTCAAACGCCTTGATCTCGCGTTCACGCTCGACGATCAGGCGCAATGCGACGGTCTGAACGCGTCCGGCGGAAAGGCCACGGCGAACTTTATCCCATAGAAGAGGTGAAACCTGATATCCCACTAACCGGTCAAGGACGCGGCGGGCTTGTTGCGCGTCGACCAGGTTCTGGTCAATAGCGCGAGGCTGCTCGAAGGCGGCTTGTACGGCACGCTTGGTAATTTCGTTGAAGGTTACGCGCTGGATTCGCGGCGGAGGCGCAGGCTCGCCTTTTTTCGGTTTGGGAGCTTTCTTGCGCTTGGCGCCATTCTCGTCGAGCTCGTCGGCGAGGTGAGCGGCGATGGCTTCACCTTCTCGGTCCGGGTCAGGCGCGAGATAGATGGAGTCCGCCGAGGCCGCCAGTTTTTTCAGCTTGGCGACGACCTTCTCTTTACCGGGAATGACGACGTAGTCGGTCTCAAACCCGTTGGTGATATCGACCCCCAGAGTGCTCTTAGGCAGGTCTTTCACGTGGCCGAGCGAAGCCTCGACCGTGAAGCCCTTCCCCAGATACTTCTGGATGGTCTTCGCCTTTCCCGGCGATTCGACAATGACTAAACCTTTTGACAATGGTTCCTCAATTCGCACGTATTGATTTTGAAGCTAGCACGAATGGCAAGCTGGCAACAAGTTACGGAGAGAAAAGCTTCCAGCTAGGAGCTACGAGCTGCGAGTCTCCGCCGATGCACTTTTGGCTGATCGGATACTCCTCATGAGTCCGGTCAACATACGTTGCAGTTCATCCGCTAGCCCTGACAGTTTCTGAAAATCCTGCTCCTCGAGGAATCGAAGGTCTCGTGCTAACAAGAAGTGATATTCCGCCTCACTAGCAGAACCGCGAGCGATCTGCAGAAAACGACACATCTCGCCGTCTGAACGACGCCCACAGCCTTCCGCAATATTTGCTCCAATGGAAGCGGTAGCCCGACGAAGCTGGCTTGTCAGCCCATACATTTCTTGCTTCGGAAAACCGGCCGTCACTCGATATGTGTGCAGAGTCATTTCGTGTGCCTTTTGCCAGACTTTTAATGCCTTGAAATCTACCATCGGACCTCCCCGGTCCCTTCCGTGGCTTAAAACTCGCAGCTCGTAGCTCGAGGCTGAGAGCTCAAAAGCTCTTCACAAAATTCTTCCCCGGCATTTGCCGAACTTTTCCGGCTAGCTCCAGTTCGAACAATGCGGCGAAGATTTCGGAGGACGACATCTTGGCTTCCAGGCGCTCGACGATTTCGTCGATGTGCGTGGACTCGTCGGCTTTCAGCAGGCTCAGGATTCGCTTTTCGTGAGGAGGGAGCCCTTCGTCCGGGAATAGAGATGCCGGCGAGGAGCTGGAGGATTCAGGCGAGGAGGCGGGAGTCAGCGCAAGTCGTACTTCTGTCGGGAGATCTTCCCAGACGTCTTCCCAGGTGGCAACCAGCTTGGCGCCCTGCTTGATGAGCGTGTTCGGTCCCCAAGAATTCTTGTTAGTCACGTTGCCGGGAACGGCGAAAACATCGCGATTTTGCTCGAGGGCGCAGCGCGCGGTGATGCGTGTGCCGGAATACTCGGCAGCCTCGACCACGAGCACGCCGAGCGACATCCCGCTGATAATGCGGTTGCGAATGGGGAAGTTCTGCGGTGCGGCGAAGGTTCCCACGGGAAATTCGGAGATCAGCGCGCCACCCAGGGCGAGGATCTGTTCGGACAGCCGCGAATTTTCTTTGGGGTAGATGACGTCGACGCCAGTGCCAAAGACGGCCACGGTCTTGCCTTTGGCAGAGATCGCTCCACGGTGGCTGGCGGTATCGACACCGCGCGCCATGCCGCTGAGGATGACCAGCCCTTGCGCCGCGAGGTCGCAGGCCAGACGTTCCGCCATTCCGGAACCGTAAGGCGTGGGGTGGCGAGTGCCAACCATGGCGATGCCGGGTTTGACGAGTGCCTCTACATTTCCGCGCACATAAAGGATGAGGGGCGGGTCGTAGATTTCTTTCAGGCGCGGCGGATAACAGGGATCGTCAAGGGAGATCACGGTTGCGCCCTCAGCAGAGGCGCGGGCCATCTCTTCTCGGGCGAGTTCCGCCGATTTCCCGGTAGCCAGCGACTGCGCCGAAACTGCTTGAATTCCGGTCGCCTCGAGCTCAGTGAGCGAGGCACGAAAGACGGCTTCCGGACCTCCAAAATGCTCGACCAGTTTGCGGGATTTTGTCGGGCCCAGGCCCGGAGTCAGAGAAATCGCCAGCCAGTCTAGAACATGGCCGGCGGTTGGGGATGGTGCGATACTCGACATCATTGCTCCTATCCGGACCGCGACTGGAAAGGCCGGTTTCGGCGGACTTAGCCCTTCGTCTTATTTCAGGGCAGGCCACGGCAAGGGGGCCAATTAAACACCGAGTGGGCCCAAACTGGCGAACGTATCGAGTTGCGAAAGGGCGTGTCAAGGTCACATGTCACAATCACTTTGTTAATATTGTGGAAAGAATGAGACGTTTGCGCATTTCCGCCATTTCCTACCTGAATACGGCGCCTTTGATGTGGGATTTCGAGCGGGCCGAGGCCGGCCGTCAGTTTGAGATTTCTTATACGTTGCCGTCGAGTTGCGCCCGGGCTTTGGCTGAGGGAACGGCCGATATCGGGATTATTCCGGCCGCGGCCTATTCGCAAATTCCGGGACTGGTTGTCTTACCTGATGTCGCGATCGCCTCGCGCCGGGCCGTGCGGTCGATTCTATTAGTCAGTAAAGTGCCGATCGACAAAGTGCGGAGCGTGGCGCTCGATACGTCTTCGATGACCTCGGTGGCGCTGACAAAGATCATCTTCGAGAGATGGCTGGGCGGAGGAAGAGTCTTTGCCGCGATGGAACCTGACATCGACAAGATGCTGGCCGAACATGACGCGGGTTTGTTGATTGGGGATCCGGCGCTGAAGATTGATCGCTCGCAGTATCAGACGCTCGACCTGGCCGAGGAGTGGATCCGCTGGACGGGCAAGCCGTTCGTGTTTGCTTTCTGGGCAGTGCGGAAAGCGGCGCTGGCCGAGGCCGATCCAGCGCTGGATTTGGCTGAAGTGTTTCGCGAATCGCGCGATCACGGGCTCGAACCCGCAAGCCTTGGCGCGATTGCCAGCGAGTGGGCGCCGCGGCTAATGCTTAGCCGCGACGCAATTCGAAGCTACCTGACAGACAATATTCACTACCAACTTGATGCCGGCTGCATGGAGGGCCTAAAGCTGTTTTATCGCTATGCCGCAGAGATTGGTGTTTTACCGTCCGCGCCGGAACTTCATTTTGTGCAACGCGCGAAGGCCCTGGCCACCTGAGACCTGAATCCGCCTCGGCTCCGGTGGTTCCCGCTTACTGATGAGCCTCTTTCAACCCATACCGAACCCAGGCAACGCCGCGGATCCGACACGGCCTTTGGCTGATCGCATGCGCCCGCGCACGCTCGAGGAGTTTGTTGGACAAGAGCATCTGATCGGCCCGGGTAAACCGCTGCGCACGCAGATCGAGCGCGATGATACCGGATCGCTGATCTTCTGGGGACCTCCGGGCACGGGAAAAACGACGCTGGCCAAGATCATCGCGAACATGACGAAGGCGGATTTCATTGAATTCTCCGCGGTGCTGGCGGGGATCAAAGAGATCAAGCAAGTGATGGCCGATGCGGAACGTGCCCGGCAGTACGGAACGCGCACGATCGTGTTCATCGACGAAATCCATCGTTTCAACAAAGCCCAGCAGGATGCCTTTCTACCGCACGTCGAGAAGGGCAATATCCGTCTGATCGGCGCGACCACGGAGAATCCTTCGTTCGAAATCAATTCCGCTCTGCTATCGCGCTGCCGCGTGTACGTACTGCAACCGCTGACGGAAGAACAAATCGTGCAATTGTTGCGGCGGGCGCTCCACGATCGCGAGCGCGGGCTGGGGGAAATGAATCTAACCGCTTCCGACGATGGGCTGCGGAAAATTGCCAGCTACACCAGCGGCGACGCCCGCAGCGCCTACAACGTGCTGGAAGTCGCGGCGGGTTTGGCAAAATCCCCACTTCTGGCAACATCGGCCAGAAGCGGGGCACCCGCCGAAGGAGATCCGCTGGAGATCACCGATGAGATCATCCACGACGCGCTGCAGAAACGAATCCTGCTCTATGACAAGACTGGCGAAGAACACTACAACCTGATTTCGGCGCTGCACAAATCGGTGCGCAACAGCGATCCCGATGCCGCCCTGTATTGGCTGGGGCGAATGTTGGAAGCGGGAGAAGATCCGCTTTACGTCGCGCGACGGGTGGTGCGCATGGCGGTGGAAGACATTGGCCTGGCCGATCCAAACGCGCTCAGTCTGTGCATGGCCGCTCGCGACGCGGTGGATTTCATTGGTATGCCGGAAGGAAATCTGGCGCTGGCGCAGGCGGTCGTGTATCTCTCGGTCGCTCCGAAGTCGAACGCGTTATACACGGCTTACAGCAACGTGCAACAGGACGTCGAACAAACGTCTGCCGATCCGGTTCCGCTGCACTTGCGTAATGCTCCCACGGCCCTGATGAAAGGATTGGGTTACGGCCGCGGCTATCAATACGCTCACGACCTGGAGAGCAAGGTGGCTGACATGCAATGCCTGCCTGACAATTTGCGTGACCGCGTGTATTACCAGCCGACCAATGAAGGCATCGAAAAGCGCATCCGCGAGCGGTTGGAAGAAATCAAAGGGCAGCGCGCCAAAGGCGAAATTCGCCCACGAAAGAAAGAATCGTAAACGCCTGCCCGGACATCTTTCTTAGGGAAGACTGCTTCCTCTTCGGCCCAAATCTAGCTAAGGATCCGCTCTTATGGCTGCGATTACGAGTATCAGCGGCAGCGAATTTCCTGTGCGGCCGGTCCCTGCCGAGCTGATTGAAGACTTACAGCGCGTACAAAAGGCTGCGCAGCAGATCACCTCGATTCTTGATCTCGACGAACTCATTGACAGCGTTGTAAATGATATCGCGCAGTCATTTGGATGCCTGGAAGCGAGCGTCTATCTTCATGACGAAGAGCGCGGTGAGATGGTGATGGCCGGGGTGCGTGGGTGCACGGTGCATGGCAAAGGATACCGGCTGAAGGTCGGCCAGGAAGGTATCGTCGGGCACGTGGGCGCCACAGGCCGGATGCACTACGCTCCCGACGTTCGCGTCGATCGTTATTACATTGGTTGCGGAAATCCGACGCTCTCTGAAGTGGCTATTCCGCTGCGAGTGGGCGAAAAGTTGGTAGGAGTCTTTACGGCGTCGCATCCAGAACTCGACGCATTTCCCCGCGCGCAACTGAGATTGTTGCAGGCGTTATGCGATCATGTCGCCGTCGCGGTGGCGAACGCGCAATGCTTTCAGAACGAGCGGGCCGCTCGGGCCATGCTTGATCGCGATGCACAGGAGGCGCGTGTCATCCAGCAGGCGTTGCTGCCGAAGAGTTCTCCCTACATTCCGGGATTCGTAATCTCCGGCCGCAGCGAACCGGCGCGCGCCGTTGGCGGCGACTGGTACGACTTCATTGCGTTTCCCGACGGACGTTGGGGAATCGTGCTGGCCGACGTTTCAGGCAAAGGTACCGCGGCCGCCTTGCTAATGTCGGCGACGCGAGGTATGTTCCGCTCGCTGGCCGAGGCGTGCTGCACTCCCGGCGAAGTGCTGACGCGACTGAATCAGTTGCTGGTAAATGATTTCCCAGCCGGAAAATTCGTCACGATGGTGTACGGAGTGCTTGACCCTGCGACTCGCACGGTGACCTTCGCCAATGCCGGGCACCTGCAGCCGCTGTTTATCGACGATCACGGGAATCATTTTCTGGAGACCGAGCGCGGGCTGCCACTCGGCCTGGGTTGCGGAGACTATTCCGAAACTGAAGTCACTCTTTCTGCCGGATCGAAATTGCTGTTCTACAGCGACGGCATCACCGAAGCAGTGAATCCAGATGAGGAAGAGTATGGTTTGTCCCGCCTGGCAGACCATGCTGCGACGCCGGGAGCCTCGGCGGTGACGATTGTGGATGACGTGCGTGTGTTCGCGAATGGATCGGGCGTACGCGACGATGCCAGTGTAGTATTTGTTGGAGTAGCACGGTAACTAGCGCATTCGGGCGCGGTGTTCCTTCAGGATGCAGCGATCCATCACCACAAAGATCCCGGCTTTGCGAGCATTCTCCGCGGCTTTTTCGTGAACAACGTCTTCTTGCATCCAGACTGCGGGAACCTTGAGTTGGATCGCCTGATCCACAACCTCTTCTACAAACTCCGGGCGACGGAAAACATCGACGATGTCGATCTTCTCCGGCACGTCGAGCAGTGAGGCGTACGCCTTCTCGCCCAGACACTCTTCAATGTGAGGATTCACCGGGATGATGTGGTATCCGTGGCTCTGCATGTAGGCCGAGACGCCATGACTGGGGCGCATGGGATTGCGCGATAGCCCGACCACCGCGATGGTTTTCGCGCGTCTCAGCAGGTCGGCAATGGGATCGGACTGAGGTACGGTGCCCAAGGTCCCTTCCATCATTTCTTGTTTGCTGCATCCAGTTTTTGCTTGTACATTTTCAACGCCAGCTTGCGAATGGTTTCCGAGATTTCCTTGTTCGCCGAAAGATTCTTCAAGTCCTGCATCAGC